>Ga0307286_10000596_pt1 | contig 10364 bp, 8 predicted proteins | sample ER_DNA_140_FD_194478 | JGI IMG/M metagenome (GOLD analysis project Ga0307286, IMG submission 194478) | Bulk soil microbial communities from the East River watershed near Crested Butte, Colorado, United States - ER_DNA_140 | ecosystem: Environmental > Terrestrial > Soil > Floodplain | place: USA... | reverse complement strand
ACCTGTCTAATCCTCCGACTTTCTCCACGAAGAACCCTGTATTGAAGAACGAGGCGATGGCGTCGCCGCCCGCATTGTTCTGCGACACGAAGAGACGGTGGCGCGTCACCGCCGCGATCTGGTCGATGACGCCGGGGCCGAGCGTAAAACGGGTGTCGCGCAGCTTCGAGGCGAACATGTCGGTGAGCGGCGAGCTGGCGATTCCGGTCCCAGACGCATTCATCGTGAAGTACTGGACCCGGTGGTTGGGCCGGCGAATGAAGATCTCGGTGACACCGGCCACCACCTGCTTCGCAACGGCGCCTGGAACATTCATGAATGCCGAGAGCGATGACGGCGCGCCTGGCGCAAAGTTCGCGAAATGCACGCTGTTGTCCAGGGCGCGGAAGGTCACGAAGTCGTCGCCGCTTGGGTTGTTCCTGGACACGCCCATCTCGACCGCCTGGCGCTGACGTCGGATCGGCGGCTGGAGCGTGATGCCGGCCGCCGTGGCCGTGTCGATGGTGAGCACGGCGATCCGGTTGTCCCGCCGGCGGAGAAAGCTTTCCTTCTGATTGCCGGCCACGATGTCGATCGCCGAGAGGTCGCTCGACCCGAACTCGGGCACGCCGGCCAGCACCTCCATGAACCTGACCCGATTGCTGGGGGAACGGAACGCCAGGAAATCGCGCGTCGTGGTGAAATCGAAACCGACGCTCATCTGGACGGCCCTGGCGTTGGTTCCGGTCACCGTCCGACTAAAGGTGCCATCGGGATTCAGGGCGCCCAGGGTGAGGACGGCGATGGTGTCGTTGGACCGGTGGACGAAGACCTCTCCGCGACCGGCGGCGACATCCACCGCCAAGAGCCGTGTCTTGGTGACGACGTTGTTGTTGCCGTTGAAGATCAGGACGCGGTTATTGGCGGTACGGACGACGGCGATCTCGCCGCCTCCGCCCGAGGGATCGACTTCTCCGACGCTCAGCTGCACCCCAGAGGCGCCGCTGAACAGGTAGTTCTTACCGGTGTTGTCCGTAGCCGCCCAGAGCTGGTTGTGCGTGTCGAGAAAGAAGGGGCTCTGGGACGAAAATGCAGGCGCGGCAGCGACGAGCGCCGCGACGGCGCACACGCACAACCCCATGAGTAGCCGAATCCCCACAGTGACCCCGCAGGACACTACAACGCGGCTCTCGCCCAGGCTAGGTCAGGTGGGAGTTAGACGCTAGATGAATGCGCTCCGCCCCCGTTCGCACCGCCTCTGAGCAGCGGGAGGCTGTTCGCAAGGCGGCCCGGCGGGCGGCGTTGGAAGAGTTGGAGGTGGCTCACCGGGAGCGGGCGCCCCGCGTGGGCGATCGCGCGGTCCGTATAGCGGTTCACGACCCGCCAGAGAACGCCGGTTATCGTGAAGTGGCCCGTAGCCCAGGAAAAACGAGGGGGTCGGCCGCGCCGACCCCCTCTCTTACGACCCCTCTAATCAGAGCTGCATACTGCTAGAGGTCCTGGTTTGCGAAGCGGAAGACCACATGGGCGATGGCATCGGACATCTGATCGAGAACGGTCACGTTCAGATTGTCCGGATACTGGTCGCAGAGCTGGTGGTAACAGGGATCGTACGGCTCCCCTGCGGTGCCACCGTAGACCGCGGCCTGCTCGGCGGTCTTCACTCCTTCGGCGCCGGTGAAAAGGCCGCCGGCCGGAATCCCGCGATCGATAAACGGGCCGTAGTCGGAGCGCCCGTCGAACGGCGTCGGGTCCGTCGCCAGCTCCTGGTGTTCGAAGTAGTTCAGGAAGAATCGCTCGATCTTCCCCGACCCCGGCGGGCCCGCGGTACCGGTCGCCGAGCCGTTGCCGTCGTAGACGAAGCGGACGAAGTTCGGCGAACCGACCATGTCGAAGTTGAGGTTGAGCATGATCTTGTTCAGCTGCCTCGTCGAGAGCGAGCTCACGTAGTGCTCCGACCCCAAGAGGCCGAACTCCTCTCCGCCCCAGAAGGCGAAGCGGACCCGGTTCTCGGGCGTGATGTTCAGGTTCGCCATCTGCTTGGCGACCTCGAGGATCGAGGCCGAGCCGGAGCCGTTGTCGTTGATCCCCGGACCCGGTTCGACCGAGTCCAGATGGGCGCCGACGACGACCGTGTCTCTCGGATTTCCGGTCTTGCTATCGGCTATGACGTTGGCCGACGGCGTGTCCACGATCGAGGCGTCGACCACGATGTGGACGGTCACCGGGCCGGTGCCGAGGAGCGTGTGCAGCTCCTCCCCCACGGCGAACGACGTGCCGATCACCGGGATCTCCATCTGCGGCGGGCTGAGCGTGCCGGCAAGCGCCTCCTCACGCCCGGGCTGGCCCTCGTTGAAGATGATGACTCCGACGGCGCCTGCATCGAGCGCGAAGTCGGCCTTCTCACGGAAGGTGCAGGTGCCCCGCTGGATGAGGGCGATGTTCCCCGGCGTAAAGCCGGCGAAGTCGGCCGCTTCACAGCCTGCCGCCGAGCTCGGCTCCGCCGCCGGCGGGAACTGGTTGTTCGTCACCTCCTGGACGTTCGCGGTCACGTCTCCGCTGCCGGAGTAGTCCATGGTGAAGAAGTCGGTCTCCTCCGCGTACGTCTTGTCGTCCGGTGTGACCTGCTCGAATACCGGCGCCGTGTTCTCGACGAACCGGTCGAAGCGGAACCTCTGAACCGTCACCCTGTAGCCGGCGTCCTCGAGTTGGTTTCTGACGTAGTGCACGGACCTCCTGAACCCAACGCTTCCATCCACGCGCGTTGGATGCCCGAACTCGGTCGTGCTCAACTCGCCGAAGTGCTGAAACTTCGCCTCATGGGCCAGTATCGCCTCCACGGTCACTGCCCGCCGCAGCGACCCTGATCCGGGTGCCGCCCAGGTGCTAGGCGCTGCAACAAGGAACGCCAGCACGATGAAGATGGCAGTTAGGCCAGAGCGTCGCATGCTTAGTACCCCCTTCACTCGTTGTCCTCGAGCGAGGCCTACCCGACCGCCGTCGAAGTCAAGCCCGGTGCGGCACGGCTTGATGTCCGCTCCGCGCGTCGCCACCTTGGAGCCGACGCCGAGGAGATCCGCGAGCCGGAGTAGCGGCCCGATGCGCGTCCCGGTGGTAGACGAGAAGTAGACGGGGCGGCTCCGCCAGGGCCGCTTCCGCATGGTTGATGGGCTCTCGCGGCCTGCTCTAGGTCAGGTGGAAGTAGAGCGCGTAGAGGAGCTCGACCGCGGGGCTCGTCGTGTGCACTGTCACGTCACCGGGCGTATGCAGGAGCGCGTCTGAGTAGTTGAAGATGATCTTCACGCCCGCGCCGACGACGTCGTCGGCCACACGCTGCGCCTCTTCCGGCGGGACGGCGAGGACGGCGACGATGATGTTCTTCTCGCGGATCGCCTCCTTCAGCTCCCCGTAGTCGCGGATGACCGAATCGCCGATTGGGTGGCCGACCTTGCTCAGGTCGGTGTCGAAGGCGGCCGCGATGTTGAAGCCGTGGTCGGCGAAGACCGTCGAGCTCGCGATCGCCTGGCCGAGGCGGCCGGCGCCGAAGAGCGCGATGTTGTGCTGGCCTTGCGTCCGGAGGATCTTGCGGATCTCCGAGATAAGGCCGTCGATGTTGTAGCCGACGCCCCGCTTCCCGAACTTCCCGAATGTGGAGAGGTCGCGCCGGATCTGCGTGGCGTTGATGTTCGTGTACTCGCTCATCTCCTGCGACGAGATGCGTTCCTGGCCCATCTTCTTGGCCTGGGTGAGCACCCGGAGGTATTGGCTGAGCCGCGAGGCGACGCCGACAGTGAGCCGCTCGCCAACCCGCCCTTCGCTCTCAGCCATGAGGCCCGCCGTCAACATGCTTGTAACACGATACCGACACGGCCAAGCCTGCTGCGGAGGGAAGAAATCGCACGGCGCAGGCGAACTTTGTGCGCCTAGGGCTCGACGCGGCGGCGGAGGCCGTCGGGCGTGACGAAGTAGGTGAACGCCTCCTCGCCGTCCACGAGGACGACCGGGATCCGCTCGCGATAGCGCGGCTCGAGCTCTGAGTCGCCCGTGATGTCGACCTCCTCGAGCTCGAATGCGATTTCCGCGCGAACGCCTTCGATCACCCGTCGCGCGCTCTCGCAGAGATGGCAGCCCTCGGCGTGCACCAGTGTGACGACGTGCTCGCCTCTAGGGGTAGAGACCACGGGTCGTCGTCGCCTCGGCGACACGTCCGACGGCGAGCGCGTAGGCAGCGTGGCGCATCGGCAGTGAGCGTTCCGCGTGCGCGCGCCAGGTCTCGGCGAACGCGCGGGTGATGATGTCGTTCAGCTTCGCGTTCACCTCGGACTCCTTCCAGAAGTACTCCTGGAGCCCCTGCACCCATTCGAAATACGAGACGACCACTCCCCCGGCGTTCGCGAGCACGTCGGGGAGGACGAGCACGCCCCGGTCGTCGAGGATCACGTCGGCGTCCGGCGTGACCGGGCCGTTCGCGCCCTCGCAGACGATGCTCGCCTTGATCTGGTCGGCGTTCTCGTCCGTGATCACCTGCTCGAGCGCGCACGGCGCGAGCACGTCACAGTGGACGAGGAGAAGCTCGTCGTTCGTGATCGTCTCGGCTCCCGCGAGCCCCTCCAGCGACCCTGTGTCCTGCTTGTGCGCCAGCGCGGCCTGCACGTCGATGCCGTCCGCGTTGTGGACGCCTCCATGCGAGTCGGAGAGGGCGACGATGGTCGCGCCCTGGCCGGCGAGGATGAGCGCGAGGTTGGAGCCAACGTTGCCGAAGCCCTGCACGGCGACTTTCTGGTCCTCGATCGACAGGTCCTGCTTTCGCAGTGCCTCGCGAATGCAGAACGCAGCGCCGCGTGCGGTCGCCTCGACACGCCCAACCGAGCCGCCAACCTCGAGCGGCTTTCCGGTGACGACGCCGAGCACCGAGTAGCCCTTGTTCATCGAGTACGTATCGAAGATCCACGCCATCTCGCGGGGGCTCGTGCCGACGTCGGGCGCGGGAATGTCGGCCTCGGGCCCGATGAAGTTGATGATCTCGGTCGTGTAGCGGCGGGTCATTCGCTCCAGCTCGGAGACGGAGAGCTCCTTCGGGTTGACGACGACGCCGCCCTTCGCTCCCCCGAACGGGAGGCCCATGAGGGCGCACTTCCACGTCATCCACATGGCGAGCGCCTTCGTCTCCTCGAGCGTGACCTCGTGGTGGTACCGAATCCCGCCCTTGGAGGGCCCGCGGGCAACGTTATGCGTGCAGCGGAACCCCTCGAAGACGCGCACCGAGCCGTCGTCCATCCGTGTCGGAACAGAGACGGCCACGCACTTCTTGCACTCGAGAAGGACGTTCAACATGCTGTCCTCCATCCCGAGCTGGCCGGCCGTCTGGCGAAGCTGGCTGCGAGCCATCTCCCAGGGGTTTTCCTTCAGATGCGAGGACGCGGCTTCGACAGTGGTCACCCGAACTCTCCTTTACTGGTCGGTGATCCGGAAGACGGTGTCGGCGGTGGACGGCGGCGTCCCGTCGACGGCGTCGACAGGCTGGGCACGCAGGCGGAGGACGTAGGTGCCCGGCTCGAGCAGCTTGCCGTCCGGGCCTCGCCCGGTCAGGCCGAACGCGTAGCGACCGGGCAACAGGTCTCGCATGCGCGCGATGACGCCAAGGCGCTTGCCCTTCGGCGTCCAGAGCTCGAGATCGAGGAGGCCGACGGGCTCGATCTGCTCGCCTCCGGAGCCGGGCACGGCGTGGCCGGCGCGAAACGCGAGCACTGCGGGAGCTGACTTCGACGGCGCGAACTCCCAGTTGGACAGGCTGACGGAATCGACGAGCGCGAGGTCTGCCGGCCGCGGCGCGATCGCCCACGGGATCCGGGCAGCCCGCGCGCCTCGGGCCGAGACGACGACCACGCCACTCGCGCCGTCTTCCAGCTCGGCCGTCGCGGAGACGTTGAGCTGCACGCTCGAGGACGCGCCGGGCCCCAGGCTGAGATGGGCCGGCTGGGCGGTGAACGAAACCCTCGCTGGGCCGGCCTGGTCCGGAACGAGCCCGAACCCGACCTCGAGCGGCCTGCTGGAGAGGTTCTTGACCGCCAACGTCTGGGAGGACGACCAGTCGGTGCCCCCCGCGCGGCCGAAGGCGACAGTCGCCGGCTCGACGGACAGCTCCGCGGTCGACGCGGCGGCGGGGTCGATGCCGCCCGCTCCCTCTCGCGTCACCGGCTGGTCGCCGCCGAGGGGCTCGGCGCTCCCGACGAGGACTGCGCGAAGCTCGGATGCAGTCAGCCCGTTGCGCGCCTGCGAGACCAGCGCGGCCGCCCCGGCTACGACTGCGGCCGCAGCGCTCGAGCCGCTGACCGTCGAGTACCGCGGGGAGCCGTCGGCCGAAGGATCGAACGTGGCGAGGCCGACTCCCGGCGCGACGATGTCCGGCTTCACGCGCCCGTCGAACGAAAGCCCTCCAGAGGAGAACCCGGCTACTGCGTCGAGCCCCGAGTTGACGACCGTGCCGGCGGGAGCAAGGACAGCGGATACCTGTCGGCCCTCCCGGAGCGCGTCCATCGCCTCCGCCCCGGTCTCCCCGGGCAGGGCGAGGACCGGGAGCGCCGTCGCCTGGTCGGCGTCGAGCGCGCCTGCCGGCAGCGCTGTTCCGTAGACGAGGAGCGCCGCCGCTCCGGCGGCCTTGGCGTTCCGCGCCTTGGCATCGAGCGAGCTCCCGTCGGCAGGGACGAGCGCGGCTCGCCCGGCGACCCGGCTCACCCCCCTCGTGTCGAAGAAATCTCCGAGCGTCGAGCCGCCGGACTCGGCCTCCGCCGACTGCGTCGGGCTCGAGAGCGAGGGCCCGAGGAGGCCCGCGACGTCCAGGGTCGACTCGCCGGAGAGGGTCGTCTTGCCGAGAATGCGAACTGGCTGCGCAGAGACCGTGTCCCCGCCCGCGCGGACCCAGGCGGTCGCGACCGCGACCCGGGTGCGCGAGTCGGCGGCGCCCACGGTGAGCGCATCCGCGGCACCGCCCGGTGCACCGATGCTGCCAAAGCCGACTCCCGAGCTTCCGTCGTTGCCGGCCGACGCGACGACGAGCGTACCGAGCTTGGTCGCCCCCTCGACGGCGCGCGACTCGGGGCTGTCGGTGAAGGCGGCGAACGGCTCGACGAGCGGCGCGAGCGCGACCGTCGCCCCATCCTTCACGGCTCCGTCGCCGTTGGGGTCGACCGCACGCTCGAGCCCGGCGATCAGCTGGTCGCCGCCCCCGGTAAGCGCGAAGGTCCCGTCTTTGCTCTGCTGCCAGCCGACGACGCGGATCGGGACGATCTTCGCGCCCGGCGCCACGGCGGCGACGAGCCCGGCCACCCGCGTCCCGTGCGCCTCGACCCGGCCCTGGCCCGAGGGGTCAGCCTCTGGCAAGGGCTTCGTGTCTCCGCCGACGACGTCGAAGCCCCGGCGCAGGCGAGTGGCGAGCGCGGACTGCTTCGCATCGACCCCCGTGTCGAGCAGGGCGACCTTGGTCCCCTGGCCATCGAATCCGGGCAGGCCGACTCCGGCCTGGGCGCCGACCGCCGGCGCGCGCAAGGCTTCCGCCTCCGCGGGATACACCGCTCGCACCGGATAGACGCCGATCACGGACGGGTTACGGTCGAGCTCGGCGACGGCCCGCGCGTCGAGCCTGGCCGAGAACCCGTTCAGCGTCTTCGTGAACGTCTGCTCGCGGTCGATCGTGACGCCACGCCCGCGGAGCGAGGCGACGAACGCGTCCTGCTCCGCCTCGATGTCGGCGACCCACTGGCGCTGCTTCGCCGCTCCGACCTTTCCGTTGGCCGCGTCCATGCGGTCGGCGAGCGAGGGCGAGGAGAGAACGACGATCGTCCGCGAGCCGACCTCGGCCTGGGGCCGATCGCCGAAGATGGAGTGCCACGCACGGGCGGCCGCGTCCGTGACTGTCTGCCGGGCCCCTTGGACGTTGCCGACGAGCATGAACGCCGCGACCCCCGCGACAGCTGCGAGCACCCATGCGCGCGCGAGCTCAGGCCGCCGTCGCGTAGGCATCGAGCGCAAGATACTCCGGAAAGGGGACGGCCGTTGCATACCTGGCCGCCGAGGCGATCATCGCCGCGTTGTCGGTACAGAGCGAGAGAGGCGCGAGCGCCGCATCAGCGAGGGCCGAACGGAGCTCCGAGTTCGCGGCGACGCCGCCCACGACAGCGACCCGGGAGTGTCCTGCGTGCTCCGCCGCCTGGGTCGTCCGCTCGACGAGTGCGCGCACGATCGCGCGCTGGTAGCTCGCGGCGAGGTCGGTGCGGCGCGCCCCGAGCTCCTCCGCGCTCAGATCCCGCACCGCGTAGAGCAACGCGGTCTTCAGGCCTGAGAAGGAGAAGTCCAGGCCTGAAACGCGGGCGACGGGAAAGCGGTACGCCTCCGGGTCCCCCTCGCGGGCGAGCCGATCGATCGCGGCTCCACCCGGGTAGCCGAGCCCGAGGAGCCGCGCGCCTTTGTCGAAGGCCTCCCCCGCAGCGTCGTCGAGCGTCGTCCCGAGGACCGTGAAGCCTGCGCGGTCGCGCACGTCGAGAAGGAGCGTGTGGCCGCCGCTCGCGAGCAGGCAGACGAACGGCGGGTCCTCATCCTGGGGCTGGAGGTAGAGCGAGGCAACGTGACCGTCGAGATGGTCGACGGGGATGAGCGGGAGCCGCCGCGACCAGGCGATCGCCTTCGCCGCCGAGATGCCGACGAGAAGCGCGCCGATGAGGCCCGGTCCGCGTGTGACCGCGACCGCATCGATCCCGTCGAGCGGTGTGCCTGCCTCGGCGAGGGCCTCCTCGACCACGGGCGCGACGAGCTCGAGATGCCGGCGAGACGCGACCTCGGGGACGACGCCGCCGAAGCGTGCGTGGAGCTCGGCCTGGGACGAGACGACGTTCGCAAGGATGCGCCCGTCCTCCGTGACGACGGCCGCCGCGGTCTCGTCACAGGACGTCTCTACTCCCAGAAGGACCATCTAGCCCTCGCGGGCGGCAACCTGGCGGATCGGGTCCTTCCACATAATCAGTGCATCCTCACGGTTGTCCGTGTAGTACCCGCGGCGGACCCCGCTCGGCTCGAAGCCGAAGCGCTCGTAGAGGGCGATCGCAGTCGTGTTCGAAACGCGCACCTCGAGCGTGTACCCGCGGCGCGGATCGCCAGCCGTGAGCTCGAAGAGCTCGTCGAGAAGCCGGCTTGCAACTCCCTGGCGGCGGCATTCCGGGTGCACAGCGACGTTCATGATGTGCCACGCGTCCACGTAGCGGGAGACGATCAGGTACGCGACCAGCCCGCCGGCCTCGGCGTCGAAGGCGCCCAGTGAGACGGAGGACGGCTTGGCGAGCTCGCCGGCGAACATCGAGCGCGACCAGGGCGTCGGATAGACCGCGTTCTCGATCTCGACGATAGGGTCGAGATCCGGGAGGCTGAGCCGGCGGATCTCCATCAGCGCTCGAGCGCCTTCTCGGCGTCCGGCACGCGGAGGTAGATCGGCTCGGCGCTGTCCGCCGCCCCGAAGTCCTTTGCGAGAGCCGCGGTGTGTCGCGCCCAGGGAATGTGGCGCGGGTCGTCGTCGCCGGGGATCTCGGCCCCGCGCGCCTCGAGCTCGGCCCGGTAGAGCATCGCGCCGTCGCCCACGTACGTGCCGCCAGCCTCGACGACCAACGCCTCGGGGCGGCGGACGACCGGCACTCCGCCTTCCACCGTGAAGACCTCACCTCGCCGGCCGTCGATGACCGGCACGGCGCCGGGCGCTCCGGCAGCGAGAGCGTCCAGTGTGGAGACACCGGCGACGGGTACGCCGAGCGAGAGGGAGAGCGCCCGCGCGGTGACGAGCCCGATGCGAAGGCCGGTGTAGCTCCCGGGACCGGTGCCGACGGCAAGCGCGTCGACCGCGTCCGGCTCGAGCCCGGCCTCGGCAACGAGGGCCTGCGCGTCTTCGAGGACCCGGACAGGCCTGGACGCGCGCTCGCCGACGACCTTCCCGTCCCGTACAAGAGCGCTCGTCGCCACGTCCGTGGCGGTGTCAAACGCGAGGATCAGCACCCGTAAAAACGTTCTTTTCCAGGGATTTTTCGTCGGTTTCCAGCACGATCAGTCTACGCGTCTCCCCCACGTGCTGCAAACTCACGCGCACTTTCTCCGGCGGCAGAAACCCGGCTCCGGCCTGCGGCCACTCGACGAAGACGACGGCGTCCTCGAAGTACTCCTCCAGGTCTCCCCATTCCGCGTTCGACATACCCTCGAACCGATAGAGGTCGAGGTGGGAGACGTCAACCCTGCCCCTGTAGCGGTGGCCTATCGTGTACGTCGGGCTGGTGACCGGCCCCTCGACGCCGAGCGCGCGTGCGGCCCCGCGGACGAACGTCGTCTTGCCCGATCCGAGCTCCCCCTGGACG
>Ga0307286_10000595_pt1 | contig 10390 bp, 11 predicted proteins | sample ER_DNA_140_FD_194478 | JGI IMG/M metagenome (GOLD analysis project Ga0307286, IMG submission 194478) | Bulk soil microbial communities from the East River watershed near Crested Butte, Colorado, United States - ER_DNA_140 | ecosystem: Environmental > Terrestrial > Soil > Floodplain | place... | reverse complement strand
AGACCCTCTACGCCCCCGAGCTCGGCTCCGCGCCCGGATCCGTCGCGCAGGTGCGCGAGGCCGCCGGCCGGCTCCTGCGAGTGGCCAAGGAGGAGGGGATCGCGACCTTCCTCGTCGGCCACGTGACCAAGGAGGGCGCCGTGGCGGGCCCGCGCGTCCTCGAGCACCTCGTCGACTGCGTCCTCCAGTTCGAAGGCGACCGCTACCGGTCGCACCGCATTCTGCGCGCGGTCAAGAATCGGTTCGGCTCCACGAACGAGCTCGGCGTCTTCGAGATGACCGGAGCTGGGCTCGAAGGCGTCGAGGACCCCTCGGAGATCTTCGGTCGCTCTCAGGACGACCAGCCCGGGTCGGCCGTCGTCTGCGCTCTGGAAGGGACACGGCCGCTCCTCCTCGAGATCCAGGCGCTCGTCTCGCCGAGCGACCTCGCCATGCCCAGGCGCGTCGCGACGGGCGTCGACCCGAAGCGCCTCTCGATGATCGTCGCCGTGCTCGGGCGTCACGCGGGTGTCTCGCTCGGCCAGGCCGATGTCTTCGTGAACGTGGCGGGCGGAGTCCGGATCGACGAGCCCGCCGCCGACCTCGGGATCGCCCTCGCCATCGCGTCCGCAGCCCGCGGGGTCCGGGTGCGTGACGGTCTCGCCTGCTTCGGCGAGGTCGGCCTGACGGGCCGCCTGCGCCCCGCGAGTCAGGCCGAGCGCCGGCTCGCCGAATGCGCCAAGCTGGGCTTCTCCGCAGCGATTGTGCCGAACGGCACCGAGTCCCGTGGCAAAATGCGCCTGAAGGCACCGGAAACGTTGCGACAGGCCATTGAGGCGGGACTTGATGATTGATCGAAAATTGACCGGAAACCGTGGCACCGCCGGATGACGCCCATGACACGTCGCCTGACGCCACGCTCGTTCCTCGTCCGTACCTCCGGTACGCACTCGGAATGATCGCGCCGTCAGTGCTCGGTCATGAGCGCCCCCGACGGCACCACACTTTCCGATCAACCATCTGATGCGAGCAGATCCTCGGACGGATAAGAACCTCCTCGCGGCGCTCAGGCGGCTGGCCCCGGGCACTCCCCTCCGGGCCGGAATCGACGACATCATTCGCGCAGAGCTCGGCGCGCTGATCGTCATCGGCGACCCCAACGCGCTCTCCTTCCTCTACTCAGGAGGGATGCGGCTCGACCTCCCGTTCACGTCGCAGCTCCTGTACGAGCTGGCGAAGATGGACGGGGCGATCATCCTCAACGAGCAGGCGCAGAAGATCGTCCACGCGAACGTCCAGCTCATGCCCGACCCTTCGATCGTCTCCGACGAGACGGGCACGCGCCACCGCACCGCGGAGCGCGTCGCGAAGCAGACCGACGCGCTGGTCGTCTCGATCTCACAGCAGCGCGAGACCGTCACCGTCTTCATCCACGACATCCGCTACCAGCTCGGCGAGATCTCCGACGTGCTCGCCCGCACGAACCAGGCGCTCGGGACGCTCGAGACCTACCGCCAGCGGCTCGACCAGGGCCTGACGCGGCTGACGGCGCTCGAGTTTCAGAGCGCGGTCATGCTCGACGACGTCCTCGTGGTCGTCCAGCGCGCGGAGATGACGACGAGAATGGCCGAGGAGATCGAGCGGAACTGCGTCGAGCTCGGGGGCGAGGGCAGGCTCATCCGCATGCAGCTCGACGAGCTGATGGAGGACGTCCCGCGGGACAAGGCCTCGGTTGTCTTCGACTACGAGCCCAGCGGCGAGCCGGCGAAGGCGGCCGAGGTGCTCGAGCGCCTCGCCGGCCTGACCCACACGAAGCTGCTCGAGTTCGAGGAGCTGGCGGAGGTGCTCGGCTATCCCCGCGAGACCAACCCGCTCGACTTCGGCGTGCAGCCGCGCGGCTACCGGGTCCTCTCGCGCATCCCGCGCCTCCCCGACACGGTCATCCGCCACCTGGTGCGCGACTTTTCCTCGCTCGACGCGGTCATCCGGGCCAGCCATCGCGACCTCGAGGCGGTGGACGGCGTCGGTTCGGTGCGGGCCCTAGAGATCCGCGAGGGCCTGCGCCGGCTGCAGGAGCACAATCTCGTCGACCGCTATTTGCAGCTTTAAAGCGCCCCCTTCACGACGGAAATCGAGGTCGCCAGGTTCAAAAGTGCCCGCAATAGGGCACAAAATCCCTGGAAATTGGCGTTTTAAGCGCAATTTCGATACAATGGCGGAGATCCGCAGGCATCTGGCGCGGCTTTTTTTAGGCCCGGAAAGAGGAGGAGAGCTTGTACAAAGTCGGCGATAAGGTCGTCTACCCCCACCACGGCGCTGGGACCGTGGTGAAGCGGGAGAAACGAACCATTCTGGGGCAGGAGCGCGAGTACCTGACGATCAAGATCCTGCACAACGACATGACCGTCAACGTGCCGGCGGAGAACGCCGAGCGGGTCGGTCTCCGCAAGGTGATCGACGAGGACATGGTCGAGCAGGTGCTCGAGGTCTTGCACGGGAGTGGGACCAAGATGCCGAAGAACTGGAACCGCCGCTTCAAGCACAACCGGGACAAAATGAAGACGGGCGACATCTTCGAGCTGGCCGAGGTCGTGCGGAACCTGTCTCTCCGCGACCAGGAGAAGGGCCTCTCCACGGGTGAGAAGCAGATGTTCGTGAAGGCGAAGAAGATCCTCGCGAGCGAGCTCATGTACGCGAAGGGGCTCGACGAGGAAGCGGCTGGAATCTGGCTCGACGAAGTCCTCGAGTCGGTCGCCGCCACCCCGGCCTGAGCGAACTACCCCGCAGGGACTGCGACGGCCGGCCCTCGCCGGTCGGCATCCTATGCGCGTGCGCGTTTTCCTCGTCCTCGCCCTGACGGCGGTCCTGGCCGCATGCCTCGCTTCCTGCAACGGAAGCAGCGATTCGACCACGTCGCAGGAGCCGCTCACGCTGCGGGACTTCAAGAACAAGGTCGCCGCCGCGATCGTCACCGGCACCGACCTGCAGGGTGACCCGGGCTTCGGCTCAGCGGTCGACGTGACCCGGCCCGACGGCCTCGACACGCTGCAGCTCGTCGTCGACGACGCCTACCGCGAGTACCGCGCGGCCCCGGCCCGCCAGCAGGGGATCGTCGACGGCCTCGCGCAGGACGCGGTCACGCAGATGGACGAGGGCAACGCAAAGCGAAGCTTCGCCGACGTGAAGGACCAGCTCATGCCGGTCCTGAAGCGGCGGACGGTCGTTACCGGTGCGGCGGAGAATCCGGTCGCCACGCGCTTCGACGATCTCGACGTCGTCTACGGAGTGCAAGGCGACCACTACTTCACGGTCGTGACGCAGTCCGACCTCGAGCGCTGGGGCAAGTCGGCAGAAGAGATCGATGCGCTGGCCAAGTCGAATCTCGAGAAGCAGACGAACAAGGAGCAAAAGCTCCTCTGCGAGCCTTCGGGAGGCCAGAAGCTCTGCGGCTGGGCCTCCGGGGACGGTTACGACGCGACGCGCATGCTCGTCCCGGGCCTCAGGCGCCAGATCGTCAAGGAGCTCGGCGGCCCCGCGGTGTACGCGATCCCGCTGGAGAGCGTGTTCGTCGCCCTCACCCGCAAATATGCAGAGGTGATCAAGGGGAAAGTGCTGCAGGAGTTCACGACGGGGGAGAACCCGCTCAGCCCGGAGCTCTTCGAAGAGCGCAACGGGCGTCTCGTCCCGCTGCCCCAGTGAGCACATGGGCCGTTCTCGTTGCCGCGGGTCGCGGTGAGCGGCTCGGCGGGGACCGCCCGAAGGCCTTCGCCCGGCTGGGCGAGCGGGTGCTTCTCGCCGAGAGCCTCGAGCGGCTGGAAGCCTCGGAACGGATCGATGCGATCGTCGTCGTCGTCCCGGAGGAGTGGGAGGAGCCGGCCATCCTCCTCTCGGAGGAGCTCGGGGCCGGCAAGGTCAACGCGGCCGTCGCGGGCGGGATGACCCGGGCCGATTCCGTGCGCGCAGGGCTCGCCGAGGTCCCGGACGACGCGCTCATCGTGCTCGTCCACGATGCGGCGAGGCCCCTGCTTCCGGCGGAGGTCATCGCCCGCGTGCTCGGCGGGTTGGGCGAGCACTGGGACGGCGCCGTCGCGGGCCTGCCGCTGGCCGACACGGTCAAGCGGGTGGACGCGCACGGCGGGGTGGCCGAGACCGTCGACCGCACCGGGCTCTTCGCCATCCAGACCCCGCAGGCGTTTCCCGTCTCCGCCTTGCGGGACGCCCTGCTGCGAGGTGGTGACGCGAGCGACTGCGCCGGGCTCGTCGAGCAGGCCGGCGGGCGGGTTCGCGTCGTCGAGGGCGATCCGCGCCTAGTGAAGATCACGACCGCTTCCGACCTCGCGTTCGTGGAGACTCTTCTCGCTCGTGAGTGAGATCCGCATCGGCATCGGCATCGACGCGCACGCGTTCTCGGAGGACGCGAAGCTCGTCCTCGGCGGCGTCGAGTTCCCAGGGCATGGCCTCGCGGGCCACTCGGACGGCGACGTCGTCACGCATGCGCTCATCGACGCGATCCTGGGTGCCGCCGGCCTCGCGGACATCGGCGATCTCTTTCCCTCCGGAGAACCGGAGTGGGACGGCGCCTCGTCGCTCGGCCTCCTTGAGCGCGCCTATGACGCGGTGCTCGCGGCGGGCTGGGAGCTCGTGAACGCGGACTGCGTCCTCATCGGAGAGGAGCCACGGATCGCCCCCGTGCGCGCCGAGCTGCGGGAGCGCCTCAGCGGCGTGCTCGGCGTCGGCGCGGAGCAGGTCTCGGTTCGCGCCACGACGACCGACAGGCTCGGCTTCACGGGACGCCGCGAGGGTCTCGCCGCTCAGGCTGTCGCATTGCTCCGAAAGCGCGATACCATCGTCACGTGAACACCCGGAAGACCATCGACGACCACCTCGACGACTCCGCGGTCAGGCTCGGGCGGCTGAGCGCGGTCGAGGCCTGGGCGGAGATGCGGGCCGGGGCGATCCTCGTCGACACGCGCTCTCCCGACCAGCGCCAGGCGCAGGGCTACGTGCCCGGGTCGGTGCACCATCCGCTCTCGACCATCCTCTGGCGGCTCGATCCAGAGTGCCCCACGTCGAACGAGAAGATCCCGCTCGACGCACGCGTCATCCTCATCTGCCGCGAAGGTTTCTCGTCGGTGCTCGCCGCGGCTCAGCTGCAGGAGATCGGCTTCGAGGACGCAACTGACGTCCTCGGAGGCGTGGACGCGTGGAAGGCCGCCGGTCTCCCGGTGCTACGGCAGGCGAACGAGCCCGTCGTCGAGCCGGACGAGGCCGTCGCGCGCTAGCGCGGCGACCGCGTCTCCGTCCAGCTCCTCCGCCGGCCTCGCGCTTTCGGCGACCAGGCGCAGTGTGCGCGCGCGCCGCTGCCTGAACGAGCCTTCGAAGCGACCTTGCCTGCGGAGCGGGGCGTAGCGCCGGCCGCGGGACGGGCAGTCCGCCGCGAGCGGGCAGACGCCGCAGCGCGGCACGCGCGCCAGGCAGACGGTCGCCCCGAGGTCCATGAGCGCGTGCGCGGAGGCGGAGCCGAACCGCCCCCCGGTCCGCTCGAGGACGCGGCGCACGTTCGTGTCCACGGGCAGGACGTCCGCCTCGAGGGCGAAGCGGGCCACCGCGTCGGCGGTGTAACGCCCCACGCCCGGGAGCTCCGTCATGTCCTCGGGCCAGCCCCCCTCTGCGATGCGGACGGCTGCTCGGTGGAGGTTGACCGCGCGGCGGTTGTAGCCGAGCCCCTGCCAATCCCGGATGACCTCGGAGAGGGGCGCGGCAGCGAGGGCCTCCACAGTCGGCCAGCGCTCGAGCCAGCTCGCGTAGCGCAGAACGACGCGCTCCACCTGCGTCTGCTGGAGCATGACCTCGCTGACGAGGATCGCGTAGGGATCGCGCGTGCGACGCCACGGGAGGTCGCGGCCCGTTTCGGCATACCAGGCCAGTAGAAGGGTTTCCATCGGTCGAGACGCTACTGGCTCGGGCGGAACGAGATCCATTCACCCGCGCGCCTCGTAGGGGAGGGCAAGGCAGTCAGTTCGCAGGCAAGGGGAGGGAGGCAACCATGAGGGGAAAGATCAGGCTCGTCATCGTGGCGATGCTCGCTGCGCTTCTCGCGGCGGGAGTCGCACTCGCGACGGGGTCGTTCAACTTCAACTCGCCGATGGACGGGGCTCAGGAGGCCCCGGTTCCGCGCGACACGCAGGCGCGGGGCAACGCGGTCTACAAGCTGAACGGCGAAGGGACTGCGATCCAGTACAAGCTCATCGTCGCCAACATCGAGAACGTCTTCATGGCGCACATCCACATGGCGGCTGCGGGTACGGCTGGGCCGATCGTCGTCTGGCTCTACCCGTCGACCGCGGTTGGAGTGCAGGCGCCGAAGGGCGGCGGCCGGATCGACGGCGTGATCGCGCAGGGGACGATCACGGCGGCCAACCTCACTGGCCCGCTCACCGGTCATCCGCTCTCCGAGCTCGTGACGCTCCTCGGCAACGGCGGTGTGTACACGAATGTGCACACCGACGACGGGGACCTGGTTCTGAACGAGGGACCAGGCGACTTCCCGGGCGGAGAGATCCGCGGGCAGATCAAGGAGAACGGCCCAGGCTAAGACGCGCGAGTTTCGCTAGCCATCGAGCCGCGCTTCCTCGAGGTCGAGGTCGCGGATGACGCGGCGCATGACGAGGTCGTCGATCCGACGCTCCCGGCGCAGGTCGAAGACCGCGTCGCGCTCGGCGACGAGCAGCTCGCGGAGCAGCCGCTGGTAGTCCAGCGAGCGGCTTTCGATCTCGCCGTCGCTCTCCGGGTCGAAGCGGCGGCGGAAGCGCTCGCGGCGGAAGTTGAACATGCCACGGACGCGCTCCAGCGTGTCGTCGCGCACCCATTCCTCCCCCGCGAGCTCCTCGAGCCTCGAGAGCGCGGCCTCGGTGGCGAAGATCCGCGCCTTCGTCTCCTCCTTCTCGACGCGTCCCTCGTCCTCGAGCCCGAGCAGTCTGACGACGGCGGGGAGCGACAGGCCCTGGACGACGAGGGAGGCCAGGATGACCCCGAAGGTGAGGAAGATGATGAGCTCCCGATTCGGGAACGCGTCGCCGGCGTCGGTGGAGAGCGGGAGGGCCAGCGCGGCCGCCAAAGAGACGGCGCCGCGCATCCCCGACCAACCGAGCACGATCGACGCACGGCCCGGGTACGGGATGGGGCGCTTGTTCTTCCGCTCCCAGGCGGTCAGGTACGTCCCGGGAATGACCCAGAGGAACCGCGCCGCCACGACGGCTGCGGCGACCGCAGCGGCGTAGCCGACGAGCTGCGCGGCCGAGTAGCCCGCGAGCGCGTCCACGATCACGGGAAGCTGAAGGCCGACGAGCGCGAAGAGCAGAGCATTCAGGAGAAAGAAGGCGATCTCCCAGACCGCGATGCCTTGAAGCCGCGTCTGCCAGTTCGTCAGCTCGGGCGTGTACCACCCCATGTAGACGCCGATCGTGACCGCGGCAAGCACGCCGGAGACGCCGACCGCCATTGCCGGCAAATAGGCGAAGTACCCGCTCATCAGGGACAACGTGATGGCGAGCGCCGGATCCTCGATCCGACGGCGCACTTGCCGGATGAGGAAGCCCACCCCGAGTCCGATAGCGATTCCGCCGACGATGTTGAGCGCGAAGCTCCCGGCCGCGTCGGCCATCGAAAAGCTCCCGCTGACGACGGCGACGACCGCGAACTTGTACGCGACGAGCGCGGTGCCGTCGTTCACGAGGCTCTCCCCTTCGATCAGCGCCACCAGCCGGCGAGGAAGGCCCAGGCGCTCTGCGATCGCAGTGGCGGCCGTCGGATCGGTGGGAGAGACGATCGCTCCGAGGACGAACGCGCAGGGCCAGCTGAGACCCGGGATGAGCTCGTGGGCGATAACCGCGACGATGACCATCGTGCTGAGCACGAGCCCGATCGCCAGGAGGCCGATGGCCATCGCGTTTTCGCGCAGATCGCGGAGCGACGTAAAGAAGGCGGTTCCATAGAGGAGCGGCGGCAGCACCGCCACGAGCACGAGGTCCGGCGGGAGCTGGACGTCAGGGATACCTGGGATGAACCCGAGCCCGAGCCCGCCCACGACGAGCAGGATCGGGTAGGGGATGCTCGTCCGCTCGGCCGCGACGAGCAGGAACGCGACCGCAGCGAGGATGGCGAGGAGGGCCAGGCTGTCTTCCGGCGAGAAAGTCATTTCGCTGCCACAACAACGTTAGATTGAACTCATGGTTCGCGTCCGCTTCGCGCCGAGCCCGACCGGCTCCCTTCATCTCGGGAGCGCCTTGACCGCGGTCGCGAACCGCGGGTTCGCCGACGAGCACGGCGGCGTCTTCGTCCTGCGGATCGACGACACGGACGCGACGCGCACCGATCCCGAGGCCGAGGCTGGGATCCTTGCCGACCTCGGCTGGCTCGGGATCGCGTGGGACGAGGGCCCGATTCGCCAGAGCGAGCGGGAGGACCGGCACCGCGAGGCCGCCGCCTCGCTGAGCGGCACGACGACCGATCCCGACGGCGCCGTGCGCTTCGGGCAGACGACACTCCTCAGGGCCGACGGGCGGCCGACCTATCAGCTGGCCTCGGTCGTCGACGACGTCGACCTCGGCATCACCCACGTGATCCGCGGCAAGGACCACCTCGACAACCAGCGGCTCCACCAGGAGCTCACGCGCGCCCTTGGCGCCGAGCCGCCCGAGTACATCCACCACGGCCTCCTCGTCGGTGAGGACGGCAAGAAGCTCTCGAAGCGCCACGGGGCGAGCTCGCTCGGCGACCTGCGCGACGAGGGGATTCCGCCGCAGGCCGTTCGCGCCTACCTCGAGGAGCTCGACCTGCCGCGCGGTGACGTCCACCTCGACCTCGCCCGGATCCAGAGGCTCGCGATCGAGGCGATCGGCGCTCTCGATGACGAGGAGCTGGCCGCGCTCGCGGGCGCGCCGCCCGAGGTCGTGCCCGCCCTACGAGGGGCGCGCAATCTCGTCGAGGCGCGAGCGATCGCGGACTCCCTGCTCACGCCGCCGGCGCCGAATTCGAGCGACCACCCGGAGACTCTCGCCCGCTTCCGGGAGCTCCGCGAGCGCGCGGACGACGCGCTCGATCAGGCGGCCGCGAAGGAGATCCTGCGCGAGCTGAAGGCGGTTGGGGGAGACCTGAAGGCGCTTCGGCTCGCGCTCACCGGGGCCGACCGCGGGCCGGAACTTTGGGCCGTGCTGGTCGCTCTGCCGCGCGACGAGGCTTTGCGGCGGGCCGACGCGGCCAGCTCGTGAGCTCGCCGCGGATTTCCTCGAAGGTGGCGAGGAAAGCCTTGGCCTGGCCTGCGGGCGGGCCGGCGTCCCGACGCGTGATGGCGACGATCTTGCGGCGCACCGGCGCCGCGTCCACGACGTCGACCTCGGCGAGCGTGCCCGCCTCGAGCTCGTCGGCCACCGACGTCTGCGGCAGGAGCGCGACGCCGAAGCCCTGTTCGACCATCTTCTTGGCTGCATCGATGTTGTCGAGCTCCATCGTCCCCGCGGGCGAGACGCCGGCGGTGACGAAGAGCGCGCTTGTGAGATCGTGGTAGCTCGATGTCCTGTCGAACTGGACGAGCTGCTGTTCCGCCAGCTCCTTCATCCGGATGCGGCCGGCCGCCCCGAAAGGGTGCCCCGGCTCGACCACGAGGATGAGGCGATCCTCGTAGAGCGGCGTGCTGATGATCTCCGGGTGCTGGAGGGCTCGCACGAGCCCGACCTTTACCTGCTCTCGCAGGACGAGGTCGAGGATCTCCTCCGAGTGCCCGGTGCGGACGCTCACCGAGACGCGCGGGTAGCCCTGCGAGAAGCGCTTGAGGAGGGCGGGGAGGACGTAGGTGGAGACCGCCGGCGCGGCGCCGATGGCGAGGCGCCCAGCCCCGCCGCGCTCGAGGGCGTTCACCTGCATGCGCCCGTCGGTGAGCGTCTCGAGCGCTCTGACCGCGTAGGGGAGAAAGGCGTTGCCCGCATCGGTGAGCCGCATCCCGCGGGGAGTACGGACGAAGAGCTGCGAGCCGAGGTCGGCCTCGAGGCCTTTGAGCCTCGCGGTCAGCGCGGGTTGGGAGATGAAGAGAGCCTCGGCGGCGCGGCTTACGCTCTGGCGCCGTGCAATCTCCACGAAAGCGCCGATCTGGTTCAGGAGCATGGTATCAATACTACTGATGAGGATGATCGAAACAAACCATTGTATGAATACCTGATCGAGCGCTACCCTCAGTGGTATGGAAGCCGCAGTCAGTTTCGAGATCGACGCGGACGAGCGCGAGGACGCGCCGCCGACGCCTCGGCGGTGGTCCTATCTGAGCAGCTCCGAGATCGCGGATTGCACCTGCCCGGAATGGTGCGAGCGCGATCACGACCGAGACTAGACCGAGGGTGGAGTCCGTGTCGGTGAGGGG
>Ga0307286_10000593_pt1 | contig 10421 bp, 10 predicted proteins | sample ER_DNA_140_FD_194478 | JGI IMG/M metagenome (GOLD analysis project Ga0307286, IMG submission 194478) | Bulk soil microbial communities from the East River watershed near Crested Butte, Colorado, United States - ER_DNA_140 | ecosystem: Environmental > Terrestrial > Soil > Floodplain | place... | reverse complement strand
GAGGACCAGCGGCAGGAAAACGGCACTCGCCGTGATCCGCCAGCCTCGAGCAGCCATGCTTCCCCCTATCGCGCCGCGATAATAACTCATCAAATGATGAAATATTGGTCGCCCGACTGGCCGCCGATGGCAACGCGATGCTCAATCTCTGGGAAGGCTAACCCCTTGCAGAGGGGGTGCGAAGCTGTTCAGTGGGCTGAAGTGACCAGCGTCACCGAAGAGATTGGGTGACCGCGATCCACTCCTGCAACTTGGACTGCGCGGCACCGGAGTCGATCGCCTGTCGCGCTCGTTCGAGCTCGTCGGCGAAGTCGTTCTCCAGCCTGGCCGAGGAGGGCTTGCCGTACGCGACCAGGGCGGCAGCGGCGTTGAGCACGACGACGTCCCGGATCGGACCGGGCTGACCGGCGACCATGTCACGGACCACCTGCGCGTTGGCCACTGCGTCTCCGCCAACCAGGTCCGAAATGGTGGCCCTTGGGACGCCAAGCTTCAGCGGATCCAGCTCCCTTCGTACGACGCTCCCATCGGCGTATACCCACACCGTCGACGACGTTGTCGTGGTCAGCTCATCGAGCCCGTCGCCGCCGTGCACAACTAGCCCGTAATTGCCGCGCGATGCAAAGACCCCAGCCATCAACTCAGCCATCCGCGGGTCGGCCACCCCGACTGCCTGTGAGATGGGTTGTGCAGGATTGGCAAGGGGGCCGAGGAAGTTGAAAATCGTGGGGATACCGAGCTCACGCCGCGTCACGGCAGCGTGTCGCAATGCGGGGTGGTACTGCGGCGCAAAGAGAAAGCCAATGCCGACCCGGTCCACCACTTGTGGTTGAACCTCGGGCGCGAGATCGAGCACCACACCGAGCGCCTCGAGAACATCTGCGGCACCGCACGCTGACGAGGCTGCTCGGTTGCCATGCTTGACAACCCTGGCACCCGCCGCCGCTGCGACGATGGCGGCCATCGTGGAGATGTTGACGGTATTCGATCGATCACCACCACTGCCGACCACGTCGACCGCTGGCCCACCGATCTCGATCGGCGTCGCGAACTCGATCATCATGTCGGCGAGGCCGGTCAGTTCCTGAACGGTCTCGCCCTTACTGCGCAATCCAACGACGAACCCCGCCATCTGCACCGGTGTCGCGTCGCCGTTCAGAATTTGTTCCATAGCCCAGGCGGTCGCCTCGGCCGGTTGATCCTCGCCCCTCACCAGGCTGCTGAGAAGTTCTGGCCAGTTCATCGTGAGGGCATCTTGTCAGGCCACCGAAGTGGTACGTGCCACCGCCGTCTCTGTGGACACTCGCGGACGCAGCAGCTCCGCCACCGCTTCGGGCAGCCGGACCGGGTCGATGGGATGCGAGACCGTGCCTTCTGCGCGGGCCCAGGTCGCAAGCCATGCGTCGTCCCTACGTCCGATCAACAGCAGGATCGGTGGGCAGCGCAGAATCTCGTCCTTGAGCTGGCGGCACAAGCCCATGCCACCAGGCACCGCCTCACCGTCCAAGATCGCGAGGTCGATGCCGCCCGCGTCCATCGCAGTCAGCACCGCCGGCTGGGTCGCCACCTCGAGTACGCGGACTGGCGGCAGATCGGCCGCCACCTTGCGCCCCAGGGCGAGCCGGACGTCTTCCCGCGTGGCCCGGTTTGAGGCATACAACAGGATTGTCAGAACCTCCTCGTCTCGAGGTTCCTGATCGCCGGCCATTGATCATCTCCAGGTCGTGTCGGCTGATGCCCACGGTTACGGCGTGGCTGCCGCCCTTTGAGGTCGCCAGGCCTGCCCGGATGGATCGTAGCGTGCCGGCCCGGCCTCTCTACTCAACCGGTCTGCTGCAACCCGGATCGCTGCCGTCCCTCGGTTGCAGCCGACCGGTTTCGGCAGAGGAGCACCGCGGACGACTCGGATAACAAAGTTGTGCCGTGGGGTGACCTCTGCACGGGTTCCGGCAATAATGACCACGTGGCCATGCACACGCACGCAGTCTCTGGATCTATGACGATGCCAGAGGGTTCTCTGCATCCCATCCCGCTGTCTCGCCTGCGTGGCCGCGAGAATCGCCCTGAGCCAGTTGCTGTCGGCACCATCATCTGGCTGGCTTCGGAGCTGATGTTCTTTGCGGCGCTGTTCGCGTCGTACTTCACCATCCGAAACGTGACCAACTCACAAGCCGCGGCCACAGGTACTGTGCCGCTCTGGCAATCCCAGGGTGACTTGATCAACGTCCCGTTCGCGATCTTCAATACCAGCGTGCTGGTCGCGAGCTCGTTTACCTGCCAGATGGGTGTGTTCGCAGCAGAACGGGCACAGGTCAGCCGGACAGGGTCGCTCTTCAACCCGCGCGGCTGGGGACTACGCGAGTGGTACACGCTGACATTCCTGATGGGCGCATTCTTCATCGGCGGTCAGACCTATGAGTACGCGGCGTTGTTCCACGAGAATCTGACCATCTCGTCCAATGTCTTCGGGTCGGTCTTCTTCTTGGCCACCGGCTTCCACGGACTCCATGTCACGGGCGGCCTGTTTGCGTTCCTGCTCTTGATGGGACGCACATTCCTGGCCCGGACCTTCACTCACGAGCAGGCGGTCAGCGCAGTCGTCGTGTCCTATTACTGGCACTTCGTTGACGTGGTCTGGATTGCGCTGTTCGGCGTCATCTACATTTTGCGGTAGGCGGAAGAAAACCAAGGGCCTGTGCGTCCGTTCGGGCCCGGACAACTGAATATGAACTGAATATGTTTGGCCCACAACAGTGCATCAAAGACACGAGAGGGACCCGAGTGCGACTCCTGTCTTCACGGCGCCGGCACCCAGCAGCCAAGGCCTTGCTCCTGGTGTCCGGGCTCTTAATGATGGGCGCCCTCTATACGGTCATTGCTCCGCCGGCCCAGGTGTCGGCCGACACAGGAAACAGCCAGCAGATCGCTGAAGGCAAGGCGCTCTTTGCCGTGGGTTGCGCGTCCTGCCATGGGCTCAATGGCGAGGGCCAGGTGAGTGGCACGATCCAGGGACCACCGCTCGCGGGCGTCGGCGCCGCGGCCGTGGACTTCCAGGTGAGCACGGGGCGGATGCCGATGGCGAGGCCCGGACCGCAGGCCCCGGTGAAGCCCAACCTCTATTCGGATGAAGAAATTGCCGCGCTCGCTGCGTACGTTGCCTCACTCGGTCCAGGCCCGGCCATCCCGGAGCCCGCACAGTTCGACACTGCGAACCTGAGCGCAGAGGATCTGGCACGTGGCGGCGAGCTGTTCCGTACCAACTGCTCCGCCTGCCACAACTTCGAAGGTGCCGGTGGCGCACTTCCCGGCGGCAAGTACGCTCCTCCGCTGATCGGCTTGGAGCCCGAGCGGATCTATCTCGCGATGTTAACTGGGCCTCAGCAGATGCCGGTCTTCGATGACGAGGTGCTGACACCCGACGACAAGCGCGCCATCATCGGCTATCTCGAGGCCCTCCATGCGCGACCTACGGACGGTGGCTTTGGACTCGGCGGCCTCGGCCCGGTTAGTGAGGGTCTCTGGGCCTGGATTATCGGTCTGGGTAGCTTGATTTTCTTTGCTATGTGGATCGCAGCCAGGGGGGTGAAAGCCAAGTGAGTGAGGATACGACCCACGGCCGGCCCGGTACCGAGGTTGCGACAGTCGGCGAAGAGCGCTACCCCGTTCCGGACCCGGGTCTGGAACCACACCTGCCGCGGCTTACCGATGTCGATGAGAAGGCTGCCGATAGGGCCACTCGCCAGGTGGCCACGTTCTTCGGCTTGGTGCCAGTCCTGGCGATCGGATTCGCCGTCGTTTATTTCGCCGTGCCCGGAGACGCCTACCTCGACTTCGGGCCGTTGCGCGCCAACACCCGGAACCTCCTCCTCGGTCTGACCTTCGGCCTCGCCCTACTTTTCCTCGGCGTCGGCGCCGTGCAATGGGCGCGCAAGCTGATGGACGACAGGGAGATGATCGACTACCGGCATGGCGCCTCGTCCAGCGACGACGACAAGACCTATATGTTGACTGAGCTGAACAAGGCTGCTAATGAGGCCCAGCTCACCAGACGGAAGATCATCGGTCGCACCCTAATTGCCGCAATTGCGACGATCCTGCTGCCCATGGTCGTTGGACTCGCCGACCTTGGGCCGTGGCCGACGAAGAAGAAGCGCGCCGAAACCATCGAGCGGACCATCTGGGCGCCAGGCGTCCGAGTTGTCAACGACGTCACGTTCGAACCAATCAAGCCCGAGAATATTGAGATCGGTCAGCTGGTCAACGGCGAGCCGGCGAACCTCCAAGATTTGGAAGGTTCGGAGTACCAGATTGAAAAGGCCAAGGCTGCGGTCATCGTGGTCCGAATGGATCCCAATACGATCACCATTCCGCCCTCCCGAGAGACATGGCAAATCGGCGGCATCTTGTGCTATTCCAAGATCTGCACACATGTTGGCTGCCCGATCAGCCTGTGGGAGCAGCAGACGCACCATCTGCTGTGCCCCTGCCACCAGTCCACCTTCGACCTCGGGGACGCCGGACTTGTGGTCTTCGGCCCGGCCAAGCGGGCGCTGCCGCAGCTCCCGATTGCAGTTGATGCTGAGGGTTACATTGTGGCTCAGCGTGACTTTCTCGTCCCGCCCGGCCCAAGCTTCTTCGAGCGGGATTCGCGCAATGATTTCAAGCGAGGCGATAACTGATGGCCGAACCAGCAGCCACCATTAACGACGACAGCGCAGTCACGGCCGAGACCCCCAAAAAGGAGCTAGGCCCGGTCTTCAAGGTCGCTGCCGGACCCACTAAGTGGCTCGATGATCGGATCGGCCTCGCCGGACTGGGCAGACCATTTTTCCGTAAGGTCTTCCCCGATCACTGGTCCTTCCTCCTCGGCGAGATCGCGCTGTACTCCTTCATCGTTTTGCTGCTGAGCGGTGTCTTCTTGACGATCTGGTTCAAGCCATCGATGTCGGAAGTCGAGTACCAAGGCAGCTATGAGTTGCTACGCGGAATCACCATGTCGGACGCGTACGCTTCCACACTCGATCTTTCCTTCGACATACGCGGCGGTTTGCTGCTACGGCAGATGCATCACTGGGCGGCCATGCTCTTCGTTGCCGCCATGCTCACCCACAGCCTCCGGATCTTCTTTACCGGCGCCTTCCGGAAGCCGCGCGAAGTCAACTGGCTGATCGGCGTCTCCTTGATCGGCCTGGGCCTTGTCGAAGGCTTCGCCGGCTACTCCTTGCCGGATGATCTGCTATCAGGAACTGGGCTGCGGTTCGTCGACGGTCTGATCCGGGCGGTCCCGCTGATCGGCACCTGGGCCGAATTCTTCGTCTTCGGCGGCGAGTTCCCCGGCGAGCTCATCGTTCCTCGGCTGTACATGGTCCACATCTTGTTACTACCGGCGTTGATCCTCGGGCTCATCGCAGCGCACTTGGCGCTGGTCGTTTATCACAAGCACACCCAATACCCCGGCCCGGGCCGGACTAATAGCAATGTGGTCGGTTACCCGGTCTTCCCGGTGTACGCCGCGAAAGCCGGCGGCTTCTTCCTCATCGTCTTCGGCGTCCTAACCTTGATGGGCGCGACGATGCAGATCAACCCGGTGTGGGTGTTCGGGCCATATAACCCAGCCGAGATCACGGCCGGCTCGCAGCCCGACTGGTACATGGGCTTCGTCGAGGGCGCGATTCGCATCATGCCGAACTGGGAATGGCACATTGGCTCGACGACGTGGTCGTGGAACGTCTTCCTGCCCGGCATCGGAGTCATGACGCTGTTTTTCGCGGTCATGGCCCTCTATCCGTTCGCGGAGGCGTGGGTCACGGGCGACAAACGTGAGCATCACGTACTGGACCGCCCCCGGAACAACCCGACCCGTACGGCGTTCGGCGTTGCGGCCATGACTTGGTACGCAATGCTGTGGATCGGCGGCGGCAACGACCTGGTCGCCACTCAGTTCCACGTCTCACTGAATGCGGTGACGTACTTCCTGCGTGTTGCCGTGTTCGTGGCGCCGGTGATTGCGTTCTTGGTGACCAAGCGGATCTGCATCGGACTCCAGCGGTCCGATGCAGACCGGATGCTGCACGGCGCCGAATCCGGTGTCCTTGATCGCGCCCCTTCCGGCAAGTACTCCGAGCGGCACCGGCCGATCAGTGAGGGCGAGGCATTCGCGCTGACCCAGCACGAAGACCTTCCCGCGCTGCTGCCGGTGGCAGAGGTGGATGGCATGTCGGAGAAAGAGATCAAGTCCGAACAGCGCCGGCGGAGAGCAACTCGCTTCTACTTCATGGACACGCTGCGCCGGCCTACCCGGGCGGAGATCGAAGAGGCAGCTCACCACCATCTGCATCCCATGCATCTCGAAGGCAACGGCGAGCATCATGCGATCGAAGAGGTCGAGGAGGAAGAGCACCACTTGGCCAGGTAAGCAGTTCACTGGCTGCGCCCCGCTCTCGCCAGAGTTGCGGGGCGTTGCCATCTCATTGTTCGTTCCACTGTTTGAACCCGACTTCCCAATATCCGCAACCCGCGTATACGTTGGTTCCTCACGGTCTGGACACTGTGCAACTCAGGCAGAGCGCAACGACGCTGTGCAGACTTACGGCGGCTGGCCCAAGGTGTCACCGTCCGCGCGGGGGGTGTGCGATTGCTCACTCTTCGTAGCAGCTGGCAACGATCCGAAACCAACAGGTGTTGACGCGTCTGGACGAGACCATCCCGACGGTCATTGAGCGCCCGAGTACACGCGACGAGGACATGAGTACACACAAAAGACTGACGAATCGTACGACCGACCCGCCGACCGGCAATCAACCTGGCGACAACACATCCAAGAAGCGCAACTTCGAGTTTTCAGTCACCCAGATCGTGGGCGGCGCACTGGCTGCCATGACTGCGGCTGCGTTGGGCTCCCAACTGAGTGCAGCGGGCACCATAGTTGGCGCGGCACTCGCCAGTGTTATCGCGGCTGTCGCCGGCTCGCTGTATACGGCTTCCCTGCGTCGTACCCGCGACAAGGTGAAGACGGTCTTCTGGACCGGGGAGCCAAATGAGGTCCAAGAGCCCACCGTCATGGAGATCATTCCGGACAGCGAGGGCCACATCGCAGGACAGCGCAGCCACTTGGTCGCACCTGAGCCCGATCCCAACCAAAAGCCTCAGGGTCCCAAGCTGAATTGGAAGCGGGTGCTCGTCGTCGCTCTTGTCACCTTCGGCATCGCGGCCGTCGCGCTGACAACCTTCGAGGTGGTTACGGGACAGGCGTTGTCCGGCGGCAAAGGGACCACGTTCCAACAGGTCAGCGAGGGAACATCCGACAAGGGGTCGGAGACCAAGAAGAAGGAACCGTCGAAGAAGCCGACCCCGACAGCAACTGAGTCCGCGAGCGAGCAGCCGACTGCTGAGCCGAGGGCACAGGCGTCGAATTCCCAGCCTGAGGCGACAACCGAGTCGACCACCGAGGCACCGACCCCGGAGGCATCGGATGCGCCGAGTTCGACTCCCAGCAGCGGCGGCTAGCCACCTGATTCGTGTGTGTCGCGCGAGCGACGCACGGGCCGATTGCCGAGCGGTGTTAGGCAAACCTTGGCGCGGGCAGTGAGAATGTCCAGGTGCGATTTCTCAAGAAGCTACCGCCTTACGACCTGACCTACTCCGATGTCTTCATGGTTCCGCGACGCTCCGCCGTTGCGTCACGGCTAGATGTGAATCTGGCCAGCACCGACGGAATTGGCACGACACTGCCCATCGTCGTGGCCAACATGACCGCGATCTCCGGTCGCAGGATGGCCGAGACAGTGGCACGTCGGGGCGGGGTGGCGATCCTCCCACAAGACATCCCCACCGATGTCGTCGCCGAGGTGGTCGGCAAGGTCAAGCGATCACATCCGATCTACGACACTCCGGTCTCGCTGACCCCTCACACCACGGTCGGTGAGGCGCTATCGCTGATTCCGAAGCGAGCTCATGGGCTAGCAGTCGTGATCGAGAACGGTCAGCCGTTGGGCACTGTCAGCGAGGCAGAGACCGCGGGGGTCGACCGGTTCGCTCAGGTCCATCAGGTGATGTCTAGCGACCTGCTCGTCACCACACCCGAGTCATCGCCGACCGAGATCTTCGACGAGCTCACCCACCGGCACCTGGAGGTGGCGCTGCTGGTCGACGGCGGAAGGCTGCTGGGCGTCATGACGCGCAAGCATGCCTTGCGCTCCACGCTGTACCGCCCGGCTCTTGACGCCGAGGGTCGGCTCATGATTGGCGCTGCGGTCGGGATCAACGGCGATGTCGCGGCTCGAGCCGAGGCGTTGCTCGACGCCGGCATCGATGTGCTAGTGGTCGACACCGCACACGGTCATCAAGACCGAATGGTGGAGTCGCTGAAGTCAATACGCGAGGTGCGGGACCGGCTTGCGGACACTCAAGGACGCCGAGTCTCGCTGGTTGCGGGCAATGTCGTGTCCACTGATGGCGTCAACGATCTGGTGGGCGCGGGCGCAGACGTGGTCAAGGTGGGAGTGGGGCCAGGTGCCATGTGTACGACCCGCATGATGACCGGCGTCGGCAGACCACAATTCAGCGCTGTGCTGGAATGCGCGGACGCTGCTCGGTCGGCGGGCCGATCGATCTGGGCGGACGGTGGCGTTCGCTACCCGCGAGACGTCGCGCTTGCCCTGGCCGCTGGGGCTGGCAGTGTGATGATCGGCTCGTGGTTTGCCGGGACATACGAGAGCACGGGCAATCTGATGACCGACGTCGAGGGCCGGATGTACAAGGAGTCCTATGGGATGGCGTCGGCGCGTGCCGTCAAGATGCGTACCAAAGACTCGTCTGGCTTCGATCGCGCCCGAGCGGGGCTGTTCGAGGAGGGAATCTCCACAGGCCGGATGTATCTCGACCCGGAGCGGCCGAGCGTCGAGGATCTCATCGACTCCATCGTCGCCGGGCTGCGCAGCAGCTGCACCTATGCCGGCGCCGCCAACCTCGAGGAATTTCATGAGTTCGCGGTCGTGGGTGTGCAGTCCAGCTCTGGCTATGAGGAGGGCCGGCCGCGCCATTTGAGCTGGTAGACGGCGGCGGCAGCTCGAGCCGCGGAGGTGCAGGGTTAGTCGTCGATGCGATGAGCGGCGCCGGCCACGCGTACGCCGGGCTCGCCGGCGATGACGCTTACTGCGATCTCGCTTGGGCGGCCCATGTCCACACCCTGGCTGATCGTGAACTCGGCATTCTCCCCGATCATTGCGAGCTCGCGAAGATAGCCCCCAAAAGCCGCTGCTGCAGCGCCAGTAGCCGGATCCTCGACCACTCCCAGGCCAGCAGCCGGGTTACGTGCGTGGTAGCGATTCTTGGTCTCAGGCCAGACCAACAGCACGGTGACCAGCCCGTACTGAAGCATCACCTTGGCAAGATCGTCGAAGTCATAGTCAAGATCAGCCAACCGCTGCCTAGTTTTGGTCACAAGCACCAAATGCTCCGCTCCGGCATTTGCCAGCAGCTCGGGATAATCCGGGTCAAGATCATCGGCGGACCAACGAAGCGCACCGAGTATGGCAAGGAGCAGGTCGGGCGGTGGTTGGGACACCCGGGGAGCAACACTCGTCAGCTCTGCCACGAGCTCACCTTTGTCATTCTGGAAAGTCGCAATGCTCACGAAGCCGGCGGCCGCATGAAAGATCAGCACGTCAGCCGGAGACCGTTCGGCCAGCGCAATTGCTGAGGCGATCGTGGCATGCCCGCAGAACGGCACTTCCTGGGCGGGCGAGAAGTAACGGACGTCGTACACATTCGGCCGCGTATCCCTTGCCACCAAGAATGCCGTTTCGGAGTCGCCGACCTCAGTCGCTATGGCTTGCATCTGAGCGGCATCGAGGCCACTGGCATCCAAGACCACCCCGGCCGGATTCCCACCTTTCCCATCGACGGTGAACGCCGCATAGCGCAGGATTTCAGCGGTCACTGTGCAGCAGTAGCAAAGCGATTGGCTGATCGCGCCCGAGCCTTGGCCGCCTCCACCTCACGATTCTTGGGCGGCGCGGTGGAGACCAGCTCATCCAGCAGGTGGTGCGTCGCATGTGCGATCTCTTCGACGGCCCGATTGAACACCGCCTCATTGGCCTTGGAGGGCTTCGACACCCCCGCTATCTTCCGCACATACTGCAATGCCGCGTCATGCACCTCAGCGCTGCTCGCCGCCGGCTCAAAGTTGTTCAAGGGTCTGATATTCCGACACATCCCACTATTTTATTGTGCTCCGCTCGCGCACGTCGCGCTCGGAGCTCCCATCGTCGTCCCTCTTCGCGAACAAAAAGCGCGTTCGCTCATCACTCCTCCGACCGGCAGCAGCGCGACTCCGACGCTCGCGAAGCAAAGACGCACCTCTCAGCCGCGTGAAACTTCGGTGCGGCCGCCCCTTTTGTTCGGTAGGGCTGACCGGACCG
>Ga0307286_10000591_pt1 | contig 10428 bp, 8 predicted proteins | sample ER_DNA_140_FD_194478 | JGI IMG/M metagenome (GOLD analysis project Ga0307286, IMG submission 194478) | Bulk soil microbial communities from the East River watershed near Crested Butte, Colorado, United States - ER_DNA_140 | ecosystem: Environmental > Terrestrial > Soil > Floodplain | place: USA... | reverse complement strand
GTCTCGGAGTGGCGGCACGAGTTCGACGATCGCTCCGAGGCCGCTGTCCACCAGGTTCGGATCGAGGTGCCTTCCGAAGCGCTCCCATCGGCCGAGGACGAGGTCGTCGAGCTACGCGGGCGCCTCATCGAGGCCGCCGAGCGCTGGGCGCAGGACTGCTTCGACGAGCGTCACGCCGAGCTCAACGAAGCCTGAGGCGCTCAGAGGTACTTCAGCAGAAAGTCGTCAAAGCGAAGCGTCACGAAGGATTCGCTCGAGCCGACCCGGACTCCGATGTTCCCGCTCTCGACGCCGTCGTCATCCTTGGCTGTGCCGATGGTCTGCCCGTTCGCCTGGAGCGTGAGGATGGTCGGCGATCGACCCGATGACACGGGGAACGCTACTGAGTAAGGCGCCGAGGCCGCCGCCGGTCCCGGTCTCTTCCACATCAGGCGAAGGATCTAGATCAGACAAAGGACGGCGCTTCGGATCTACTACTCCGCCGTGCGCCCAGGCAATAGGCGGCGCTACGCTGAGCCCGCGCCCCCGTAGCTCAGTGGATAGAGCAGTGGTTTCCTAAACCGCGTGCGCATGTTCGATTCATGCCGGGGGCATCTGTTCATCCGGTTTCGGGCTCGTTGCCCGGGGCCGTGTGTTTCCTCAACCGCCCACGCGCCCGTTAATCGTCTTAACGGGAAGGGATCAGCGCTAATGACCCGAGACCTCCGGTCAAGGCGGCGTGAGCCGGCTATCCCACGGTCAGTTTGCGAAGCAAGTCTTCGAGTCGACCCAAGCGCTCTTCGATGACGTCTAATCGCGCTTCGATGCGCTGCTCGGCCTGGTGCTCGGCCAGCCCCCGCTCCTCGGATGCCCGCGCGACAAAAATCGATGTGATCGCTGCGACGAAGATGGTCACGAAGGCGACGCCGTAAAGCATTACGAAGGCCGCGATGATCCGGCCCGAGGGATGGGTTGGCGATACGTCGCCATATCCGACGGTCGTCACGGTCTGGAGCGCCCACCACATTCCGACCCAGATGTTCGGGTACTCGCTGTGGTCGAGCGCCCAGATCAGGGCCCCGCTGCCAACGACAACGACTGCGGTGGCCGAGACGATCACACCGGTCGCGACACGGACGGACGGCGGTTCGCGTAGGACACGAGAAAATTTCCGCTCGAGGAAAGACTGAGCTCTGCCTAGCATTGAGGGCGGCCCGACGCAAGGTTGCGCGATCCACAGCCTTTCATTCAACCTGCCGTCGCTGCCACCGGCTCTGCGACGGCCGCTTCCTGGGCCTTGCGACGCCGGTCCAATACCGCGATCACGATCCAAGCTGTAGCCGCCGCGACCACCGCCTCCGGGACGGCGTCGACGCCGGCCGGCCCTACGAGGAGGGCTGCGAAGAGTATGGGTGTCAGGAGCATGCGGGTAGCGGCCGCCATGCCGGCAGCCGTTCCGATCGCGATAGCCACCGTCGGTGAGACGTCGAACCAGATCACCGGGAACGTCGCCAGCGCTACGCCGAGAAAGATGGCGGGGAACACTGGACCTCCCCGGAAGCCGCACGCAAGGCAAACTCCGTAGGCAAGGGCTTTGGCCACGAGCAGGATCAGGACGATCTTCGCGGAGTCCTCGGCAACGACAGCCGGTACGCCCGCTTGCCCGGAGAACAGCACGGTCTCGGCGTCGGCGCCGAGCCAGCTAGCTGTCTGGGCCAGTAGGCCGACAGTGAGCCCACCAAGGATGAGCAGCAGAGGCATGCCGATGCGCTTTTCGCGGTCCGAGACGGAGAACGCGAATCGACGAACCACGACGACCACGAGCGCTGTGAGCAGACCGACGAGGATCGCGAGACCGGTGTCGCCGACATGGACACCGGTGTACTCCGGCAGGCCTGGGAAGGAGATCGCCTGCGCGTGGAGCCCGCCCCAGTCGCCAAAGCCGACGAAGACGAGATAACCGACGCCGGCCGCCACGAAACCGGGCAGGAGGATCGGGATAGCCGAGGCGCCGAAACCAATTGCGCCCTCCATCATCAGCACGCCACCGACGATAGGTCCGCCGAAGAGGGCCGAGATGGCAGCGAACGAGCCGGCATTCCCAAGCACAGCGCTTTCCTTTTCGCCGAGCCGTGCGAGGCGGGTGATCACGATTCCGACCACTGCTCCAAGCGCGATGAGCGGCCCCTCTGGACCGAGCACCGCACCGAAGGAGAGCGTGCCGATCGCGGCGAGCGCGATGCCGGGCGCGTACGAGATAAGAGGGGGCTTCCCCGCGAAACCGTGAAGCGGGCTGTGGCCGCCGTCGCCCGGCAGGAAGCGGCGGGCGATTACGACGAGGCATGCCCCGGCCACGGGCAGGCCGATGACCAGGTACCAGGGCGGAGACGATTCGTTCAGGTGATGCGGCAGGTCGTGCCAGAGCCAGTGCTCGAGGTCATGCACGAAAGCGAGAAAGGCAGAGGCGAGCAGCGCCGCCGGAATCCCGATCACGGCGCCCAGCAGCACCAGGCGGAGGTAGCCCCATGCGCCCATCTCGGGCTGGGCACGCTCACTCATTTGAGATCCGATCCCAGTGTTGCCATGCTCAATCCAGGACGTGGATCGTGAACGCCACCGCGAACCCCAGCGTCACCATGATTCCGACGAGCTTGCCTCCGTGCTCGAACGCCTCGGGCATCATCGTGTTGGCCAGCATGGTCAGAATCGCGCCGCCTGCGAACGCGAGAACGAAAGCGACCACGCCTGGCGAGGAGTCCTGGAAGAGGCTGTAGCCGGCTAGGGAGGAGAGGGCCGAGATCACCGCGATCCCGATCCACAACCAGAGAACGCGCGACTTCTTCCAGCCGCCAGCCAGGAGTCCGGAGCTTGCGGAGATCGATTCGGGCAGGTTGGACATGAAGACCGCGGCCAAGTAGGCGGCGCCCACCGCCCCGCCCTCGAAGATCGTCAGGCCGATCACCATCGACTCGGGGACTCCGTCGAGCACGGTTCCGAGCACGATCGAGAGCGCGGATCCGCCCTCTTCCTCTCCTCCCACGCCCGTTGCATCCTTGCGGTCACCCCCGCCGAGGCGGTCGATCAATAGGTCGCCGCCGAAGAAGACCAGACACCCCGAGAAGATGCCTAGGGCGATCCATCCGTGGCCGACCGACTTCTCGGCCGCCTCGTCGAGGAGGTCAAACGCGACCGCGCTCATCAGCACACCTGCCCCGAAGCCCATGATCAGCCCGACTATGCGCAAGGGGATGCGGATCAGGAACGCGATAACCGCGCCGATCACGAGCGAGGAGCCCGCTAGGAGTCCCCAACCGAAAGCAGCGGCCATCTAGACCACGGCCTCGACATCCGGAAGCGCCCAGGTCCCATCGAACAACGATTCCGTTGGGGTGTAGAAGCGGAACATCGGGTAGAAACCGCCACCGGGCACGGTCTCGAGCCAGTTCATGTCCTCGCCCTCGGGCGCGTGGGGGCCGAAGTAGAGGTCGATCGAGCCGTCCTCGTTCTTCTTGAGATCGTCGTACGACGAGTGGGCTGCGTCGTTGCTCGGGCTCTGAACCATCGAGCGGGTCGCGGTGTCGTACAGGGTCAGCGACCAGAAGGCCGCGGCGGGTGCGTTCGCCGGCACATGAAGTCGGTAGGACTTGCCGCCGTCGAGGCGATTGCCGTCCTTGTCCTTGAACGCCTGGACGTAGGTCGAGCCAGGCCCGGCATGCTTCGTCCCGATGAACGGCGAGGTGTAGATCGCGCCGTAGGTGTAGTGCAGTCGTTCGTCGAGCTGGCTGTATGCGTCGGTTTCCTGGTGGGGCGACACGAGGGTGACCCAGTCCCAGTGCGTACCCGGGAAGGCGTTGGCGCCGCTGATGCGCAGATGCCCGTCAAAGAGCATGGTTCGGCCCATCGCATCACCGAGCGTGGCCGCCTCTTCGAGGATGGCGCGCTGCCGCGCATCCGGTTCGAAGGGCTGATCCTTCTCGATGCCCAGCGGCTTCAGCATCGCCATGAAGAAGCGGTCGCGTTCCTGGACGGGGTTGTTGTTGATGAACCCAGAGAGGCGTGCCCAGAACTCCAGGCCGTCGGGCGGCGTGGTATCGATCTCCACACCCGAGATGGACACGAACTTCGTTGGCTTGGGTTGAGCGCGTTCGCTCCACGGGTAGATGCGCAGCTTCTTCACGCGCTGGACGGCGTCCGGCACGTCACCGTTCACCACGATGCCGCGGATCATGAAGCTGTGGTTGTTCATGGTCCCTTGCAAGACGTGATAGCCATCGCTAGGGACCTCTCCGTCGTAGTCGGGCGGCAACAGCAGGAATTTTCCGCCATCGTCGCCATCTGGGCCGGGCAGGCCCACGTCGGTGACCGAGCGCTGCCAGTAATCGTTGATGATGCCCACAGTGGCGCCCGGCGGAACCTCGATCACGACCGGTCCGGCCTGCGCGAGGTCGATGGCCGCCACCGCGTAGATCGTGGTGTCATTGGCGGTGAGCCAGATGGACCTGGGGTCGACGAAGTTGTCGGCGATCCCCAAGTCGTTGAAGTCGGTGCCGAACGCTTCCTTTGACGCGATCTGGATCGATTCGAACGAGACCGCCGGATAGGCCCAGAGGTAGGACTGTACGGCACGCTGGAAGTCCATCTCGTCGTAGAGCTTCCGTGTCGTCTCGGCGGTCGGGTAGCCCGACTCGTAATCAAGTGTGCCGAGGCGCGTCTCCACGCTGGCCGGTGTTTTGTGTTCCGTGACCGTCATCGTGTATCCCTTCTGCTCGGATGTACGTGAACCACCGAGCTGTGTCAGATCGGTTCGATCTCGCTCGGCCGCCAGCTCTTGTCGAAGAATGGCTGCAGTGGGTTGTAGAGCCGCAGGATCGTCCACCAGCCCTTGCCGGGGACGGTCTGCAGCCAATTGTTCTCCTTGCCCTCAGGTGCGGTAGGGCCGAAGTAGATGTCCGTCGAACCGTCCGGGTTCGTCTCGACCGTGCCCGACTGGCTCCCGACGTCCGGCAGGTGTTGATCGGTCTGGAGCATCGATCGCGTTTGGCGGTCGTACAGAATCAGCGACCAGAAGCGGGACTCGGGGATGTCGGCGGGCAGCGTGACCCGATAGTTTCGGCCGCCGTCGAAGTAGTGGCCGTTGCTGTCGCGCATCGCATAGATGTATTGCGAGCCGATGCCGGTGAGCCGCATGCACATCGCCGGTGTGGTCCCCGTGGCCATGTAGAAGAAGTTGGTGCGGGAGTCGAGTTTTCGGGCACCGTCGCTCGGGCCAGCGGCGACCGGTCCGTCCGCCGTGATCTGCGGGGGCGGGTCGAGGAACTGGTAGCCCCCAACGAAGAGCGCGCTGGACCATTCCGAGTTCGGGTAAAAGGCGAAGCCCTCCTCGGGCCGTGCGGCAAAGGTGACAGTGCGGGCGGTTGCGTTGCCCACCGCAGCGGCCTCCTCGAGGATCGTCCGCATCCGCTCGTTCGGCTCGAACTGCTTGCCGTGAACGATCCCGATCGCAGCGAGCAGACCCAGCAACTCCGGATCGCCGGCTTCGGGTGGCTCCTCTTGCACCAGTTCGTCGATCGTCTCCCAGAACCCGTAGTCACTCGGGAAGACTGTGTTGAACTCCAACCCCGACGCCTCGATGAAGCGCGTCTCCGGCACTGGCTTCGCTGCGCCAAGCGGCGCGCGCCCGGCCAGGAAGCTACCGACCGCCGTGCCCTGCGCACCAGGCACATACGGCGAGACCCGTAGTCCGTTGCGAATCGCCTCGACCGGGACGGCAGGATCATTGTCGACCATGAACGCCCGGATGATCACCGTAACCCGAGTCGTCCGCGCGTGGAAGACGTGGAACCCGCTGTCGGGCAGCGGACCCTCATAGCCCGGGCCGACGATCAGATACCGACCCCCGGCACCGCGGTCGGGACCGGGAAGGCCGATGTCGGTGACCCACCGGAACCACATGTCGTCGATCGTGCCGAGGAGCCCCGACGGCGCCGCGATGGACGGCACGTCGATCACCATCGGCCCATCCGACAGGTCGACGAAGCCCCAGGAGTACACCGTGTCGCAGTTGCCGGTCAGGAACACGGACGCCGAATCCATCAATTCCGGGAACAGCGTGAACGAATTGTCCTCGACGCCTGCCGACTGGAAGCCACGACGCATGGCGGCAAGCGACGCTCCCGGGATCGCCCCGAGGTACGCCTGCACCCCGTGCAGGAAGTCGAGGTGCTCGTACAGCAACGCAGCCGTCTCCTCAGTCGGTGCACCGTCGTCGAACTCGAGCGTTCCGAGTCTGGTCTCAACCGTGTCCGGTGTCGTGATCGAAGCCAACATGTCGGGTGTCGTGCTCATGCGCCATCTCCCTTGAATCGGATATCCCGCACCGTTGGGACGAGAGGCCGAGCGGAACGGTATGCCTGCAACCTGCCCCTCCTCGTCATACGGATTGGATGAAAATGGCGCCTCCTGCGCGCCGGGCGTTCCTGATACCGAGGGTGCGAAACGATGAGATCACGTGTCGAGCGCTCCGAGCGCCTCTTCGACGTCGTAGCCGAGCGCGAGCGCGAGCTTGGGGGCGCAGAGGACGACTCGTGCGGCGCCCGTGACCGGCGTCACCGCCTCGAGGGTGGCTACGATTTCGTCGTTCGTAGCTCCGGCTGCGAGGGCGAGCGCTACGGCGTGTTGGAACGAGGAAGGCGCGGCATCAACGGCGATCGTCGCGGCGACTCGCGCGAGCGCCGCGGTCCTCCCGTCGAGACCAAACACCGGCCCGATGGTCTCCTCGGACAGAATCTTCTCGACAAGCGCGTCGTCGTGCACGGCGAGCCGACGCAGGTGCTCCTTGTAATCGTCCATGTCGCCTGCACCTATCCGACCTCGCGCAGGGTGGCTGGCGCGTCATACGTTCTGGATGAGATTCTCCCTCGGCGGGTGCACCGAGCTCTCCAGCAACCCCACTTCGACGGCACGCTCGATCGCCTCGCTGCGCGAGGAGGCGCTCAACTTGCGGTAGATCGACACCGCTTCCGTCTTGACTGTGTTCCGCGAGAGAAACAGCCTCGTTGCGATCTCCGGGATGGTGAGATGCGTGGCGAGGTACGGAAGCAGCCTGAGCTCAGCACCCGTCAGGCTCATCGCCCAGGCCCCACCCGACCCGGATGTCGCCGCCAGCATGTCGTGCAATTCTCGCGCGTCCTCGACGAGGAAGCCCGAGTCGGGGCGAAGCTCGAGCACCCGCTCGGTCTCGCTGAGGACCGTGCGCGCGGCGGCGACCTCCGTGAGTGCGAGGTGAGCGCGTGTGAGTTCGAGCCCGAACTGGATGGTCAGCCAGGGAAGACTGTGGTCGAGCAACGGCCGCAGCCGGTGTGCGCGGGCCAGCGCGGCGCGAGCCTCGTCCTGCCTCACCTCGTGGACTGCGACCCGCGCGGTTGCCACGTGCGCGAGCGCGCTCGACGCGTAGTCGCCGAGGCCCGCCTCGTCAACAAGCGTTTGCGCAGAGCGTGCGCGTATCCCTGCCTCGCCCCAGGCTCCCTGCTTGGCAGCGAGGAGTGCGAGCTGTGCCTGAGCCACGTAGACCAGTTCCACCGCGCCTACCGCCTCTGCCAACTCGACGAGCGTGTTGAGGTCGTCCGTCGCCCGCTGGGTCTCGCCGAGCAGTGCAAGCGCAATGCCTCTACCCAGGAGGGCATCTGGGATCCAACCGCTTCCTGAGGGGAGCCGCTCGAGCGCCAGATCGGCGTCGGCGAGCGCTTGCTCGACACCGTTGCTCATCATCTGCGCCCGCAGCGTCGCCACCCAGGGTTCAATCGTGGCGCTCCCATCCGAGAGCGGGATCGTCGAGGTGGCCGTCTCGGCGAGCGAGAGCCACCGCTCGGCATCTGTCGGTCGGCCCGTCAGCGCACGAACCCAGGCTCCGATAACTGCGAGCGCCGGATACCGCACCAGCTCGTCCTCGCCGAACCACGAGAGCCACTCCTCAAGGGTCTCCAATCGACCGTCGTAGTAGACAGGCAGTGCGAGAGCGTCGACCAAGCCGGCGACGGTCTCTGTCTCACCCGCGGCGTGCCCATAGACAAGTGCCGCCTCCGTCAAGTCGTTGGCAAGGCACCAGGCCATCGCACGACTGTTAAGCGCGGGCACGATGTCCGGCTCGCTCCGCTCGAGCTCGTCCCGCAGGAGCTGGCCGAAGAGGTGGTGATAGCGATACGACTCGCCCCGCCGGTCGAGAGGCACCACGAAGCCGTTCGTACGCTCGAGCGTCTCGAGCATGCGCGCCGACCCCCTCGTCTCTAGCACGGCGTCGCACAGACCGCCGCTCATGCGATCCAGGACGGACGTGTACCTGAGGAACTGCGCCTCAGCCGGCGGCAGGCGGGACAGGAGCTCGAAACGGAAGTACTCGGAAACGAACCGATCTGACCCGTTGAAACCCTCGGTGCCCGCCGGGCCTGTCGCGCCGGCCTGCAGCGACAGGGCCGCGAGGTACAGGCCGGCAGGCCAGCCCTCCGTTTGTTCGGTCAACTCGGAGACCTGGCTCGCGTCAAGCTCGACACCCGCAGCGGCCAGTAGCAAGGCCGCCTCCCGCTCGTCTAGACGCAGGTCGGGCACACCGACCTCGTGCATCCATCCCTTGGCCCGCCAACGAGCCAGCGGCAGAGGAGGCTCTTCCCTGCTCGCGATCACAATCTGCGAGCCGGCCGGAACGGACTGGACGAGCGCCGCGACCATGTCCAGACACGCCGGATTGCTGACGGTGTGTAGATCGTCGAGGGCGACCACCAGCTGGCCCTCTAGTGCCGCCAGCGCTTTTGCAACGTGCGGGACACGCATCGCCCAGGCGGATGCCCCTGGGCCTGACAGCGCGTCGAACACCTCCGGTGGGAGGGGCTCGACCCGGTGTATCGCTGCCGCGATGTACCGCAGGAACACAACGGCGTCGTCGTGCTCCCGCCCGTCGAGCGAAACCCACGCGAACGGACGCGGATCAGCCTCGGCCCACTGCGCCAGCAAGGTCGTCTTGCCGTAGCCGGCGGGCGCGACCAAGGTCGCGCAAGGCACGGTCGCCGCACACAGCCGTCCGATCACGTCCAGCTTCGCCACCGTGCCGCGTCGGGTCACGGGTGCGGCAAGTTTGACCTCAACGAGGTCGAAAGGGACGGCCGCCACTGTCATCTGCAGCCGATGCTAGAGGAGGACCAGCAGAACAACTAACGCCGTGACGGCTAGGTGGCCCATGTAGGCATTCCCGCTTCCCATACGGCATTTCACACAACAAGAGCGGCGGGGGTGAGATTCGGCCTCACGGGATTCTCAAGACCGGCTCGCGCGCACGAGCTCGTGCCCCATTCATGCCCCAGACGCGCCTGAACCGGCTCGCGGAGCCATGCGGGCCGGAGCAAGCCTCGGTCGGCGCGAGCCGTGGAGGAGGCGGCTTCCCGGGTCGACCGTCGCTTCGCATCACAACGGCCGGCTCGGCCTGTCACGCCGGAGGTCGCGGGTTCGAGTCCCGTCGCTCCCGGCGAGCACCGCGTCGGGGGAAGTAGCAGTGGTTTCCTAAACCGCGTGCGCATGTTCGATTCATGCCGGGGGCATTATCCGATCGGTCGCGACCGACGGGGATTTACGCGCGCTGATCCAGCGCTTCGCGCGCGGCCGCGTCGAAGGGTGTCATGTCGATCGGCAACAACTGCCGAATTCGATCTTCTCGAACGACGGTCTCGGTTCGTAACCCTTCGATGAGCGGCCGTGCCACTCCGGCTTTTACCGGCGTGACGAGGTGCAACCAGAGCGAGGAGAGGTAGGGGGTCAGCACGGGCACTTCGAAGATGAACGGATGCTTGCCTCGTAGACGAGCAATCCGTTCGATCATCTCGCGGTAGGTCATCACCTCGGGCCCCCCGACGTCGTACGTGGCGCCGTAGGCAGGCTCGAGCCCGCATACGCCGGCGAGGTAGCCCACCACATCCGACAGCGCGACAGGCTGCGTGGGCGTGGAGACCCAGCGCGGCGTCATCATCGCCGGAAGGCGATCCACAAGCGCGACGATCGTCTCGAACGCAGCGCTCCCGTGGGCGACGACCATTGCTGCGCGCAATGTCGTCAACGGAACGGACGTGGCAGCAAGGCGCTTTCCTGTTTCGCGTCGGCTTCGTAGGTGAGCAGACAAATCCGGCGAATCGTCGCCGAGCCCGCCGAGGTAAACGAGTTGCTTGACGCCGGCGCGCTCGGCTTCACGCGCCGTCGTCTGTGCAGCCTTCAGATCCTGCTCCTCGAAGTCCGGGCTGCCAAGCGAGTGGACGAGGTAATACACGACATCTGTGCCCTCGAGCACGCTCGAGACAGAATGGCGATCCGTCGCATCCGCAGTTTTCCACGTCACCTTGCCCACATCACGCCGTTGACTGCGGGAGACGGCCACGACGTCGTGCGCCCTTTCCAACTCGGCGAGCAACGGCC
>Ga0307286_10000590_pt1 | contig 10431 bp, 9 predicted proteins | sample ER_DNA_140_FD_194478 | JGI IMG/M metagenome (GOLD analysis project Ga0307286, IMG submission 194478) | Bulk soil microbial communities from the East River watershed near Crested Butte, Colorado, United States - ER_DNA_140 | ecosystem: Environmental > Terrestrial > Soil > Floodplain | place: USA... | reverse complement strand
ACTGCACCCCGAAGAAGCCGAGGTTCATCATCAGCAGGGCTCGGCCCGTCATTAGCGGCCTGCGCTCGGCCGGCCCGGCACCCGTTGAGATGGACTCTGATGTCGTGGTGCTCATGGCGACCCCTTCGTCATACGAGTCGGGCCAAACCCTGCAATTCGGACGCTAGACCTGGCACGGACGTGCCGCAACAGGGCTGGACAAACGAGGGGTTTTCAACCGCGCCTCGTGGGCAAGTCATGATGCGGCCCTTGCGGAGGACGGGTCACGAACTAGCCAGCCAGAGCGGGCGGTCTCGGTTTGGGGGTTTGCGCACAACGTCGCCGCTCGACGGACCGCACTCCATGCATTAGCGTGCTGAACGGCGGAACGAGCCGAGGTCACCGCGATCACCGCCTCTCGTGAGACCGAGCCGTCCATGGCCGGTACGGCGACCGTCCCAACCCCGGCCAGATGCGTCCCACCAGCCCGGAGCCTCGACAGCCGAGAACCCGAGAGGAGACCATCGTGAATACCTGGAAGACGGTCGTGGTCGGTATAGACGGATCGCCCGGCAGCCGAAAAGCACTGACGTGGGCGGCCACCGAGGCCGCCGAGCACGGGGCCGAGCTGGTTGTCCTGAACGTCTGGGAGCACACGCTGCCGCCGCCCACCGGCAGCGTCTCCGTCTCCGAGCATTACGTCCCCGAGTCCAGCCAGCACACCGCCGAGCAGCTCGTCGCCGAAATCAAAGACGTCCTGGGTGACAACCCACCGGTGGTCGTCCAACCGAGCGTCAAACAGGGCAATCCTGCCAAGGTGCTCATCGAGCAGGCAACGGACGCCGACTTGCTGGTGGTCGGCACCCGCGGCCACGGCGGTTTCCGCGGCCTCGTTCTCGGCTCGGTCAGCCAACACGTCGCCGGTTACGCGAAATGCTCGGTGACCATCGTCCGCTGACCCAACACATCCGGATCGTCGGCCGTCACGGCGCTGGAGTCGAGGGGGACTGGCGTCTCTACGCGGTCGAGGCTTCATAGCGCGCGTGCGCTCGCGAGGAGCGGCGGCGTCTCGGCGGGCAGGAGGCTGCCGTGGCGGGCCGTCTACGGTGGGGAGGATCGATGGCCAAGGGTTAGCCTGGGAGCACCTCGGGGTTGAAGGTCCAGCGATGCAAGGTGGCAGGTCGAATGGACGGTCGCTCGATGCTGAGGTTCTCACGGCGCGTCACGTTCGCGCTGGCGGCGCTGGCGATCGCCATTCCGGCGATCGCCGGCCGGGCCGACGCGGACATCTACTGGAGCACCAACAACGCCCCAGGCCAGGCGACGGTGAGCAAGGCGGACGTCACCAGCACTGCCAATCCCATCCCCGTCACCCCGCTATTCGGCGGCCTGGTCGGCGCCTCAGCCATGGCGGTGGACGCCACCTACGTCTACTGGGCATCACCGAACGCCATCTGGCGGGCGCCCCTGACCGGCGGCAGTGTTCCGCAAGAACCTTTCATCACGGGTGTCTTCAACGCCAACGCGCTGGCGGTGGACCGCGTGAACCAGTACGTCTACTGGGCGGACACCAACTCCGGCTACATCGGGCGGGCCCCCCTGGTCCAGAACGCGGTCGCGCAACCCCGGTACTTCAGCACGCTCGGCGTCGCCAGCGGACTGGCGATCGACTACGCGCACGGCTACCTCTACTGGACCCAGCCGAGCAACCGGTTGATCGGCCGGATTCCGCTCGCCGGCGGCACCCCCAACCTCACGTATCTGACTGGCCTCCTCGGGGCACAGGGCATCACGGTGGACAGCACCTATCTCTACTGGGCTAACGGCCCATTGACGATCGGGCGGGCTCCCCTCGACGGCAGCAGCGCTCCGGACCCGGACTTCGTCAGCGGCGCCCAAGTCGCTCACAGGAGCAGTGCCCCCACCTACGCACCAACCGGCCTGGCGGTCGACAACAGCTACATCTACTGGGCCAACCACATGGCGTTCACCATCGGGCGGGCCCCGATAACGGGCGGCAGCGCCAACATCAACAACAAGTTCATCTACACCCTTGTCGACCCCACCGCGATCGCCCTCGACGTCCCGAAGCTCACCTCTCCTGGGCCGCTGCCGCCGGCTCCGCCGGTGCAGATCGCCCCGCTGGAGCTCGGCGTCCAGTCCCTCGCGTTGCCGCACGGGCTCGAGCGGGCCCTGCTGGCCAAGCTCGACGCCGGCCAAGAGGCTCTTGACGCAGGCGACCTGGACGGGGCCTGCGCACGTCTCCAGGCGTACATCAACCAGGTGGACGCTCAAAGCGGCAAGAAGATCTACTCCGCCTCGGCCGACGGGCTCATCGCGCACGCGACTGCGGTGGCCAATTCACTGCGCTGCGACCTGGAGTAGCGGCCCCGGAAGCCACCGATCGGAGCTTCTCGACCACACGAGGCGCTCGGGAGCACCTTGCGCTTAGTCGCCCTGCAGGAGGAAGTGCGCGGTCCCGGCTGTGGCGAGCAGCCCCGCCGACGTCGTAAGGAACACCCCGCCCACCCCCGTGACAGAGGCGACGGCGGCGACGACCGCGGGGATGGCGGACTGACCCAGCCGGTTGGCCGTGAGCCTCAGACCGAGCCAGGTCGCCGTGGCTCCCCGCGGGGCGGTCAAGGTGACGACCGACATGGACAGCGGCTGGCCGATTCCTAGGGCGAAGCCGCCGACGACCAAGGCCGCGCCGAGGATCAGTATGGGTACGGGCAGGGCGAGGACCGCGACGGCTCCCGCGGCGACCAGTGCCGAGAGGACGACCAGCCGGTTACGGCCGAGGCGCGCGGTCATCCGGGCCAGACCGAGCCGCGAGGCCATCGTCGCGGCGGCGCGCAGGGCCAGGAGGATGCCGACCAAGGACGATGGCAATTGGCGTTCGACGCCGAGGGCGGGCAGGTAGACCTGGATGAGGTCCACTGCCGCCAGGACGAGCATGCTGACGAGCAGGGCGCCGGTCATTCGGCGTCGGTCAGGGGAGCTGAGCCGGAACGAGCCTCGCCACGACAGGCTGGGCTCGGCCGGATCGCGTCGATGGGGGGCACTGATCAACGGCACCGTAAACAGGGTCATGAGCACGACGGCGCCGAGGTAGCAGCGCACCAGAGCGGTGCTGTCGGGAAGAACCGCCGAACCGCCCACGACGGCCAGGACGAGGGGCCCGGCGGCCTGTCCCAGCGACCCGGCGAAGGTGTAGGTGCCGAAGGCCGAGTCGAGGGCGCTGGACCCACTGCGCGCCACGAGGGTCTGCTCGCCGAGCACGCTCATCAGGTGGCCCATCCCGATGACCGCGTTCCAGAGCAGCAGCACCGTCAGCGAGCTGGTCCACCACAACAGCCCCATCCCACCAAGGACCATCAGGAGCGCACCCGGCAGCAGGTTCAGGAACGGGTGCCTGGCGTCGTTCCATCGGCCGACTGGTACCGCCAGAAGAAGAGGGATGACCGCGAAGCTCGCGGCGACGAGCCCGACGAGGCCGGGGCTGACGCCAAGCTCCAACGCCTGGGTAGGCCGAGGACGGCCGGATGATGTATGCGCCGAGCTGCAGGGTCAGGGCGTGCGCCAGGACCCATCGCCGGGTCGAGCTCAACGAGGCGTGACCTCCGCGTCGTCCGTCGTGTCGCCCGTGCCGTCCTTCGCGCGGGTGCTCGTGTCGGCACCCACGTCCTCGCTCGCGTTCTCGGGGCTGGGGTCGCCCGACGCGTCGTCATCCCGGGCCGCCTCGTGAAGGATCTCGGCCCGACTCGGTCGGTGACGCATGACGCGCCCGCCGATGAGAACCGCGAGCAGGGTCAGGTAGACGACGATCGTGAACGGCGTCGATACCAAGGTCCGCAGGTCGCCGCCGGCGATGTCGAGGGCCCGGCGCAGTTGCACCTCGGCCAGCGGGCCGAGGATGGCGCCGACGATCATCGGGGAGATGGGGAAGCCGAAGCGGCGCATCAGGTAGCCGACCCCGCCGAGGACGAGCAGCAGGACGACGTCGAAGGGCGAGCCGTTGACGGCATACCCACCGAGCATGGCGAAGGTGAGGATGCCGGCGAAGAGGTAGGGCTTCGGTATCTCGAGGATGCGGACCCAGAGTCCTACCAGGGGCAGGTTGAGGGCCAGGAGGATCACGTTGGCGAGCAGGAGACTGGCGATGAGTCCCCAGACCAGCGCCGGCTGGGTTTCCAACAGCTGCGGACCGGCCTGAATGCCATACTGCTGGAAGGCGACGAGGATGACCGCCGCGGTCGCCGAGGTAGGAATCCCCAGCGTCAGCAGGGGGACCAGCGTGCCGGCGGCGTTGGCGTTGTTGGCCGCCTCCGGACCGGCCACTCCCTCAATGGCGCCGTGTCCGAACTCCTGCGGGTTCTTGGAGAGCCGGCGCTCCGTCGAGTAGGAGAGGAAGGTCGGGATCTCGGAGCCACCCGCCGGGATGACGCCGAGCGGGAACCCGATCCCGGTCCCGCGTAGCCACGGCTTCCAGGACCGCCCCCAGTCCGACCGGGTCATCCAGTGTCGCCCCTTGCGCAGGGTCAGCATGTCGAAAACCGTCGTCGACTGGTGCGCCGCGACGTAGAACACCTCACCGACGGCGAAGAGGGCCACGATGAGGATGACGGTGTCGACGCCGTCGAGGAGGCTGACCTGCCCGAAGGTCAACCGCTGCTGCCCGCTCTGGAAGTCGATGCCGATGAGGCCGATGACGAGGCCCAGGACCATCGAGATCATCCCGCGGAGGGGGGACGAGCCGACCAGGGCGCTCACCGTCAGGAACGCGACGACCATGAGGGCGAAGTAGTCCTGGGCGCCCAGCTGGACGGCGATGCCGACCATCCAGGGTGCGAAGAACGCCAGCAGCAGGGTGGCGATCGTCCCGGCGACGAAGGACCCGATGGCCGCGGTCGCCAGGGCCGCGGCGCCGCGCCCGGCCCGCGCCATCTTGTTGCCGTCGATGGCCGTGATGACCGAACCGGACTCACCCGGCGTCTTCAACAGGATCGACGTGGTGGAACCGCCGTACATGGCTCCGTAGTAGATGCCGGCGAACATGATGAACGCCGACGCCGGCTCCAGGCCGTAGGTCAGGGGGAGCAGAAGGGCGATGGTCAAGGCCGGACCAATGCCGGGCAGCACACCGATGAGCGTGCCGACGACGGTCCCCACCAAAGCGAACAGCAGGTTTGTCAGGGTGAACGCGACGGCCAGGCCGGAGATCAGGCCCTCGAAGCCCGACATCAGAACAGTCCCTCGAACACGCCGGCGGGCAGCGAGATGTCGAGAAGCCGGGTGAAGGAGAAGTACACGACCGCGGACAGCACGACCGCAATGAGCGCCGACTTCAGGTAGCTCCGCGAGCCCATGGCCCAGGCGGTCAGCCAGAAGCAGACTGCACTGACGATGAGGTAGCCGACCGGCTCGACCGCGACGATGAAGATGAGGACGGCCGCGACGCATACTCCCAGCGGCACCCATTGGGTGTGGCGGACGTCGACGTCGCCCTCCGCCGTCTCCGGCTCGCCGACCGAGCCCCGCGCGATCTGCACGCAGAGTGCCGCCGCCAGGACGATGAGTACGGCTCCGACGACGGTCGGGACGAAGCCCGCGCCCACGCCGGAAGCCGACGTCGACGTCGGCTGGCGCAACCCGTCGAGCAGCACTGCGACGCCCAGCCCGAGGAGGGCGACGGCGATGATCCACTCACCCAAGCGGCGGGGTCGCTCCGCCTCGACCCCGTCCTGACCGCCTGCGGTCACGTGTGTTTCGTGGCTCATCGCTTCCCCGTCCCGTCGCTCGACGCTACTTCTTGGCGAGCCCGAGTTCCGTGAGGACAGTGGTCACCCGGGTGTTCTCCTCCTTGAGCCATGTCGCGAACTCTTGACCGGCGAGGAAGTTGTCGTTCCAGCTGTTCGTGGTCAGCGCCGTCTTCCAGCTCGACGAGCCGTGCATGGCGGTCAGGGCGGCCACGTACTGCTGGGACAGCGCGCTGTCCACACCGGCGGGCGCCATGATCGAGCGCCAGTTCTGGAACTCGAGCTTGGGGTCGATGTCGGCGGCGGTCTGAGCGTAGGTGGCTCCCTCAACGGGCTTCGCCGACGAGACGAGCAGCCCCTTGAGGTTCCCGTTCTTGACCTGCGCTGTGAATTCGGCGAGCCCCGCGATCCCGGCCTGGACCTTGCCACCGAGCAGCGCGGTGGTGGCCTCGCCACCACCACTGAAGGGGACGTAGTTGACGTCCGACGGCTTGACGCCGTAATGCTGCGCCAGCAGGCCGATGAAGATCTGGTCGGCGCTACCGGCGGAACCGCCGGCGATGGCGACTGACTTCGGGTCCTTCTTGATGGCGGCGAAGAGGGCGTCGACGCTGGTGTACGGGGAGTCCTTCGGGGTGACGATGGCCTCGTACTCGCCGACGACGCGCGCCAAGGGCGTCAGGTCGTCCAGGGTCACCGACGTGCCGTTGGTGATGATGCCGGACATCATCGCGAGTCCGGACGCGATGAGGAGGTCCTTCTTCCCCTTCTGCGGGGCGACCTGGGCCAGTGCCACAGTGCCAGACGCACCGGGCACGTTGCGGACCTCGATCGACTTGGCCAGGTTGTCCGCCTTGAGGGAGGCCTGCACGGCCCGCGACGTCTGGTCCCAGCCGCTGCCGGGAGCGGCGGGGGCGATGAGCTCGACCCGGTTGAGGGGCTCCACCGACGCGCTCGCGGCTGCGGTCGAGCCACCGCCGGCACCGGAGGAACCACCGCCGCCGGACCCACAGGCGGCCAGGGCCACCGCACCGGCGGCCACGAGGGCCAGACCGCGAGTAACGCTCCCAAAACTCTTCACAGCATGTCCTCCGTCTGAACCCCGTCGACCAACAGTGCGCCGAATGTATGCACAGATCGGCCTCGCGGCAAGTGGAAGCGACCTTTTCGTGACCACGAGCGCCCTATGTATACACTCCCAGCGTGGCTTCAGGGAGGGCGAGCGACCGCGCATACCGGCAGCTGCACGACGAAATCCTGGACGGCACCCTGGTCCCCGGCCTGTGGCTGGGGGAGGTCGAGCAGGCATCCCGGCTCGGCGTCTCCCGCACCCCACTGCGCGAGGCACTCGCACGGCTTGCTGCCGACGGCCTCGTCGCCGCCTCTCGTGGGCGGGGTGTCGTGGTGGCCGAGATCTCCGGCGACGACGTCGACACGCTGTTCGAGATGCGTACCTGCCTCGAAGCCGAGGCGGCCCGCCTGGCCGCCTTGCACGTTGCGGACGGTCGGGCTCAGGCCGCCCCGTTCGACACCTACGTGAGCCGCTTCGCCCGTGCCCGGGACACCCTTGCCGGGCCGGGATCGGCCGCTGCCGTCACCGACTACTACGCCTTGATCCGTCAGTTCGACGAGGCGATCGACGGCGCCGCGGCGAACGCCTACCTCGTCGAGGCCATGGCCGTGATCCGCACCCACGTCGCCCGCGTGCGACGCCGAGCCGGTCACTCGCTCGAGCGGCTCATCGCGTCGGCGGAGGAGCACGGCCTTATCGCTGAGGCGATCCGCGACGGGGACGCCGAGCTGGCGAACCACGCGGTGCGCATTCACCTGCACCGCAGCCGCCGCCACTTCCGGGCCGGTGTCGACGATGACGCCGAAGCCGGCTGACGACCGAACCTGTCGAGGAGAACCAGCCGATGAAGACGCACGACGTCCGGGTCCACTCGAGCGCCAGCCAGCTGCCGCGGGAGCAGCAGCTGGCATGGGCGATCGCCGAGGTGGCCACCGACCCCGTCGACGTCAGCTCCGCGGTGACCGAGATGGTCGTCAATCGGTTCGTCGACAACGCGGCCGCCGCGGCCGCCTCGCTGAGCCGTACACCCGTCGCGGCCGCGCGAGCGCAGGCTCTGGCGCACCCACCGAGCACCGGTGGTCCGGGCGCGGCCGTCTTCGGCTTGCCGGCCAAGATCACCGTCAGCCCGGAGTGGGCCGCCTACGCCAACGGTGTAGCGGTGCGCGAGCTCGACTACCACGACACATACCTCGCCGCCGACTACTCCCATCCGGGCGACAACATCCCGCCCCTGCTCGCGGTCGCCCAGCATGTCGGCGCAAGCGGGCACGATCTGGTGCGTGGCATTGTCACCGGCTACGAGGTTCAGATCGACCTCGTGCGCTCGATCAGCCTGCATCAGCACAAGATCGACCACGTCGCGCACCTCGGGCCATCCGTGGCGTCCGGCCTCGGAACCCTTCTGGGCCTCGAGACCGACGTCGTCTACCAGGCCGTCGGGCAGGCGCTGCACACCACGACGAGCACCCGCCAGTCACGCAAAGGGCAGATCTCCTCCTGGAAGGCGTTCGCGCCGGCTCTCACGGGCAAGCTCGCCGTCGAGGCCGTCGACCGGGCCATGCGCGGCGAAGGGGCACCGGCCCCTATCTACGAAGGCGAGGACGGCGTCATCGCCTGGCTCCTGGGCGGGCCGGAGGCACGGTATGCGGTGCCGTTGCCGGAACCCGGGGAGCCCAAGACGGCCATCCTGCGCAGCTACACCAAGGAGCACTCGGCCGAGTACCAGGCGCAAGCCTGGATCGACCTGGCCCGGCGGCTGCGCGCCGACCGCCCCGAGGTCGCCGACCCCGAGCAGGTGGACAGCATCGTCATCCACACCTCGCATCACACCCACGTCGTCATCGGCTCTGGCTCCGGCGACCCGCAGAAGTTCGACCCGCAGGCCAGCCGGGAGACCCTCGACCACTCGCTGCCCTACATCTTCACCGTCGCGCTGCAGGACGGGTCATGGCACCACGTTGACTCGTACGCGAGGTCAAGGGCTACGCGCCGCGACACGGTGGCGCTTTGGCAGAAGGTGTCCACCCGCGAGGACCCAGAGTGGACAGGCCGATATCACGTCGAGGGCGACGGCCAGTCCTACGGAGGCCGCGTCGTCGTGACGTTGCGCAGTGGCGAGGAGATCGTCGACGAGATCGACGTCGCCGATGCGCACCCGCGCGGTGCCCGGCCATTCGGCCGTGAGCAATACCTGGAGAAATTCTGCACCCTCGCCGAGCCGGTGCTCGGTGCCGACGAATGCCGCCGCTTCCTCGACCTCGCGCTCCGTCTGCCGGAGCTCGAGCCGCCCGAGGTGCGCGCCCTCACCATCGTCGCAACCTCGCTGACCGGGTCCGACCGGCCCGGAATCTTCTGAGAACCGGAGGCTCGGGCACCATGCTGTATGCGATCAGGACCGCGCACGACAAGCGCCGGCTGCTGCGTGAGCAGCTCGCGACGGGCCGGCTGCTGCGGATGCCCGGGGCGTTCAACCCGTTGTCGGCCAAGCTGATCGAGCGGAAGGGCTTCGACGGCGTGTACGTGTCCGGGGCCGTCCTCAGCGCTGACCTCGGCCTGCCCGACATCGGTCTGACCACCCTCACCGAGGTGGCCGGCCGCAGCCGGCAGGTCGCCCGGGCGACCGAACTGCCGGTCATCGCGGACGCGGACACCGGGTTCGGCGAGCCGATCAACCTGGCTCGCACCGTGCAGGAGCTCGAGGACGCCGGAGTAGCCGGGCTGCACGTCGAGGACCAGGTCAACCCCAAGCGCTGCGGACACCTCGACGGCAAACAGGTCGTCGACGTCGATGACGCCGTACGCCGGGTGCGCGCGGCCTCGACCGCTCGGCGCGATCCGGACTTCCTCGTCATGGCGCGCACTGACGTGCGCGCCGTCGACGGGATCGACGCGGCGGTGGACCGAGCGCGCCGGTTCGTCGACGCCGGCGCGGATGCGGTCTTCCCGGAGGCACTGACGAGTCTCGCCGAGTACGAGACGTTACGACGGGCGGTCGACGTGCCGTTGCTGGCCAACATGACCGAGTTCGGCAAGACCCCGCTCTTCACCGTGACGCAGCTCGCCGACGTCGGTGTGAACCTCGTCATCTGGCCAGTTTCGTTGCTGCGGATGGCGATGGGAGCCGCCGAACGGGCGCTGGACGGCCTCATGGCCGAGGGGACGCTCGAGTCGCAGCTGCCGCACATGCAGCACCGTGCCGACCTGTACGACCTCGTCGATTACGCCGGCTACACCGCCTTCGACTCGTCGGTCTTCGACTTCGAGGTGGCTCCGCACCGCTAAACGGCGGGGTGCCGCGTCTGGTGGACGATTTGACGCACCGCTCGCTGCCACGAGCAAGGTTCCATTCGGGGCCACCTCCTTGACCGCCGCCTTGGTCGCGCGTCCGGATCACCTCGGCCGAGAAGGCGGCCCGGATCATGATCAGGGGCATCGAGAAGGACAGACTGCATTGACTACCGGGGACCCGACGCAAAGGCCATGAGCGTGGCCATCAAGCTCGCCCCTCGTACTGCCATCCGCTGTGTCCAACAACAGATGAGCAAGCGTCTCGACACACGACAGCCCACCGCTCCCCTCTGAGTCGGGCGGTGCCGGCCCCCCGTGCCGTCAACAGCCGGC
>Ga0307286_10000588_pt1 | contig 10443 bp, 6 predicted proteins | sample ER_DNA_140_FD_194478 | JGI IMG/M metagenome (GOLD analysis project Ga0307286, IMG submission 194478) | Bulk soil microbial communities from the East River watershed near Crested Butte, Colorado, United States - ER_DNA_140 | ecosystem: Environmental > Terrestrial > Soil > Floodplain | place: USA... | reverse complement strand
CAGCTGCACGCCGCATTGCACGATGCCTGCTCCGGTGGTGCGGAACCGGTAGTCGACCAGCTTGAGCAGATCGGGGTGGAACAGGTCCTCGGCGTCGGCCACGCCGACCCAGGCAAAGGGGATCCGCAGCTCGTGCAGCATCTCCACCGCGGCGTTGAGGCCGATCGGCTTGTTGTGGACCTCGGTCTCCTCCGGATACGGGCACACCAGGACCTTGCCGGGGTACTCGCGCGCCTTGCCATGGGCGATCGCCGCCGTGCCCGGGTCGTCGGGGTGGTCGATGATCGGCACCACCCAGTAGTCGGGGTGGTCCAGCTGCGCCAGCCGCTCCAGCGTCTGGCCCGCGACCGCCTCCTCGTGCCGCATCGGGACCAGAATCACCCCAGGGAGCCGGGGCGCATCCGGCTCCCCGTAGCGGTGCGGGTCGTTGTGCTCGGGCCGCCACCACTTGTAGAGCTGGAACGTCAACGTCGTCGCGGCCACCAGGATCATGGACACCGAGACGACGAGGATGAACGCGTCGGTGAAGAGCACGACCGCGAACCCGGCCAGCACTACACCCAGGATCAGCCGCCACAGGCGCCCGGAGGTTACGGTGCGGCCCGCCGCGTGGCCTGGACGTCGGCGGGATCGGCCGGAGAACGACCAGTACTTGTCCGAGCAGAAGTTCGCCACCCCGCCGACGACCAGCAGGCTCCAGTAGGCGACGGACGAGCCGGTCGACGAAGCCACGATCGGGAACAGGGCGATGCAGAGCAGCAGGCTCGCGGCACGGGCGAGGTGGAATCGACCCCACCGGCGCCAGAGGCCGACCCCAGATCCGGCGACACGCCGCCGCCAGGTGAGGCGACCGTTGGCGACGAAGTTGAGCTGCAGGGTCGTGACAGCCTGAACGGCGTTGGCCATTCCGGCGGCACACCCGAACGCGATGAGCAGCTTCAGCAACCCGTGACCGACCAGCGCGACGGAACCACCGATCAGCGCGAAGAGCCACTTCTCCCGACACCAGAGTTTTGTAAGGAATCTGCGAAACAGAGTCCACCCTCCATGCCCAGACCGCCGACGCAGCGGCCACCGCAGCTATCACGGTGACGGCCCGTGAGCACTTCTTCCGGCGCGAGCGGCGGCGCACCGGCAGACACGGAGGGTGAAGCCGTCTAGTCCCCGGCTACCCGGCCGCGCCGGGTCGTTAACGTCATCCCTGGGTCCCCAAGCGGTCAGAGGAGACAGCAGGCGACCTAGGGTGATCGCTTGCCAGCGGCCGTCGCCCGGTGAGGCCAAACGATCCGGGCGGCGCGCCGCGCCCCTTTGGGGGCTGCGCCAGTAGGGGGAGTAGGACAGGGCAGGCACGAGCCGTGATGATCACGGAGTTCTAGGTCGCGTTGCGCAAGTTGGTGTCACAACCAGCGCCGTCGGTGCGCTCTTACGCGACCTGGAGCTCCTTTCCGGTCGAGGCCGAGTCGGACGTCTTGAGCTCGGACATGGAGGCCTCGCTGAGGTAGCGGCGGCTGACCAGCCACTCATCGTTCTGCTCGATCAACAAGCTCCCTAGCCGAGCGGCTCGAAGGCTTGCTCAAACTGGCGGGCCAGAGTCCGGGAGGCGGCCCACTGGTCGGCCGGGACGATGAACTCGACGTTGTAGCCCCAGGTCCGGCCCTTGAGGTTGGTGTGACTGACATGGACCCGCCGGCCGTCCCGCATCGCCTCGTACTCGAACACCACCGCCCCCGGCCGGCCGGCGTAGGCCTGGTTCTCGGCGTAGCGGACCTCGCGGAAGCCAGGGAAGTTGCGCCGCGCCCAGGCTCGGTAGTCCCGGGAGGCCTGGGGCAGCCGTGCGGACGGGGTCTGGGAGCGCACGGTGAACACCCGCCGGAGCCCGCCCTGCTCCTCGACCACGGCGGCGTGGTAGCGCTGCCGGGTGCGGACCCCGAACCCCGGGGGGACGCCGACGCGGCTGCTGCCGGCCCGGTTGGTGAAGACCCGCCAACCGGCCGGCAGCCGACCTCGGGTGGCGACGGTGGTGGTGGGAGGTGTGGGCGCCCGGGTGGTGGCCGGCCTCCTGGTGGTGGACGGGGCGGGCCGGGTTGTTCCTGTCCCGGCGACGCGCCTCCCGGTGGTGGCCGGCGCCGCGTGCTCCTGGCCTGGGTTGACTCTGACGTTCGCCCTGGTCGTGGCCGGGCCGGCCCGGTCGCCAGTGAGCTCGGAGGGGAAGGCGCCGGTCAGCCAGGCGGTCAGCATCCCGCCGACGAGCAGGAGGGCAACCACACCGAGGAGTCGCCGACCGGCCCGGCGAGGCACCGGTGGGGCCGGCGGGAGGACGGGACGCGTTCGCGGCTGGGCCGGAGCCGTCTCGGTCGACGGCTCCACGGTCGGCGCCCTAGCCGGGTCGGACGCCGGAGCCTCCAAGGGAACCTCGGAGGACGGGGCCCAATGGACCACATCCACCAGCCAGCGCAGCCAGATCCGGACCTTGGAGGCGGAGAGCCGGTCCTCTGGGTCCTTCGCCAGCAGCGCCGTGAGCAGCGCCGTCAACGCGCCGGCCCGCAGCATTGGACGGGGATCCTCGTCGACCACCGCGGCCAGCGTCCGGACCAAGGTGCCCTTGTCGAACGGCGGCGCTCCCTCGACCGCAAAGTACATGGTCGCGCCGAGCGCCCACACGTCGGCGGCAGGGCCGCTTGGCATCCCGCGTGCCTGCTCCGGCGCCACATAGGAAGGCGAGCCGATCGCCAGAGCGGTCGCGGCGAGCTCTGGGACACCCTGGAGCGGGGTGACGCCGAAGCCGTCCAGACGCACACTCCCGTCTCGTCGCACCCGAACGTTGGCCGGCTTGACGTCACGGTGGATGATCGCGGCGCTGTGGACGGCCTCCAGCACGCTCGCCAACTCGGCGCCGATCTCGGCCACTCGCCTCGGTGGCAGCGGCCCATCGGCCAGCACCAGGTCCGCCAGCGTGGGGGCTTGGACGAGCTCGGTGACGATGAAGCTCCCGTCGTGGTCGGCGACCACGTCGAACACGGTGACCACGCCTGGATGGTTGAGCCGTGCGACGGCTCCGGCCTCGCGGAGTACGGATGCCTGGGTCGCACGGCGCTCTGCACCCGCCAGCCAGGTCGGAAGCACGATCTCTCTGACCATGACCTCCCGCCCGAGCAGCATGTCCTGGGCACGCCAGACCGTTCCCAGCTCAGTTCGTCCGAGGGCGGTCTTGAGAGCGTAGCGGTTGGCGATGACACGATCTGCTGCACCTACTGCCATGTCGTCCGCCTACCCACTGGCATGGCCAGGAACCGGCAATCTCGAGCGGCGGCCGCGTCATCGTGATGGCCCATCGCTGTCATCAATCGCGACGGGTCCTCAACGCTGCCGCTGCTCCGCTCCCGTCAGCGGCCAGCAGCGGCCTGACTACCGGGACCCCCGGGTTCAAGTGTCCTCCTCGGGGGTCCTGGCCATCATGGACATATCGTTGCGTATCCTCCAGCCGTCGATGGGGGTTTACTCCGGCTCTCCAGCCATCACTCCAAGGCCGGATGGTGGAGACCCAGGGATGATCATGAACAGCGAGCCGTGGTAGAGAGAACGAACCCGACCCCAGGAGCCGCTGGGGAGGGCCCTGCTCCCGAGCTCGGCGGGAGCGGTTGGGTCCCTGCGGCGCGGCGCCCGCGATGGCGTCCACGCTGGTCCGCGGCCGGGCGGCGGCGACCTCCGTGGTGGGAGGTGCCACCCCAGGGCTATCTCGAGGTCGAGTCGCGCAACAGCGCCACCAGCCCCCGGGCGCTGCGTGCGATCGCCCGAGCGGCGGTCAAGGCCGGCCTGTCCTGGGATCCCGGCAGCCCACTGCCCGTGCAGCGCTTCGTCGAGTCGCAGGAGCGGGCGCGCCTGGTCTTCCAGGCCCGACGGGAGCTGCCCAGGGTGACGGCGGTGGCCAGCCAGGTCCTACTGGTCGACTGCCGCCTGGCCCAGGCCGAGGAGGCGCTGCGCCAGGCGGTCGGCCACCGGTCGGCCGCGGCGGCGGCCACTCAGGGCGGCGCCACGGCGCAGCCAGCGACGGGCCCGGAGCCGATCGAGGCGGCGGAGGTCGCCTCCGGGCGGCCGTCCGGCGCGGACGCCGCCGCGGACCGGCCGGGCCGGCCGACCCTGCTCGGCCCGTGGTCGGAGGCGGCCATCCTGGCGGTGATCGCCGGCGGCCAGGCGGTGCTGGCGTACACGGCAGCCCGGGACGGGAGCCTTGCACCTTCTGCCCTGGTGCTGCTCGCGGGGGCGGTGGCGGTCGGCTCCATCGTGGCCGCCCAGCTCGCCGCCCGCGGCATCCACCAGCTGGGCGCCGGCGCCGAGGGGCTCCCCGATCCGTCGCGGCGGCGCCGGCTGGACGTGGCGGTGGCCGGGGGCGCGCTGGCCTGCGGCGTGACCTTGACCGTGGCCGTCGGCCAGCTCGGGAGCGGGGCCGGCGCGTCGGCGCTCGGGCTGGCCCTGCTCGGCCTGGCCACGGCGGCGTCCTACGCGGCAACCCCGCATGAGGGCGGCACCGCCTCTCGATGGCGGTCGCTGACCGGCTGGCTGCGGGGACGCCAGCAGCGGCGCCGCCGCCGCCGACGGCTGCGGGCGGCCCGGGCAAGCGAGGCGGGCGCCCAGGCGGCCGTCCAGCAGCTGCGCGAGGAGCTGGCGGTGCTCGTCCCCCAGCTGTTCGCCGCCGAGCAGTCGGCGCTGCTGTTCTGGCGCTACCAGGTTGCTATCGGCGACGCCACCCAGCACGGCTTCGAGCAGCAGCTGGCCGCCTACAGCATGCGCCGGTCCAGGGGCGTCTGGCGGCCGATCACCGACTGGTGGCGCGGGACGCCGCTGGCGCCGTCCGAGGCCGGGGAGGCGGTCGCCTCCATCGGTGAGGACCAGCCGGACTGGAGCGACCAGGTGGCCAGAGTGACCACGGCGGCCAAGCGGGTGCTGGTCCGCCGGGGGCTGCTCGACATCACCCACGGACTGCGGCTGCCCTCGGTGCCCGGCGCCCCGGCCGCCGACCACAATGGTCACCCGGCCAGGAGCGACCCGGACCCGGCCGCCGGCGATGGCCACCGGCCGACGGCAACCTCCAACCTGGACCGGAGTCAGCCCGGACACAAAGGCAGCTGAACAAGCTCCACCGGCGCCCGCGCCCCTGGCCGATGCCGGGACGGCGGCTACAGGGTGAACCTGCACTTTGCGGATCTCGACGCGTTGGGTGCCGCGACCGAAGCTGGCTACGACCCTGGAGTGGCGTTGGGCTTCGCGGGCCTGGGGAAGCTGCGCAGGGTGGCGGTGGAGACAAGATCGTTGAACTCGCGCTAGCCGCGCGGGTAGCGCCCCTTGATGTCACGCTTCTTCTTCGAACGGCTCCCGGCCACCTGATGCCTTCAGAGGGGTGTAACGCCGGTTCGGTCGGTGGCGTTTCTCGGCGAGAACGTCGGTACTGTCGGATGCTGCGGGATCAGGCTGCCCGCAGGAGCAACCAAGGCCAATGATGGTGCACGCCGGCCCCGCGCCCCCGCCAGGCCACCAGGATGCTCCGGCGCCCCCCGGCGCTGGAGGGCGGCACTTGGCCGTGACCGACAGCAGCGTCCTGCTTGGCGGGATGATCACGCTGTTTGTTGGCAGCTTTGTCTGGCTGACCTGGCTCACCCACGCCAGGTTCGGCACCTTCGGCTTCGACCTGGGGATCTTCGACCAGGGGGTCTGGTTGCTGTCCCGGTTCCGGGACCCGTTTGTGACCATCCGGGGACTGCCCCTGTTCGGTGACCACGCGTCCTACATCCTGGTGCTGGTCGCGCCGCTGTACTGGATCTGGGCCGACCCGCGGCTGCTGCTGCTCCTGCAGGTCGTCTTCCTGGCCATCCCCGCCGCCAGCGTCTATCTGATTGGGATGCGGCGACTGGGCAGCCGCCTTGCTGGGCTGGCTGTTGCGGCCGCCTATCTGGCGTTCCCGGCGCTGCAGTGGGCCTCGATCTGGCACTTCCACCCCGAGACCCTGGCGGCCGGCTTCCTGGGCCTGGCCGCCCTAGCCGCCGATCGCCAGCGCTGGCGTGCGATGGCCGTCTGGCTGGGGCTGGCCCTGTTGTGTAAGGAGGACGTCGGGCTGGTGGTGGCCGGGTTTGGGGCGCTGCTGTGGATTACCGGCCACCCTATGGTCGGCCGCCGCACCGTGGCCGCCGGGCTGGGCTTCTTCCTGCTGACCGTGCTCGTGCTCATCCCGCTGACCAACGGCCGTCCCAGCCCCCATCTGGAGCTCAACTTCGGCATCACCGGATCGGGTCCGACGGTCGTCGTCGAGGCAGCACCAACCCTGGCCGAGAACATCTGGAAGAACGTGACCCAGGGCAAGGGCGCCACCTACCTGCTGCTCATCTTCGCGCCGTTCCTGGGGTTGCCGCTGCTGGATCCGAGATGGCTGCTGCCGGCTGCCCCGCCGATCCTGCTGAATCTGGCCGCCACCCACGGCTACCAGCAGGAGATCCGCTACCAATACCTGGCCACCGCAGCCCCCTTCCTGGCCCTCGCGGCCATCGCCGGCCTGCGGGTCGTGGCCGGCCGCCGGATGGTCCTGGCCAGCCTGCTGGTCGCCCTGGTGGCCGTGGCCGGGTTCATCGATTACCGGGTGGGGCCGGCGCCGTGGTCCAAGGACTTCCCCCGCCCGGCCGAGGATGGGCCCCTCAATCAGGCCCGCCGTCAGGCGCTGGGCCTCATCGACCCTTCCGCGCCGGTGAGCGCCCAGTACAACCTGGCTCCCCACCTGGCCCACCGCACCCATGTCTATGAGTTCCCCAACCCGTTCCAGGCGCCCAACTGGGGCTTTCCCGGTGACCGGCACCAGCCGGCGGAGGTCGAGCGCCTCCACTATGTGGTGGTCGAGCGCCCCCTCCTCGGTGAGGCCGACGCTGCCCTGTTGGACCAGCTCCGCACCCAACCCCAATGGCACACCGTGCTGGACCGGCAAGGCATCGTCGTGCTGGAACGGAGACCGCCGTGAGACCTCCATCTCACGATGCGCCATAGCCGCATCGACCTTCATGGATCACGATCCCAGCCCCGGCTTGAGCACGCCGTGCGCCTCGGTGGGCTGGGTCGGCTCCGGATCAGAAGGGTCCGGCCCAGGGTCTGCGGCAGCTTCGGCCCGGATCGACCCAACCCGACGTTGGCCGGAAGCCGCCGCCGGGGTGCTCAGCGTGATGGCCTATGGCCGCGAGATCGCCCGGATAGCGAAGAAGCGCGTGTAACGCAACAGATAGCGCTGACGCTCTACTGGTCAGGAAACGCCTGACTGTTGTGCCCTCGCCCGGTCCTGCCGGCTGTCTTGTGAGGAGGTCCCCCCACCTACCAGCAGCGGCTTCCCGCTCCCAATCCCCCACGTTTCAACCGAGAGGTCGCTGCACCCTAGAGCGCTACAGCTTCAAACCGCCCGGTCAGCAGCCGTGGCCACACCGCGCATTCATGGGCCTTCGCTCTTGCAGCTACTGGCCCGAGATGGCGGGGTGCGAGTGGCGGTCTTGTTCGTTCTGTACGTGGTGCGCGATCAGAAGGTCGTGCGGAGAGCGAAGAGCAGAAGGTAGGGATCGATGGCCAAGCATGTGAAGAAGGCATCGAGGCGACCGGCGGCCTGGCTGATCACGGTTGCCCTGCTGGTGCTAGCCGGCGTGAGTGTCGGGCAGCTCGCGTCCGCCACCACGACCGGGGGAACGACCACCACCACGGCCAAGGAGACCACGACCACCGCCAAGGAGACCACGACTAGCGGGGCGACCAGCACCTCCGGGGCCACGACGACCAGCGGGGCAACCACAACCACGGCCAAGGAGACCACCACCACCGGCGGGGCAACCACGACCACCGCCAAGGAGACAACGACGACCTCTGGGGCGACCACCACGTCAGGGGCCACGACGACCTCCGGGGCGACCACGACGACAGCCAAGGGCACCACTACCAGCGGCGCGACCAGCACCTCGGGGGCCACCTCGACCAGTGGGGCGACCACGACCACGATGAAGGGCACCACCACCACCTCCAAGGAGACGACCACCAGTCGGGAGACGACCAGTAGCTCGGTTGGCGGCACGGGCACGGTCTCGTCGGCTCCCAGCAGCTCGATCGGCGGGGTGACGACCACGGCGGCCGGTGGCGGGCTGCCCTTCACGGGTGCCGCCTCGCTGCCGATGCTGTTCGGCGCCCTTGCCCTGCTCGGGCTTGGCGGGACGAGCCTGCTGGCCGGATCCCGTCGACGTCGCCGCGCCTAGCCCAGCAAAGGACTGCGCGCGTCAGACGGCAGGACCCGCAAGGGCGGTGTTCCCCCGGCCGCCCTTGCGGGTCGTTGACCCACCCGACAACGCCGGGCTGCGGTGAGGAGTCGAATGTGAGCGCCGTGACGACGTCGAGGAACCTCCGATCCGACCAGTTGGCCACCCTGCGCCCGACCGGCGACACCGCCGAGCCCAGCCGCCCGCCCGTGCGCACCGCACCGGCGCTCACGGTGATCCTGCCCTGCTATAACGAGGCCGAACGCCTGCCTGGGACGCTGCAGGCGCTGCTCGCGCATCTGTCAGCGGTCCCCGGCGAGGTCGAGGTGCTGGTGGTGGATGACGGCTCGACCGATGCCACCGTCAGCGTGGCTGAGGCCGCCGCGGCGGTCGACCGGCGGATCCGGGTGCTGTCGTACTGTCCCAACCGCGGCAAGGGGTTCGCGGTCCGGACCGGCATGCTGGCCGCCCAAGGGGAGCTGGTCGTCTTCACCGATGCCGACGGCTCCTACAGTCCTAGCGACCTTGACCGTATCGTGGCTGCGCTTGCCCAAGCCCCAGTGGCGATCGGCACCCGCGCTGGTGACGCCAGCGGGCCGGTTGCTCGGCGGGCGGCCAGTCGCGTCTTCAACCTGGCCATCCGGGGCGTGCTCGGGTTGCCGTTTGGTGACACCCAGAGCGGGCTCAAGGGGTTCCGGCGGGCAGCGGCCCAGCAGATCTTCAGCCAAGCCCGGGTGGACGGCTTCGCCTTTGATGTCGAGGTGCTGTGGTTGGCCGGCCAGCTCCGCCTGGAGGTGGCCGAGGTCGGCGTCCAGGCCTTGGAGCGTCAAGGCAGCAAGGTCCAGATGGTGGCCGATGCCCTGGCGATGCTGGGTGAGGTCTGGACGGTCCGCCGGGCGAGGACCACCCGTGCCCACGCCGAGGTGGGATCCGCCCCGATCCCATCCCTGGAGGCCGCGGCCAGCGAGGCCGACCCGCCTCTTAGGGCGGTGACCACCTCGGCCGGCGCGCCGGCCGCCTTCCAGCCCAGCTGACCATAGCGACCGCGAAGGGAGATCTGGCAGCGTGAGACGTTCGGCAGCGCTGATCCTGGTCGGGGTGGCCGTCGCTGCCATGCTGGGGCTGGGTCGGCCCCCGGTTGCGGGAGCAGCCGCTGACCGCCTTCCCGACCTAGGGATGGCCCGGCTGCGCGATCTCAGCATCGATACCACGACACGCCCTGGGCGTCGGCTGCTGCGGTTCACCACCATCATCGTCAACATCGGGGCCGGCCCGTTTGAGACCATCGGCCGCCGCCCCGATACCGCTACGGACCAGATGGCGGTCGCCCAGCGCATCTACAACAGCGCCGGGTCCTACCGCGAGGTCAGGACCCCGACGGTGATGTTCTGGGCTGGCGACGGCCATGACCACTGGCACGTGCGCGATGTGGAGGCCTACCGGCTGCTCCGTCTGGACAACGGCCGCCGGGTTGGGACCGGCGCCAAGCATGGGTTCTGCTACTTCGATAACACCGCGTACCGGCTGGGGTTGGCGGGGGCGCCCACGTCCCCGGTCTACGGCGGCTGCGGCGCCAGAGGGGACCTGCGGGTCAAGACCGGGGTCTCGGTCGGCTGGGGGGACACCTACCCGGCCGGGATCGCATTTCAGTGGATCGACGTCACCGGGCTGAAGTCGGGCCGCTATCGGCTGCGCGCCATCGCCGATCCGGCCAACTGGTTCGCCGAGACGAACAACGCCAACAACAGCACCTGGGTCGACCTCAGGCTGACTGGCTCCGGCGTTCGGGTGGTGGCCTACGGGCCGGCTGCCTGACATCCCCGTCCAGAGGTCATGCCTGGACGCGGCAAGTGGACGCAGCGCAGACAGCAAAGTGGGCTGGCCGGCGCCGACCGTTCGACAAAGAAGCCGAGATCTGCAAGAAGGCCGCCACCACCTGCAACTAGTCCGCCACCCCCACGCTGGACGCCTCGATCCGCTGGCGTGCCGTAACGCTGGCGGCTTCTCGAACGCTCCTACAGGAAACGCCCCCGATTCTCTTGTCCGCCACCGGTTAGTGTTGGGCTGATCCCCAACAGCCAGCACCGGCCACAGCTCGTACCTCCCCGCCCCCCGGGAGGTGATGCCCATTCCCCGCCTCGCAATGATCCGAACTGAGCCTGGTGTTGATCTGTGCTCGTTG
>Ga0307286_10000585_pt1 | contig 10450 bp, 6 predicted proteins | sample ER_DNA_140_FD_194478 | JGI IMG/M metagenome (GOLD analysis project Ga0307286, IMG submission 194478) | Bulk soil microbial communities from the East River watershed near Crested Butte, Colorado, United States - ER_DNA_140 | ecosystem: Environmental > Terrestrial > Soil > Floodplain | place: USA... | reverse complement strand
CGACTCTTAAGCAGCGCCTCGAACCCCAGACGTAGAACCCCAGGATTGGCAGAAGCGACAGTTGCGCTGCGCCTTCCCGACTGACCCAGCCAGCAGCGACTCCGATTCGCCCACTCGTTGCCGTAGTCCGGTGTCCGAAGGCGGGTCGTCCTACGGGATGGCTCCTAGTGTTTGCGCCAGAAATTAGCTCGATAAGTGTAGATCGGGTATGGCCCGGCCTGGACGCCCGAAAGCGGTGCTGAGGTTACCGATCAGGAGCGTGGGCAGCTGCTGGGGTGGGAGCGGCGAGCAAGTGGCGCAGTCGCTGGGCCCTACGGTCCAAGATCGTCCTTAGTTGTGCTGACGGCATGGACACACCTCGGTCGCGACGCAGTTGGGCTGTTCGACGGCGACTGTGGGTAAATGGCGGCGGCGTTCGTGGCGGACCGGTTGGACGGGTTGAGCGACGAGCCCTGGCCGGGAGCTCTGCGGTTGGTGAGCGATGACCAGATCGAACAGGTTGTGGTCGCCACGTTGGAGCGCGCCCCCCAGAGGCCACCCACTGGTCGCGAGCCTCCATCGCTGCCGAGACTGGCCTGTCGAAGTCGACGTGGGGCGGATCTGGCGAGCGTTCGGCTTGAAACCGCATCTGGTGGATACGTTCAGCTCAGCAGCGATCCGTTGTTCATCGAGAAGGGTCGGCGACGTCGTCGGGCTGTAAGCGCACCTGGTGGTCCATGTCAGCACGAACGTCGCCGAGAAGGTCCATCGCAAGGAGCTTCGGCCGGTGTTGAGCCGCGGAGCGACGGCCATGGATGCCCTGTTCGGTCGCCGTCGAGCTGGTCGATCAGACTAGCAGTTTGACTAGCAAGGCCAACGACATGAAAACAGCGCGGGCGTCGAGGCTGTCGCAAAGCCCGTCTAACCAGGGATGATGCTGGTGGGCGATACTGGATTTGAACCAGTGACCTCTTCCGTGTCAGCCAAGGCCGGAGCGCTTGGACAGGGCTGCAGGAGCGTGAATCCAGTGCGCTGACGTACGGGTTTGTACGCCCTTGAGCGGGGTCATTGATAAGCAGTTAGGTAAGCAGGCCCGGGCCGCTTCGCCAGGGGGAGCGATCTACGAAGGCTGACCGCGAAGGGGTGGCCGCCCGGGGCGCGCCTGTTGACGAGCTCAGCGGTTGCCGAGGGTGTCTTTGACAACGGGCATTGCGGTGAACATCCCAGCCGGATCGGCGGGGTCGGACTCAGCCTGTTTCAACACTTGGGTTGGGTTGCGTCGCCGGTTGTCGCGAGGACCTGCTCGGGCGGGTCGCCCAAGGGCGACACCTCGATTCAGCTATCGTCGTCGCCGGCTCGCAACGCCGTTATCGCGTCGAGTTGGTCCTGTTCCAGGATGACGTCGGCCGCCGTCGCGTTGGCGGTGACCTCATCCACGGTCTCAGCGCCGACGATCACTGACGCGACCGCTGGGCGGGAGAGCAGCCAAGCCAGCGAAACCTGATACGGCTGCAGGCTCCAATCCTGGGCCAGTCCCTCGACTGCACGGCCGACCTCAAGCTCTGTTTCGCTGAACCCGGACCCGCCGAAACGCTTGTCGCCGGCGAACTCCCGTTGCTCAACTTGGGTGGTGCCGGCCAGTAATCCGCCATGCAGCGGACCAAACGGCACGATCGACAGTCCGAACTGCGCACAGGCCGGGGCCAGCTCGGCCTCCGCGGCGCGGTCGATGAGGTTGTACTTCACCTGGACGCAGACCGGCGCGGCGGCCAGCCGGCGGTCGTCGGCGATCCACAACGCGCGGGTGACCTGCCAGGCCGAGTAGTTGGACAGTGCGACGTAGCGCAGCTTCCCCTGCCGCACCAAGTCGTCATAGACCGAAAGGGTCTGCTCCAAAGGGGTGTCGGGATCGGGAAAATGCGCGTAATAGAGGTCGATGTAATCGGTGCCCAGCCGGCGCAGGCTGTGCTCGACCTGCTGAATGATGTAGCGGCGCGACAGCCCGGCGGCCGGGTCGAAGCGACGTTCCCCGGACTTGGTCGCGATCACCACGTCGTCGCGCCGGCCGGCGAGCGCACGGCCCAGGATCAGCTCTGCGGGTTCGCGTTCGGCGGCTGGCGGCGCACCTGGCCGGTCGAAGGTCGGCGTAGCTCCGTACACGTTGGCGGTGTCGAAGAAGTTGATGCCGAGATCAAGCGCCGCCTGAACCACATGCTCGGCTTCTTGCGCGTCCGGCGCAACGCCGAATGTGGCCGTGCCCAGACAGATCTTCGACACCTTCACCCCGGTCGGGCCGAGCAGTGAGTAGTCCATCCGTTATTCACCTTCCGCTGGCCAGCCCAACAGCCGTGGGGCTTAAGTGCAAGTCGTCCCGCCGTACCAGCGAAGCAGCCGGTTTGGAGCGCAACAGCAGCTTGATGGCGCGGCGCTGGTGCATGGCATGGTATCTGTCGGCGGCCTGGTCGAGCGGGCAGATTATTGGGCGCTCTACCCGTATGGGAGGGCGGCCGCGGCCCGCAGCGCAGCGAGGAGACGCGCCCCACGGCGAACGGAGCGAGCCGCTTGATAGGCAAGGGCGAGATTTCGGCAGATGGGCAGGGAAAGACACCTCGACCTTGCTGCTTAACGTGCTCGTTCAGTTATGTGTCGGGCGCGGTCAGCGGTGTTTAGCGGCTGGGAGCAGATGGCCGCGGCGCCTGGCCTCGTACCGGCTGGTGGCGGGGATGGCGACTGTATGGAGGCCGCTGCTCCAGGGTCGACTTCCGCGGGGAACCGCCCGAGATGGCGATGGCGCGGTCAAGTTGTTGCTGCCAGTGAGCTAGTGTCATTTCGAGCTGTGGTGGTCCGGTTGGGCGTGGGTCGCCAGGGGCGACGCTGTTCGCAACCCTCCAGGTCGATATCTCGCTGATGAGCCTGGCGCTGAGGCGACTGTTTGCTGACGCCCAGCTGGGATTCGTGTCGAGCAACGGGGCTTGCGCCTTGAGGAGATCAGCAAGGTTGGCGACAAGCAGGGATCGCTGACCGAGATAGCTTCCCCAGATTGGGTGATCTTGCAGCCTTGTCGGAACGCTGGGGATCCAGGGCAGCGGCCCATCGTCTTGGTTAGCGAGGGCTGGGAGTCGCCAGTCGAGGACGGCGGCTATGTCGCCCGCGGTTGAGAGATCTCGACAGCCGTCGATCACTGCGCGTAGGTGGCGGAGTGGGTGGTCGCCGGTTTCGGCGGCGAGGGCAATGAGGTGTGCTCGCAGGGTGGGCCAGGCGGGTCCGGCGGTGAGGCCGGGAATGTACTGGTCGGCTTGGTCGAGCTCTGCGACGGTCAGTGGTCCGAGGAGCTGTTCCGCGGCGAGGTGGAGAGCGTCGGTGTAGCGCTGGACCGCCTGGAAGAGCCGGGCCGCTGGGTCGTTGAGCTCTCGCAGCACGGTGCTGGCAGAGACCGGCGCTTCATCGCGGGCGAGGATCTGCTGCAGGGTCTCGGTCGGCGTGCGCGGCGCAACCGTGTCAGGACGAATGAGGCTCTGGGGGTCGCCGTCGCCGACGGCCTGGAGGTAGAGGTGGTTGGCGTGCCCTCCCCGGGTCAGCATGGTGTAGAGCTGTTGTCGTGATTCCTGGCCGGTGAGCAGGCCGTGCATGGTGTCGACGGAGACGCCTTGGGCGCCGTGGATGGTGGTGGCGTAGCCGAGGCCGGTCGACGCGCGGACGTAGTCGGCGGGGAGTCGGACGACAAGCTGGCTGCGGTTGTGCCGGACGTCCAGGTCGCCATACGTGCTGATGTGGGTGATGGTCCAGCGGTCGCCGTTCTTGACATAGTCGGTGGCGGACAGGCGGAGGCGTCGATCGTTGCTGCGGGTGATGATCACGTCGCCGACACTGGCAGGGTTTCCGTCCGACAGCTCGACCTCTTGTCCCGGTGAGGCACCGCCGAGGCGATGATCACGGGCTCGTTGGTTGAGGCTGGCGACGAGTTCGCGGGTGGGGGCGAGCAGGATCGCGTCCAGCCCGACGGCCCGGTCGGCAACCCATCCAGCGAAGGCGTCCTCGGTTGCCTTGGCGAGATCGCCGACGTGCACCCGACGATGATCAAGATAGAACCCGAGTGCGCGCGGGTCACCGTCGCGTAGTGCGAGGGAGGCTGCCGCTTCGGTGAGGTCGGTGAAGCGGTGCAGTTCGCTGAGCTGCAAGGCGCCGTGGGTGTGTTTGATGTCGCGGAGGATGCCGCCCGCGCCGATGGCGGCGAGTTGTTGATCATCACCGATCAGCCGGACACTGGCCCCGCGGTCGATGGCGTACTCGATGGCGGTGTCAAGGGACACGGTGTCGGCCATCCCGGCCTCGTCGATGACCATCAAGGTGCGTCGGTCGATCTTGGCCGCCCAGTCGGGTAGGTCCGTGTGCTGGAGGCCCCAGGTGAGTTTGGCCAGGGTGTCGGTCTGGATGCCGGTGTGTTCGGCGAGGACGGCGGCCGCGGCCGCGGATGGGGCGAGGCCGATGACCTGCCCGCCGTCTTCGGTCCAGGCCAGGCTGAGGGCTCGCATCGCGGTTGTCTTCCCGGCGCCGGCCGGCGCGATCGCCAACTCGACCCGGGCACCGGAGGTGCACATCTGGCGGACCAGGGCTGCCTGCCCGGCATCAAGCGCGGTGCCATTCGCCGCCATTTCCAGCAGCGCCAGCTCTATGGCAGATGGGTCGACAGCCGTCCCATCGTGTCGGCCGGCGGCGGCGAGAACGCGTTGCTCGGCGTCGAGGATCCGTTGGGAGGTGTAGCGGTCGGCGCCGGCGATCGTGTAGACCGACGACCCGTCTGCCCGCCGCAGCGCGTCAGGTTCCTCGATCCCGTCGGGCGTCGCTTTGAGGGCGACCGATCTGTGCTCCAAGACTTCCGAGACGAGGAGGTCGACCAGGCCGTTGGACTGGTCGGCAGGCAGGTCGATGGTGCGGGCCTGGCGTTGGGCTTCGGCGCGCACGTGCCACAGCTGCCAGGTCGAGCGGCCTTCCTCCAGCACCGCCACGATCTGATCCGCGGTCTGGCCGACCCATCGAGCATCCGCCACGCGGGCGGCATCTGCTTCCGGCGCGAGCGCGGCGGCGACCATTGCTATGACGGCGTCACGGCTGCCGAGCACAGCAGCAGCCTCGGTCAGCCAGGTGGCACGCTGTTCGGAGTAGGAGCGCGGTTCGTGTTTCGCGTCGCGGGTCTCCAACGTCGCCTGCTGAGCCAGATGCAACGCTTCGACCGGCGTCGGCGGTCGTCCATGATCTGCCTGGAACTGGACGGCGAGTTCGCCGCGGCGGGTGTTGATCAAGGCGCGGCGGCTGGACCACCGCTGGTTCAACCTGGGGTCGACGCCGACGATCTCCCGGATGGGCCGCTTCGCCGGGTCCGTGCCTGGTCGTTCGGCGAACCGCACGCCTAGCGCGTCGCGAAGGTGGTGTTCGAGGGCGGTGTTGTAGGTCTCTGATGCCGCCACTTTTGCCTTGAACAGCACCCGTCCGTCGATGGACAGCCAGCGTCGGTCGAGGGTCTGCACTTTGTTGGCGACCGCGACGTGGGTGTGCAGATCCGGGTCGCCGGCGCGGCTGTCGCGGTGGATGAACGCGGCCGCCACCAACCCTTGGACGTTGACCTGCCGGATCCCTTGGGGCCCGGTCCGGGTGAACAACGCCTGCTCCTCGATGAACCGCAATGCATCGGCGACAGCCGCCTGGTGCGCCCGCTCGATCGCCGCCGCCGTCCTCGGGTCGGCGACCGCCCACAAGCTCGAGACCGACTTCACCGGCGAGAACGTCAGGTCGTAGCCGGCGACGGTTTGCGAGCGTGGTCGAGAGTCCTTCGCGATTTGGGCTGCGAGCTCTCGGGCGTCGACCGGGTCGCGCCCGTGCTCTGCGTGGAAGAACTCTTTCGCCACCTCGGTCCGGATCCGCGCCCGTGAGGAGGCCGCGACCGCGGCGGCGGGTGTGCCGATCAAGGCGTTCAAGTCGGCTATTCGCTTCGCCACCTCGACCCGGAATGGCGTCGCCTCATCGACGACCCGGAACGGAGTGCCGAGCCGCATCGTCTTCTCGATGGTGTCCAGCGTGAGGTCGGAGCCCTCGAACTGCTGCGCGCGGGCGTCGGCGAGTGGGTGCAGGCCGCACCCGAACAGGTTGCACATCTGCTCCGCCGTCACCGGGTCGCCGACGTCCAGACCGTCGATCCCGGCCAGGCCTGAGCCGACCCAGACGCCTGGTGACTCGCCGCGTTCGGTGTAGTACGCGGCCAACCCGACATGCCCCTTCTCGGTCGCATCCGATGCAGCGATCTGACGGGTCAGATAGTCATACCCCGACCCGGCGGTCAGCTTGTGCAGACTCATCGTCACGCTTTTCCCTAAGGCCGTGACGCCCGGCCGGGTGGTCACCACCTGGGGGTACGTTCCCGCGGTGCACCAGGTGTGTGGCCCATCGGATCTTGGAATCGGTTGGGGGTACGCGAAAGAGGCCGGAATCGTCAGTGTGACCGCCGGGCTGATTGGAGCGGCCTGGGACCGATTGAAGGACCAGCGTCGGTGAGGGGAGCCGGTGATGAGTCAGCAGTCGGTGCGGCAAGAGGCGCGACGGTCGGCGTTTGGGCGACAGCCGCGAGCTTCGCACCGGCGACCTTGTCCGAGCACTCGGGCAGTAACGACAACATCCGAACCTGGTCCCGCGCCGCGGCTCACGGCGGGCGGCGAGCCTGCTGTCGGTGACGGCCCCCGCCATCCTGGCGGCGTGCAGCGGCTCATCGGCCCACCCGCCCGCCCGGGCCGGCGATCTCTATCAAGTCGACGGCGAGACGGCATACCTGCAGTGCCAGGATGCCGGTTCGCCGAACGCCGCCCGCTCTCACGGATCAGCGACGTTGCGGTTGGGTGGGGGAGCGGTTGCTACTGTGCCCGTATGCAGGCGGCGGTCCATACCAGATACGGCCCGCCGGAGATGGTTCGGATCGCTGAGGTGGAGAAGCCGACCATCGCGGACAACGAGGTATTGGTCCAGGTTCATGCCACGACGGTGAATCGGACGGACTGCGCGTGCCGGGCTGCCAAGCCCTTCTTCATGAGATTGTTCACCGGGCTCATCAGGCCACGGGCGACTGTCCTGGGGTGCGAGTACGCCGGAATGGTCGAGGCCGTCGGCGGTGGCGTCACAGCGTTCTCGGTTGGCGAGAAGGTGTTCGGATACAACGAGGGCCCGTTCGGTGCTCATGCCCAGTACCTGGCGATTCCCGAGCACGGTTCGATCACGACCATGTCGGCAAACGTGACCTACGAGGAGGCCGCTCCCAGCACCGAGGGCTCGCACTATGCCCTCGCCCACATCAAAGGGGCAAAGATCACCAGCGCGCAGGACGTCCTCGTCTATGGCGCAACGGGAGCCATCGGCTCAGCCGCGGTCCAGTTGTTGAAGAGTCTCGGTGTCACCGTGACCGCAGTCTGCGCCACGGACCACGTGGACCTGGTCAAGGGCCTGGGCGCCGACCGAGTCATCGACTACACAACCGAAGACTTCACTAACGACGAGCAGACCTACGACGTGGTCCTGGACTCGGTGGGCAAGAGCTCCTACAGCCAGTGCAGGCCGCTCCTGAAGCCGGCGGGAATCTACATCTCGTCAGAGCTCGGTCCTCATGCCCAGAATCCGTTCCTGGCGCTCATCGCTCCACTCCAGCGGGGAAAGAGAGTCATGTTCCCCATTCCAAAGCATGACCAGAAGATGCTGGGGTACCTCAGGGAACTGATCGAGTCCGGACAGTTCAAGCCGGTGATCGACAGAACATATCGGTTGGACCAGATCGTCGAGGCCTACCGGTACGTCGAGACCGGACAGAAGATCGGCAATGTCGTCATCACCGTCGATCATTCCCACTAGCGCTCCACCGGTCCGCAGTCCGATCCCGATCGTGAGGAGCCCACCTTGGGGGAGGATGTCCTTTCGGAGTTCTTCGGGTCCCGGCCGGTTGAGGTGCTCGATAACCCTCTCTGGCGAGTTGCCGGAGCTGGTGCTCGGGCCGGTGGCCCCGGCAGCTGACCGAACTCGGAGGCCGTAGCCGCCACTGTCGAGACGGACCGTTGCCGCTTGTCGGTCACGAGCTGCGGCGCCGGCACGGAGCTCCCGTTCAATGTCCCACGCCCTGGTCCGACCTGGGTGGGGAACAAGACGCAGCCGACGTTGGATCCGCATCGGTCGCCTCGATCAGCGGCTTTGCAGGTAGCCCTAGGTCAGGGTCAGACTGACCAACCATGGCGACATGAGCGCGGTGGTCCGGATCCCTTCTCCAGCCGAGACTCCCAGTTCCACGCGACGCATTCATTGACCGCGAGCCCAGTCGACCAGAAGGCGTCGAGGTGGTCGTCGCCGTCGCGATCCAGAATGGTCCAGGCCGGTATTGACGAAGCTGACGAGCCGAGATGGAGGCTGCTGCCGGAGCCTGGTTATCGAGCGATAAGCGGAATTGTTGGCGGGGACCACACCGGAGGCACAGTCGTGATCGCCGCAGCGAGTTATTTGCCTTTAGTCATAGCGGAGGTCCGCTTATCCACAGGTACGGCGAGCTTGGTGCGAACCTTGCCTAAACGTGGGTCGATGAACTCGCCGCTGCATTGGCAAGGCGGGCCGCCCCCGTGGTGCGGACCGCCCACACCATCGCGGATCTGGCGTGAGGAGGAGCTCGATGGCTGACAAGACGGTTGGCGTGCCGGTTCGGGCGCTGTACGCGATACCGGAGGCGATGGTGCTGCTGAGCCTGAGCCGGACACAGATCTACGAGCTGATCCGGTCCGATCGGCTGCTGACGGTGACCCAGGGGCGGCGGCGGTTGGTTCCAGCGGAGGCGATCTCGGCCTATGTGGCGCTGCTGCTGAGCGAGGCGGGGTCGGGCCGTGACCGAGCGGCGTAGCCGGGGCGAGGGCGGCTTGTCGTGGAGCGAGTCGAGGCAGCGCTGGATCGGCCGGGTTTCGGTGGGTTTCACGGCGATGGGCAAACGCCGGGTCGTCACGGTGTCCGGCCGGACCAAGACGGAGGCGAAAGCCAAGCTGCGTGAGGTGATGCGCGACCACCAGGACGGGTTTCCGACCGAACGCCGTCACCGCACGGTCGCCGAGGCGGTGGAGGACTGGCTGGCGCACGGGATGGGTCTACAGGAGCCGAGCACCGTCGTGAACCGGGCCATCCTGGCACGCACCCATCTGGTGCCGGTGCTGGGCCGGCGGCGGCTGGTTGAGCTCACCGTGCACGACGTCGACGCGTGGCTCGCAGACCGGGCCACGATGCTCAGCACCGACACGGTGCAGCGGCTTCACGGGATCCTGCGGGCGGTGCTTCGCCGGGCGCAGGCTCATGATCATGTCAAGCGCAACGTCGCCCTGCTGGTCGACCCGCCTCGGGGCACCGCCGGCCGCCCGTCGAAGGCGTTGACAGCGGACCAGGCGGCCCGGCTGCTGGCGGCGGCCGAGGCCGATGAGGCGATGCGCGCGTACGTGGTGGTCTCGCTTCTCACCGGCGCCCGGACCGAGGAGCTGCGGGCCTTGACCTGGACGCACGTCGACCTCGAGGGGAAACCACCGACCGTCGCGCTATGGCGCTCGGTGCGGGCCGGCGGGGAGACCAAGACGCGGCAGTCCCGCCGCACCCTCGAGCTGCCGGCGCGGGCGGCCGAGGCCCTCCGGGTGCACCGGACGAGCCAGCGGCACGTCCAACTGGCGGCGGGGGGCCGATGGCAGGGAGCCGGTCTGGTGTTCTGCACGTCGGTGGGCACCGCACTGGACGCGGCGAACGTCCGCCGCTCGTTCCGTCGGGTGGCCGCGGCCGCCGGCTTGGACGCGCAGGCGTGGACGCCGCGCGAGCTGCGGCACAGCTTCGTGTCGTTGCTATCGAGCACCGGGATGAGTATCGAAGACATCTCCCACCTGGTTGGCCACGCCAGCAGCCGCGTCACCGAGCTGGTGTACCGCAAGGAGCTGCGGCCGGTGCTCACCCGCGGTGCGAGCGCGATGGACGCCCTTTTCCCGCATGAGAAGCCGGGGGCTTAGGTAAGCAGTTAGGTAAGCAACCGTCTCGGGACCCGCGCCGGGGACGGTCTGGGAGCCAGGGATCTGGCTCTGACCAGGTGTGATGCTGGTGGGCGATACTGGATTTGAACCAGTGACCTCTTCCGTGTCAGGGAAGCGCGCTCCCACTGCGCCAATCGCCCGAGGTGGAGACGGGATTTGAACCCGTGTACACGGATTTGCAGTCCGTTGCCTCGCCTCTCGGCCACTCCACCAGGAAACACTTCTCCCCATTGGGACTGGGCGAGACTCGCTCCGAGCGGACGACGGGATTCGAACCCGCGACCCTCACCTTGGCAAGGTGATGCTCTACCAGCTGAGCCACGTCCGCGCATCCTGCAACCACCGCCGGGTGCGATCAGAAACCTTAGCCGAGGCGATGGTGGGAATCCAAACGTGTCCGCGGTGGC
>Ga0307286_10000577_pt1 | contig 10528 bp, 8 predicted proteins | sample ER_DNA_140_FD_194478 | JGI IMG/M metagenome (GOLD analysis project Ga0307286, IMG submission 194478) | Bulk soil microbial communities from the East River watershed near Crested Butte, Colorado, United States - ER_DNA_140 | ecosystem: Environmental > Terrestrial > Soil > Floodplain | place: USA... | reverse complement strand
GCGGGGGTGGCGATACGGACGTGTGGCGCGGGCAAGGGCGGAGGCGAGTGGGCGGGACCGAGGCGTCTCCAGTTGAGAGCTGTAGCGCTCGAGCCAGTCGAGGTACCTCCCCCGGGCGGCGTTCGGGCGCCACGGGTGATACAGACCCGCCCGTATTGCCCGCCGGGTCGAGGAATTGTCGTGCTGCCGATAGCGCTCGCCGGGGACGGCATCGACGCGGATCCGACAATGCATGGCGAGCTTCGCGAGCAGCGTCTGGTCTTCGTACAGATCCTGCAGCGATTCGTCGAAGCCGCCAAGCCGCAGGAGCGCCTCGCGTCGCGCCATGACCGCGCACAGGCACGGAACATTGCCCGGCTGGTCGAGGAAGCGGACGAGCAGCTCCGGCGGTTCCTGCGTCTCATCCCAGCGCACCCCGAGCCGGCTCAGCCGGTCGCGTGCGCCGTTTCGGGCGCCCGGGTCATCCCAGTACCAGGTCCGGCCGTACACGGCGTCGACCCCCTGCTCGGAGTCGAGGAACGCCGCCTGGTGCGAGAGCTTTCGCGGCAACAGGAGGTCGTCCGCGTCAAGGAACACGACGTAATCGCCATTCGCGGCTCGAAGGCCTGCGTTGCGTGAGCTGCTCTTACCGAGGTTCGCGTGCCCAGGATGATCGAGGTACCGAATCCGTTCCGAACGCGAGGCGGCCGCCTGGGCCATGCGGGTGCTCGAGTCCGTCGAGCCGTCGTCGAAGAGGATGAGCTCGAAGCGTTTATGGTCCTGCGCCTCGACGCTCGCGATCGTCTGCTCGAGATGCGCCTCGGCGTCGCGGAAGGCGACGACCACCGACACCGTCTTCTGGGAAGAACGACTGCTCGGCTGGATCCGTGGAGGCTCCGACCGCAGCCGCGCCTCCAGCGCAGCGCGATACGGATGCCGCGCCCGCCCGACCTCCTCAGCGAGCGTCCAGCTCACTTCACCGTCGATATTTGCGTCGTCGAGGTATTCCGCGAGCCACTCGAGAAACGCACGCCGCTCGCGGTAGTAGCGAACGTAAGAGAAGCGGTTCGTCTCGTTCGCGTCGTGCCGTCGATAGCGGGCCCAGAGCCGGCTCGAGACGTATGTTGCCGAGCTCACGTACAGCTTGGCGAAGAAGACCTGATCCTCATATAGGCCGGGGAAAATCTCCTCGAAGCCGCCGGCCTCCTCGTAGGCGGCACGACGGATCAGAGCGTTGCACGTGGTTGGCGTCTGAGCCCGGTTCTCGAGCAGCTGCGGCAGGAGTCGGAGTGGCGGGTAGAGGCGGTCGGGCTCGACCCCGAGGTCGAAGACATGATCGCTGCGCGCGGCGCTCGGATCCCAGCTGTGCCACATCTGCGTGCGGCCGTAAACCATCCCTGCTTCCGGATGTGCGTCGAGGGCGGCCACTTGCTCGGCGATCTTCTCGGGGAGCCAGACGTCGTCGGCGTCGAGGAACCCGACGAGATCGCCCTCGGCAACTTGCACCCCGAGGGTGCGCGCGGCGCTCATGCCCCGACTGACCCCATCCGGCTGCCCCACGAGCCGAACGCGATCGGGCGCAGCCTGCACGTACCGTTCCACAATCTCGGCGCTTCGATCGATCGAGCCGTCATCCACGACGACGAGCTCGAGGTCGCCGTAGCTCTGGCCGAGCGCACTCTCGAGGGCTTCCGCGAGGAACCGTTCGCCGTCGCGGACGATTGTCACGGCCGAGACGAGAGGCGCCATCTCAGGCAGCCTCTTGGGCCAGGGTGTCAACCGGATAGCCGGCGAAGGACAGCCATGCGACGGTCCTGCGGCACGCTTCGTCGAACGGAACCGGGGGCTCGAAGCCGAGAACGCGGTGCGCTTTCGTGGTCGGGAAGCGGTAGTCGCAGGTCTGCAGGAGCGATGTCTCGAGCGGCGGGCTGAGCGGCACGCCATGTGGCGTCTCGGCAACGGTTGTCAGGTGGCGAAGCGGGTTGAGAAGGGCTTGTGGAGCACGGTCAAGTGCGCGGCGCGCGGCCGCGTTCTCCTTGAGCTCGAGCAGGCGTTCGCGCGACGTCCGCCGCGGCGCTCTGGGCGCGAGATCGGCGACTTCGTCCCAGGGATGGCCTAATGCGCGGCACACCGGCTCGTAGAGCATGCGCCAGGTGATCGCCTCGTTGTCGGAGACGAGGAACGTCTCGCCCATGGCCTCCTCCCGGTGGAGCGCGAGATCCACTGCGTGCACGAGGTTGTCGACGTAGATCGCGTTGCAGACGCCGCGGCCGCCGGCGACGACGTATGCGGTCCCGTCGACAACGGACTGCGCGAAACCGGCGATCCACTGTGAGCGCGGCCCGTAGACGATCCCCGGGCGGAGGGTCACGAAGCGAGTGCCGGTCTCGAGGCAGGTGCGCCGCAGAACCTGCTCGCCGCGCGCCTTCCAGCGGTTGTACGGGAGCGGTTGGCGCCGCGGCAGAGGGCTCGTTTCGTCCGTCCCCGGCGAGGCTTGCCAGCCATGAACGGCCATCGAGCTCAGGTGGATGACGACGCCGGCGCCCGCGCGGGCCGCCGCCCGCGCCACACACACCGGGCTCTGCGTGACCAACCGACGCGGGCCTGCCGCCGCGTGCACGACTGCGTCGCAGCCGACGAGGGCGCGCGTAAGCTCGCGCTCGTCGAGGGCATCGGCGACCCGGCAGTCCAGCTGGAACCGTAGGACCGGCGCAGCGGCCTCGGGCCTGCGAACGATCGGGACGACATCGGCCCGCCCCTCGAGGTGCCACTGCTCGACGAGCCGGCTGCCGATGAACCCGTTCGCGCCGATGACCGCGACCCTCAGCGAGACGCCACCGCCTCGACGCGTGCGCGGAGAGCACGGACGGTCTCGACCTCGTGAGGGCCGAGCCAGGGCGGCTCCAGTAGCCGGCTTTCAGCATGGGCCCTTCCGAGCGTGCCGACTCCGCCCAACACGTCCTCCGCCGGCGCCCAGAGCGTCGCGGCGCCACGGACTGCGGCGACGACGTTCCGGAGCTGGAGCTCGAAGCAATCTGCGAAGGTCCGGCCCGCGGGAGCCACCGCCCCGGGGATCGGCTGCTCGAAGTCAGGAGCGACCTCGGTGGAGCCAAGGAACACGCCGGCCTCGATGAGATCGCGACAGGCGAGGACACCTGACCGCCCCTCGACGACGAGTCCGCGGGCGAGATCGTACTCTCGGCTCAGCCGCACCTCTCCGCTGCAGCCGTGCGGCCATTCGAGCTCGAGCACGCAATTCGTGGCCGTCCCCCCCATCGCGTCCTCACGGCATGAGACCTCGTGCGGGACGCCGAGCCACCAGACCAAGAGGTCGACAACATGCGACCCGATGTCCCAGAGCAGTTGGTTCCCGGCATCGGGCGCGAAGTACGCGGGGGAGTCGACGGGCCAGCGAAAGGGGCTGCCCTCGCGCCAAACGACGCGGGTGGGGCGTTCCTCCGAAAGGAACTGCCTGAGCAGGCCGGCCGAGCGCGAGAAGCGTCGAACCATGCCCGCCGCGCAAAGGAGCCCACGCTCCCGGGCCAGATCGACGAGGCTCTCGCCCGCGGCGCGGTCGAGGACGAAAGGCTTCTCACAGAGAACGTGCTTCCCATGGTCGAGCAGCGCTCTCACCTGGTCGGCGTGGGCGAGGGGAGGCGAGGCGACGATCGCCACCTCGTCCGGACCCTCCAACACGTCGGCCCAGCTCTTTGCGACCGAGCCGGCCGGTAGCTGAGAGGCGATCTCCGTCGCGCGTATCGGGTTTGAATCGAAGGTCCGGGTCGCTCCGACCCAGCCTCCCGCGACCAGCCGTTCGAGCGCCGGAAGGTAGTAGTTGCGCGCGACAGCGCCGCATCCGACGAGGACGACATTCACCGGCGGCGTCCAGGACGCCTGCGCCCTGGGGTGCTTCATGGCGCCGCCTGGGATCCGTTGCTTCCGCGCGGCGCGAGCGAGCCGGCGACCACGCGCGCGATTCCGGCCGCGGTCCGCGGTGACTTCTCCAGCTTCCAGACGACTCGCAGCTGCGCGCGCGCCGCGGCGCTCTCACCGTCGGACTGCAGGCTTCGCGCTGTCTCCAGCCCCGACCGGGCGTAACGCGAGAATGCGGCTCGCTTGACCGCACGCCGCTCCGTCGGGTCGAAGTACGCGGCGAAGAGCTCGATCGCCAGCCGCGTGTGGTCCAGGCTCCGGCCGCTTCGCAGATTTCTTCCGGTGTTCGAGTCGCCGTGCACCCGGTAGCACGCGAGCGGCTGCTCTTCGTAGTACACGGGAAAGCGGGAGGCCACGCGCACCCACATCTCCCAGTCCTCGGCGCAAGCCAACCGGGTGTCGAAACCGCCGAGCTGCTCGTAGACCGATCGGCGGACGACGATGCACGGAGTCATGACCCGCTGCTCCGCGGCCAGGAAGCGCGCTCCCTCCAGCAGGATTCCGGAGGACGCGGGCTCATGTGGCGCAGTGTCGGTCACGTCGTCGTCCTCGTCGACGTAGAGGTGGCGGCAGTACGCGGCGCCCGCCTCGGGATGGTCCCGCAAGCGGTCGTCGATCGTGCGGTAGAAACCGTCCAGCACGAAGTCGTCGCCGTGCAGCACGTGGACGAGCTCTCCGCGCGCTCGTTGCAGGCAGGTGTTCAGGTTGCGGACGACGCCGACGTTCTCGGGCTGGCGATGGAACTCCACGCGTCCCTGACCGAGCCGCGTAACCACTTCCTGCGGATCGTCGTCCGGCGAGTGGTCGTCGACGACCTCGATCTGCATCGCCTCGCGTCCGGGATCCTGCGCGAGCACGGAACGAAGGGCCGCCTCGAGATAGCGGGCGCAGTTGTACGTCGGGATCATCACCGACCAGCGCGGGCGCTCCTTCGCGGCGACCGGGGGTACCCTCGAGCGGCTCACCGAGCGACCTCGCCGGTCAAAGAGCGGGCGCGATCCTCTCGCGCGGGGCCGAGTCTGCCGGCCCAGGCCCAGCGGAGACAGCGGAGAAGCATGCGAGGGTCACCACGCCGTCGAAACTCCTCGGCCCAGCCGAGGAAGTAGTCGCGCTGTCCGCGTGCGATCTCGGTCGCGAGTGCTGCGGAGGAGTGTGCGCGCAGCCGCCGGTAGAAGTCGGCGTTCGCCTCGAGCTTCTCGCGTTCTCCGAGCGTCGAGAACAAGCCGCCGCTGTGCAGGCGGTAGGCCCCGAGGGTTCGGTCGATGTAGCCGATCCGCCCTTCGCGGGCGAAAAGGACGTGCAGCGGCCAGTCCGTGACCGGAAAGAAGCTCTCGTACCATGCGGGGATCTCGACGACCGCCGCCCGCCGGTAGACGACGGAGCTGGTGGCGATGAAGTTCCCGCGTAAGAGCTCGTGCAGGTCCGACAGCTCCGGCTGGTCGGGCCCGTTCCAGAGTCTGTCCAGGCTCCGGGAGCCCTCGTCCACGACCTGCACGTTGTGGAAGCAGATCGTCATGTCGGGCCGCGCGTCCAGGATCTCCACCTGTGCTTGCAGCTTGTCGGCACCAGTCCAGTAGTCGTCACCGTCGAGCAGTGCTACGTAGCGCCCGCGAGCGGACCGGAATCCTCGCGCGACGACCTCGTTCGAGCGCAGGTTCCGCTCTGAGAGCAGGAGACGCACGATTTCCGGGTGGCGTTCCGCGTACTCCTGCACGATCTCGCGCGTGCCGTCGGTCGAGCGGTCCTCCGAGATGAGGATCTCGAACGGCTGCGGCAAGCGCTGCGCGAGCGCGCTGTCCAGCGCCTGGCGCACGAAGCTCGCGTGGTTGTAGGTCACGACCAGCACCGAGACGGCCATCGCTTCGTCCGGCGGTCTACTCATCGTTGCCTCCCCGCTTCGTTGCGGTGACGGCGACGAGCACGGGGTAGGCAGGGTCGACGGTAGTCAGCTCCTCGTCCGTGAGACCGTCCGCCGGCAGCCGGTAGAGCCAGGCGAGCGCGAGCGCGACGTTCCCGTACTGCTGTACCTCGATGTGCTCGAGCCCGCTCCTCTCCTCGTGGAGCCGGCGTGCGCCGTAGGGGGCGACGCTCCAGAGCGGCCCCAGGTCGTCCAACTCGGGACGTGCGATGCCCGTGAAGAGGCTGACGAGGAGGGCGCCCGGCTTCAGGCGGCCCACGATTTCCTCGAGACCCAACGCCGGATCCGGCAGCTGCTGCAACCAGCGATCCAGCACCACCCAGTCGACCGTCGCCTCCCCGAACTCACGCCCCAGTTCGCCCGTCGAGCGGGCGAAGCTCAGGGCGACCGTTTCGGGGAGAACGTCAACCCATCCCGGCTCTGCCTCGACACCAAGCACGAGGCCTGGGCCGGCGAGGCTCGTGAGCATGGCTCGCAGGAACTGACGGGTGAGCGCGTCGTAGACGGAGACGCCATCGGAAGTGAGGGCGGGCGATCGTCGGCCGAAGTCGCCGAGTTCCACGCGGCCCTGCCGGAAGGAGTTCCGGCGACGCCGCCGGGCGAGCGACTCCACCCATCGGTCGAGAATCGCACTCGACCGCGAGCTTCGAGGAGACGCCGCCGCACTCACCCGACCGCGGCGAGCTCCCTGCCGACGTCGGCATCGAGTGCGGCCAGCAGTTGGCGGGCACGCTCGGCGCACGCACGCGCCAGGACCCCTGCGCCGTCGGTCAGGCAGTAGTCGAGCGCGTCTTCGAGCGCGCGCGAATCGAGTTCGTCAGCGATGAAGCAGACCGGCCAACCGATGGTTTTCGCCTGCCGCGCGAGCTTTGCGCCGCCTGCTTCCGGATCGATGGCGACGACCGGCACGCCGTTCTTGAGCGCGAGGACGAGCCCGTGGAGACGGGTCGTCACGAGCGCGTCCGTCCGCGAGATAAGGCTCTCCACCTCGGCCGGCGTTCGCAGGCCGACCTCGTTGACGTCGAGCCGCGTGTCGATCGGGACGACCGCGGCGTGCCGACCGGCGAGGAGAGCGTCGATCGCAGGGTCCGTCGCGTCCGTCAGTCCTCCCGGGTAGGGCTCCACCTTGCAGACGCCGACGACGGGAACGGACGGCGCGTCGCTCAGGAAGACGAGGTCGGGCCTCGCCGTCCGTGAGCTGTCGCGCTCCCAGAGCGCGTCAAACGGGTTCCAGCTGTCGAGCCCCTCCGGAAGTGAAAGATTCAGCCCAAAGAGCGGCACCCCCTCGAAGTGGCGAAGGAAGCGCTCCTCAAGCTCGCCACGCTGAAACGGCCCGCACACGAACAGGATCGCATCGTAGTCCTCGCATCCGACGGTCTCCCAGCGCACGTCGCCGGGGAAGGGCTCCGCCGCGGCAACGTCGTACCGCCAGCCGCGTGCGTCGAGCCAGCGTATGACGACGTCCCGGGCGAGGAGGTCGCCTGCGGTCGCGTGCCCATTTTCAAAGCTGAACCACCCGGCGAGGAGGATCTTCACCGGACACCTGCGCTTCCATGCCGGGCGGTCTCGTGCTCGAATCTCCAGAGATGCGGGATCTGCAGGCCGCCACGCGCCTGGCCGCTATGCACCTGCCGGCCCCGAATCGTTCCTCGTGCGACCGAGAAGAACGCCGCAGCCTCGACGTGATCCTGAAGCTGTCCGTCGAGATACAGCGCGACATTTAGCCGATAGCGTCCCGGCAGCAGAAGCAGCTCGTCGAGCTCGCAGCTGACGGATCCCGGGCTCGAGCCGATCTCGGTATCAAAGGGAACGTCCTGCGGGCTCGTCTCCGCCGAGTCGAAATACGTGACTGCCGTTCCCGCTATGTCGTAGACGGTGAACGAACACTGCAGCCCCGGAAGGCTGCTGCTGACTTCGAAGCCGAACCCGGCCGGTTCTCCTGTTTCCAGGGCGGATCCGGGGCCCCCGGCACCACGGGCTTCGGCGGATAAGACGCGGACGCGGCCCTCGCCGGCACGGTCGCGGCGCTCGTCGAGCGTCTGCCCTGCGGCGGCCTCGAGCGAGCGCGTGTACGTCCGTGCCACCTCGCTGACCGCCCCTTGTGCGGTGACCCGCCCTTGCTCCAGCAGGAGCCCGCTTCGACAGAAAGAGGTCACCGTGTTGAGGTTGTGGCTCACGAGCAGGACGGTCGTGCCCTCGTGCGAAAGGCGCCGTACCAGCTCGAGACACCTCGCCTGGAAGGGCGCGTCTCCGACTGCGAGCACTTCGTCGAGCACGAGGATGTCCGGCTCGAGATGCGCCGCGACCGAAAAGCCGAGGCGCACGTACATGCCACTCGAATAGCGCTTGACCGGTGTGTCGAGCATGTGCTCGATGCCCGAGAACTCCACGATCCGGTCGAACTTCCGCACGATCTCGGCCCGACGCATCCCCAGCACCGCGCCGCTCAGGAAGACGTTCTCACGGCCGGTCAGCTCGGGATGGAAGCCGGTCCCGAGCTCGAGCAGGCTGCCGACCCGCCCCCAGCCGCGCAGCGAGCCGATCGTCGGGCGCGTCACCCGCGTGAGGATCTTCAGCAGCGTGCTCTTGCCCGCACCGTTGCGGCCGATCACGCCGACGACGTCGCCGCGCACGATCTCGAACTCGACTCCGCGCAGCGCCCAGAGCTCCGAAGGCGCTGAGCGGGTCGAGGCAGTCCGGCGCCGCCGCAAGAGCTGCGCGGCGCTGTCGGCCAGCCAGTCGCGGGCCACATCGTGCCGAATCGACTCACCGAGCCGATAGCGTTTGCCGAGGTTCGTCGCGACGACGGCGAGCTCAGACGACGTCGGCAATGGTGTCCTCCGTTCGCCAGAAGAAGCCAACGCCGGTGAGCAACAGGGCGCCTGCGACCGAGACCGAGACGGCGACGGCCTGCAGCTGCAGGTGGGGGCCGCCGAGGAGGGCGGCACGGAAGCCGTCAACGGCTGTCACCATCGGATTCACCGCGTACGCGACCCTCCACTCCTCGGGAACGAGACTCGACGGGTAGGCGATGGGCGTGCAGAAGAACCAGAGCTGGACGAGCAGCGGCACAGCGACCTGCACGTCACGGAAGCGGACGTTGAGCGCCGCGAGCCAGCAGCCGACACCGACCGTGGTCACGAGCGCGAGAAGTAGGAACGCCGGCACCCAAGCGATCGTGAGCGCCAGTGACGGCGAGGCGATAGCGACCCAGACGAGCGCAACGGTGAAAGCAGCAAAGAAGTCGACGAGTGCAACTGCGAACGGAGCGAGAGGGATCAGGATGCGCGGGAAGTACACGCGCGTCACCAGATCCTGACCGCGCACCACGCTTCCCGAGGCGGAGAACACGCCGAACGCAACGAGCTGCCAGGGGAGCAGCGCCACGAATGTTGCGAGGGCGTAGGAGACGTTGCCCGCGTCGAGTCCGGCGAGCTTCCCGAAGAACAGCGTGAACGCAGCGGCCAGCAGGAGCGGCTGCAGTACCGCCCACAGCACGCCGATCGAGCTCTGCTTGTAACGAACTGTCAGATCACGCCAGGCGAGGAAGGCGAGCAGTTCGCGCGAGTCGACCACCTCGCGCAGGCGCTCGGCGCTGCCGCCGATGCCGGACCGTCGCGTTTCAACCGTGAACGATCTCAGCTCGGGTTCGCGTACCGCGGTGGAGATCACGACGCCGCTCCGCCGAGCGTCACTGGCGCATGCGGCTCACGGCCGACCGCGAGCGCCACCGGCCAGAGGCAGGCGCTGCCGGCCTTGCGCAACCGCCCGGCCGCGAGATGGCTCGGCACGCTTCGAATCAGCTGCTTGCCGTAGTGGCGCTTCCAGAATGTCAGCCCCTCCTCGTACGCCTCGGTTGCGCCCGGGTGCTCGGCGAGATACGGACGCTGCTCGCGCAGGACGAAAAGGGCCATCCGCAGCATGTTGAGCATGTCGCGGGACATCGCGGCCGGATGCCTCCGGTACTGCGCGACGACACGGTCGTGGCACGCGACCGGGTGCGTGCGTGTCACGCGCAGGTACAGGTCGTAGTCCTCGAGCGCGCTCAGGCGCGAATCGAAGCCGGCTGTCTCCTCGAGGACGGCCCTGCCGTATAGAACAGCCGCGTGCATGCTGATGTAGTTCCGCCTCAGCATGGCCGTGTAGTGATCGCTCACCCGTCGGGGTTGCGGCGACCTCCCGGCACGGCGACCGTCGGGGAGGACGAGCTCGAAATCCCCGCTCGTGAAGGACTGGTCGTCCGCGATTCGGCGCTCTCTCCACGTCGGCAGGACGGCGCCCTCCTCGTCCATGAGCTCGTAGTGTCCAAAAGCGAAGGCGGCTCGCGGCCAGCGCTCGAATGCTTCGATGCCCGCCTCGATCGCGCCCGGCAAGAGCCGGTCGTCTGCGTCGAGGAAGGCGATGTGGTCGCCGGAGGAGGCGTGCCAACCGGAATTCCGGGCCGCCGAAAGCCCCCGTCGTTCCTGATGGAGGTACCTGACGGATGGATCCCGGGTCGCGACTGCCCGCGTCTCGTCAGTCGAGCCGTCGTCGACGACGACGATCTCGGAAACGAGGCTCCCCTGCGCATCGGCACTCGCGATCGCCTCGCCAAGGAAGCGACCCTGGTTGTAACAGGGGATGACGACCGAGACACTCAATGGAACCGCCGGGAGCCAGCACGTGTGGGCGGATGGAATCCGCCGACCTCGACTGTTT
>Ga0307286_10000574_pt1 | contig 10552 bp, 9 predicted proteins | sample ER_DNA_140_FD_194478 | JGI IMG/M metagenome (GOLD analysis project Ga0307286, IMG submission 194478) | Bulk soil microbial communities from the East River watershed near Crested Butte, Colorado, United States - ER_DNA_140 | ecosystem: Environmental > Terrestrial > Soil > Floodplain | place: USA... | reverse complement strand
ATAGCTGCTGCAGTGGGCTACTCCAGCCATTCCGTCACGAAGCGAGGGTTGGCGTGAATATGCACAGCCTCATATCCGTCCGGTCCGGTGGAGAACTTGTGCGGCGTGTTGGCGGGAACGACGAGGATCTGTCCGGCGCGACCCCGCTGCTCCGTCGAGCCGATGGTGAACATCGCCCAGCCACGCCGAATGATGAACGTTTCGGCGTACGGATGCTTGTGCAGCCGAGGTCCGACGCCGCCCTTCGTCGTCGACTCGAGAATGATCGAGATGTTAGCCCCGCCGGGAAGCTCTTCGTAGTTCTCTGTCCAGTCGTCGCCGTCGTCACGGCCGTCGGAACGATCGATCACGAACCCATCCATTTCAGCTCACCCGCCCGTCCAGGACCTGCGCCAATACATCTGGCCGGTCGGTCATGATGCCGTCGACACCAAAGCTCAGCAGTCGTCGCATCGCCGGTTCGTCGTCGATCGTCCAAACATCCACCCGCAGGCCGCGATCATGAGCTTTGCGGACGAACCGGCGGGTAACGACGGGAACGACCCCCTTGTATTTCTCCGGCGGCTGCAGAGCCTGAAACGGCGGGTCAAACAGACCGCCGAGATGCAGCAGGTGAAGAAGCCAATAACCCAACAGCTCGACCGTCGATGAGGCGGTGGCGACTTTTCCCTGGCTGACTTTGCGGAAGCGGGAGATCGTGCCCCGATTATCTGAGACAACCAAGGTCCGTTCCATCGCTCCGGCAGCTTCAATCTGGCGAAATACCGCCTGCTCGATTCCCGAACGATGACCCTTGATTTCGATATTGAAGGGCGCGTCCGGGAACGCCTGGTACAAGGCTTCCAATGTTGGGATCTTGACACCCCTGGCTCGCCACGGGAAGGACGAACCGCCGTCCGGGCTGAAGCGGTAGCCGGCGTCAAGCCGCTGCAATTCCGGGGCAGTCTTCTCAGCTACCGGCCCGGTGCCATCGGTCGTCCGGTCGACGACGGCGTCATGAATGACGACGATCGTGCCCTCGGCGCCGGCGTGTACGTCGCATTCCACAACCCCGCCGCCCAGCGCAAACCCTTCGCGGAATCCCTCGATCGTGTCTTCGGGTACGACCTTCGCCCCGCCGCGGTGCGCGAAGTTGATCGGCCAGCCGTGCGGAGTCGACGGCTTCGGCGTCGTATCGTCCTTCGCCGTACGCCGCCCGGCCGCAGCGATCACCAGGCCACCGGTCAACGCACCAAGCAGGAATGAGCCCGCACCCAGTCGAAACTGGAAAATGTTGTCGGCGACAATCGGCGAATCTCCCAGCTGCTTGATGATCGCATTACTCATGCTGGAACCCTTTCCGGCGAATATGGGTGCTGTCCAACGTAGAGGGTCGCCGGCGCTGCCCGCATAGCGGTCCGAGTCGGCAGCCCTCCGCTCACCGCCGAGACGAAGAAAAGTCCGGCGGCGGGGTAATACGAGTAGGTGGGCGAACCACAGACTCTCATCGGCGATCGATATCGCTTGCTGCGCCGGGTAGGCAGCGGCGGTATGGGCGTCGTCTGGGAAGCCTTGGATGAGCGTCTGGAACGCCCTGTCGCGCTCAAGCAGCTGCATCGCCAATTAGGAATATCGCCTGCCGAGGCCGAACTGGCCAACAGGCGGGCGATGCGCGAGGCACGAACTGCCGCACGACTCCACCATCCGCACGCCGTGTCGATGTTCGACGTGGTCTAGCAAGAGGGTCAGCTGTGGCTGGTCATGCAGTTCATTCCCTCGGTCACCCTTGCGACCGTGCTGCAAGAGGGCGGACCGCTGCAACCAGATGAAGCCGCGAAGGTGGGTGGGGAGGTTGCGTCGGCGCTGGCAGCTGCCCATGCGGCTGGCATCGTCCATCGAGATGTGAAGCCGGGCAACATCTTGATCGCCGACGACGGAACTGCCTTGATCAGCGACTTTGGGATTGCGTACGCGTTGGGGGATGCGACTCTGACCAGCAGCGGGATGATCCACGGCACGCCGGCTTATCTGGCCCCCGAAGTCGCGCGGGGCAACGAGGCGAGCTTTGGATCGGATGTGTTCTCCCTCGGCGCCACGTTGTACAGCGCGATGGAAGGCACTCCCCCGTTCGGCACCGACGACAACACCATGGCACTGCTGCATCGGGTGGCCGCCGGTCAATTTGCTGCGCCGGAGCATTGCGGTACGGTGACGCCGCTGATTATGGACATGCTCGCCATCGATCCACATTCCCGCCCGTCCATGCGGGCGGTGGCCGACGCAATTGCCGTGCTGCGCCAGACCGGGCCCCCTTCGAGTGACCCAGCCCCCGAGCCCTCGGCGACTGAAGCATCTTTGACAACCTCGGTGTCTGATCCCTTGACGGCTCCGGCTGTTGCGAGCCCAGTTCCGCGGCCGACCGAGCCCCGGCGCAATCGCGGCATAGCGGCGGTGCTGGCCGTTGTGCTTCTCGGCATGGGGATCTTGCTGGCCGCGCTGCTGGTGAACGACCGCAGGTCGGCCAATCCGACGGCCAGCACCGGCGAGTCGACCTCTGCCGCACCGGCGAGCAGCCCGACTCCGCCTGCATCCACAAAGTCCTCTGAGCCCTCGTCGAGACAAACGCAGAGTCCATCACCGACAGCCGCCTCACCGACCAGATCTGCTACGCCGTCCCGGGCTCCATCCCCGACCTCCGTACCAACCGTGCGTGGCGCCGCGACGGCAGCGGAGCTTCGACGGGCGATCACCAGCTACTACGCGTTGCTGCCGCGCAACACCGACGCCGCCTGGCCTGGGATGACGTCCTCATATCAGACCAACCACGCGGGAGGTCGGCAGGGGTACGAACGATTCTGGGATGCGATCAGCAAGATCTCGGTGACCAAGGTGAAGGGCTACCGGCCACGGTCGGCACAGGCAACGATCACCTACTACTACAAGGACGGCCGGGTGATACGCGAACGGACCGCGTACGGGTTGATCAACGACGGTGGACGTCTGAAGATCAACAGCTCGACCGTGCTGAGCAGCGCGCCGGTCTAGATCTGCTGATGCGTCAGGATGGTCTCTTGCGACGACTCGCGAGTTACGTCTCTGCGCGCGCTGTCCTCGTGATTACCGCACTGGCGGGTGGGCTGATCATCCTCGGCCTGACCGCTGCCAGTGCCGGGGTCTATGACGCGGTCGCCGAGAAAGATGGAATCGCCGGCCTCGATCGGCCCGTCCTCGACCAGGTCATCGCCTTGCGCACGCCCTTTGTCGATCAGCTTTTCACCTGGTTCACCGAGCTCGGCGGGCCGCTCCGGATGACCGTGATCGCCAGCGCCATAACGCTATTGATGGTGTGGCGATGGCGTACCCCCACGCCCCTGATACTCATGATCATCGCCGTTGCCGGTTCGCTCACCTTCACCAATGTCGGTAAGGCGATCGTCGGACGGCTGCGGCCGCCGCTCGGCGACGCTGTGCCGCCGTACGAGCACGCCTTTTCCTTTCCCTCCGGTCACACGCTGAACAGCACGGTCATCGCCGGCATTGTCGCCTACCTCGTGGCAAGACGGCTTACCAGTCGGCTCGGAATCGTTCTGTGCGTGGTGCTCGCGGTTGCCTGGTCGGCGGCCATGGGGTTCAGCCGTGTCTTTCTCGGCCACCACTGGCTCACCGACGTGATCTTCGCCTGGCTCCTCGGCCTGGCCTGGCTTGCGCTGTTGATCACCGCCCACCGGATCTTCCTTGCTCTCCGCATAGCTGATGTGGAGCGGCGGACATTGCCCTCTGGGACAGCACGCCCTAAACGGTGACCACCGCGCTTCGGGGAGCGCTCAATCAGCTGTTGGTGATCGTCATCAGTCGATCAAGCTCGTTGGACATCCAGCGTGGTGTGCGTGGCGAGGCGCAGCTCCAGAGGGGACACTGTTGGCATGCAGAAGATCTCGCTCGAGGCACTCGCGCGGCAGCAGGTGAAATTGGCAGCGACTGCGGCCGGCGGACATACAGCGGACACCGTCTTTGGCGGTCACGAGAAAGTGCTGCGCCAGACCATGATCGGCATGATTGCCGGCGCTCGGCTCTCTGAGCACGAGAACCCTGGCGAGGCGACGGCGCTGATCGTGCACGGACGCGTGCGACTTCGTGCCGCTCAGCAGTCGTGGGAGGGCTCCCGCGGGGACCTGCTGATCATGCCTGATAAGCGCCATAGCCTTGAGGCGCTGGAAGATTCCGCTGTGCTCTTGACGGTAGCCAAGCGCTCCTGACTGGAGATCGCCACCAAGATCATTTCGCGTGGCCCTTCGACAGGCTCAGGGCGCGGAGAGACATGCTCAGGGCGGCGCAGAGACAGGCTCCGCAGAGAGACTGGCTCAGGGCGGCGCCGAGAGACAGGCTCCGCAGAGAGACGGGCTCAGGGCGCAGAGAGATCAGCGCCGATTGGCTAGTCTGTAAAACGCTTCATTCCAACGAATCTCCTGCTCGAAGCGCCGAGGCGTGGTGTCTTTGTCGATGATCAACAGTTCCGTACCGATCATGGTCGCGAAATCGGACAGCTCTTCAGTGCCGACAGCAGCTGACAAGACAGTGTGATGCGGCCCGCCAGCAGCGAGCCAACACTCCGCTGAGGTCGCAAGCTCCGGCTCCGGTTCCCAGACGGCTCGAGCCACTGGCAGCTTTGGCAGCGGCTCGTCCGGTTCGACCACCGTGACCTCGTTGAGCACCAGGCGAAACCGATCACCAAGATCACAGATACCGACAACGACGGCTGGACCGGGCTGGGCGTCGAACACCAGCCGTACCGGATCCTCCCGATTGCCGATATTCAGCGGATGGATCTCGACGCGCGGTCTGCCGGCAGCGACGCTGGGGCAGACCTCAAGCATGTGGGCTCCCAGAATCTTCGGCGTTCCCGGCCCCCAGTGGTAGGTGTAGTCCTCCATGAACGACGTCCCGCGCGAGTCGTTGCCACCCATGGCCTTGATCGTGTGCAGCATCACCGAGGTCTTCCAATCGCCCTCGCCGCCGAAGCCGTAGCCCTCGGCCATCAATCGCTGCACCGCCAGTCCTGGGAGCTGGCGGAGCGCGCCGAGATCTTGGAAGTTCGTCGTGAAGGCGCCGAAGCCGCCGTCGGTCAGAAAGGCGCGTAGCCCGGCCTCGATCCGGGCGCCGTAGCGAAGCGACTCATGCCGATCACCGCCGACCGCCAGCTCCGGCACGATCTCGTAGTTGTCGGCGTACGTCTTGATCAACTCATCAATTTCTGCATCGCCGACCTCGTCAACGAGGGCCGCCAAGTCGTTGACCCCATAGGTGTTGACCGAGACCCCGAAACGCAGTTGCGCCTCGACCTTGTCGCCCTCGGTGACCGCGACGTCGCGCATATTGTCGCCGAAGCGGGCCAGCTTCAGCTGCCGCACAGCTGCCGCACCGGCCGCCGCCCGCTGCCAGGCTGCGATCCGGGCAACCACAGCAGGATTGGAGACGTGGCCGACTACCGTCTTTCGGGCGACGCCGAGCCGGGTTTGGATGTAGCCGAACTCCCGGTCGCCATGCGCCGCCTGGTTCAGGTTCATGAAATCCATGTCGATCTCGGCCCATGGCAGGGAAACGTTCGCCTGGGTATGGAGATGTAGCAGCGGCGTACGCAGCGCATCCAGCCCGGTGATCCACATCTTCGCCGGAGAGAAGGTATGCATCCACACGATCACGCCGACGCAGTTGAGGTCCGCGTTCGCCGCGAGCATCACCCGATGGATGGCTTCTGAGTCTGTGAGTACGGGCTTCCACTCCACGTGGAAGGGCAGGTCTGGCGAATCATTCAGTTGATTGACAATCTCTTGGGACTGGCCCTCGACCTGCTTGAGCGTTTCCGGACCGTAAAGAGCTTGGCTTCCCGTCAGGAACCAGCAGTACGCCGCCATAAGGCTTTCTCCGTTCGCGATGGGATCAACGTTGCCCATAGCCCGCTGACTACTTGGTAGCGCTCGCCGCCCGCCTCTTGTTGAAGATGTCGAAGGCGACGGCCAGGAGCAAGACGAAGCCCTTGATAAAGGACTGAACCTCAGTGCCGAGGCCGAGCAGTGACATACCGCTATTGAGCACACCCATGATGAGGCCACCGATCAGGGCGCCGGTCACAGTACCGATGCCACCGGTAACGGCTGCACCACCGATGAAGACGGCAGCGATCGCATCGAGCTCAAAGCCGGTGCCGGCACCAGGGAGCGCGGAATTGCTCCGCGCGGTGAACGCGATACCGGCGATACCTGCCAACACACCCATATTCACAAACAGCCAAAAGTCGACTTGCTTGGTGTTCACGCCTGAGAGCTGCGCTGCCAGCAGGTTGCCGCCGCGGGCGTACACGTGACGGCCGAAGACGCTGCGGTTCATCACCGTTGTGTAGATCAACACCAGTACCGCGAGAATGACCAGCACGATCGGAGTGCCCCGGTAGCTTGCCAGCACGAATGTGATGCCCAGCAGGAAGACAGCGATGAAGCCAACTCGGACCCAGAACCAAGCGGCTGGCTCGTCCTCCAAGCCGAGCTGCACCCGCTTGCGGCGTTCCCGGATTTCTTGGATAACCAGTGCCGCGGTGGCGAGCAGGCCAAGACCGACGGTGAGAGGCTCAAGGAACGAGGTGCCACCACCCAGGTCGGGCAGGAACCCTGAGCCGATCGCGGTGTACTGCGACGGGAACGGTGTGATCGGGACATTCCCCAGGACCATCTGGGTCAGGCCGCGGAACGTGAGCATGCCTGCCAGCGTGGCGATGAAGGACGGGATTCCGACATAGGCGACCCAGAACCCCTGCCAGGCGCCGATAAGGGCACCCACCACCAAAGCCAGCAGGATTCCGACCCACCATGGCATTCCCAATTTGACGATGAAGATGCCGCTCATCGCGCCCACGAAGGCGACCACCGAGCCGACGGAAAGGTCGATGTGGCCGGCAATGATGATCATCACCATGCCGATGGCCAAGATCAGGACATAGGCGTTCTGATTGATGATGCTGGTGACGTTGCGCGGAGTCAGCAGATTGCCACCAGTCAACACCTGGAACAAGATCACGATGGCGATCAGGGCGATGAACAAACCGATCTGCCGCAGCCGGCTGACCATGAACGCCATGACGCCGGCGTGAGGCTGCGTCCGCGGCGGCTCGACCGGAGCCTGGGGCTCCGCGACATCAGAGACTGGAGATGTCATAGATCTCTTCCTTTTCCTTGGTCATGTACTGCATGAGCACTTCCTGGTTGGCTTCCTCGATCGGCACCTCGCCGGTGATACGCCCGGCTGACATCGCGTAGATGCGGTCGCAAGTTCCCAGCAACTCAGGCAGCTCACTGGAGATGACGAGGATGGCCTTGCCCTCAGAGGCGAGCTGATTGATCAGCGTGTAGATCTCGTACTTTGCCCCGACGTCGATGCCACGGGTCGGCTCGTCGAGAAGCAAGACGTCGGGATTGGCGAACATCCACTTCGACAAGACGACCTTCTGCTGATTGCCGCCGGACAGCTTGCCGGTAATGACGGCAACGTTCGGTGCCTTGATCCGCATGCTCTGCCGATAGTCATTGGCCACCACCTGTTCGTGATTGGCGTCGACCCAACCCCAGCGCGAAAGCTTGTCGAGCGCTGCGGCGGTGATATTCCGCTTGATGTCTTCAATGAGGTTCAGCCCGTACGTCTTGCGATCTTCGGTGGCGTACGCAATGCCCTGGTCAATCGCCTGGCGCGGCGTCCGAGCATGAATTTCCTTACCGTGCAGGTACAACCGCCCGCTGATGTTGTGACCGTAAGAGCGGCCAAAAATGCTCATAGCCAGCTCAGTTCGCCCCGCGCCCATCAAGCCGGCAATACCGACTACCTCACCCGCGCGGACCGTCAGATTGGCATGGTCCACGACCACTCGACTGTTCTCCAGAGGATGATGCACCGTCCAGTCCTCAACTCGGAGAACCTCGGGGCCCGGTTTGTGATCGCGCTCGGGGTAGCGGTGGGCCATGTCGCGCCCGACCATGCCACGGATAATCCGATCTTCCGAGACCTCCTCGCCGCGAAAATCAAGTGTTTCGATCGTCTGGCCGTCGCGGATGATCGTGACATTGTCGGCAATGGCCCGGATCTCATTCAGCTTGTGGCTGATGATGATGCTGGTGACGCCGTGGTCGCGCATGCCACGGATGAGATCGAGCAAGTGAGCCGAGTCCTCGTCATTGAGCGCTGCAGTGGGCTCGTCCAAGATCAGGAGTTTCACGTCCTTCGACATTGCCTTGGCAATCTCCACCAGCTGCTGCTTGCCGACTCCAAGATCGACAATCTTGGTGATCGGGCTCTCCTTGAGTCCTACCCTTGCCAGTAGCTTTGCGGCCTCCAGATTGGTGACGTTCCAGTCGACCAGGGGACCGGTGCGGCGTTCGTTGCCCAAGAAAATGTTCTCCGCGATCGACAGGTACGGACTCAGCGCCAGCTCTTGGTGAATAATGACGATGCCGGCCTTTTCGGAGTCCCGAATGCTATGGAACCGCGCTGTCTGCCCCTCGTAGACGATCTCGCCTTCGTAGCCTCCGTATGGGTAGATGCCGGAGAGAACCTTCATCAGCGTTGACTTCCCGGCTCCGTTCTCGCCACAGATGGCGTGCACCTCACCGCGCTCAACTGACAGGTCAACCTGCTGCAGCGCCTTCACACCGGGAAAGGTCTTGCTGATATTGCGCATCTCGAGTATGTGGTCAGCCATCTGGTTTCCTTTACTTGCGTTGGGCCAGCGGGCGAACAAGCCAGCAGATCTCATTGTGGAAGAGGGCGGCGGTTTGTGCCGCCGCCCTCGTCGGGAACCTACTCGCCCGATTCGACCTCTTCCTTGGTGTAGTAGCCGGTGTCGACGACTTCCTTGATCAAGTTGTCCTTCGTGATGATGACCGACTGGTGCAGATAGGACGGGACTACCTTGATCTTGTTGTTGTACGTCGTCGTGTCGTTGACCTCAGGCTCCTTGTCGTTCAGGACGCTATCGACCATCGTCGCGGCGGTGTCACCCAGCTTCCGAGTGTCCTTGAAGATCGTCGAGTACTGGACCCCGTCCAAGATCAGCTTGTCCGACGGCTTCTCGGCATCCTGACCGGTCACGATCGGGTTCGGGATGCTGGCCGACTTGACGGCGTTGAGAATGCCGCGGGAGAGGCCGTCGTAGGGAGCGAGCACCCCATCCAGCTTGGTATTTCCTTTGGCGTAGAAGCCGTTGAGGATGGTTTCCATCCTGTCTTGGGCAGTCTTGAGCTGCCACTGCTGGATGGCGGCCTGGCTGAACTGGGTCTGTCCGGAGGGGACCTTGAGTACACCCTTGTCCATGTACGGCTTCAGCACGCTCATCGCGCCATCCCAGAAGAACTTGGCGTTGTTGTCGTCGGGACTGCCGGCAAACAACTCGATGTTGTACGGACCTTTCTTGCCGGTGTCCTTGCCGTCCTTGTCCATGATTCCAAGTCCGGTCAGCAAGGAGGTCGCCTGCTGGACGCCGACCTTGTTGTTGTCGAACGTGACGTAGTAGTCGACGTTAGGCGAGCCATTGATCAACCGGTCGTACGCGATCACCTTCACCCCGCTGTCCCCGGCGGACTTCAGCTGCTGGGTCAGGGCGGTGCCGTCGATGGCGGCGATGATCAGCGCCTTGGCGCCTTTGTTGAGCATGGACTCGATCTGCTGCTGCTGATCAGGGACCTTGTCGTTGGCATATTGCAGATCGACCTTGTAACCCAGCTCTTCGAGCTTCTTGCTGACGTTGTTTCCATCGTCGATCCAGCGTTCCGAGGTCTTGGTCGGCATCGCGATGCCGATCAGAGCGCCCTTGTTGCCCCCGGGCTCGGTGGAACTCTGGACGCCAGCACGACCTCCACCACAGCCCGTCAAACCCAACGCCAGGGCGGCAGTCGCGGCGACGCCGGCAAGCAGCCTTCTTCTATTCACGCGCATTCCTTCCGGTAGGTCGCCTGAGCGGCTCACCCGCTGCTTGGGCGAAAGATGGCACCTGCAGGCACCGTGAGAATCGGCCACAAAGGCCTAGTCGGCACAGACGATGGGACGTCAGCCGAGTGATCGCCGAACTCCCGCTTGCCATCCAGCCCGCCGTAACATGATCGGCTGCGAAAGGCGATGCGATAGAGCAGCTCGCGGTCGGCATGCGCCACACTCCGTGGTTCGCTTACAGGATTCGAACGATCAAACCGATCACTACAAGGCAAACGCACAGCGAAGACCTATGTTTGTGAACGATAACATCTGCATCCTGCACAGCCTCCGCATTCTTGTCAAGATGGTCCGTGCTTCGTGATGGGTGCGTTACCAAGATCGCACTCGGTACTAGAGCGGAATCGAGACGACCAAGGCGTAACCGCGACGCGGAACCGACCCTATGGTCTTCCAGCAGCTCGAGACTCGATGGCCTATGGCCTAGTCAACGACGTCCCGCCATGAACTCGTCAGTCGGCAAACCGTAGGGTCGATTGAATCTGGTATGCGTAGACCAGTCCCCAGTCGAGCGCTAACATTCATCGCATATTCAATACTCAGGTCT
>Ga0307286_10000561_pt1 | contig 10647 bp, 8 predicted proteins | sample ER_DNA_140_FD_194478 | JGI IMG/M metagenome (GOLD analysis project Ga0307286, IMG submission 194478) | Bulk soil microbial communities from the East River watershed near Crested Butte, Colorado, United States - ER_DNA_140 | ecosystem: Environmental > Terrestrial > Soil > Floodplain | place: USA... | reverse complement strand
GATCCGGCGCGAGGGAGCGGTGCTCACGCAGGCCCGGTTCGAGGAGGTCGCCGAGGCGATCCGCCGCGTGCACTGACCGCCCGTACCGCCGCCGACGAGAGGGCCCGTCACCTCGGGAGAAGGTGACGGGCCTCTGTTCGTCTGCCGGAGCTAGAGCGTTGCGGCCTTCTTGGCCATGGCCGACTTCTTGTTGGCTGCCTGGTTCGCGTGGATGACGCCCTTGGAGGCCGCCTTGTCGAGCTTGGTCGACGCCTTCTTCAGAGCCTGCTGCGCCGCGTCCCTGTCGCCGGCGTCGGATGCCTCGCGGAACTTACGGATCCAGGTGCGAAGCTCGCTCTTGACCGCCTTGTTGCGATCCGTGCGCTTCTCGTTGGTCTTGATGCGCTTCAGCTGCTGCTTGATGTTCGCCACGTTGGGGAGAGCTTTCTTGGTCGGGAAGGATGCCGGGAGGAGGGCGGTCGGCGCTGGGCGCCGAGACATGGTCGTGCGCGCACGACCGGAGCGCGCACGCAACTGCCCAATCTACCAGCGCGGCGGGCTGGCTCCCAAAACGTCAGCCGTCGTGACGAGCGGCGGTGATGCTGAGGATGGCCCGCTCGACGGCGAAGACCGGGTCGCGCCCGCCGCCCTTGACCTCGACGTCCGCCGCGGCCGCGGCCTGGATGGCGCGGCCGAGGCCATCGGCCGTCCAGTGGCTCAGCTGCCGGCGGGCCTTGTCGACCTGCCACGGTGCCAGGCCCAGCTGCTTGGCCAGCTGCTGCGAGCTGCCGCGGCCGGCGGACCCCACCTTGACCAGCTGCCGCAGGGAGGAGGCGAGGACGGCGACGATCGGGACGGGGTCGACGCCGGTGGCGATCGCGTGGCGCAGCAGCCGCAGCGCCTCCCCCGTCTGTCCCGCGACGGCGGCGTCGGCGACCCGGAAGCCGGTCGCCTCGACCTTGCCTCCGTGGTAGAGCTCGACGACCCGGTCGTCGACGACTCCTTCGGTGTCGGCGACCAGCTGCGCGATCGCGGAGGCCAGCTCCCGGGTATCACGGCCGAGCGCCTCGACGAGGGCGCGCACCGCCTCGGGTGTCGCCTTGCGGCCTTCCCGGCGGAACTCGTTCGCGACGAAGTCGGTCTTGTCGCGGTCGGTCTTGATGGCGGGGCACTCGACGACCCGCGCCTTCTGCCTGACCAGCGCGTCCACGGCCCGCTTGCCGCGCTGGGCACCGGAGTGCGTGACCACGAGGGTGACGTCGTCCGCGGGGATCTGGAGGTATGCGGTGAGATCGTCGACAAGTTCGTCGGTCGCCTCGTCCAGGCGCTCGACGACCACGGCCTTGTCGCCTCCGAACAGCGAAGGGCTGGTATGCGTCGCCAGCTCACCGGGCTGGTAGATCGCCGCCGTGATGCGGATGACCTCGAGGTCGGGCGCGGTGTCACGCAGCTCGCGGAGGGTGGCCGACACAGCCCGCTCGGCGAGGAGCTGCTCGGGTCCGCGGACCAGAACGGCGCTGCATATCGCACTCACGACGTCACCCTGTCACGCCCGGACGACAGCCCCCTCCTCATCCGGACGAGAGGCCAAGTTTGGTCGTTTTCAGTGCCTGAGAACGACCAAAGTTGGCCTTTCGGCGGAAGGCCGGCGTCCTTCGGCGGCGCCATCCTCACTGGCGCCAGCTGGTCAGCTCGAGGTCCAGCTGGACCAGACGCGCTCGCACCGCATCGACCGGCAGCTCCAGCTGTTCGACGACGTCCTGCATCTCAATGCCCGCCGCGACGGCATCGCGGAGCGCCTCGTCCTTCGCCGGCGTCCACGCGTACCCCACCGTGACGGCCGTCCGCGCCGACGGGGGAACCGGCGGTGGCCCGGCGACCGGCCGGTGGTCGACGCCGGGCTCGAGCGCCTCGCCACCCGCACCCGAACCCTCCAATGCCCCGACCAGGCCGCGCAGCGCCGGGTCACTGACCGGCACCGCCGGCGGCGCCAGCTCGTCGAGCCGCGCCAACGCGGCGAGCACCAGCTCGCGGTCCGTTGTGGGCCAGAAAGGCGGCAGCGAGCGCTGGAGGAAACCCGCGTACCGGGCGGTGACCATCCGCGAGTCGAGGATGGCCACGACACCGCGGTCCTCCGCCCCCCGGACCAACCGACCGGAACCCTGAGCCAGTCGCAACGCCGCGTGTGTCGCCGACACCGCCATGAACCCGTTCCCGCCCATGCGGGCGATCGCCTCGGATCGCGCCGACGCGAGCGGGTCGTCGGGACGCGGGAACGGGATCCGATCGATGACGACGAGCTGGCACGACGAACCCGGCACGTCGACGCCCTGCCACAGCGTCAACGTGCCGAACAGACACGTGGACGGCTCCCTCGCGAAGTCCCTGACCAGGGTCGAGATCTGGTCCTCGCCCTGGCAGAGGATCGCGATGCGGGTCCCGTCGGCGGAGAACCGGGCCCGCAGCTGCTCCGCCGCGCTCTGGGCCGCCCGCATCGACGAGAACAGTCCCAGCGTCCGGCCACCGGCGGCCCGAACCAGAGCCTCGATCTCGTCCAGGGCCTTCGGCGACGTCCCGTCCCGCGTCGGCGCCGGGAGGTCAAGGGCGACGTAGACGATGGCCTGCCGCTGGTAGTCGAACGGGCTCCCCACGTCGATCCCGCGCCAGGCCGGCGACCCCTCGCCGCGGAGCCCTATCGTCCCCGCCACCGCGTCGAGCGAGCCACCCAGCTCAAGCGTCGCCGACGTCAGGACGCAGGTGCGGTCTGCGAAGACCCGGTCCCGGACGAGCATTGCCACGCTCATCGGTGCCACGTTCAGGACCGGTCCGCGTCTCGGGTCGCGCCGCAGCCACAAGACGTCGAGGTCGCGGCGCTCGAGGATGCGCGCTGTGTTCTCGTACATCTCGTCGATCGCCGCTCGGGCCACCTGGCGAGCGCCGTCGGCCGCTTCACCCGGCCCAGGCTTGAGTTCCGTCTGGACCGCCCGCGTCGTGTCCCGCACGCGCGTGAGCGCGAGGACCAGACCCTCCGACAGGTCGTCGATCCGGCCCTCGCGGACCTCATCGAGGACGCCTTCCAAGAGGTCCGCCGCATCGACCACGTCGTCGGTGCCGTCGGCCAGCTTGGCCGCCTTGCGAGCGGCGGTGGTGACCATCCCCGCGCTGACCTCGTCGGTGATCGTCGCGGTCACCCGGTCGACCAGCTCGTGCGCCTCGTCGATGACGAGCACGTCGTGCTCCGGCAGCATCTGCCGGTTCTCGAACGCGTCGATGGCCATGAACGAGTGGTTCGTGACGACGACGTCCACGTCCTTGGCGGCCTCCCTGGATCGCTCGACGAAGCACTCGGCGATCATCGGACACCTCCCGCCCAGGCACTCGTGGGCGGACACCGACACCTGCCGCCAGGCCCGGTCGGTGACCCCCGGCACCAGCTCGTCGCGGTCACCGGACTGGGTGGTCGACGCCCACTCGCGCAGACGCACCACCTCCGCACCCAGCCGCGACACCGAGGCGCTCACCTGGTCCACCGCCAGGAGCGAGTCGTCCTCGTCGGGAAAGCCGCCCTGGAGCTTGTGGGCGCAGAGGTAGTTGCGCCGGCCCTTCACCAACGCGTACGTCGGCGTGCGCCCGAGCAGCGGCGCCAGTGCCGACGCCACCCGAGGCATGTCGCGGTCGACGATCTGGGCCTGCAACGCCAAGGTCGCCGTCGCCACGACCGCCGGCTTACCGCCCTCGATCGCCTGCCGCACCGCGGGGACGAGGTACGCCAGGGACTTGCCCGTGCCGGTGCCGGCCTGGACGAGCAGGTGCTCCCCGGTGTCGATGGCCTGGGCGACGGCATGCGCCATCTCGACCTGTCCCGGCCGCTCGGTCCCGTCGACCCCCGCTACCGCTGCCTCGAGCAACGCGTCGAGGTCAGCGGGCACCCGCCCAGCGTAGGCCGCGCGGGTGTCACTGCCGCGGCAGTCCACAGCAGCCGCCGAGTGCGGTTGTCTGAGCCGTGGAGGCGGTTCGGCCGGCGCTCCCGGCCGCAACAGCTCAGACATGAGGGAGTCGTCGCGCCGGTTCGACCACTCAGTGGAAGGCGTGCATCACGGCGTGCCCCTTGCCCCGGCCGATCATCCACTTGTTGAACGGCGTCGTCACGACGAACGCGACCGCCAGCGAGAACGCCAAGGTCCCCCAGAACAGCAACGACCGCAGCCCCGCGTCCATCGCTCCCGGAACGGCGAGGACGACCGCGTTGTCGATCACCTCCATCACCGCGATCGACGCCGTGTCCGCGGCCAGCGCGACCTTGAGGGCGCTCCGCACATCGAGCCCGGACCGCAGCACGCTCCGGACCGTCAGCGCGTAACCGAACACGAAGGCCAGCGCGATCGAGAGCACCACGGTGGCGAAGTTCGACCACCCCAGCCAGGTCCCGACGACCATCCCGAGCACCTCACCGATCGCACATCCGGTGAGGCAGTGCAGCGTCGCCTGGGCCGCCATCGACCAGGTAGCGGGCGCAGGGGCGGGCGCAGGGGCGTGCGCAGGGGCGTGCGTATGCGTCGTGTAGTCCTGACTCACATGGCAAGCATACCCCCAGGGGGTATCAACCACCAACCGTCCGCGTGGGGTGCCGCCGGTCACCCCCGAGCCTGGCTAGCGGACCAGTGGCGCGAGGGCCTCGCCCACCCGCGTCACGACTCCTGGCTCGTGACCGTCGGCGATGAGGTTGACGACGACGCCGCCGATGCCGGCGTCGAGGATCCGGCTCTGAATGCCGGCGGCGACCTCCTCCGGGCTACCGGCGAACATGCGGGATTCCATTGCCGCGCGCCGCTGCGGGTCGATGGCGGCGAGGTCCACGCCACGGCTCCGCAGGGCCGCCTCGGCCTTGGCCAGCGCGGCCTCGCGGTCGGGGCCGAGGACGACCGACGCGAGGAAGCTCGTGTCGATGTCGGCGCGACCCCGGCCGGCCTCGGTGCACCGGTCGTCGAGGGCCGAGAGCTTGCGGGGCAGCTCGGCGGGGTCGCAGATGATGTTGAGGTGGCTCGCATACCGCGCGGCGAGCCCGAACGTCTTTCGTTCCCCGCCCCCACCGATGAGGATCGGGAGATCGTCGCGGATCCGCGGCTCGTTCAGCGCGGACTCCGTGTGGTACCAACGGCCGTCGACGGTCGGCCGCTCGCCGCGCAGCATCGGCGCGATGATCGACAGCGCCTCCTCAAGCCGGTCGAACCGGTCCGTGAAGGTCCCGAACTCGAACCCGAGCTGCCGGTGCTCCAGCTCGAACCAGCCGGCCCCGATGCCGAGCACGGCACGACCGCCGCTGACGACGTCGAGCGTCGTGACCGCCTTCGCCAGGTGGCTGGGGTTGCGGTAGGTGTTCCCGGTGACGAGGGCCGAGAGCTGGACGCGCGACGTCGCCGTCGCGAGGGCCGAGAGGGCCGAGTAGGCCTCCAGCATGGGCTGGTTCGGCGACCCGATGCCGGGCAGCTGGTAGAAGTGGTCCATCACGAACACCGCGTCGAAGCCTGCGTCCTCGGCCTCGCGCGCCTGGGCGACGACGGTCGGGAACAGCTCGGACACCGGCGTGCTGTAAGAGAAGTTGGGGATCTGGTAGCCCAGTCGAATGGTCACGTCGGGCGACGCTATGCCTGTTTCCTGCGGGCCTCCCGGCCGGGGGTCGCCCCGGAACTTAGACTCGCGCTCGTGGTGCGACAGCTGCGGATCTGGTCCACGGTGCTGCTCGGGGTGGCGATCGGACAGGCGGGCTTCGGGTCCGGCTTCGGCGCGTCACTGATCGCCCGCGACAAGAGCGACCTGCTCGAGACGGTCCACCGGGCCAACGCGTGGGTCGTCATCGTGATCGCGAGCGTCTGCTTCGCGATCGCCGCCCGGTACCGACTGCAGGGGGTCCCGCCTGGCCGCTGGTGTTCGCGGCCTGTCTCATCGGTGGCGGCATCCTCCAGGCGGCCCTTGGGACGTTCCGCGTGGTCGGTCCCCATCTGTTCGTCGGCGTGCTCTACCTCTGCGCGGTGACGACGCTCTGCTCGTATGCGTGGCGCCACCAGCCGAGTGGGCTTCGCGCGACGCCGTAGCCCGGTAACCTGGTCGTCCACCCCATCGGACTCCGCCCACGGCGGAAGGAGACGGGGGTGCGCGACGAGACCGAGTCCGGATTCCAGCTGGAGGGATCCGCTCCCGAGGCCTACGAGGCCTACCTGGTGCCGACAGTGTTCGAGACCTCGCCCGACACCTGATCGCCGCCGTCGGACTCGCCGCCGGTACCCGCGTCGTCGACGTGGCCTGCGGGACCGGAGTGGTGGGTCGGCAAGCCGCCGCGTTGGTAGGGCCGGCCGGCTGCGTCGTCGCCGTGGACGTCAACCCGGCCATGGTCACGGTGGCGGCACGGCTGGCGCCGGCGGTGGACTGGCGGGTCGGTGGCGACGCCGCCGTGAGCATGCGTGCTCCGTTCGCGTTGGGCGACCGCGAGGAGCTGCGCGACCTGCTCGTCGCGGCCGGGTTCGCCGAACCGATCCTCACGCTGCTGGCTTCGCGGCGCGGTTCCCATCGGCGCCGGAGCTGCTGCGCCAGGAGGTGGCGGCGCCCCACTGGCCGACGTCGTCACCGGGCTGCCCGCCGCGCAGCAGGACCGGTTGGCCGTCGAGCTCGGACGCCGCCTGGACCACCTCAACGACGACCACGGCGTCGCGGCCCCGATGCAGACCTGGCTGGCGGTCGCATCACCGGTCGGAGGGCGATTCCCCCGGGTCGTAAGCCGACTGCGGGGTGCAGATGAGGTGGGCTACCAGCGCGGTCCACCCGGTCTGGTGAGACGCCCCGAGCCCGGTACCGGTGTCGCCGTGGAAGTACTCCGAGAACGTCGGCTGCGTGCTCCACAGGGGACCGTCGAGGAGGTCGCGCGGGTCGCTGGGGCGACGTCCGTCGGAACCCGGCCGGAACAGGCCGACGAGTCGGTCCTCGATCCGCTGCGCGATGTCGTGCAGACCCAGTCGCTCACCCGACCCCGTCGGGAACTCGACGGTCATGGCGGCGGCCGAGCCCGCGGCATACGTGTGGAGCGCGTCGACGAGCAGCACGTTGAGGGGGAACCACACCGGACCCCGCCAGTTGGAGTTGCCTCCGAAAAGGCCCGAGTCGGACTCCCCCGGCGTGTAGTGCATCACCATGCTCATGCCGGCCACGTCGATCGTGACGCCGTCGCGGTGCGCGGCGGAGACCGAGCGGATCCCGTGCGGTGACAGGAACTCGCCCTCGTCCAGGAGCCGGCTGAGCAGCTGGGTCATCCGGGCCGGGTCGACCACAGCGAAGGTCAGGGCGTCGCTGTCAGCGGGATGCGTCGTTGCCAGCGAGGCGACCTCGTCCGGTCGGTGCCGCTCGAGCCACCGCAGCGACTCGTCGAAGTCGGTCAGCTCACCCCGGACCCACGGCGGGCAGTTGGCCACGGCGAGCAGCGGGAGCAGACCGACGAGCGACCGCACCCGCATCGTTTCCGTCTCGCCGTGCGGACCGACCAGGACGTCGTAGAAGAACCCGTCCTGCTCGTCCCACAGCGAGACGCCCATCGACCCGAACGACCGCATCGCCCGGCAGATCGCCAGGAACCGCTCGAGGAAGGTCGTGGCCAGATCGTCATAGGCGTGGTTGGTCCGGCCGAGCTCCTGCGCGATCCGCATCAACGACAGGCACACGAACGCCATCCACGCGGTGGCGTCCGACTGTTCCAAGCGCCAGCCCTTGGGCACCTGCCGCGAGCGGTCGAAGACGCCGATGTTGTCCATCCCGAGGAACCCGCCCTCGAACAGGTCCGACCCCTCGGAGTCCTTGCGGTTGACCCACCAGGAGAGGTTGAGCAGCAGCTTGGCGAGGATGCGGATCAGGAAGTCGCGGTCCCAGGCGCCGTCGCGCAGGTAGACCTGCCAGGCCGCCCAGGCGTGGACCGGCGGGTTGACGTCGGAGAACGCCCACTCGTACGCGGGCAGCTGTCCGTTGGGGTGCTGAGCCCACTCCCGGCAGAGCAGCACGAGCTGGGCCTTGGCGAAGGCGGGGTCGACGTGGGCCAGCGCGACCGTGTGGAAAGCCAGGTCCCAGGTTGCGAACCACGGGTACTCCCACTCGTCCGGCATCGACATGACGTCGGCCAGCGCGACGTTGCGCCAGGCCGTGTTGCGACCGTCCGGTTCGGGACGGAGGCGTTCCCACGGCGGGGGCGGCGAGGCAGGGTCGCCGTCGAGCCACTCCTCGACGTCGTACCGGTACAGCTGTTTAGTCCAGAGCAGCCCCGCGAAGGCCCGGCGAGCGGTGAGGCGGTCCTCGTCGGGGACGCCGGCCGGGATCACGACGTCGTAGAAGGCGTCGGCCTCCGCCTGCCGGTCGGCCATGACCGCGTCCGCGGTCGCGAACGGCCGGTCGAGGATCGGTGCAGCGGTCAGCCGGAGCCGCACGGTCACCGACTGCCCGGGGGCGACCGCATCCCATCGGTAGTGGTACGCCGCCTTGGTCCCGGTGCCGTCCGTGGCGAGCGCCGACCGGTCGCCGTGGACGATTGCGCGGTCGACGGCGTCCTTGGGGTGCGGTGACCGGTTCGGGACGCCCCACAACGACTCGGCGTCGGACTCGTTGTCGCACAGCAGCGGCTCAACGAGACCCGGCGCGCCCTCCGCCGTGAGGACGTATCGCCCGAGCTGCCCGTGCCGGGCCTCCACCGACACGTGGGTCTGCTCGTCGACGTCGGGCCGGTGGAGCAGCGTGATGCGGGGTTGCCGGTCGTCGCGACCCCAAGCCCAGGTGTTGCGGAACCACAGCTGCGGCACCAGGTGGAGGGGCGCCGAGTCCGGTCCGTGGTTCGTTGCGGTGACACTGACCACGATGTCCGTCGGTGCCGCCTTGGCGTGCGTCACAACGACGTCGAAGAACCGGTCCTCGGCGAGGATCCCCGTGTCGCTGAGCTCGAACTCGTTCTGGGTTCGCGACCGTTCGGCGTTCTCGGCGACCAGCTGGTCGTAAGGAAATGCCGCCTGCGGATACCGGTAGAGGTACTGCCCGAACGAGTGGGTGGGCGTGGCGTCAAGGTGCCACCAGTACTCCTTGACGTCCTCCCCGTGGTTGCCCTCCGGGTTGGTCAGCCCGAACAGCCGCTCCTTGAGCCGGTCGTCGTGGCCGTTCCACATCGCGACCGCGAGGTTGAGGAACCCGAACCGGTCGCAGAGCCCGGCGATCCCGTCCTCGCCCCAGCGGTATGCGCGTCGGTGCGCCTGGTGGAAGGGGAAGTCCGCCCATGCGTCACCGTCGGCGGAGTAGTCCTCGCGAACCGTCCCCCACTGGCGCCCCGCGACGTACGGACCCCAGAGCCGCCACGGGTCGGAGTCGTCTGGCGACTCGGCGAGCCGGGCATGCTCGGCGCTGGGCTCCGAAGGTCGGCGACCGGCGGGACCGAGCGTCACGGGGCTACTCTTCCGCACCTGCCGCTGACCCGCGGCCGCCAGGAGACGACCAGCTGGGCTGGTTCGACCCGCCGGAGTCGTCGACGGCCGCCTAGGTCACCCCACGAAGTTCTCGGCTCCGCTCCGATACTTCGCGGGGACCCCGGACTAGGACCGCCTGGGATCAGACGAGGTAGGCGTTCAGCTCGCGGGTGCACTTTCGCGTGCAGAAAGGTCCCGTCCTCGCGGTGCTCGGTACTGAGCACCTCGGACTGCTGGTGGAGCCGGCTGACGAGGTCACCGCGATCGTAGGGAATGACCGCCTTGACGTCGATGTCCGGCCGAGGGAGCTCGTCGGCGATGAGGTCGCGCAACGCGGCGAGCCCTCGGCCGGTCCGCGCCGAGACGACGATCGAGTGCGGCTCATGCCGTCGGAGCCGGTCGAGCACCTGGGGGTCGGCGGCGTCGGCCTTGTTGACGATCACGATCTCCTTGATGTCGTGGCCGCCGACGTCGGCCAGCACGCCCCGGACCACCGAGATCTGTCCCTCCGGGTCGAGGTGGCTGCCGTCGACGACATGCAGCAGCAGGTCGGCGTCGGCCACCTCCTCCAGCGTGGACCGGAACGCCTCGACGAGCTGGGTCGGCAGTGAGCGCACGAACCCGACTGTGTCGGCGAGCGTGTACGGCATCCCGTCCTCGGTCTCCGCGCGCCGGACCTTCGGGTCGAGCGTCGCGAACAGCGCATTCTCGACGAGCACCCCGGCGCCGGTGAGCCGGTTGAGCAGCGACGACTTGCCGGCGTTGGTGTAGCCCACGATCGCCACGCTCGGGACGTGGTTGGCCTGGCGACCGTGCCGCTTGGTCTCGCGCGTGGTCTTCATGTGGCCGATCTCGCGCTTGAGCTTGGCGATCCGGTGGTTGATCCGGCGGCGGTCGAGCTCGATCTTCGTCTCACCAGGACCCCGGGACCCCATGCCCTGCCCCCCGGCGGCCTGGCCACCGGCCTGCCGGGACATCGACTCACCCCAGCCGCGGAGCCGGGGCAGCAGGTACTGGAGCTGAGCCAGCTCGACCTGGGCCTTGCCCTCCCGGCTCTTGGCGTGCTGGGCGAAGATGTCGAGGATCAGCGCGGTCCGGTCGATGACCTTGACCTTGACCACGTCCTCCAGGGCGCGTCGCTGGCCCGGCGCCAGCTCACCGTCACAGACGACGGTGTCGGCGCCGACCG
>Ga0307286_10000545_pt1 | contig 10738 bp, 9 predicted proteins | sample ER_DNA_140_FD_194478 | JGI IMG/M metagenome (GOLD analysis project Ga0307286, IMG submission 194478) | Bulk soil microbial communities from the East River watershed near Crested Butte, Colorado, United States - ER_DNA_140 | ecosystem: Environmental > Terrestrial > Soil > Floodplain | place: USA... | reverse complement strand
TATCAGCAGCTTCTTCGCTCTGGTGCGCTGTGCAATGCCGCTCAGGACGCGAAGGCTCTCTTCCATTTGAGCGATCACCTTTCGTGCCTCACGCGGACTATCTTCTGCGATCTGCCGTTTGCGGGACCGCTTGCGGAGCTGTTCGGCGATCTGCCGTTTGCGGGACTGTTCGGGGGCCTGTTGTGCGATCTGCCGTTTGCGGGACCGTTCTGCCGCCATGATTAGACCTTCCCTCTGCTCGTTTGTGGCACTACTGCAACGCGAGTCCTCGTACCGTAAACGCGAGTCCTCGTGCGCAACTGGAGACGCCTTACCCAAACACGAACACGGCTAAGCCAGTGGCCATGACCCAGGTGGTGGGGTGAGAACGACGGTCCAGAAGCAGCCCCGCCGCGCGGTCGGTCACAACCACCTGGTCGCTTTGATTCCGGCGATTTCGATACTGCCCCGGGCGACTCCGCGCATCATCTTGGCTACAGTCTGCATACGCGTCAGGACGCATGCCCGATTGCCCGGTTAACGGTCGGGTTACGGGCCCTTCGGCTGCGAGGCTCCTTCTGAGGAGGCCGGGCAGCCCGAGCACGACACGGCCTCGATCGCGCGATAGAGGTTAACGGGATGGCGCGGGATCATTGCCGGCATGGCCTGGTAGGCGCTGCCCGACGGGCACACGGGTGTCGATGGCAAAGTATGAGGATGTCGGCGGAGATGGTACAAGGTGGCGGTTCCTACCCAGCAGAATCCACGTGGCAGCTGCCAGTTTCGCTTCGTCGAGTGCTGCTCTTAGTCCCGCCAATTCTCCTCGCTGGTCTCGAGGTCGTCCATCCCCAACCGCAGATGAACGTGCAGGCCATCCTGGACGCGTCGACGTGGTTTGCCACCTTCCACGCCATCCAACTAGTGCTTATCGGTCTGGTCGCGGTGTCGGTGCTGTTGCTGGCGGACAGCTTCGGACGTGCAACTGCATGGGTCACGCGCATAGGTATCGGCTTATTCCTGGTCTTCTTCAGCGCTTACGACACGCTTGCCGGGATCGGCACGGGGCTGGCCATGCGAAGCGCACGGACCTTGTCGGCGGCCCAACAAGAGGGTGTCTTCCTGGTCGTGAAGGACTGGCCGGGCCTGGCTCTGCCGTTCATACTCAGCATCGTCGGAACCGGCGGGTGGGTACTCGTCGTCGGCTCACTTGCGCTAGTTGCTCGCCGGCAGGCAGCTCCCCGATACGAATGGATACTGCTGGGGTTTGCGGCCATCTTCTTGTTGGGTGGGCACCCGTTTCCATGGGGAACCCTGGCTTTCGGATGCTTCTTCGTTGCGGCCCTGCTCGACGAATGGCGTCGTCGTAGCGTTGGCTAACCGCGTTCCCACACCCGTCGACCTCCTTGACAAGCCTTCCTTCAACAAGGGACAGAAAAATAGAGTGATCCCCGATCGACACCGATATCCTTCCGCGGCTGCCCCAGCCTTGCCCTTTCTGGCCCGTCGCTGAGGCGCCCAATAGACGGTCAGCTTCCGGGCCGCATATTGCCCTCTAAAGTCACCGCTGCTCCAGGCAGTCCGGCGCTGGAAAGGCAGACGCGCGGGCTACGGCTGGTCCGGTGCAATCCCGCGCTCAGCGATGGTCTCGGCCCAGGTTCAGGTCATCGTCGCTGGCGGCGGTTCGCAGCGCGGTCGGACTCCGTCCCGCCTGCTGGCGAAAGACGCGGTAGAACTGGGCATAGCTGCCGAAGCCGGCCTCGAGTGCAGCGCCCAGCGCCGTGGTGCGCTGGCCTGTGCCGTAGAGACGCAGAAAACGTTGCAGTCGCTGCTGGTTGCGGTACCAGCTGATCGACACGCCGGTCTGTTCCTTGAATATCCGGCTCAAGTGTGACGAGCTCAGGCTCGCGGCCTGCGCTAGCGCAGCCAGATCACCTGCGTCCGGGTCGGCTCGCAGTAGCCGAGCGACCGTCTCCACCGCGGGATGCAGATCGACGCCTTCGACGACGTCGTGGCTGTCGAGAAACGCTCGCCAGGCCATGCTCAGCAGGTACGCCAACCCGGTGTTGACAAGAACGTCGTCCACCGTCTCCGCGTCCTGCACTTCGTGGAAGAGCGCGCTGAGACGACGAACCCAGCCGGAATCGAGACGGCGTGAAAACTGCCCGACGGGATCGTCTGCCAGCAGGGGTCGGGCGTGCCGGGTCGTGGCGATCTGAGCGACCAGAGCGGGCCGGAACACCGCCCACCAGAGCTCGTGGTCGGAGGACTCGCTGACTAGGACGTGATCTTGACCGGGAAACAGCCAGGTCAGCGTGCCTGGTGTGAGGGCATAGCGCCGGTCGCCGAGCAGGTACGAGGCTGTGCCGCGGACGACGAGGTTGACCTCTAGTTCGGCATGGCGATGGGCGCGGGGTCGAACGTCGCCGACCTTGTGCCGCACCACGCGTCCATCGAGGCCAACCCGAACTCCGACGTCGTCGATCATCGCAATAAACGATAAGAAGTCGCGGATATCCGCGAAGACTCGAGCCGCATCTACCGCAGATTATGTGATCATCGACGATCACAGGAGGGCAAACATGACTGTCTCAGCTCTGCACACCACGTCCGAGCACGCCCACCAGTTCCGTGCGGAGGGCTTCTTCGTGCTGAATCGCATCGTGCCGCCAGGCGATCTCGACACGCTGCGCGGGGAATGTCAGCGCTTTATCGACGAGCGTGACCGGGAGATGGATCGCCTCGGCGTCGACAAGCTTGACCTTGACCGGCGCGGCAGCCGCTACTTCGTCCACGCATACGGCATGAGCCCCGCAGTCGAGCGCTTCCTGTCCTCCGAATTCATGGTGCAGATCGCCCAGACAGCGCTCGGGGATACGGTCTACCTGTTCAACGAGCAGTACGTCGTGAAGGCCGCGGAGCAGGGGATGCCGTTCAGCTGGCACCAGGACTCGGGCTTCATCGACTACCCGCACCGGCCGTACCTCACCTGCTGGATCGCACTCGACGACGTGACCGAAGCTAACGGCACCGTGTATCTGCTCCCCTATTCGCGTGCCGGTACGCGAGACGTCGTTAAGCACGGGCGCGACGAGGAGAGCAACGATCTGGTCGGCTACTTCGGACACGACCCGGGTGACCCGGTGATCGTGCCGGCCGGGAGCATTGCCTGCTTCTCGTCGACGCTTTTCCACCGCAGCGGCCCCAACACCACCGACCGCGTGCGTCGCGTCTACGTGGCGCAATATTCGGCCGAGCCGATCCTCAGCGAAGACGGTTCGCAACCGCTGAGGCTCGCCGAGCCTCTCCTGGTGGAGGGCAAGCGAGTGAGCTGACCGAGCATCCTGGGAGCTGGCACGCCCATGGCGGCAACCACCGGATCAAGCCGTCGGCGGGAGGATCATCCAGCGCCCCACAGCCCGCGCAGCGCAGCCTGTGGGGCCATACGCCGCGCAGGCGCGATGGACGCGACAAGCTGAGGAAGATCTCCCGATAACGACGCACCCTGCTTCCGGGTGGCCTACGGCCAGCCTTGGCCCGGCTGCGCGCGGCAGCCCCAGCCGCAGCGGCCAGGAGCATGTCCGTCACAAGATCAAATCCCACTAAGTCAGGTCTCTACGGTTCCGGGGGATTGCCTCGCCCGTTGAGGGGGTCGGCTAGCGATTCAGGCTTAGGTGAGATCCCGAGGCCTATCTTCCGCCGCCGCGGCACAACACATTCGCGGGCCGGAGGCCGCCATTCGGCCACTCACAACTGAGGGGCTTTCACGTGTGGCTGTCATAGTGGGTGGTTGGCAGCATTGAGTCATGACCGTCATTAAGATCAATGCGATCACAGTGCCGCATGAGTCTGGCGACGAGCTGGCTCAGCGGTTCGCTGCCCGAGCCGGGGCCGTCGACGACGCCGACGGCTTCGAGGGGTTCGAGCTGCTCAAGCCTACCGACGGCCGGGAGCAGTGGTTGGTGATCACCCGCTGGCGCGACGAGGAGTCTTTCCAGGCCTGGCGCGGCTCGGAGTCGTTCGCCCACGGCCATCGCTCCGCCGCCGAGCGGCAGGGCAGCCCAACCCCACAGCCGCTCGCGCGGCACAGCGAGGTGGTCCTACATCGTGGCCGGCGGATCCGATCCCCGTTGAGGTTGAGGCTCCCTTCGGGCCGGGCCGTTCGAGGGTCCGTCACGATCGTTGTCTCAATATCCCACGGCCGCCGGCAGAAGGATGACGCCATGGCGGATGATTCCACGACAATCGAACTCAGCCGATCCGAACTCCGCGAGGTCGCCGGCTACGCGGTGGCCTGCGCGCGGCCTGCATTGCACGGTGCGGTCTCGTACGACCACTCCCGAGCTGCACCCAGGATGCGACGTTGGGCTCACGCCACCGATCCTGCCGTGCCTTGACCGATGACGGCTGCCTGCTATCGATTCAGTCGGGGCCGCCAACCGGTCGCTTCAGTGAAGCGGTCATGACTCACGGCATCGGTGTCATCGCAGACGTTGTAGATCCCGCCCGGGCATACCAGTGCCGCCAAGAGCGCACTACGCGCATCTTGGGTGTGCAGGTGAGCGTTGTAACGGTCGGTCGGCGTGGGCGAAGCGGCCTCAGGTCCATATAGAGAGCCAAGGCGCAAGGCGACGCCCCGACGTCCCGCTTCATTGAAGCGGGACAGATGATCTTCAGCTTCCAACGCGGAGCGCAGGTGGACAGGCACATCCGCCAGCGGGGTGGACTCATCGGCCGGGCCCGGCGGGTAAACGAACGCGACCGTGGGCACCACGATGAGCGCCGCATCGCTGGCCAGCGCGCCGTCAACGAGGAGCCGGGTCGCGTAGGCACGCAGCCGGTCGTTGGCATCCCAGGCGCCGGGAAGCTCCCTGCGATCCGCAGGAGGGATGCGGGTCGCCAGGTGCAACACCGCATGAGTATCGCGACTGCCTCCCGCACCCTATCCGCGTCGAACAGGTCGAGCTCAGAAGACGACGGCGTGGCAACGTGATGACCGCTGTCAAGCAGCAATGGGACGATCAGCCGCCCAAGAACTCCAGACGCCCCTGTGACGAGGATGCGCATGCGGCGCATGATAAGCCTCAGCTCGGGGAGCCGCGCCGAACACACGCCCGCAAGCGGGTCGGCTTGCGGAACTTCGCCTCGTCCGAGTCGTTGCCTGGTGTCTGCCCGAACCCGCCGCGACAGGGAGCCCTCGACGCGGAACACGTGTAGGGCCCTACGAGACCAGACCTCTGCCCAGGCGACCGGGGCTCGCGGGCGTGCGCGCCCGCGCTTGCGACAGCGCTCGCGGCCGACAGGCGCGTCCAGTCGATCTGACGTCATACGCTGAACCCACGAGAGAGGCGCACCGATGAGCGGAACCGAGAACAATCAAGCTGGGACTTTGGATGAGCGTCTGCGCCTCGGCGCCGGCTTTGCGGCAGCCGACCGGCCGCGCATTCTTAGGGCCCTGTCCGCACTCGCGCCGCACCTGTCTGGATGGGAACACGACCAGGTCGACCTCGAGGTGTCATTGAAAGACACCGAGGGACCAGACCAGAAGGTCACTCTTCAAGCCTGGCTAGCGGGACGGGCGCACCTCGTGGCCACCTCCCACGAGCGCGACCTTGATCATGCCCTCGCGGACGTGCGTAGAGACCTGATCCGCCAGATCGAGGAAGAAAGGTCGCGGCGCGAACCTGGCAAGCGCCGGAAGACCCGTTATCGGACGACTTGATCCGGGTCCGGGGATTCGGCGGCGCCCTGTATCGCGACCCCGCCGTGGTCCCGGTTGGCGGTCAGCGCCGCCTGTTCGGCCTTCCGGCTGACTCATCTCTAAGCCGCGCTTCCCATATCGATTGCTAAGTCATGACCCGCCGTCTAATTGGCCTCGTCTACACCGACTCTAAGTGCCGTGACGTCTCAGACCACCGCACTTCGGTCCCGACGTACCCCCCTCGAACTCTCAAAGCTTCGAGTCGGACACACCTTTTGCACGAAGGCCGCTTGCGGGTCTGCTGGCTGACCGCCAGCAATGCCGCCGTCGACTTCGGGGGTTGTGACGATGAGCATTCACAAGCTCACTGCCGGCCGGGGGTACGACTATCTAACCCGGCAGGTGGCGGCGCTGGATGCCACCGGGAAGGGTCATGTTGGGTTGGCCTCCTACTACACCGAACGCGGCGAAAACCCAGGGATGTGGGTCGGCTCAGGCCTGGCAGGCATCGACGGCTTGCAGGCATGGGACGAGGTGACCGGCGAGCAGATGCGGGCTCTGTTCGGGGCGGGGATGCATCCGTTGGCGACGCAGCGGTTGCAGCAACTCAGCGAGGCCGATTTGACCGACGCCAACATCGAGGCGGCGACCCGGCTGGGGTCGCCGTTCAAGGTTTCCGAGATCAAACCGAGCCGGTTTCGGGTTGAGGTGGCGAAGCGGATCGCCGCGTTGAATGCCCGGGCGGGGCTGCCGGCAGATTGGCCGGTTTCGCATGCCGACAGGGCAAGGATCCGGAGCGAGGTCGCTCGGGAGTTGTTCGCAGCCGAGTATGGCCGGCCACCGGCAGATGCCCGTGAGGTGGCCGGCTCGATCGCGAAGCATTCCCGACCGGGGTCGCAGACGATCGCCGGCTTTGATCTGACTTTCTCTCCGGTGAAGTCCGTGTCGACGTTGTGGGCGGTCGCCGACGCGCATACTGCAGCGCAGATCGAACGCGCCCACCGGGCCGCCGTCCATGATGCGCTGCGGTTCCTGGAACAGCATGCCCTGTTCACTCGAGAGGGGCCGGGAGGGATCCGGCAGGTGAACGTCCGCGGCCTGGTTGGGGCGGCGTTTACGCATCGAGACAGTCGCGCCGGCGACCCGGATCTGCACACCCATGTGGCGGTGGCGAACAAGGTCCAAGCCCTGAATGGCCGGTGGCTGTCCATCGATGGCCGGGTGCTGTTCAAAGCCACCGTGGCTGCCTCGGAAACCTACAACACCGCCCTCGAACGCAACCTGCAAGATCAGCTGGGCGTCCGGTTCGCCGACCGATCCGACCTAGATCCACGCAAGCCGGCCGTGCGGGAAATCGTCGGTGTGGATGAGAAGCTGACCGTCCGCTGGTCGGCTCGACGGCAGGTGATCAAGAACCGGTCGGCTGAATTATCGGTCCAGTTTCAGCGTGATCATGGCCGGCCGCCGACGCCAGTAGAAGCGCTGCGTCTCGCTCAGCAGGCCACCTTGGAAACCCGGGATGCCAAGCACGAGCCCCGCGCATTCGCCGAGCAACGCGCCACCTGGCACACACAAGCCGCCGATACGCTCGGCGGACCAGAAGCCCTGCAATCCATGATCAACAGAACACTCCATCCAACCACAGCACCGAGATCTCCGGTGGATGGACAGTGGCTGCCGAGGACGGCAGACCTGGTGCTGACCGCTGTTGAGAAGCGCCGCTCGACCTGGCAAACCTGGCATGTTCGCGCCGAAGCGCAGCGCCAGATCCGCGCCGCTGAGGTCCCCACCGGCAGGGTCGATGAGCTGGTCGACCGTATCGTCGCAGAGGTCCTCAACAGCCGATCGGTATCACTGGCGCGGCCCGATCAGGCGATCATCGAACCCGCAGCTTTGCGGCGCAGCGACGGGTCGAGCGTCTACACCGTTGCAGGCTCCGAGCTGTACACCTCCGCTCGCATCCTGGCCGCCGAGCAGCGACTCGTCGCGATTGCCGGCCGCATGGACGGACGGCGTGCACCTGCTGAGATCGTCGACCTGGCACTGCTGGAGCAAGCCGCCAACGGGATCGCCTTAGACACTGGCCAGGCAGCCTTGGTCCGATCGATGAACATGTCAGGGGCCCGACTCCAGCTCGCCATCGCACCCGCTGGGGCAGGTAAAACCACCGCCCTGCACGCCCTCACCCGAGCGTGGACCGACAGCGGCGGCCAGGTCCTCGGCCTCGCACCCTCAGCAGCAGCCGCCGCCCAGCTCCGCGACAGTATCGGTTCGCCAACCGACACGCTGGCGAAGCTGACCTGGTCCATTGATCTCCACGACTTGCCCGACTGGGCCTTAAGCGTCGGGCCAAAGACGTTAGTGATCATCGACGAGGCGGGCATGGCCGACACCCTCTCCCTGGACACCGCCGTCGACTTCATTGTGCGTTGCGGTGGCAGCGTCAGGCTGATCGGAGATGATCAACAACTCGCCGCCATCGGCGCCGGCGGTGTTCTCCGCGATATCCGGGCCGTCCACGGCGCCGATCGGCTCAACGAACTGCACCGGTTCCACGACGCCGCCGAGGCGGCTGCCTCCCTCGCCCTTCGTGACGGCCGACCTGAAGCGCTCGGCTTCTACCTCGACCGGCAGCGCGTGCACGTCGGCGACCCCGCCACCACAACAGACCAACTGTTCACTGCATGGCAGGCCGACCGCGACCGCGGCCTCGACGCGATCATGCTCGCGCCCAGCCATGATCTAGTCACCCAGCTCAACTCGCGAGCCCGTGTCCAGCGCCTCGACGGCGCCAGTTGCGGCCGAGAGGTCCAACTGGCCGACGGCAACCGGGCGTCGACCGGCGATGTGATCATCACCCGGCGAAACGACCGGCGGCTCCGCATCAGCCCCACCGACTGGGTCAAAAACGGCGACCGATGGACCGTCCTGAATGTCAGCAGGACCGGCGATTTGAAGGTGAGGCACACACAAAACGGCCGCACTGTGACCTTGCCAGCTCACTACGTCCGCAGTGTCACCGAACTCGGCTACGCCACCACCGTCCACAGCGCCCAAGGCGTCACTGTCGACAGCATGCACGGGCTCGCTAGCGGCGCGGAGTCTCGGCAGCAGCTCTACACCATGCTGACCCGCGGCCGCACCGCCAACCACCTCTATCTCCCCGTGGTCGGCGACGGAGACCCGCACACAATCCTGCGACCCGCGCACAACGAACTGAGAACCGCAACCGAGCTGCTTGAGCAGATCCTGGCCCGTGACGCCGCCCCATTTTCCGCGACCACACTGCAGCGCGAGCAGCACGACCCTGCGATCTTGCTCGGCCATGGCACCGCCCGCTACCTCGACGCCCTCCAAGTCGCAGCCGAACAACTCGCCGATCCGCAGATGATCACCAAACTCGATCATGACGCCGACCAGTTGATCAGCGAGCTAACCAAGGAGGCAGCATGGCCGGCACTTCGCGCCCGCCTACTCCTGCTGATGGCCGACGATGGGGACCCGCTAGTCGAATTGCACAACGCAGCTCAGCAGCTGGAACTCGACACAGCCCACGACCGAGCTGCCGTCCTTGGTTGGCGGCTCGACGACACCCGCCTCCACAACAGCCTCGCGCCGCTCCCCTGGCTACCAGGCATCCCCGACCGGATCGCCAACAATGCTGACTGGGGACCCTACCTAGCCGCCAGAGCCCAACAGATCACCGACCTAGCCGATCAAGTCCGCGCAGCCATCGAAACTGCGGCCTGGGCGGCCCAACACGATCGCGTACTGCAGGCTAGCTTGATCACCGACGTCCAGGTTTGGCGTGCCGCGACGCAGGTCCAGCCAGCCGACCCCCGGCCAACCGGGCCTGAGCAACGAAGTCTCCTGGCACGGACCTGGCAGCACCGACTCAACCGGCGACTCGGCACCCACGACACGCCTCAAGATCAGCAATGGGCGGAGCTGCTCGCCGAGCTGATACCGAACCTGATCAAAGACCCGTTCCTACCGAGCCTGACGCAGAGGTTGGAGAACTTGGATCGCGCAGGCCTCGACACGAGCAGTCTCGTTCAATCGGCAGCCGCCAAAGCACCGTTACCCGACGACCACCCGGCAGCCGCCCTTTGGTGGCGCATCCTCGACGAACTGCCCCAACCGCTGCCCGTCAATTCACATCAAATAACGCCCCCGGTCGGACGCCTGAACGCTAGGAAACCTAGACCGCAGCCACATCGAGCACCGAAAACGGCGCCTTCAACAATCCGTCCCAGCCGCTGAACCGGCCCTGATGATCGCCCGCCGCCGGCATCGCGACTTAGGTAACACAAAGACCTGCTTCGATACGCCAGGTACAGAGAAAGGATGATCATGACACTCCAGGCCGGTGAAAGACTGATGTCGCTTACAGATGTCTCGGAGATGTTGGGCATCCCGGTTCACACCTTGTACCGCTGGCGGTCCAAGGGTGACGGCCCAGTCGGCTATCGGGTTGGTCGCCATGTGCGGTACCGCCGGGAGGCCGTCGAGGCTTGGCTGGAGCAGCAGGCCGACGAGCGCTAGCACGCCCGGCGCAGATCATTCCGGCTGCGGTTGCTGGGCAATTAGCTGAGTCAGCAGCTCAGGGCGGGAAAGATTCTCAACCACCTCAGCCACCGCGGTCGCGCCCATTTCGGCCCGTCCATATGTGCAGGCAACGAGGTCTCACACGTCCAAGTTGGCTGGCAGCAGATTGCATTCACAAGCCGCCTCGTCCATCAACGTGACAACCGTCCTCCGGAAGTCGTGGCAGTAAACGCCCTCGAAACCACGGCGTGATCCAGCGATGAAGGCTCGCTTGGAGCGCGGGCCTTCTAAGTGGCTGCGCTTTGGGAAAGCGACATCATGGGGACGCTTGAGACCCGCCAAATCCGATCTGAAAAATGGGGGTAAACGGGGGGTAACCTGATCCACGAACGGTAAAATCCCTAGTCAAGCTCCCCCGGTTGGACTCGAACCAACAACCCTTCGGTTAACAGCCGAATGCTCTGCCAATTGAGCTACAGGGGACTGACAACCACGCGGCTACGTAGATTAGCA
>Ga0307286_10000541_pt1 | contig 10783 bp, 9 predicted proteins | sample ER_DNA_140_FD_194478 | JGI IMG/M metagenome (GOLD analysis project Ga0307286, IMG submission 194478) | Bulk soil microbial communities from the East River watershed near Crested Butte, Colorado, United States - ER_DNA_140 | ecosystem: Environmental > Terrestrial > Soil > Floodplain | place: USA... | reverse complement strand
CAGGAGGGCCGGTTCGAGCTCGTGGGGGACGAGTCGCTGTCCCGCCGTCCGCTCGGCCGGATCGCCGAGCCGCTTTCCCGCATGGGCGCCCGCGTCGAGACCGAGGACGGGCACGCGCCGCTCGTTGTGGAGGGCGGGTCGCTCCAGGCGATTCGCTACGAGCTCCCGGTGGCGAGTGCGCAGGTGAAGTCGGCCGTCCTTCTGGCGGGCTTGTATGCCGAGGGCCGCACCGTGGTCGTCGAGAAGCACCCGAGCCGCGACCACACGGAGCGGATGCTCGAGGCCGCGGGCGTTCGTCTGCGCCGGAAGGCGGGTGAGCCGGCGGTGTGGCCGGCCGAGCGGCTGCAGCCTCTCTCGCTCGCGATTCCGGGGGACTTCTCGTCGGCGGCGCCCTTCATCGTCGCGGCGACGCTCCTGCCCGGCTCGACGATCCGCATCCATGGGGTGGGGCTGAACCCGACGAGGACGGGCCTGCTCGACGTGCTCGAGCGCATGGGAGCGAGGGTGGCGCATTTCAACCGGCGCGTGGACGGTGGGGAGCCGGTGGCCGATCTCGAGATCGCACACGCGGATCTGGTCGCGACCGAGGTGGGGGCGGACGAGGTGCCGAAGCTCGTGGACGAGCTGCCGCTCTTCGCGCTCGTAGCAGGAATGGCCAGGGGTGTGAGCGTCGTGCGCGGGGCGGAGGAGCTGCGCGTCAAGGAGTCGGACCGGATCGAAACTGTGAAAAACGCTCTACGGCCACTAGGAATCCGGATCGAAACGGCGCATGATGGCTTCCGGGTTCGCGGGGTCCCCTCCCGCCCTAAGGGTGGGGGTACCGTTGACACTTCCGCCGATCACCGCATCGCAATGCTCGCGGCCGTCGCGGGCCTCGTCTCGCGCGAAGGCGTGCGCATCGATGGAGCCGAGTCCGTCGCGGTAAGCTTCCCCGACTTCTTCCCGATGCTCGACTCCCTCGCGGCCAGGTGAGAAGCCACCTCCGATGATCGTTGCCATCGACGGACCGGCCGGAGCCGGCAAGAGCACGGTCGCGCGCACCCTCGCGGAGCGCCTCGGCTTTCGCTACCTGGACACCGGCGCCATGTACCGCGCGCTGACCTGGCTCGCGCTCGACGAAGCCATCTCTCTCGACGACGGCGAGGCGCTCGGCGCGCTCGCCCGCCGCGAGCCGGTCTCGTTCGACGCCGAGCGCGTCTTCATCCGCGGGCAGGACATCTCCGAGGAGATCCGCCTGCCGCGCATCGACCGAGTCGTCTCCTCCGTGGCCCGCCACCCTGAGGTGCGAGACGTCATGCGGAAGAGGCAACGCGAGCTCGGCTCGCACGGCGACGCGGTCATCGAGGGCCGCGACATCGGCACCGTCGTGTGCCCCGACGCCGACGTGAAGGTCTACCTCGTCGCCGAGGCGGAGGAGCGGGCCCGCCGCCGGGTCTCCGACCGCCCCGAGATCGGGGAGGAGGCGCTCGCCACCGACCTTCGCTTGCGCGACGAGCGCGACGCTGCTCAGATGAAGGCCGCGCCCGACGCCCGGGAGATCGACACGACCTACCTGAGCGTCGATGAGGTCGTCGACCTCATCGAACAGCTCGTCCACGCGAGGGCAGGCGCATGAGCATGCACCCCGTCCATTCGCCCGTCTACTGGGGGATCGGGAAGGCGGTGATCGGCACCTTCACGCGCGCGATGATCCCGATCAAGTCCTATGGGAAGGAACGCGTGCCGCGTGAGGGCGGTGCCGTCCTCGCCGTCAACCACTTCTCGTACGCCGACCCGCCCGCAGTCGGCGTCGCCTGCCCGCGCCGGATCGTGTTCGTCGCCAAGGTCGAGTTGCACGGAGTGGGAGGATTCGGCCACCTCCTGCGCGCACACGGCACACTGGCCGTCCGCCGAGGTGAGTCCGACCGCGACGCGCTCCGGCTGATGCGCGAGACCGTGCGGAACAACGATCTGCTCGGCCTCTTCGTCGAGGGCACGCGCCAGAAAGCGGGCGTGCCGGGGGAGGCCAAGTCTGGCGCGGCGATGGTGGCCATCCAGGAGGGGGTGCCCGTCGTGCCGGCCGCGATCCACGGGTCCCAGTACTGGAGGTGGAACCGTGCGCCGGTCTCCGTCGCGTTCGGCGAGCCGATGCGTTTCGACGAGCTGCCGCGCAACGGGAAGGGCTACAAGCTGGCAACCGCCGAGATCCAGGAGGAGATCCTCCGGCTCTGGCGCTTCCTTGTCGAGATGCACGAGCTCGGCAGGCCGAACGCGACTCCGCCGCGCCGGGCGGCCATCCCGTCGAAAGCGGGATGAGCGCGCCCCTGCTGGGGACGGTTGCCGTCGTCGGCTTTCCGAACGTGGGCAAGTCGACGCTGGTCAACCGCCTGTCGGCGACGCGCGAGGCGGTCGTGTTCGAGACCCCCGGGGTGACGCGGGACCGCAAGGAGGTCGTCTGCGAGTGGGCCGGCAAGCGCTTCGTCCTCGTGGACACGGGTGGCGTCGACGTCGCAGATCCGTCACCGCTCACCCGCGACGTGGCCGAGCAGGCCCGCCGCGCTGTCGAGGAAGCCGACCTCATCCTCTTCGTCACGGATGCGCGGGCCGGCATCACTCCGGGCGACGAGGAGATCGCGGCCATCCTGCGGCGCGCGCACAAGCCGATCGTCATCGTCGCGAACAAGGTCGACGACCCGCAGGGCGAGGCCGCGGCGCTCGAGTTCCACCGGCTCGGGCTGGGAGATCCGGTCGCGATCTCGGCGATGCACGGCTACGGCACCGGCGACCTCCTCGATTCGATCGTGGCGGCATTGCCCGGGGAAGGGCCCGCCGAGGCGGGGGAGGACGCGATCCGCGTGGCGATCCTCGGCCGGCCGAACGTCGGCAAGTCGAGCCTCCTGAACGCGCTCGTCGGCCAGGAGCGGGTCATCGTCTCCGGCGAGCCCGGCACGACGCGGGACACCGTTGACACCGTGCTGGAGCGGGACGGGAAGACGTTCGTCCTCGTCGACACCGCCGGCATGCGGCGCAAGCGGCGGCAGCGGCAGGGCATCGAGTACTACTCGGAGCTCCGGGCGATCCGCGCCGCGGAGCGGGCCGACGTCGCGCTCGTCCTCGTCGACTCGAGCGAGGGGGTGGTGGATCAGGATCTCGCCGTCGCAGACGTCGCGCGCACGGCGGGCTGCTCGACGCTCGTCGTCCTGTCGAAGTGGGACATCGCGGAGGTCGGGATCGAGAATGTGCGCGAGCGCCTCGGCGGCCGCCTGCGGCAGCGGCCTCCGATCGTGGCCGTCTCGGCGCAGACGAAGCGCGGTGTGCAGCGGCTCCTCGACCGCATCGAGGCGCTCTACGAGAAGCACACGAGCCGGATCGGCACCGGGGAGCTGAACCGCTTCCTCGAGGAGCTCCGCGAGCAGCGCCCGGGCCCGGCGAAGGGGAACCGGCGGCTCAACCTCCTCTACGGGACACAGGTTTCCACGCGCCCGCCACGCTTTCGCTTCTTCGTCAATGATCCGGGCTTGCTCACCCGTGACTACGGCTACTGGGTCGAGAACCGCCTCCGTGAGCATTTCGGGCTGGAAGGGGCGCCCGTGATCATCGACTTCGTGAGGCGCTCATGAAGGTCGCAGTCGTCGGGGCCGGCTCCTGGGGGACGGCGTTCGCCGGGCTCATGCGCGAGCGCGGCCACGATGTGACCCTGGCCGGACGGGATGGCGCCACGAACGAGGGCGTCGCGGCAGCGGAGCTCGTCTGCGTCGCGGTCCCGAGCCGGGTCTTCCGCGAGGTCACAGCCTCGCTGCCCGGCGCGGCGCCGGTTCTCATCCTCACCAAGGGGCTCGATCCCGGGACCGGGAAGCGCCTTTCGCAGGTCGTCTCGGGGCGTGAATCGGTCGTCCTTTCCGGCCCGAACCACGCCGAGGAGATCGTGCAAGGGCTACCCGCCGCCGCGGTGCTCGCGAGCGAGAACGAGGCGCTCGCCAACGAGCTCCAGCACGAGATCCACTCGGTCCGATTTCGCGTCTACGTGAACACCGACCTCGTCGGAGTCGAGCTCTGCGCGGCGTCGAAGAACGTGATCGCGCTCGCGGCCGGTGCGGTCGACGGGCTCGAGGCGGGCGACAACGCCAAGGCCGCGCTGATCACCCGCGGCCTCGCGGAGATGGCGCGGCTTGGCGAGGCATGTGGCGCGCGTGGGGAGACGTTCTCGGGGATGGCGGGCATGGGCGACCTCATGGTCACCTGCTGGAGTCGTCACGGGCGGAACAGGCGCGCCGGGGAGCTGATCGCCCGAGGACGTACCCCCGAGCAGGCGGTAAAGGAGATCGACCAGGTCGTCGAAGGCCTCACCACCGCGCCTGTGCTCCGCGAGCTCGCGCACAGAAACGGGGTCGAGCTGCCGATAACCGAGGCTGTGTGCGATGTTCTCGGCGGCGCGAGCCTGAACGAACTAGTGTCAGGGTTGATGGGTCGAAGGCCCACCGATGAATAGGCTCGCTCTCATTCTCGCCGTCGCGGCGCTCGCCGCTCCGGCGGCAGGTTGCGGGGAGAAATCGAGCTCCGGTGCGGCGGGAGCAGCGGTCGCTCCGGCCGCGAGCATGTTCTTCGTCAGCGTCGACACGAGCTTCGACTCCTCCAACTGGGAAGCCGGACAGGCGCTCCTCGCCAAGTTTCCCGACGGCGACCGCGCCGGCGGCTGGCTCATGCAGCAGCTCGGGGGCAAGGGCGTCGACTTCGAGCAGGACGTCAAGCCCGCGCTCGGGCCTGAGACCGACCTCGTGGGCTTCGAGCTCTCGGGCCACGCCGTCTTCGTCGGGCTGACGCAGCCGAAGGACAAGGCCAAGCTCGACGCGCTCCTCGCGAAGGCCGACCCGCCGCTCGTCTCGCGCGAGGTCGACGGCTGGACGGCTTTCTCGGACACGGAAGCAATCCTGGACGAGTTCGAGCGCCTCCAGAAGGCGGGGACGCTCGACGGCGTCGATGCGTACACGAAGGTGAGCGGCGAAGTGGCCGCCGACGCTCTCGTGCACGTCTACGTCGCGCCCTCAGCACTCGGCTCGACACCTCTGGCGGGCGCGCTCGGCTCGGACGCGCCCTCACTGGCGCTCTCGCTCGCGCCTCAGGACGGCGCAGTGCGCGTGGAGGGCGCGGCGAGCCCTGCCTCCGGCGACTTCTTCTCGGACGAGTTCCACGCCGACCTACCCAGCGAGGTCCCGGGTGGTGTCTTCCTCTATGCGGGCGCGAACGACCTCGAGCGCCAGCTCGGGGCGCTGCGAGACATGCTCGCCGAGGCGGCGCCCGGTCTCGAGCGGGATCTCGGCCGCGCCGAGGCCCAGCTCGGCGTCTCCCTCGACGAGGACGTCTTCCCGCTCTTCACGGAGGAGTCCGCTCTCTACGTGCGGCCGGGCTTTCCGATCCCCGAGGTGACGATCGTCACGCACGTGGACGACGAGCAGGGCGCCCTCGCGATCCTCGACAAGCTCTCCTCGGAGCTGGCCGAGTACTACTCGGGCGCGCGCGTTACCTCGGTCGACGTCGGCGGCGTGCACGCGAAGGAGCTCTTCGTCAACCAGCTCTTCTCGATCTACTACGCGGCCTTCGACGGCCATCTCGTCGTGACTACCTCGCGCCAGGGGATCACCGACCTGCAGGGAACCGAGGACCGCCTTGCCGACGACGAGGCCTTCAAGGACGCGACGGAAGCCGCCGGCATGCCGGCCGACACGACGGGCTTCCTCTACGTCGATCTCGCCAAGGCGGTGCCGGCCGTCCTCGGGCTCGCCGGGGCCGGTGGCAAGAACATCCCGAACTGGGTGCAGGCGAACCTCGAGCCGCTCGACTCGCTCATCCTCTACGGGGAGGGTGACGGCGACGTGGCGAAATTCGTCGGCGAGCTCTCGATTCAGTAGCCTCCGGGAATGGCACGAAGCTCTCTTTTCACGTCCGAGTCGGTGACCGAGGGTCATCCGGACAAGGTCGCCGACCAGGTCTCGGACACGATCCTCGACGCGGTTCTCCGCGACGACGCCAACGGGCGCGTCGCGTGCGAGACTCTCGTGACGACGGGGCTCGTCGTCGTCGCGGGCGAGATCACGACGGAGACCTACGTGGACATCCCGCGGCTCGTCCGCGAGACCATCAAGGGCATCGGGTACGACCGGGCCAAGTACGGCTTCGACGCGGACACCTGCGGGGTCATGGTCGCGCTCGACGAGCAGTCCCCGGACATCGCCCTCGGCGTCGAGACGTCCTATGAGATGCAACACGGGGACGACGATCCGCTCGACAGGCTCGGAGCCGGCGACCAGGGGATGATGTTCGGCTACGCGACCATCGAAACGGACGAGCTCATGCCGCTCCCGATCATGCTCGCGCACAAGATCGCCAAGCGGCTCTCAGAGGTGCGCAAGGCGCAGATCCTCCCGTACCTGCGACCGGACGGAAAGACGCAGGTGACCATCCGCTACGAGATCGACGAGCACGGGCACCAGCGCCCCGTCGAGGTCGTCCGCGTCCTCGTCTCGACGCAGCACCGGGACGGGCTCGACATGGAGGCGCTCGTCAAGCCGGACCTGATCGAGCACGTCCTCCATCCGATCCTCCCGCGCGACCTCTACGACGAGCGGCGCTTCGACGAGCGGGACTTCGTGCTCGTCAACCCGACGGGCAAGTTCGTCGTCGGCGGCCCGATGGGCGACACCGGGCTCACCGGGAGGAAGATCATCGTCGACACCTACGGAGGCGCTGCGCGCCACGGCGGCGGCGCGTTCTCGGGCAAGGACCCGACAAAGGTCGACCGCTCGGCCGCCTATGCCGCACGCTACGTGGCGAAGAACGTCGTCGCGGCGGGCATCGCCGACCGCTGCGAGCTCCAGGTTTCCTACGCGATCGGAGTCGCGCACCCGGTCTCCATCGAGGTCGACTGCTTCGGCACGGAGCGGATCCCGCTCGCCCGGATCGCGGAGATCGTGGGAGGGGAGTTCGACCTCCGTCCGGGCGCGATCCTGCGCGACCTCGACCTCTGGCGCCCGATCTACGCCGGCACCGCTGCCTACGGCCACTTCGGCCGCGAGGAGCACGACTTCACGTGGGAGCGCACCGACCGCGCCGACGCCCTCCGGGCAGCCGCCGGGTTGGCTGCCGAGGTTCCGGCCGCGCCATAACGGGTACCATCGAGGCGCAATGGGGGTCTTGACGCCGGAACGGCGGCGCACTGCGCCGCCGCCTCAACCGCCGCAGTACCAGCCGCCGCCTCCTCCGCCGAGGCGCGAGGTGCCATGGGGCCTGATCGCGCTCGGGCTCGTCATCGTTGCCCTCCTTTTCGGGGTCAACTGGGTGCGCGGCGTGCTGCCGGACTTCCACAACCCCTTCCGCCAGCAGACGATCGACCGTAGCGGCCCTGCCGTCCTCCGATCGCTACAGGACTTGCGCTCCTACCACGCCGCCACGGGCAACTTCCAGCAGATCGTCGACCTTCACAACGACTCGGGCCTCCCGGACGCGATCCTCGGCTCGCGCACGCTCTACGTCGCCTACGGGACCGTGGACGCGACGGTCGACTTCTCGAACGTGGACGGTGATGCCATCGACGTCACCGGGGACCGGCGCGGCGCGACGATCATGCTGCCGCGGCCGCAGCTTTCGGCCGCGCGCATCGATCCGACGCGGAGCTACATCTACGACCAGGACGAGGGCGCGCTGAACAAGATCGGCAACCTCTTCTCCTCCAACGACCACGACCAGCAGGCGCTCAACATCCTCGCGGCGCAGAAGATCAACGCGGCCGCGCAGCAAGGCTCCGGGCTGATCGCCAGGGCACGCGAGAACACGCGCACGATGCTGACGAGCCTCCTCCGCGCGCTCGGCTTCACGAGCGTCGAGATCGTTTACACGGACGAGACGAGCTAGCCGGTCTGGTCGGCGGTGGCTATCGCCGGGCGAAGCCCGGCTTCGCAACCGCCTGCCGACGCCCCAGACCGCCTAGTCTCGTGGGATTTGGGTCTGTCGCCTCAGCGGGCGCGGACGAAGAGGCCCGCGGCCTCTCGTGCGCCCAGAGGGTGCTCGCCGCCGTCCACCTCGAGCGTGAACTCGCCGCCTTCGGCCTGGCGCAGCTCGATGCGCGTGCCGGGAACGAGCCCTTCGTCGTAGTACCAATGCAGGAGCTCGCCGTCGTGCTCGGCGAGGCGGACGATCTCCGCCTCCGAGCCGGGCTCGAGGTCTGAGAGCGGCTGCAGCTCGCGGTTCTCCGCCTGCTCGAAGTCGGTGTCCACGGGCCACCCGTGCGGGCAGCGATCGGGCTTCCCCAGCTGCGTCTCGATGCGCTCGACCATCTCGTCCGTGAAGGTGTTTCCGAGGAGGTCGGCCTGCTCGTGCGCCTCGGCGGGCGTGTAGCCCATGAAGTCCGTCAAAAGCCGCTCGATGATCCGGTGCCGGCGGACGACTCGCTCGGCCTGGGCGCGCCCCTGGACCGTGAGGATCGCCTCCTTGTGCTCGCCGCGCTCGACGAGGCCTTCGGCTTCGAGGCGCTTCAGCATCTCGCCGGCCGAGGCGCGAGAGACGCCGAGCATGTCGGCGACGCGGACGGCGAGAGTCGGCGAGCCCTTGGTGTCCGGCCGGTATTCCCCAATGGGGAAAGCCAGGAAATAGATCGTCTCCAGATAGTCGTCGACCGAGTGTCCCGCCGCCATCTCAGGGACAATCCTAGCGGTGTCCCGCTTCGCCTCGGTCTACCCGCTCGTGACCGCGCGCGCGCTCGCGCGGCCGTTCACCTATCTCGCCGACGGGGTCGAGAAGGGGTCGGTCGTCTCGGTCTCGTTCGGGCGGGCTCGCCGCCGCGGCGTCGTCGTCCGGCTTGAGGACGAGGCTCCGCCCGAGGTCGAGCCGGTCGCCGTCGAGCGGGTGCTCGGGTCCGTTTCGCCCACGCTCGTCGACCTCGCCCTTTGGATGGCCGATTACTACGGGTCGACGCCGGCTCGTGCCCTCGCCCTGGTCGCTCCGCACGCGCCGGCCAAGCGCAAGGGCGCACAGCGCCGCGACGCGCCGAAGTCTTTGCCCGCCGAGGCTCCGCCAAAGTCGCTCACGGCGGAGCAGGAGGCGGCAGTCGGCGAGATCGTCGGCGCGCTCGGCCACGGCGGCTCGTTCCTCCTCTACGGGGCGACCGGGAGCGGGAAGACCGAGGTGTACCTCCGCGCCTGCGCCGAGGCCCTCGACCGGGGTCTCGGCGCGATCGTCCTCGTGCCCGAGATCGCGCTCACACCGCAGGCGCTCGGCCGTTTCCAGGCCAGGTTCCCGGGCCGCGTCGCCGTGCTTCATTCGGCCATGACGGACGCGGAGCGCCGCGACGAGCGGGAGCGGATCGCCTCCGGGGAGGCAGCGGTCGTCGTCGGCGCCCGCTCGGCGGTCTTCGCGCCGGTGCCGAACCTGGGGCTCATCTGCGTCGACGAGGAGCAGGACGCCTCCTACAAGCAGGAATCCGACCCGCGCTACGACGCCCGCACGGTGGCCGCGAAGCGCGCGTCGCTCGAGGGCGCGGTCGCCGTGTTCGGAAGCGCGACGCCGCGCCCGGAGAGCTGGGAACGGCTCGAGCGGCTCGAGCTCGGCGGGCGGCTGGACCGGCCGCTACCACACGTGAAGGTCGTCGACCTCCGCCGCGAGGCGGGGTATCCGCTCTCGGCCCCGCTCCTGGAAGAGCTCGGGGCGATCTCGGATCGCGGCGGAAAGGCGATCCTCCTACTGAACAGGCGCGGAATCGCGCCCGCTCTCCATTGCCGCGCCTGCGGGGTCACGCTCCGCTGCCCGAGCTGCGACGTCGCGCTCACGCTCCACGGAGACGGAGCGCTGCACTGCCACCACTGCGGGCGCCGCGAGGCGAGCCCGACGCTCTGCCCCGCGTGCGGAGCGGCCGAGCTGGCGCGCCTCGGAGCGGGCACCGAACGGCTTGAGCAGGAGCTCGCCGAGCGGCTTCCCAGCCTCGAGCTCTTCAGGCTCGATGCAGACGTCGCGTCCAACCCGGTCGAGTTGGCCGACCGGCTGGCGGCGTTCTCGACGGCGGACCGCGCGGTTCTTCTCGGCACGCAGATGGTGGCCAAGGGCCACCACTTCGAAGGCGTCGCACTGGCTGCGGTCGTGGATGCCGACACGGGGATGGCCCTCCCGGACTTTCGTGCCGAGGAGCGCACCTTCCAGCTCGTCACGCAGCTCGCTGGCCGGAGCGGGCGGGATGCCCCGGGGCGCGTACTCGTCCAGACCTACCAGCCAGACGCACGGTCGATCGCCCTCGCGGCGCGGCATGCGGTGGACGAGTTCCTCGTCGAGGAGCTCGACCGGCGGCGCGAGCTCGGCTATCCGCCCTTCCGACACCTCGTCCGCATCGTGGTCTCGGGGCCCGGCGTGGAGGGCCCCACGGCCGTCCTCACGGAGCTGCGGGCGGGGCTCGAAGGCTGTGACGGCGACCTGCTCGGGCCAGCGCCACTGCTCCGCCTGCGAAGCCGGAGCCGGGCGCAGCTGCTCGTCAAGGCCTCGAACCCGCGGCCCATCGCTTCGAGGGCCGCGCGTCTCCTGGCGGCCGCCGCGCCGGCGATGCGCCGGGACGGCCTGACGGCGTCCGTCGACGTCGATCCGCAGGGACTTGCCTAGTTTTTGGCCCGTCCGGACCGGGAATCACCGACACATGGGAATAGGAGAAATCATCGGATTGATCGTTGTGGGGCTCATCGTCGGCGCGCTCGGGCGCTTGTTCCATCCGGGCACCGACCCGATGGGGGTCCTCATGACGATCGCAATCGGCATCGCGTCTGCGCTTCTCGTC
>Ga0307286_10000540_pt1 | contig 10785 bp, 10 predicted proteins | sample ER_DNA_140_FD_194478 | JGI IMG/M metagenome (GOLD analysis project Ga0307286, IMG submission 194478) | Bulk soil microbial communities from the East River watershed near Crested Butte, Colorado, United States - ER_DNA_140 | ecosystem: Environmental > Terrestrial > Soil > Floodplain | place... | reverse complement strand
ACGCACAACCCCACGGCTAAGGTCGTGCTCGCCGCCTCGCCGTTCGTCGTCGAGGGCGACGCCAAGCAGATCGCCGGCAAGCGCGTGCTCGCCATCGAGGACGGGCCGACCCTCACCCACGGCGAGATGACCTACGGCGCGGCCGTCCTCGCGGCCAAGGCGAACGGAGCCGCCGAGCTCGTCGACCCGCGACCGTACGCGGTCGGCTCGATCCAGGCGATCTTCGACGAGTACCCGCACGTCGGCGCGCTCCTGCCCGCGATGGGCTACGGGAAGAAACAGCGCGAGGATCTTTGCGAGACGATCAAGAAGGCCGACCCGGAGCTCGTGCTGATCGGAACCCCGATCGACCTTCGCCGGCTGATCGACTTCGACCGGCCCGCGCTGCGGGTCACCTATCGCCTGCAGGAGGTTGGGGAGCCGACGCTCGCCGACGTGCTCGCCGAGCACGGCCTCATCGAGCCCGAGCCGGCCGCCGCAGTCGCGACGGGTTAGTTTGACCCTCGTCATCGCGCTCGGCGGCAACGCACTCGTGCGGGCCGGCGAAAGGGGCACCGCTGCCGAGCAGCTCGCCGCGCTCCGGGACACCTTCGCGGCGCTGGGGCCGCTGGTTCGCGAGGGCGACGTCGTGGTCACGCACGGGAACGGCCCCCAGGTCGGAAACGAGCTGCTCCGGCAGGAACGCGCCGCCGACGAGGTGCCGCCGCTGCCGCTCTGGCTAGCCGTCGCCCAGACCCAGGCCGAGATCGGCGCCCTGATCGAGAGCGAGCTCGCGCCCGCCGCCGGCCGACCCGTCGCCTGCCTGCTCACCCACGTCCTGGTCGATGCGGGTGACGAGGCCTTCGAGCAGCCGACCAAGCCGATCGGCCCCTTCTACAGTGGCGACCAGGCGGAGACTCTGGAGCGGGAGCGCGGCTGGCAGCTCGTGGAGGATGCGGGCCGCGGGTTTCGGCGGGTCGTGCCTTCCCCCGCCCCGCTCGAGATCGTCGAGCTCGACTCGATTCGCGCCCTCGTCGCCGGCGGCGCCATCGCCGTCGCCTGTGGCGGCGGTGGGATCCCCGTCACCAGGCGGGATGGAAAGCTCAAGGGCATCGACGCTGTCATCGACAAGGATCGCGCCTCTGCGCTCCTCGCCAGGCAGCTCGGCGCGACGCGGCTGCTGATCCTCACGGAGGTACCGGCGGTGTACCGCGCGTTCGGAACGGATAGTCCCGAAGAGCTGCGTGAGCTGACCGCCGACGAGGCGGAGGGGCTCCTGCCCGAGCTTCCGGCCGGCTCGATGAGGCCGAAGGTCGAAGCTGCGATCGATCTCGCGCGCGCCGGCGGCGAAACGCTGATCACGTCTCAGAACGCACTCTCGGCGGCCCTCGAGGGCCGGTCGGGCACGCGCGTCCGCGGCTGACCGAACCGCCGGCTTCACCGCTGCGAATCAGCGGCGTCACCAACCAAAGGAGCCGCAAGAAACATGCGCAAGCTCGCACTCATCCTCCTCGCGGTCGCGGCCGCCATCCTGGTCGCAGCCGTCTCGCGAGGAACAAGCCCCGAGGCAAGTGAGGCCTCCAGCCATCGCGAGGCACCACTCATCTCGGAAGACCCGTCCGCGGACAACACGGATCTCTACGCATTCCGCAGCCCGGACAAGCCGAACACCCTCACGGTCATCTCGAACTTCATTCCCGGTGAGGATCCCGGCGCCGGGCCAAACTATTACACGTTCTCGCCACGCGCTCGGTACAACATCAACATCGACCGCACCGGCGACGGGCGGCCGGACATCACCTACCGGTTCCGCTTCCGCCAGCGGCCTGGTGCCCTCTTCCTGGGCAACACGGAACAGCCGTACACGGTGGAGCGGATCATGGGCGGCCGCTCGACAATCGTCGCCCGCGGTGTGACGCCGCCGAACAACATCGGCCCGCGCACGCTCAAGAGCAAGAACTACCGCGCGATCGCGGCGAGCCGCGTTTACGGCCTCGCGGGCGGCGGACAAGTCTTCGCCGGCCAGCGTGACGACGCGTTCTTCGGCGACATCGGCGCGATCTTCGACCTGCTCGCGATCCGCAAGGGCACGGGCAACGAGGGCGGCGGCAAGGACTTCTTCGCCGGCTATGCCGTCCACGCGCTCGCGCTGCAGATTCCGATCTCGCAGCTCGATACGAAGAGCCACGTCGTCGGCATCTGGTCGACGAGCGAACGTCAGCAGGTAACCGTCCGCGGCGGCCGCGCCCGCAACGCCTGGGTGCAGGTCTCCCGCCTCGGGAACCCGCTGGTCAACGAGGTCGTCATCCCGACCGCTCAGAAGGACCTCTGGAACCGGCTACCCGTGACCGCGGAGAAGCGGTTCGCGGCGAATTACCGGACGCCGATCCTGGCGGCAGTCATGAACCAGCTCTACAAGCTGGGAGTCCCCGAGAAGAACCGCAAGGACCTCGTTGCCGTGTTCCTCACGGGCGTCAATCAGCCGAAGCTCAACTACACGGGCCCGAAGCTGGTCGAGATGCTGCGGATCAATCTCGCGATCCCGGTTACGGCTCCTGAGAACTTCAGCCGCCTGGGCGTTCTCGGGATGGATCTGCAGGGCTGGCCGAACGGCCGGCGTCTCGGCGACGACGTGATCGACATCGCCGAGCGTGCCGTCGCAGGCGCGCTCGTCGGGAAGAACGTCCCGCTGGGCGACGGCGTCGACTTCCCGGACAAGCCCCGCCTGTCGGTCTTTCCCTACGAGGCCGACCCCGGCGAGGGCTTCGCCAACGAGAAGGGCGGCCGCTAACCCACCCCCGCCCCCCGAGGGCCCGCGTCTGACGGCGCGGGCCCTCGCTCTTCGTCGCCGAACCGATCTCGGCGGCCCGGCGAATCAGCGTCAAACCAAAGGGGTCAAGGGAGGAGAGACATCGGCTATGCACACAGCCGCCATCGAACGAAGGAGGCTCGTCCTGCTGCTCGGGCTGGCCTTCGGGGCCCTCGCGCTGGCACTCGTCGCGGCGCGGGGAACGGGTCCCGAAGCAGCTCAAGCCGCGAGCCACCGCGAGGCCCCGCTCATCTCGCTAGACGGGCCCGCGGACATCAGCGACTTCTTCATGTTCCGGAGCTACGAGCCCGGGAACGCGGACAAGGTCGCGCTGATCATGAACGTCAACCCCGGCTCGGAGCCGAGCTCGGGGCCCAACTACTGGAACTTCGACCCCAGCGTCACGTACGAGTTCCAGATCGACAACGACCGCGACGGCAAGGCCGACGACGTCAGCTTCGAGATCAAGTTCCGCAACGAGATCCGCGGAACGGTCGACGACGCCGACCTGTTCCTGTCGTACCTCGGCGGTGCCGGCCCGTTCCCGGCGATCACGGCCCTCGACGGGCCTGGGTCGGAGGGCCTCGGCTTGCGTCAGCGCTACGACGTGCACATGGTCCGTGGGCATCACCGCACGCGGATCGCCAACGGAAAGATCGCGGTGCCGTCCAACGTAGGCCCGCGGACGATGCCGGACTACCCCGCTCTCGCGGCGCAGGGCATCCACAGCCTCGCCGGGGGCATCAAGGTCTTCGCCGGACAGCGGCAGGACCCGTTCTACATCGACCTCGGCAGCGTGTTCGACACGTTCAACTTCCGCCGGCCGGTGCCCGTACTGACCGAGCCGGAAGACGCGAACGACAACCTGAACCCGTTCGGGACGGACATGCTCTCGGGCTTCAACGTCTCGACGATCGCGATCGAGGTGCCGGCGATGATGATCTCCGGCGGCTCATCGGTGATCGGGGCGTACGCGAGCACGAGTCGGTCGAGTGAGCGCGTCAACTACCGAGCAAATCACGACGACGACGACATCACGCAGGTCCAGCGCCTCGCCAACCCACTGATCAACGAGACGATCATCGGGACGGAGGACAAGGACGAGTGGAACGCGCGCGAGCCCCAGCAAGAGCGGCGGTTCGTGGACTACTACCGCAACCCGCGCCTCGCGCTCGCGCTGCAGCTCGTCTTCGGGCTGCCGGCCGGGACGACGGGCCGTGAGGACCTCGTCAACCTGCTGCTCAAGTACCAGCCGAGCAACACGAGGCTGTCGGAGCTGCTGCGCCTGAACCTGGGCGTGGAGCCGACTCCGTTCGCCGCGCAGCGGCGGATGGGCCCGCTGGCAACCCCGGCCGACCCGGCGGCGTGGCCGAACGGACGGCGTCCGAAGGACGACGTCACGGACATCGCCGTGCGCGTGGTCGGAGGCCCCAACTACGTCGCCAACCGCATCGGCGACGGCGTCAACACCGACGACAGGCCGACCACGGCGAGCTTCCCCTTCCTCGGGACGCCCGACGACGGCCGCAACCGGAACCACGACAACCCGTAAGCGGTCGATGCGAAAGCGACTCGCACTCGCAGGGACGGTGGCGGCAATCGCCGCCACCGTCTCACTCGCCGGCGGTGCTCTCCGCAACTCGGGAGAGCCGGCCGCCGCCGGGCCAGTCGCGGCCGGGCCGGCGGCCGAGCGGCTCGAGGCCGGCTTCGCCGCCGGCGACACGGCCGGTCTCGTCCGCTCGCTCAATGAGAAGCTACGCGCGGAGCCCGAGGACCCGCGCTCGTTCACGCTGCTCGGCCTCGCCTACCAGCAGCGCGCACGCGAGACCGGCAACGCCGATTTCTATTCGCGCTCCGATCGCTCACTGCGCCGCTCGCTGGTTCTCGCGCCCAACGACCCGCTCACACTGAGCGCACTCGGCTCACTGGCACTCGCGCGTCACGATTTCCGCCGCGCACTCGTGCTCGGCCGCCGCGCGCAGCGGCTCGCGCCGTACACGGCCCGGAACTACGGCGTCCTCGGCGACGCGCTCGTCGAGCTCGGCCGCTACGAGCACGCGTTCCGGGCCTTCGACCGGATGGCCGAGCTGAAGCCGAGTCTCGCCGCCTACGCGCGAGTGGCCTACGCACGAGAGCTGCTGGGCCGGCCGCGCGCGGCCGAGCGCGCGATGACCCTAGCGCTCGACGCCGCGGGCGGGCAACCTGAGCCGACGGCCTGGACGCGCACCGAGCTCGGCAAGCTGGCCTTCGCGCAGGGGCACGTCGAGAAAGCGGGCATTCATTTCCGCGCCGCCCTCCGCGCCTTCCCCGGCTACGCCTTCGCGCTAGAGGGCCTCGCACGCGTCGAAGCAGCACGGGGTCACCTCGTGCGAGCCGTGGGTCTTGCCCGCCACGCGACCGAGCAGACACCGCTTCCGCAGTTCGTCGCGACGCTCGGGGATCTCCAGCTCGCCGCCGGCCGCCGCCAAGAGGCGCGCGACCAGTTCGCGCTGGTCGGCGCGATCGAGCGCCTGCTGCGAGCGAACGGTGTGCGCACGGACCTCGAGATCGCGCTCTTCAACGTCGACCACGGCCGTCACCTGCGGCAGTCGCTCGCCTCCGCCCGCAGGGCGCACCATGAGCGGCCGAGCATCGAGGCCGACGACGTGCTGGCCTGGGCGCTGATGCGAAACGGCTATTGCAAAGAGGCGCTTGGCTACTCACGGCGCGCGCTCCGGCTCGGGTCCCTCGACGCCTCGAAGTTCTTTCACCGCGGCATGATCGAGCGCTGCCTGGGCCGGGACGACACGGCGCGCGGGTGGTTCGCGAGGGCGCTCGACGCCAACCCGCACTTCTCCGTGATCTGGGCCCCCGTCGCTAGGAGGTACGCGTCATGAAGCGGTTCGTCGTCCTCGTCACCTTGCTGGGCGCGCTCGTCGGTTCTGCGGACGCGCTCGCGCACCCCCTCGGAAACTTCACAGTCAACCGCTTCAGCGCTGTCGAGGTCTCGGGCGACCGGATCTACGTCAAGCAGGTCCTCGACCTCGCCGAGATCCCCACCTTCCAGGAGGGGAAGCGCGTTCGCCGGGCGGGCTATGCGCAGGAGCTCGCACAAGGCCTGGAGCTCGAGGTCGACGGTCAGCGCGCGTCGCTTCGGCTCCTGGACTCCTCGGTCCGGTTCCGCCCGGGCGCCGGAGGGCTGAAGACGCTGCGCTTCGAGGCCGTCTACGAATCGACACTGAGCGGCCGCTCGCTTCGCTTCCGCGACACGTCCTTCGGCGCGCGCATCGGCTGGCGAGAGGTGGTCGTACGGGCCGAACGTGGAGCGCGGATCGAGTCCTCGAGCGTCGGTTCTCGAAGCGCGAGCGACGAGTTGCGCGAGTACCCGCGAGATTTGCTCTCGGAGCCCCTCGACGTCGATCGCGCGACCGCGACCGTTGTGCTCGGTTCGGGCGCGGGTGAGCCGCCCGCGCTCGGCGGAACGGCGGCTGTGCGGCACTCGGGAGGATTCGAGAGCCTGATCGCCCGCGAGGATCTCGGCCTCGGCGTCATCCTGATCTCGCTGCTGATCGCGGCCTTCTGGGGCGCAGCCCACGCGCTGACGCCGGGTCACGGTAAGGCGATCGTCACCGGGTACCTCGTCGGCTCCCGCGGCCGGCCACGTCACGCGGTTGCGCTCGGCCTGATCGTCACGGTCACACACACGGCGGGCGTCTTCGCGCTCGGGCTCATCACGCTGGCCCTGTCGCAGTACATCGTCCCTGAGCAACTGTATCCCTGGCTCACGCTCGCGTCGGGGTTGCTGGTCGTCACCGTCGGCGCCTTGGTGCTCCTCAAGCGGCTGCGCCATCGGCGGGCTCATCGTCGTCACCACCACCACCACGACCACGACCACGACCACGGCTACGGCCGCGGCGGCCTGCTCGGCGTCGGCGTGGCCGCCGGCCTTCTCCCCTGTCCCTCGGCGCTCGTCGTCCTGCTGTCGGCGATCGCCCTGCATCGCATCGGTCTCGGTCTCGCCCTGATCGTGGCCTTCAGCGTCGGCCTCGCGGCGACCATCACCGCGATCGGCCTCATGGCCGTCCTGGCCCGCCGCGTCTTCGGACGCCTCTCTCTCGACGGCCCCCTCGTCAATGCCCTCCCCGCGGTCAGTGCGCTCGTGATCCTGGCCGTCGGCGTGGGCATTACCCTCAACGCTCTTCCGGAGGTGCTCTGATGTTCGGACTCGACGACCATCTCGCCTCGTTCTCCGACGGCGCATCGCTCGTCATCGTGCTGGCGGTCGCCGTGTTGCTCGGTTTGCGACACGCGACCGATCCCGACCACTTGGCAGCCGTGACGACGCTCCTGGCGACGAAGGGGAGCCGTGCGCGCGATGCGGCGCGACTCGGCGTCTCGTGGGGCTTCGGTCATGCAATCACGCTGTTTGCCTTCGGTCTTCCAATCGTCCTGTACAGCGCCGTCATCCCGGACGCCGCCCAGCGCGGCGCAGAGACCGCAATCGGTTTTCTGATCGCCGGCCTCGCCGTCTGGCTCCTGATTCGCTGGCGACGCGGCGCCTTCCATGTGCACGAGCACGCGCACGAGGACCGCGAGCACGCGCACCTCCACTCTCACGCCCACGGCGACCCCCACCGGCATACGCGCTCACCGCTCGGAGCCTTCGGCATCGGCCTGCTGCACGGAGTCGGCGGCAGTGCGGGTGTCGGCATCGTGATCGTCTCGACGATCGACAGCCAGGCGGTCGCCGTCGCCGCGTTGTCGATCCTCGCAGTGTTCACCGCCGTCTCGATGACTGCCCTGACAACGGGGTTCGGGCTGACGATTGCGGGTCTCCGGCCCGCGAGGTTTGCTCCGGCCCTCGGAGTCGTGAGTCTCGCATTCGGCGTCTGGTACGCGCTGGGAGCGCAGGAGGTGCTGCCCTACTATTTCTAGGCTTCGAACCGAAGCGGCGGCGCAGACGAATCAATCAGAGCCCAGATGAACCAGGAACTCCACGATCTCGTAGCGCCTTATGCGCTCGACGCGCTCGAGCCTGCCGAGCGTGACGTGTTCGAGCGCCACCTCGACGAGTGCGCCGACTGCAGGGCGCAGCTGGCGGATTTGCAAGAGGCGACGCTTGCACTTGCCTTCGCGGAGAGCGCGGAGCCGCCGCCGGCCTTGCGCGAGCGGATCCTCGAGGCTGCCCGCTCCGAGAACGGCGCCAAGGTAATTCAGTTCCCGCGACGCCGCTGGCTCTTTCCGGCAACCGTCGCAGCGGCAGCCGCCGCCGCGGTAGTGGCGATCGGCGTTGGCCTCTGGGCGAGCTCGCTGTCTCGCGATCTCGACCGCGAGCGGAGCGCGAACGCCGGATACGCCCGCGCGCTGCAGCTCCTGGGCGGCGGTGCAGAGGTCACCCAGCTCGCCGACGCCGAGGGCGGGCTCCTAGTGGCGCCCGACGGTGAGGCAGCCCTCGTCGTCTGCGGCCTGCAGCCTGCGCCGAAGGACAAGACGTACGAGGCCTGGGTGATCGAGGGCGAGACACCCCGCCCCGCCGGTCTCTTCCGCGGTGGAGGTGGGTGCCCGCCGGTCCTCCTCGAGCGAGATGTGCCCAAGGGCTCGCAGGTCGCGGTCACCCTCGAGACAAGGGGAGGCGTGGACCAGCCCACCGGTCCACTGCTGGTGCGCTCGGAGGCGGTGTGAGTCGTGTGTGCGGCCGAGTTCGCAGTCGCCGTGGGAGCCGGAAGAAGAGCCAGGACACGTGAGCACGTGACCGCCGCCGCCCAACTCTCCGACGAGGCCCTGCTAGCCGCCGTCGCGCGTTCGGACGAAGCGGCGCTCGCCGAGCTCTACGACCGGTTCGGCCGCATGGCGTACGGCCTGGCGCTGCGGGTGCTCCGAGACTCCGCCCTGGCCGAAGACGCGGTTCAGGACGCCTTCCTCAACGTTTGGCGCTCGGCCGAGAGCTTCCAGGCCGATCGCGCGAAGGCGAGCACATGGGTGCTGACCTTCGTTCACCGCCGAGCCGTCGATCTCGTCCGCCGCGAGGAGCGCCGGCGCACGGAGCCCGAGGAGGCGGCGCCGGTGCCGGCCGGCCCGGGAGCAGACGAAGATGCCGAGCGGCGCTCGAAGCGCGAGGTCGTCCAGGATGCGCTCCGACGACTCCCGCCCGAGCAGCGCGAGGCGATCGAGCTCGCGTACTACGGCGGCTACACGCAGTCCGAGCTCGCCGAACGGCTGGGCGAGCCGCTGGGCACGATCAAGAGCCGGATGTTCGCCGGCCTGCAGCGGCTGCGCGCGCTGCTCGACGAAGCCGGGTTCGAAGCCGCCGCTCCATAAGCTGGGCCGCCCAGTTCGATCCCGCTAGCATGCGCCCTCGCGCGATGATCGAGGTTCCGCAACACCTGAAGGGCCGCGACTTCACGCGCATCGGCAGCTGGAGCTCCGACGAGCTGAAGGCGGTGCTCGACGTCGCCGACACGCTCAAGGAAGCGCAGCAGGCCCGCGAGCCGCACGAGCTCCTCCCCGGCCGCACGCTGGGGATGATCTTCCAGAAGCCCTCCACACGGACTCGCGTCTCGTTCGAGGTCGGAATCGCCCAGCTCGGCGGCCGCGGCCTCTACCTCGCGGCCAACGACCTGCAGCTGGGGCGGGGCGAGACGATCCGCGACACCGGCACCGTCCTGTCGCGCTACCTCGACGCGATCATGATCCGCACGTTCGAGCAGGACGACGTCGAGGAGCTGGCGGAGGCTGCCGACATCCCCGTGATCAACGGGCTCACGGACTACGCACATCCCTGTCAGGCGCTCGCCGATCTGATGACGATTCGCGAGAAGCTGGGTCGGCTTTCCGGGACCCGCCTGGCCTACCTCGGCGACGGCAACAACGTGTGCGTCTCGCTGATGGTCGGGGCGGCGCGCTTCGGGATGCGCTTCGTCGCGGCGACGCCGCCGGGCTACGAGCCCGACAGCACCGCCGTCACCGCCGCGCGCCGCGCAGCCGTTCAGATGGGCGGCACCGTCGAGCTCGTGTCCAACCCGCAAGCGGCTGCGCGCGACGCCGACGCTGTCTACACGGATGTCTGGACGAGCATGGGCCAGGAGGACGAAGCGGAGAAGCGACGGAGCGACCTAGCCGACTACCGCATCGACAGCGACCTCTTGCAGCTCGCCGCGGTCGACGCCATCGTCCTGCATTGCCTGCCGGCGCACTACGGCGAGGAGATCACGGAGGACGTGCTCTACGGGCCGCAGTCGGCCGTGTGGGACCAAGCTGAGAACCGGCTGCACGCACAGAAGGCGCTGATGGCGCTCACGATTGATTAGTGCTTCCGCTCAAGGACAATGTCCCGACCAGACACTTCCCACTCGTCACGTTGCTACTGGTCGCGGTCAACGTCGCCGTCTGGATCTTCTACCAGCTCCCCGACCTCGAAGGCTCGACGTTGGAGCTCGCCTACCAACCATGCGAGGTGACGAACACGTGCCCGCCGGGGACGGCGACGGGCGAAAACTGGCCGGTCACCGCAGTCACCTCGATGTTCATGCACGGGAGCTGGCTGCACCTGATCGGGAACATGCTCTTCCTCTGGATCTTCGGCAACAACGTCGAGGACGCGATGGGCAAGATCCGCTACCTGCTCTTCTACTTCGGAGCAGGGTTCACGGCGACCGCGCTGCAGACGATCGTCACGCTGTCGACCTCGTCGGGCGTCGACACCGCGATCCCGAACCTCGGCGCCAGCGGGGCCGTGTCGGGCGTGCTCGGCGCCTATTTAGTGCTCCTGCCGACCGCGCGAGTGCTGACGATCGTCGTCTTCTTCCTGATCGAGGTGCCGGCCTTCCTCTTCCTGGGGTTCTGGTTCCTGTTCCAGCTCTGGTCGGGAGGGCTCTCGCTGACTGAGCCGGAGGCCGGAGGCGGCGTGGCCTTCTTCGCACACATCGGCGGATTCGCCTTCGGCCTCGCGACGGTCCATTTGTTCGCCGGCGGAGGGCGGCCGCTCCGGCCGAGGTACTGATGGCTGTCGATTTCGAGGA
>Ga0307286_10000533_pt1 | contig 10881 bp, 10 predicted proteins | sample ER_DNA_140_FD_194478 | JGI IMG/M metagenome (GOLD analysis project Ga0307286, IMG submission 194478) | Bulk soil microbial communities from the East River watershed near Crested Butte, Colorado, United States - ER_DNA_140 | ecosystem: Environmental > Terrestrial > Soil > Floodplain | place... | reverse complement strand
GTGTGCTACCACTGACACCGCAGAGAAGACACACTGCAGAAAACTTGAAGGCCGTATAGCCTCGACGAAGCCGCAAAACTGATTTAGAGCTGGAGAGCCTGCGGCCTCGTTCAGCTCGTTGGGGGGTTGAACGATGCGCGTTAGGTCGTTTCTTGCTGTGGGATCGGCGCTCCTGCTAACCGCAGTGCTGCCGGTGGTAGCGAGCGCTGGGCCGTTCAAGGTGAAGAACCTGCAAGCGATCTCGGCGGGGCCGAGCCTCTTCCCCGCCGGCTGCCCCGGAGCCTTCCACGACAGCGAGAAGCCGACCGGTCTCGAGATCGAGACGGCGATCACTGTCAACCCCGCGAATCCACGCAACATCGTCGCCACCTGGAAGCAGGACGTGTCGGCCGTCTTCAACGCTCGTGACGACGTCGTCGCCTCATCGCTCGACGGCGGCAAGACGTGGCGGCGGAGCACGATTCCCGGCCTTACGCGCTGCACGGGCGGGACCTCGGACACCGCCAGCGACCCATGGGTCTCGGCCGGCGGCGACGGCACGATGTACTTCGGCGGGCAGTCAGGCTTGACCTCGACCGATCCTCCGCTCATCGCGATCGCCGCGAGCCACTCCGTGGATGGAGGCCGCCACTGGGCGGCGCCGGCCACGGTTGCCCCGCGTCTCGGCGGTAATGAGCAGCCTGCCGTCACCGGCAGTCCCACCCTCGCGGGCCACGCCTACATGGTCTGGGCCAACTTTCTCTTCACTGTCCCGCCACCGTGGGCGAACACCCTCTCGTTCTCACGCACGACCGACAGCGGCACAACGTGGTCGCCCCCCGTCCTGATCGACCAGCCGGGCCCGTTTGCCGTCGACCAGGCGCCCCGGCTGCTCGTCCTGCCCGACGGAACCTTGCTGGCCCTCTTCGCACGGACCGACTTGGAGGCCGGGTTTGGGGCTCACTACGCCGCACGATCGCTCGACGAGGGACGAACCTGGCTTGCGCCCGTGCAGCTCGGCCCGCATCTGCCCCTCACGGAGTTCATCCATCCCGAGTTCGGACACCTCCCGCAACCGCACTACCCCAGCGCCGCTGTCGCCCCCGACGGCACCGCGTACATCGCGTTCGAGAACAACAGCTCGGCGAGCTCTGGCGGAATCGGCGTGGCCAAGTCCCGCGATGGCGGTCTCACCTGGAGCAGCTCGACGCTCCGCGTCAGCGGCTACGCCTTCGAGCCGGCAATCGCCGTCAGCAAGCACGGCATCGTGGGCCTCATCTGGTACGACCTCCGCAACGACCGGCCGGGCGATGCCGCCCTGACGGCCGATGTCTGGTTCGCTCACTCCCACAACCGCGGCTCATCCTGGCAGCAGACGCATGTCGCCGGCCCCACCGACCTACAAACGTCACCCCTTCCCGTTCAGAACTACGTGGGCGAGTACCAAGGGCTGGCCGGGCTCCGTAGCGGGTTCGCCGCCGCCTTCACGCTGCCGGCGCCGCAAGCGAAAGACGGCCCAACGGACATCTTCTTCGCCCGGATCAAGCCGGGCGGCGGGCACGGCAAGGACAACCGTCGCTAATGGCGCTATGAGCGCGATGGAGCAGCCAGTGAGGACGTCCGGCAACACCGGCCCTCTTGGCCAACCGCGCGGGATCGGCTTCGGGATCCTGCTCATCATCGTCACGTTCGGCTTCTACAGCTGGTACTGGGTCTTCAAAACCCAGGAGGAAATGAAGCAGCACACCGGGGAGGGCCTCGGTGGGATGCTCGGACTCGTCATCTGGATCCTCCTTGGCTTCATCAGCGCGTTCGTGATCCCGTCGGAGGTCGGGAACATGTACAAGAAGGACGGGCAGGAGCCCCCGATCACCGGCTGGACGGGTCTGTGGCTCGTCCCGGGCGGGATCCTGATCATTCCGGCGATCGTCTGGTTCGTGAAAGTGCAAGGAGCCCTCAACCGCTACTGGGAGGGGAAGGCCTCCGGAAGGGCGGCGGCGGCCTAGGGTGAGAGGTCTTTTGCGTTTCGTTGCTAGGCGGCCTGGAGCGCCGAGACAGTAAGCAACGGCCTAGCTCGCTCCCCCTTGTACTGCTCTCTCAGCCGACGATTGTTCTCCGGCTGACGCTTCCACAGCCGCTCCCGCTGCGCGGGCCGTAGGAACGGCTTCGCTCCCATCAAGGCCGTACCGAACTCGACTTAGCGCCCATGGGGAACCCCGACGACGACTCAGCGCATTTGCTGCTTACGCTTCTTCATCAGCCGATGCTCGGGATTTCTTTTTGTGGTCGTGGGACTCCTGGCGAGTGTTTCTCGCGGCTGGCGAGTTCCGGCTCACTGCGCTGGGCAGTCAAAAAACGGACTCCCGATTTCCCCGAGCCGTGTTGCAGGAACGACAGCGAACCGCGTAATTGCTGAGAACGTTCAGTCCGCCCCTTGAGCGCGGAACGATGTGGTCCCCGACCAAATCCGCCGTCGTACCGCAGTCGACGCAGAACGGATGCTGAGCAATCGCCAGCTTCGACAGGCGCTTGTGCTCAGAGTCGTAGCCACGAGCTCGCGTCTTTCCCTCTTACGATCTCTCTCTCGCTTGCACTCCTGACAGGGGCCACGAGTGTGGGAGGATCTAGCTCGGTCGCAGGGATCCGAAGGCGTCCGCCCGGACTGGTTCCGATGCGGCGAGCTCGAATCTCTCCCGACTGGATCCGGCGATAGATCGAAGCCGGGTGAACGCGGAGCGCCGCGGCAAGTTCGGGAACCGTCAGAAGTGGCGGCGCCTGCGTTGCGTACATACGCAACGTTCGCACGTGTCGCGCTTGCCGGCGACGCGCAGGGACGACTCGATAGATGTCATGATGACGCGCAAAGCGCGGCGTGATTGGGAGGGTTTCTCTCTTCCGCCAAGCGAGCAGGAATTTCTGCTGAGGTCAGAGCGATTGACAAATCTGCCCGCCGGAACCGTCACCTTCCTCTTCAGCGACATTGAGGGGTCGACGGGCCTTCTCAAGCGCCTCGGCGAGCGCTATGCAGAGTTGATTGCGGACCACCGCCGCATCATCCGGGACACGTTCGGCGAGCACGGGGGCATCGAGATCGACCGACAGGGGGATTCGTTTTTCTTCGCATTCGCTCGGGCCCGCGAGGCTGTCGCGGCGGCCGTCGAAGCACAGCGGGCGCATGCTGCTTGCGAATGGCCCGGCGGAGAGAATGTTCGCGTCCGAATGGGTCTGCACACAGGCGAACCAGCTGTGGGGGCGGAGGGTTACCTCGGTGTCGACGTGGTTCGCGCCGCGCGCCTCAGCGCCGCCGGGAGCGGCGGGCACGTGCTGCTCTCGGAGACGACCCGTGCCCTTCTCGGATCGAGCCTTCCGACGGGCGTCTCCGTCCATCCACTGGGTGAGAGGCGACTGAAGGACATCGAGGAGCCGGAGCGCGTCTACCAACTCGCGATCGAGGGCGTCGAGCAGCCCGAGGCAGAGCCCGCTGCAGCGATTGGTTCAGCAGATGATTGGAAGCGGCGCCACAAAGAACTGGTCGACCGGATGACTGCGAGAATCAACGAGCGGGTCTATGAAACGCTCGAGCGCTCCTTGGGAGGGTTTGACGAGCCACGTTGACCCAGAAGCGCACCTCCGGGGAACCCCTAGATGCTTTTCGCCAATCGTGGGAGAGACTCGGCCGGAGGAACGTAAGGAGGGTCGATGAAGCAACCAGAGACGAAGCTCGACAGGCGGTTCAGCGATCCGAAAGCGGTCGCCACAAACTGGGACGAGACACTTCGCGAACTGGAGAAGGCGGAGCTCTTCTGGATCTCGACCGTTCGAACCGACGGTCGCCCCCACGTCACGCCGCTGGTCGCCGTTTGGCTGGGGGACGCCATCTACTTCACCACCGGCCCAGGCGAGCAGAAAGCGGTAAACCTGACAGCCAATGCGAACGTGATCCTGACCACCGGCTGCAATCAGTGGGATCGAGGGCTCGACATCGTGGTCGAGGGCGAGGCCGTCCAAGTTACCGACGATGACTTGCTCGAACGACTAGCCGAGGCCTGGAAGACAAAGTGGGACGGACAGTGGCAATACCAGGTGAGTGACGGCCGCTTTGAGCACGAAGGCGGTGGCGCGGCTCTTGTGTTCTCCGTGGCGCCGACCAAGATCTTCGCCTTCACCAAGGGCACATTCGGACAGACACGACACCGTTTCTGAACGGCCAACGCTCGCCGCGCAAGCTCCTCCGCACCGTCGTTGCTCGGCTGCTCCGTGCCCGTGACCGCCGTTTTTAGGCCGTGCGGAGCGCGTCGGTCGTCGCCGTCTCGACGAGGCCCGAGACCGCCCGCGCCAGCTCGCCGTCGGAAGTGACGAAGAAGTCCGCCTGTAGCTGCGTCAGCGCCACGAATTCGGCGTCGTGCGTTGTCTCCCACCCCAGCTTGTCCGCGACCTTCCACGCTGTCCGCTGGAGCGCCTTGTCGCCGAGGAAGCGAACCTTCAGTGAGTTAATCCGTGTCACCGCTCGATCCCTCACCGGCCGAGATCTCACCCCGGCGGGCCGCCTCGAACAGCGCCGCCAGCGCCTGCGAGCGGACGAGCGTCGGCGCGAGGAGCTTGTGCTCAGCGGCGACCTCGATCTCACCGGCCGCAATCCCGAGCAGCGTCTCGCAGTCGACGACGAACCGGGTCACGCCGCAGACGCTACACGCTCACAGATGACGTTCCTTGCGTCCTGACCACGCACCGAATGGCCGCGACCAGGGCAAAGCCTGGCACCTCTGGATCCGCTCGCCGCGAAGCTCCTCCGCGCCGTCATCGCTCGGCTGCTCGGGCGAAGCTCTAAAGGCGGATCCTGGACTTGACACGACTGTCACAAGTGAGGTAAGACCCTTGCTCCTCCGGGCTGGCAGCGGCGGACTCGGGGGGTCGACTGCGGCTTCCCGCCGCCGGAGAGGGGATTGCTTTATGAGCATGCGACGATGGGCGCCGGCCCTGCTTGCGGCAACGTGTGTGAGTGCGCTGGCAGTGGGCGCGGCGACGGCGACTCCGCCCGAGCGCGAACCAGCGATCTTCGAGGACTTCATCCTCGAAGACGTCTGCTCGTTCCCGGTTGACGTGGCTTTCATCGCCAACAAGGAGACGTTGACGTTCTTCTCGGACGGGCGCGTCCACGTCTCGGGGAAGCTTGTTGTCCGTCTGACGAATCTCGACGACCCGACGAACGTACTCACGCTCAACATCTCGGGCCCGGCGCTTCTCGCTCCTAACGAGCGCTTTTTCGGGCGCTCACTGAACCCCTTCTTCCAGAACGATGCGGGTGGCCCCGGCTTGATCTTCACAACCGGGCGCGTGGACATCGTCCGGGCGGAGGACGGCTCGATCATCGAGTTCACGACCAGAGCTCCAACCAAGGACGTCTGCGCAGCGCTGGCGTAGGTAGATAACGGGGGTGCTCGGCGTGCCGCAGCGCCGAGTGCCTCCACTCCAAGGTCGTCGCTCGGCTGCTCGGGCGGAAACCCTAGCCTTGGCTACAGAGTTGGAAAAAGTTCTAACTGCGGTCCGCGGCCGCTCGGAGACGGCGGCGGGAGGCGTTGCAACGTAAGGCTCAAGAGCCGATACTCGGCGGACTGTGTTGTGGTTGCGAGTCGCGATCCTCGGAGGGATCCTGATGCTCGCGTGCTCCTGCGGCACCTCCGTCAGCGATCCGGCAGATGCCGCGTGTCCGGATCCCCCCGTGAAGTTCGGCAGCACAACAAATGCCGCAGACCACCGTGAAGTCTCAGTCCAGTTCACCTGCGAAGGAGCCGTGCTTGCCGGGACGATCTATCTGCCGCTCAAGAATGGACAGCGTCCAGCAGTCGTTTGGCTTCACGGCAGCGGCGAGCAGCCACGACTCATGTATGGACCACTGGTAGCCGCCTACATCAACGACGGAATCGCGTTCTTCACCTACGACAAGCGAGGCGTCGCTGAATCAGAGGGCGAGTGCTGCCCTGACGTCGACGGCCATTTCAACCTTGTCACGGCCGATGCCGTCGGCGCGGTCAAGGCGGCGCGCTCGTACTCCGGGATCGACCCCGACCAGGTCGGCTTCCTCGGGGCAAGCGCGGCCGGCTGGATTGCCCCCCGCGCCGCCGAGACCTCGGGGCACGTCGCCTTCCTCGCCATCGCGAGCCCAGGCGTCCTGCAACACAGCATCGTCGCCAAGTACGAGGAGTTCGCCGGAGGGAGCGACAGCACCGAGCCGCGGCCGTCCGAGGCAGACATCGCGAAGAAGGTCGCCTCGTTCGACCGCTCGGGCTTCGACCCGAAGCCGTACCTCGAGAAGCTGAGCGTGCCGGCGCTCTGGCTCTTCGGCGGGGCCGATCGAAACGTGCCGCCGGTTCAGAGCGTGGCCGCGCTCCAATCCATCAAACAAGAACGGGGCAAGGATTGGACGATCGTGGTCTACCCGGGCGCCGGTCACGGCTTGTTCGACAGCCCCGCCACCGATGCTCGCGCAGCGCCCCGAGCCGAGGAGTGGGTGCGCCAGCACGTACTTCGGTGAGCCCTTGCACTCGACAACGGCCGCCGCAGCCCCAAGTCCCTCCTCCGCGCCGTCGTCGCTCGGGTGCTTGGGCGGAAAGCCCTAAGAGACGACCGCGCGCGGGCGTAGGCCGCACACATGATGGGCGAGAGCTGGGCTCGGCACCGCCTCTCCCGTGGAAGCTCCGGTGCTGCTACCGCAGTTGCGTCGGGGCCGCCTCCGGCTCTCGCGTTCACGATCATTCCTTAGACGGGTGACCCAGAACACCCCGCGAACGGCTAGGCCCCGCCACTGAGCGGAGCCGGAACGCTTGCTGAAGGGCGGCGGCGGGCTCTCTCGGTGATCTCCTCCGGGCTCAGATCGGGCACGCCGATCGAGCGCAGGAACTCCTTCTGGTGACGGAGCTGGGCCGCGTGCAGCTTCTTCGCGGCCGCGACTCTCTTCCGGCTTTCCTCGACTTGCGCTTCCAGCTCGGTTCGGGCGGCCTTGTCTACTCGAAGCCGGTCAGAGGAACTCGCGAACTGCCGCCGCGACGCTCCCCGGGCGCTCGAGCCAAGGGAAATGGCCGGCGCCGGGAACAATTTCGATTCGGGCGCCGTCGATCAGGTTCGCGCTTTCTTCGCTTCGCCCAGGCGGGATCGGGCTCTCTCGGCCGTGGACGAAGAGGGCCCGCCCACTGAAGTGGGGCAAGTTCGAGACGAGCGTCCCGGCAGCGAAATGGCTGCGGATCGACTCCCACGTCCCGGAATAGACAGGGACGCTCGATCGGAACGGCGGCATTGGCGGCGCGGCCGCTGGATCGGCAAAGTAGAACGGCCAGACGAGCCGCATCATCTCCGCGATCTCAGCCTCGCCTCCTCGGCCGGCGAGGAGCTCTGCATCGAGAGCGTTCACCCTTTCTGCCACCTCGGGGGCGAGGCGCTTCGTGAGGTTCTCCTCAAGGTCTTTCTCGCCTCCGTCGGGCACCGCCCCGAGCGGATCGACGACGATCAGCCCGAGCAGGCGGTCACTTCGGGCCGCTGCCAAGTGCATGGCGAGATGCCCACCCCACGAATGGCCGACGATCCAGGCGCGCTCGATGCCAAGTCCGTCCAGCACGGCCATGGCGTCCTCGACGTGCGCTTCGACGGTGTAGGGCTCGCCCAGAGTCGTCGGCTCCTGCCCTCGCTGCTGGTAGCGGATCGTGTCCAAGATGTCCGCCAACTCGAGCGCGAGCGGTTCCGTGTACTCGCCGGACAAGCCGGGCCCGCCGTGGAGGACGAGCGCGGGCGGCCCGTTTCCCACGCGGGCGCCCGCAATTGATCCTGCGGGCATCTCCACTGTGAAGGAGCCGTTGTCGCCCATCCCGACCAGTCTACGATTGTCGGGTTCAAGGTCTCCAGTCGGTGAGCCCGAACCGCCTGGCCGCTGCGGCCCTCGCCGAGCTCGTCGGCGGCGAGCTTGCGAGCGAGCATGAGCGTCACCTTCGCCACCTCCACTGCGAACGGCCGCAGGTCGATCCCGTAGAACTGCTTCGTCGACACAAAGGCGAAGCGCAGGGCCTCACTTCGATCCGCCTCGCGGCTTCGTCGGACGCGCTTCTCATGCAGCTGCTTCTCAAGCCGCCGGAGCTCGCGGTAGGCGACGTAGAGGAAGTTGCCTGACCCGCACGCTGGATCGAGAACGCGGTAGGCAAGCATCTCCTGCTCCACCTGGCCGAGTTCTTCAAGTGTGTTCGCCTGCTCAATCCGCTCTCGCCAGGGCCGCACGATCGTCGGCAAGACGACTTTCTGAATGTCGGCCTCGGACGTGAAGTAGGCGCCGTAGGCGTGGCGCTCGGGCTTGTCGAGGCTCTGCTCGAAGAGCGTGCCGAAGATGACGGGGCGCACCGCGGCCCAGTTCTCCTGGCAGGCGAGTCCGAGCGCGGTCACTTCCTCTGTCTTTAGATCGAACGGCTCTACTGTCGCGTACAACCCGCCGTTGAAGTACGGAGTGTCCGCGAAGCGACCCCCGCTCGTGATCCCGGGAGTGTTCATCTCCCTGAAGAGGCCGAAGAGGAGGTCGTAGGCCGTGCCCTGCTTTTCGAGGACGTCCTCGATCGCTTGCGTGAAGAAGTGTCGCGGCAGCAGACCGATGTCCTCGGAGAACATCGCCATGACGGCCTGGAGGATGAAGCGCTGGGCGGCGCCCCGATCCACGCCACGCTGGACGAGCCGGTTGAAGACCGCCGACACCATCGCGGCCGTCTCTCGCGTGACAGCGACGAGGTCGTTGCCGAACGTCGGCTTCTCCTCGACAGGGAGGAGAAACGCGAGCGCCTCCCAACGCTTCGGGAGGTCCTCGAGCCTGATCCGATCGACAGGCTCCTCCAGTTGGCTGTTCAGGTCGTAAACCCAGAACTCGTCGAAGTTGCAGAGCACCACATAGGCAGGCCGATCAGGGACGAGGTCAATCCAGTACTCGAACGCCTGCCGATAGTCCTTCGCGAGGTCGCGCCCCGCCTTCTTCATCTCGATGAGTACACGCGGCTTCCACTCGAGGTCGGCGTATGCGGTACCCGCGTTATCCCGCTTCTTGATGCGCTTCTCGAGGGTCGCGCCGGCCTGGCGAACTCCCTCGTTGCCAAACGCCTGGAAGAGGTTCTCCAAGAAGATGGCGGCCTCGCCCTTCTCGTCACCTGTCAAATGCGCCTGCCGATAATCGACGAACTTGTCGAGGCGCTTGCGAAGCTCCTCCATCGTGAGATTTATCGACATCCAGTCGACATCTTTGCGCGAGGCCGTGCTGACGAGTAGTGGCGATTCGTTTCCGCGCGCGCATTCGTCGCTGGGTGGGGCTACCGTCCCGCGTGGTGGCTGGCCAGCGAAAGCTCCGGATTGAAGGCCCAGGCGATGCGCAGATCACCTCGCTCGAGCTCTGGCTGAAGCACTCTCCGCCCAAGAAGCGATAAAGAGCACTGGAAACCAGGCCGGAGCGCGCTCGAGCTCGCACGCGCTTGGCTCGATGATGGTCACGGTCCGACCCTGCCGGCGGAGCTCGTCTCCTTGCTCGATGGCCACGAGCTCACACGAGCCTTCGAGCCCGAGCTCGCGATCCCCGAGCACGTCACTAGGCTCAACGATTTTGGCGGCGAGCATCGCAACCACGATCTCATCGTGGTCGGTTCCGCGGCCGGTGGTCAGACGTTGTTTGCCGTCGAGGGCAAGGCAGACGAGTCGTTTGGCTCCACGGTCGGCAGCTATCTGGCGCTCTGCAAGCGGCGCGAGGAGGAACGGCCCGCCAAGGTGAAGGAGGCAATCGCGCGCGGTCGCCGCCCACCGGGCCCGTCCAATGTGCCCTGCCGCTGCGGCTTGGCTTCGGCGCGAGCTCGTGGACACCTGACGGACGTTCGGTACTACCCTGGTACGCGCACGCCTCCGCGAATCGTGCCTCGCCTCGGAAAATCCCTGCTCAGAGCGATGGCCCCGGGAGGAGTCGAACCTCCGCACGCGGATTCGAAGTCCGCTGCTCTATCCGCTGAGCTACGGGGCCCGAGGAAGGAGTGTAGCCCGGGGCCGCGCTAGGCCCTGGACGGCGCCTGGATCGTGCGCCCGGCCGGCTGGCCCTGCCGCAACTCCCGGCTTCGCTCGGCCTCGGAGTTGATCTCAGCCCCGAGCAGCAGTGCGATCGCCGTCACCCAGAGCCAGGTCAGCATCACGATCACGGCTGCCAAGGATCCCCACGTCTTGTTGTAGGAGTCGAACATCGAGGTGTAGACGGCGAACAGCCCCGATGCGATGAGCCAGACGACGACGGCGAAGACCGCGCCCGGCGTGAGGAAGCGCCAGCGGGGGTGGTCTACGTTCGGTCCCAGGTAGAGCACCGTCGCGAACACGGCGAGGAGGCCGACGAGCAGGATCGGCCACTGCGCCACCCACCAGAGCCACCCCATCACGCCTTCGATGTCGAGCGCGTCGCCGATCCAGCCCGACATCACCGGGCCGAGGACGAGCAGCCCGAAGACGAGCAGGAAGGCGACCCCCATCGCGACAACCATCTGCACAGCGACGAGGCGCTGCCGCACGAAGCTCCGGCCTTCGTCCCGGTCATAGGCGCGATTGACCGCCCGCATGAACGAAGTCATCGCCCCCGTCGTCGTCCACAGTGCGAGGGCCAAGCCGATGATGACCATCACGAGGCTCCCGCTCTTGTTTTCGTTCATCCGCCGGAGGCTGTCCTGGATCAGCTGCGTCGCCTGAGAGGGGACGACGGTGCCGAGCTTGTCGATCAGTGTCGTGATTCCGTCCGGGCTTGCGAAGAGCGAGAAGAGGCCGACCGCGACAAGGAGCACCGCGGGGATGGCGAGGAACGAGTAATAGGCAAGCGCCGCGGCGAGATCGGTGATGCCGTGCGCAAGCGCCTGCTTGCCCGCC
>Ga0307286_10000531_pt1 | contig 10911 bp, 10 predicted proteins | sample ER_DNA_140_FD_194478 | JGI IMG/M metagenome (GOLD analysis project Ga0307286, IMG submission 194478) | Bulk soil microbial communities from the East River watershed near Crested Butte, Colorado, United States - ER_DNA_140 | ecosystem: Environmental > Terrestrial > Soil > Floodplain | place... | reverse complement strand
AATAGGGCATCCGACCGAGTTTCTGCGGCGTCTCCGACGCGCCTCGATTGCATGGGCGGCCGTGCCATGTTCACCTCCTAGGAAAGGAGCTCGGCAGCTCGGGGCCTGCGCCGGTGGAGGGTACCTTTCGAGGCGGGGTTGGCCAAAAGCCCCGCTAGCCTGTCAATTCGGCCACCGTAGCTCAGTGGATGGAGCAGCGGGTTCCTGAACTCCGCCCCGCGCGAGAACTGGATCTAGGGTTCAAGAAACACACAGCGGGCCCCCGTAGCTCAGCGGATAGAGCGCCGGTTTCCTAAACCGGGCGCCCAGGTTCGACTCCTGGCGGGGGCATCTCGCACCGAAGGCACGACGGCGGGCTTTGTAGTGCCTTTGGGCGCCGGGCGTCGCTTGACAGCTTCCCGCAGGGAGCCGAGGATTCTCCGTCACCGAATTTGAGCGAGGGGCTCCGATGGAGGTTGGTCACGACCGGGCTCGATCGTCTACGTCGGCGCCTCGGGTGGGCGAGTCCGTCGCGGGCACGTTCCGGCGGTTTCTCGCCTGGCTGATCGACCTCCTCGCCGTGACCGCGCTCGTCTTCGTGGTGGTCAGCCTGATCGACGCTGCGATCGGGCCAACGGTCGAGATTCGACCAGATGCCGCCACGCTGCCCGCCACCGTCTCGGTGGATCGAGCCAGGCTCGTTTTGGACGCCGTCGTGGCGACCGGGCTCAGCGCGGCCTACTTCGTTGCTCCATGGACTCTGGCAGGCGCCTCGCTCGGTCAGCTCGCTCTTCGGATCCGCGTGCGACGCGCCGGGAGCGACAAGACGCTCCCGGTCGGGCGTGCGACCGCACGCTGGCTCCTCCTCTTCCCTCCCGTCGCGACCGTGTCGACCTTCACGACCGGCGTGCCTCTCCTGGGCTGGTTCCTCTGGGGCGGAGCGGCCCTGTGGTGGGGCATCCTCTTTCTCACCACGGTGGCCAGCGTCACCAGGCAAGGGCTCCACGACCAACTTGCCGGCAGTGTCGTGTCCAAGAGACGAGTGGTCGAGGGCTGACGGGAAGATGTTCGCCGACGCCCGCTCTGTGCCGAGGGACACCCGTCTCGAGACGGATGTCTGCATCATCGGTGCGGGTCCAGCGGGCATCACGCTCGCGCGCGAGTTCATCGGCTCACCGTTCCGGGTCAGCGTGCTCGAGAGCGGCGGACTGGAGTACGACCAGGAGACGCAGGAGCTTTACGAGGGCGGGTCGATTGGGCTGCCCTATCCGGACCTGAGCGGCCCGCGCCTGCGCTTCTTCGGTGGAACATCCAACCATTGGGGCGGCATCTGCAGACCGTTCGACGAGGCCGACTTCGAGGCACGCGAGGGTATTCCGTTCACGGGCTGGCCGATCAGCAAGGCGGACGTCGACCCGTTCTATGTCCGAGCTGTGCCCATCGTCCGCCTCCATTCCGGCGACTGGGCGCTCGACGACTGGAGCCCCGACCACACCCCGGTCCCGCTGCAGCTCGATCCCGATCGGATCGAGACCAGGGTGACGCAGGTCGTCGACGAGCGGCTTCGGAGCTTCGGAAGGAACTACGAGGGCGAGCTTCGGCGCGCGTCCAACGTGACGGTCTACCTCCACGCCAATGCCATGGGCATCCAGACCGACGAGAGTGCACAGACCGCGACGACCGTTCCGGTACTGACGCCCGAGGGCAACGCCTTCCAGGTCGCCGCCAAGGTCTTCGTGCTCGGCGTGGGTGCGATCGAGAACGTGCGGTTGCTTCTCGTCTCAAACGATCGGCGTCCGGCCGGGTTGGGGAACCAACACGATCTCGTCGGCAGGTTCTTCCTCGAGCACCCTCGCTTCCTCGCCGCCACGATCGCGCCGTTCGGCGCGGCCCCGAATCTCACGTTCTATGACAGCCATCGCATCGGCGACGCCACGATTCGAGGCTATCTGGCCTCGTCCAAAAGCTTCCAGCTGGCCGAGGGCCTGCTCGACCTACAGCTTCGTGTGGAGCTCGACGACGGCGAGCCTCCGGAGGATGCGGGCGACTTCGCTCGTCACGTCGTCACGTTGGGGAAGGATCTCGAGAGCTGGCAGAGGCTTGCGATGCCGGGCACGCCGATCCCGGTGCCTTACCTCGATGTGATCCGGAAGGTTCTGGACTCGCCCGAAGACACGTACAGCTATATCCGCGGTCGGGTCAACAACATCGGCATCACGACCCGGATCGAGCCGGCGCCGAACCCGGACAGCCGCGTTCTTCTGGTCGGAGAACGCGACGAGCTCGGCATGCGGCGCGTGGCGCTGGACTGGCGCCTGAGCGAGATCGACAGGCGAAACGTGCGCCAGACGCTGGAGCTGTTCGGAGCCGAGATCGCACGGGCGGGCATCGGGCGCCTGAGGATCGTCTACGACCAGGACGAGGGCGAATCCGGATGGCCCGACGACATGGGCGGTGGCGAGCACCTGATGGGGACGACCCGGATGAGCAACGATCCCAAGCAGGGCGTCGTCGACCGCGACTGCCGCGTGCACGGAATGGCCAACCTCTTCGTCGCGGGAAGCTCTCTCTTTCCCACTGCCGGCGGCGCGACGCCGACCCTGATGCTCGTGGCGCTCGCACTGCGGCTTGCCGATCACCTCAAGCTCAAGGTGCTGACCTGAGCATGCAACGGACAATGAGGCGCCGCACGTTCCTGTCCGCCGCCACTGGAGTGGGCCTTTCGTGGCTCTGGCGGTCGTACGGTTTCTGGCCGGCGTTTCGGCCGCCGGCCACCGCGATCGAGCGGCTGGCGGGGGCACTCGATCACCAGGAGAGCGCAGCGGTCATCGGGCGTGCCTACGTGCAAGCATTCCCACGTGAAACCTCGCCGCGCGTCCTGGCGGCGCTCCTCGTCGAGAGGATCCCGGGCGGGCTCGGGGCGGTGAGTGCTGGGAGCGAAACACAGGTGCGCGAGCTGCTGCGACGCACCATCGCCGAGGACTTCTCGGATCTCGAGATCGTCGTGCTTCACGGGTGGGTATTTGCACGCACCGAAGCGCGGCTGTGCGCGCTCACGGCGTTGCGAGACCGGGCGGCTTGAGCGGTTGGGAGCACCGGCCCGTCGACGGCCGCGGATGGCTACGAATCCGACAGGCGCATCATGCGAAAGGCGTTGACGACGGCGAGGAGCACGGCTAGGAGCGTGACGAGGAGCGCGACCTCAAGGCGACGTGCCGCGCGTCAGTATTGATGCTGATGATCTCGTCCTGCACCTCTTAGGCCAGGCAACTGACAACCGCAGGAGAACGCTAAGAGCTAAAGCAAGGCCGCCCTCCTTGGACTGCACACGCCGAGAGCGGCCTTGAGAGAGGGACGCTGGGCGAATTTGGGAGAGGCCTAGCGTCTTCTGCGGTCGCGCGAGTGTAGGGCGAAGAAGTTAAGGAGATTGGAAGATTCAAGGGAATACCCCATCAAGTACCGCACACCCCTTTTCGGCAAGTCGGACTGTGGGCTGGGCGAGGGAACTTGAGATTCGCCGTTCGGCGCTGGGGCTGTTGAGACGAGCGGCAACCTCCCCGGATTCCCGGAAAACCACATAAATAGCGGGTTATGTAACCGCTCAGAGCACCCAGAAGAACATCAGACCAATCAAGACAGCCACGACGACGCTTAGCCAGACGGCGAGGAACGTGGCTCCAATCTCCCCGAGCTCTGCAATTTCGTCACGGCACGCCTGGGACACCGAAAGCATGTGCTTCGAGAGCGGTCGCGTCATCGACGGAAACTTCTACGGCGAGCGCGGCGTGCCTTCGAAATACCACGAGGCTTACCTTTTGATAAAGAATCGGACGCTTCGCCTTGCCAGGCGTTAGATTCCACTCGGCGACGCAACCGAAGGGAGTTCAGGTGGCTCGCAAGACAGTGGTCGTTTCGGATTTGAGCGGCGAGCAGATCGCAGATGGTCGAGGGGCTAAAGTCCGAATCACTTTTGACGACGCTCGCAGCGGCTCGATTGAAATGGACGTGACCGCAGACGAAGCGCGCGCTATGGGTGCCAAGGGCCGTCAGGTAGCACGGAGAGGGCGCAAGCCGAAGTCGTCCTAGACGAGGCCCGCAACCGCCGCGAGACGAAACGGGGCCACTTGCCTGACGCTAGGCGAGCAGGGCGGCGCCGTACTCCTCGTCCATCACATGGTCGCCCCATGTCGCCGAAGCGCCGTCGTCGCCCACGTCGAGCATCGCGAGGTGCGTCATGAAGCGGTTCGCGGTCGCGCCGTGCCAGTGGTCTTCGCCCGGCTCGAAGAAGACGCGGTCACCCGGCCGTATGAGCTCGATCGGGCCGCCGCGGGACTGCGCGAGCCCGATGCCTTCGAGCACGTAGATCGTCTGCCCGTTGGGGTGGGTGTGCCACGCCGTCCGCGCGCCCGGTGTGAAATGAACGGTGCTCGCGCTCACGCGCGAGGCCCCGGACGGCGCCGCGACTGCGTCGATGTAGACCGAGCCGGTGAACCACTCGGACGGTCCAGGCGTGGTCTCGATCGAGCTCCTGGTGATCTGCATGGCTTCTCCCGTGATCGATGTCGAAGGCGTTCGGTAAACGTAATGCTCAGCTTGGCGTCTCCGCCTTTTCGGCCACGAGCGCGATCTTGCGAACCCGGCCCTCTCCCAGCCAGTCGCTCCAGAGCCGGTGGGCGGCCAGCAGCTCCTCCAGAGCCCGGTGCCCGATCTGCCCGGAGATGGCCGCGGCGTCGCCGGCGAACGCTTCAATCAACGCATTCGCCACGGCTAGGTGGGATTGGCTGTGGTCCTCCTGCCGGCGGACACGCAGTCCGACGCGCTCCAGGTACGTGAGCATGCCCGGCAGCGGAGCGAGCCAGACGGTGTCGGCATCAGGCATGCGGTCTCGCTCTGCCCTTGTGAGTGGGAGACCCTCCTCCAGCGTGAAGGCGAACCGCCCGCCGGGCCTGAGCGTCCGGGAAATCCCCTCGAGCAACGACTCCTTGTCGGGAAAGGCGAGCATCGTCTCGAACAGGAGCACGACGTCGAACGGGCCCGGAGGAACCGGAGGAATCCGCGCCACCTCGAAACGGCAGGGGAGGTCGCCGGCCCTCTCACGCGCGATCTCGACGGCGCTGGAGCTCGAGTCCACCCCCAGATAAGAGCAGCCGAGCTCTCGTGTGATGAACCGACCGGGCCCGGCAATTCCGCAGCACAGGTCCAGGACAGAGACCCCGCTTGCGACGCCGGCCCGCTCGGCCAGATCCAGGATCTCCGCGGCGCCCATGAAGCTCTCCTGCTCGACGAACTCGCCGGGCGCGTAGGCAAACGCGCGGGCCCGCTGCAGGGCCCTGACGAACGGAGCACGGTCGTCCTGGTTCATGGCCGTTCCGCGCGCAGGCGAACCGGGGCACCGTATCTCCCGTACCTATCCCACGTAGCGACGAATACGGAGGCACGGTGCACGCGGTTCGGACTTTCCTGGCGACCGGAATCGTCGCCCAGGTAGCGATGGTCGCCGCCCTCGCGGCGACCATCGGCCTCAGCCCAGCCGGCTGGGTCGTCGGAGTCGCATGCGCCGCCGTCATGAATGCGGCACTTATCCGCGGCGTTCGCCGGTACCGCACCAACCGCCTGGGCCCGGCGGATTGGGTGACTCTCGCTCGGGCGACGCTCGCCGTCGGCGTCGCGGCGCTGGTCGCCGACTCCTTCGGGGAGCCCGCGCACGTCACGACGCTGGTGACGCTCTCGGCCGTCGCGCTCGCGCTCGACGCGGTCGACGGATGGGTCGCACGGCGCAGCGAGACCACGTCGAAGCTGGGCGCGCAGTTCGACGGTGAGGTCGATGCCTTCCTGATCGTCGTCCTCAGCGTGTACGTCGCCCGCTCGACCGGCGCGTGGGTCCTCGCGATCGGCTTGGCGCGCTATGCGTTCTTCGCAGCCGGGTGGATTTGGCCGTGGATGCGGGCGCCGCTGCCGCCCCGCTACTGGCGCAAGGTCGTCGCTGCGACTCAGGGGGTCGTCTTGACGGTTGCGGCTGCAGATGTCGTGCCCCCCGCTCTGGCCAAGGCGGCCATCCTGGGCGCGCTTGCGCTGCTCTGCGAGTCGTTCGGCCGCGACACGTGGTGGCTCTGGAGTCACCGACACGCGGCGCAACGAGCAGCGCCGGCCGCTGCAGGTCGCGTAAGGACGAGCACCGCCGTGGCGCTCACGATCGTCGCCTTGCTGTTCGTCTGGGTCGCCCTGGTCGCTCCGGACCATCCGGCTCGTCTCACGCCGAGTACGTTCCTGAGACTCCCGCTCGAAGGCATCGCCGTTCTCGCCCTCGCCCTCGCCCTGCCCGCCAAGGGCCGGCGGGTCCTGGCCTGGGTCGTCGGACCTGTTCTCGGTCTGCTGGTGATCGTGAAGGTCCTCGACATGGGCGTCTACGCGACCTTCGACCGCCCGTTCGATCCCGTTGCCGACTGGCGGTACACCGGGATCGGCATCGAGACGCTGCGCGACTCCGTCGGATCGAGGGACGCTGACCTCGTCGTAGCCGGCGCGGCCATGCTCATCGTCGCCGTACTCGTCCTCACGACTCTGGCGGTGCTTCGCCTGACCCGGGTCGCAGCCGCCCACCGCCGCTGGTCGCTCCGTGCCATCACGGCGCTCGGCGCCGTCTGGGTCCTTTGCTGGGCGTTCGGGGCGCAGCTTGTGTCCGGCGTGCCGTTTGCCTCGGCGAGCGCCGCCACCCTTGCCGTCGACGAGGTGCGCGCGGTGCGCGCCGGCATCAAGGATCGCGAGCTCTTCGCGGGCGAGCTCCAACGTGACCGATTCCGAGACACCCCCAGCGACCAGCTGCTCACCGGCCTGCGCGGCAAGGACGTCATCGTCGCGTTCGTCGAGAGCTACGGCGTGGTCGGTCTCCAGGATTCCGTTGTCTCGCCGCACGTCGATGCGGCTCTCGCCGACGGGGCGCAGCGACTGGAGGCCGCCGGCTTCCACGCGCGGAGCGCATTCCTCACCTCGCCCACGTTCGGCGGCGCCAGCTGGCTCGCGCACTCCACTCTCCATTCGGGGGTCTGGGTCAACAGGCAATGGCGCTACGACCAGCTCGTCGCAAGCGACCGGTTCACGCTCAGCCAGGCGTTCAAGCGGGCCGGATGGCGGACCGTCGACGACGTGCCGGCGAACAACCGCGACTGGCCGCAGCGGGCGTTCTACGGTTACGACAAGGTCTACGACCAGCGCAACCTCGGGTATCTCGGCCCCACGTTCGCCTATGCCCCCATGCCCGACCAGTACGTCCTCCTGGCTCTGCAACGCCTCGAGCTCGCCAAACGCGACCGCCGCCCGGTCTTCGCCGAGGTCGACATGGTGTCGAGCCATGCGCCGTGGACGCGCATCCCCGAGCTGATCGACTGGGACGACGTCGGCAACGGCTCGGTCTTCAACAGCATGCCGGTCGACCAGGTTTCCACGGGCGCGCTCTGGAGCGACCACGACCAGGTTCGCGCCGCGTACGGGCGGTCCGTCGAGTACTCCCTGAACGCACTCTTCTCCTTCGTGCAGCGCTATGGCAACGACGACCTCGCGCTCGTCGTCCTGGGCGACCATCAGCCCTCGACCATCGTCACCGGGCTGCACCCCGAGCTGAGCCACGACGTGCCGATCTCGGTCATCGCGCACGACCCGGCGGTGCTGGACCAGATCGCCGGTTGGGGCTGGGAGGACGGCCTGCGGCCGAGCCCGCAAGCCCCCGTCTGGCCGATGAACGCCTTCCGCGACCGCTTCCTCACCGCATTCGACACCCAACCGGCGGGGAGGTAGCCCCGAGCGTGCGGCTCTCACCCGGCTGACGACAGCTCGATGTCGAACGTGTGCGCGCCCCTGTGGGCCTTCGCCGCCAGGTAGCGGCCGTTCGCGGCGGACAGGTGCACGGCCGTCGGCACCTGCGCGGCGACGCTCACCCCGCACCGGCGAAGCTGCCGGGCCTTGTCGGGGTTATTGCTGAGCAGGGCGACCTCCGACACTTCGAGCGCCTGCAGCATCTGCGCCGCGGCAACGTAGCTCCGCTCGTCCTCGCGGTGGCCCAGCGCGAGGTTCGCTTCATAGGTGTCCAGTCCCATGTCCTGCAGCGCGTAGGCCTCGAGCTTCGCGTACAGGCCGATGCCGCGTCCCTCCTGCCGGAGGTAGAGGAGAAAGCCGCCGGAGTCGGCGATCCGCTCGACGGCTTCGCGTAGCTGCGGCCCGCAGTCGCAGCGCTGACTGCCGAACACGTCGCCGGTGAGGCACTCGCTGTGCGGCCGGACCAGCGGGATCCGCTCGTAACCGCCTGGCGGACGGTCGGCGGCGAGGTCGCCCAGCCCGAATGTCAGATGCTCCCGGCCGTCGACGAGACCGTCGAAGCTGAACACTCGTGCCTCCGTGACATAGCCGTCGGCGAGTCGCAGCGGCACCGAGACCTGCGTGCGGACCGTCGCGGTGGGCACTCGCATCAACATCGTCCCGTCCCTCACTCGTCCTCGAATCGGGACGAAAGGGCGTAGCGCAGCAACACCACGTCGCCGATCTGCCGGACCTCGGCGAGCGTAGCGCGCCGAGCCGGATTCCAGGGGAAGCAGCCGTCGCGCACGAACCTCGGAGCCTGCGAGTCGCCGACGAACACCGGGGCGACGACGAGCTGGAGCTCATCGACGAGATCGGCGGTCAGGAACTGCGTGTGCACGGTCCCGCCCCCCTCGACCATGAGCCGCTCCACGCCGCGTTCCGCGAGGTCGTTGCTCAGCCCGGACATCTCCACGGTGACGCCGGCGTCGACGACGGTCGCGACCGGTCCTAGGCGCCCGCGGGCGTCGTTCACGCGCGGCCTCGGGCAGTAGACGAGCTTCTCAGCTTCGCCGGCGGTGAAGAAGTCGGCGCGCGCGTCGAGCTCGGCCCGGGAGGTCACCGTGACCTTCATCGGCGACGGCGCGAGCCCCCGGGCCGTCCGCTCGTCGCGGCGCGCCTGCGAGCGCACGACGAGCCGCGGGTTGTCGTTCCGCACGGTCGTGGCGCCGACCAGGATCGCGTCGCACGAGGCGCGGACGGCGTCGACCCGGTCGAAGTCCGCGTCGTTCGAGAGCAACAGCCGCGACGCCGCGCTCGCGATGTACCCGTCCATCGAGACGCTGCAGGAGAGCAGCGTGTAGGGGCGGTCACGCATCGGCGGCTCCGCCGGTCTCGGCGATCGAGGGGCGAGGCACCCAGGCGGCAACGAGGACGAGGGCACCCGGCAGGCTGGCGACGAGGACCATGACGCCGTAGACGACGGCGGTGGCGACCCCTAGATCCGCGCCCAGGCCGGCCGCGGCGAACGCCCATGCCGTCGCACCCTCGCGGGGCCCCCAGCCGGCGACGCTGGGGAGGACCATGGCCAGCATGGCGAGCAGAGCAAGTGGAAACAGCTCCGAGAGTGGCGCGGTGGCGCCGGCAGTCCGCGCGGCGATCACGAACGTGATCGCATGGCCCATGACGACCAGAAGGGATGCGAGCACGATCACCGGCCACGCCCTTCGGGCCAGGAGCGCGCCGCGAAGGTCGCCGGCGATCGCGCGCCGAACCCGCGCCCACCGCGAGCGCCCATCGCCAGGTCGCGCCCGGCCGACGAGCGCCACAGCGATCGCCACGGCTACGAGCACGGCAGCCACCAGCGGGATCGACGGGCGCACCGGCGAGGGCAGCGCCACCAGGACGACGACCGTCAGGACGGCCTCCACGACCTGCCCGGCGGTGCGCTCCCACCCGACGGCCCGCAGAGCGAGGCCGACATCACGCACGTTGCGGCCGTGGCTGACGCCGCGGTGAACGTCGCCGGCGACCCCGCCGGGGAGCGTGACGTTGAGGAAAATCGACCGGTAGCACGCTGCGACGGCAGCCGGAAAGGACAGACGAAGGCCGAGGCCGTGCGCCACGGTCGTCCACCGCCACGCACAGCAGGCGGTGGTGAGCACGCCGATCCCCGCTCCTGCCACCAACGCCGCGCCGTCGACGGCGCGGATGCCGTCGAGAAACGGGCCGATGCCCAGGTACCAGACGACGACAGCAAGCGTCCCGACCGCGACCACAGGGCGCGCCCATCTCCACGGGAACGTACTGCTCGTCACGGCAGCACCAGCAGGTCGGCATGGCCCACGGTCACAGCGAGCTCACGCGCTCGCGCCTCCGCCAGGCGCCTCCGTGTATACGAGCCGGTCTCGGAAGCGAGTTCGACAGACTGCTCGCACGCAGCGCCGATCCAACCGGTGAACCATTTTGCAGCCAGATCGGCCTCGGCGGCGCCGAGCCGCCACGGGGTCGGCCGGACGAGCACTTCGGCCCCCCGCCGACGGAATCCCTCGATGGCGGCGACGACGGCATCGGGGCCGAGCAGGCGGCCGCGCACGGTCATTCGGCGCTGGTGGGCGTCGAAAGCGGCCGACACGCGGGAGTCCAGCGGATCCGCCGGGACGAGATCGACATGACCGACGACGGAGAGGCTCAGGATGACCGGGCATTCCGCTTTCGTGCAAACGTCGATCAACCCGTCCAGCTCATCCCGTGTCAGCAGGTCGAGGAGCGCCGAGGCGGTGACGAGGCTTGCATCCGCGAGATCGCCCGGGCGCAGCAGCGCGACGTCGGATGCCCGCGTCTCGACGGAGACCGATGCGCCGTCGGCGGCCGGGCCGGGGAGCTCGGCCGCCGCGGCGTCCAACAGGTCCTCGTCCCGGTCGTGCAAAACCCAGTGCTGCGGCCCCGGCAGGAGCGGAGCGAGCCAGCGGCCCATCGAACCGGTGCCGCAGCCGAAGTCGTGAATCACCAGGCGGCCCGCCGAAGGAAGGCGCCGCCGGAGGCTCTCGACGAGCTCAGGGTCGCGCGCCGCGGCGTCGGCAGGCTCGCGGAGGTCCAGCCACTCGCCGCTCACCCGAGTGTGTTCGGCGATCATCGCGCCGC
>Ga0307286_10000519_pt1 | contig 11019 bp, 9 predicted proteins | sample ER_DNA_140_FD_194478 | JGI IMG/M metagenome (GOLD analysis project Ga0307286, IMG submission 194478) | Bulk soil microbial communities from the East River watershed near Crested Butte, Colorado, United States - ER_DNA_140 | ecosystem: Environmental > Terrestrial > Soil > Floodplain | place: USA... | reverse complement strand
CTCATGTCAATCTCGGGCTGGCAATCGACTTGCCCAAGGAGGACGGCACTCGACAACTCCTGGTGCCCAGCATCAAGAGTTGCGAGACCCTCGACTTTGCACAGTTCTGGAACGCGTACGAGCAGGTGGTCAAGAAGGCTCGGGCCGGCCAGCTCACTGTAGAAGACTTCGCCGGGACCACGATCACGCTGACCAACCCCGGCACCATCGGCACTAGCCACTCGGTGCCACGCTTGATGCAGGGTCAGGGCGCGATCATCGGCGTCGGCTCGATGGAATACCCGCCAGAGTTCCAGGGGTCTGATCCCGATCGGCTCAGTGACATGAGCGTCTCCAAGATCATGACACTGACCTCGACGTATGACCACCGGGTTATCCAGGGGGCACAGTCCGGGGAGTACCTGGCTCGCCTGCACGCCCTGCTGCTCGGCGAGGACGGCTTCTACGACGACCTCTTCGGGGCGCTCCGCGTCCCGTACGAGCCGATTCGCTGGGCACAAGACCTCAGCACCGCTCACGAAGACCAGATCCCGAAGCAAGCCCGGATCATGGAGATGATCAACGCATATCGGGTGCGCGGCCATCTGATGGCCGACACCGATCCCCTAGAGTATCGCCAACGGCGCCATCATGATCTTGACGTACAGTCACACGGCCTGACGCTGTGGGACCTGGATCGCGAATTTGCGACCGGATCCTTCGCCGGCGGTGAGGGCCGGATGAAGATGCGAAAGATCTTGGGCATCCTGCGTGATTCCTATTGCCGGACCATCGGCATCGAGTACATGCACATTCAAGAGCCGGCGCAGCGCAAGTGGATCCAGGACCGGGTAGAGCGCCCCCATGAGTCCCTACCACGCGAGGAGCACCTGCGGATCCTGGACAAGCTCAACGAGGCCGAGATCTTCGAGACGTTCCTGCAAACCAAGTTCGTAGGACAGAAGCGCTTTTCGCTGGAGGGCGGCGAGTCTGCGATCGTGCTGCTGGACGAGGTGTGCGAGCAGGCCGCCGAAGCAAATCTTGAGGAAGTCTGCATGGGCATGCCGCACCGCGGCCGGCTCAATGTGCTGTCCAACATTGTCGGCAAGTCCTATGAGCAGATCTTCCGGGAGTTCGAGGGCAATCTTGATCCCCGTACCGTGCAAGGCTCCGGGGACGTCAAGTACCACTTGGGCTCGGAGGGCAAGTTCACCGCCCTGAGCGGTGCGACGATCAAGACCTCGGTTGCCGCGAACCCGAGCCATCTCGAGGCAGTCAATCCGGTGCTGGAAGGCATCGCGCGAGCCAAACAAGACATCCTCGACCGCGGAGCGGCGTTCCCGGTGCTACCCGTGCTGATGCACGGCGACGCCGCGTTCGCGGGCCAGGGCGTGGTCGCCGAAACCCTCAACCTCAGCCAACTGCGCGGCTATCGCACCGGCGGCACCATTCACATCGTCGTGAACAATCAGGTCGGCTTCACCACCGCACCAACCGAGTCGCGATCCTCCATGTATTGCACGGATGTGGCCCGCATGATCCAAGCGCCGATCTTCCACGTAAACGGGGATGACCCGGAGGCGTGCATTCGAGTGGCCCGGCTCGCTTTCGAGTTCCGACAGGAATTCAACAAGGACGTGGTCATCGACCTCATCTGCTACCGCCGCCGCGGTCACAACGAAGGCGACGATCCGAGCTTCACCCAGCCACGGATGTACGACCTGATCGAGAAAAAGCGCTCCGTACGCAAGCTCTATACCGAGGCGCTGATCGGTCGGGGCGACATCACCGTCGAGGACGCCGAGAGGGTCATGACCCGCTTCCAGCAGCGTCTGGAGGATGTCTTCACAGAGGTCCGGGGGACGACGCAGCCGCCCACGGACATGGATTACAGCCGCGTGCCGGCATACCCGAAGAAGTCCGCCGCCAAGCACGGCACCGCGGTCAGCATAGAGATGCTGAAGAAGGTTGCGGACGCCTACACCACCTTCCCCGCAGGGTTCACGGTGCATCCCAAGGTGATGCCGCAGCTGCAGCGGCGCGCGGCTGCGATCACCCAGGGTCCAATCGACTGGGCCACCGCCGAGATAGTGGCCTTCGGCTCCTTGCTGTTGGACGGGCGTACGGTCCGCCTCACCGGACAAGACACCCGGCGCGGCACCTTCGTGCAACGGTTTGCCTCCATCGTTGACCGCAAGACCGGCGAGTCATGGGTCCCGCTGAAGCATCTCGATGAAAACCAGGGCAAATTCCATGTCTTCGACACGCTGCTGAGCGAGTACGCGGCGATGGGTTTCGAATACGGCTACTCGGTAGCGAGCCCGGAAGCATTGGTGCTCTGGGAGGCACAGTTTGGTGACTTTGCCAACGGCGCGCAGACGATCATCGATGAGTTCATCGTCTCGGGTCAGGCCAAGTGGACCCAACAATCTGGAGTCGTACTCCTATTGCCGCACGGCTACGAGGGCCAGGGTCCCGACCACTCGACAGCCCGCCTGGAACGGTTCCTGCAGCTCGCTGCCGAGGACGCGTTCACAGTGGCGCAACCGTCGAATCCGGCGAACTACTTCCACATGCTCCGGCAGCAAGCGTTGGGCGAGCTCCATCGGCCACTGATCGTGATGACCCCGAAGTCGATGCTGCGCAACAAGCTCGCTGTCTCCCAGCCGTCGGACTTCACCCAGGGGTCGTGGAAGACGGTGCTGGCTGATCCCACTATCGAAGACCCGAGCAAGGTCACCTCGGTGTTGCTCTGCTCAGGAAAGATTCGCTGGGACCTGGTGAATGCTCGGAGCCAGGCAGGCAAAGATGGCCAGGTCGCAATCATCGCGGTCGAGCGCCTTTACCCGCTCCCAACGAAAGAACTGGTCAAACAGCTCAGACGTTTCGACGGCGTGGACGAGCTGCGCTGGGTCCAGGACGAGCCGGCCAACCAGGGGGCATGGCCTTTCATGGCACTGAACCTGCCGCAACGACTGGCCGAAGCCGAGCCGGGTAAGACCTGGCGGCTGACTCCGATCACCCGACCGGAGTCCTCGGCACCATCGGTGGGGTCGGCGTCGGTTCACCTGCAACAACAGCGCGCCCTGATGCAAGCAGCCCTCGCCTAGGCGCTATGTACTTCACTGACCGGGGAATTGAGGAGCTTCAGGAACGACGGGGACACGATGCTGTCACCCTCGGCTGGCTGGCTGAACAGCTTCGGACGTTTGTCGATCTCCATCCCGAATTCGAATCGCCCGTGGAGCGCCTTGCCACATGGCTCGCCCGCCTCGACGACGAAGACGAGTAGCTCAACTCGTGGCATATGTAGACAAGATGTAGACTGCGGCCATGACCGATACGACCACGGTTCGGGTGAAGAGAAGTACTCACGAAGCATTGAGCGCCGCCGCGCGTGACCGTGCGGTCTCGGCGGACGAGGTAATCACCGCCGGCCTACGGGCCCTGGCACGGGAGGAGAAGCGGCGGGCCTTCGAGGAGACTGCACGTCGATTGGGCAGCGATCCCGATGACCGGGCCGAGGTCGCCGCGGCGATCCGCGACGTACTCGGCGAGTGAAGGGCTCGGTCTACTCCCTCCGCCGTCCCCGAGATACGCGAGGTCATGAGCAAGCTGGAAGGCGATTCGCCGTCGTGGTTCTGGCGTCGCGCTACGCGCACCTGAGCCAGTGGCTGGTAGTCCCCACCAGCACCCGAGCAGCGCTCGCTCCGTATCGGCCGCAGATCATGGTGGCCGGACAAAGCACTCTCGCTCTCTGTGACGCTCTGATATCGGTCGATCCCACCCAGCGGCTGGGAGATCCTATCGATTACCTCTCACTCCCAGCTCTGCGTGAGATTGACGAATCGTTGGCGCTGTTACTCGATCTCGATGTGGTGTGAGCAGACCATATGCATCACGGCTTAATCCAAGATTTCCTCGAGCCCGGAGGTCACGGCTCAAAGATGATCTTGCCGAAATGATCACCCGCAATCATGGCAGCGAATCCGGCTGCGGCATCGGACAACGGCAGGACCCGATCGATGCGCGGACGTACGCCGCTCGCGACCAACATCTGGGTTAGGGAGATCAGCTCATCGCGGGTGCCCATCACTGAGCCGATCACCCGAAGCGGCTTGAAGTAGATCTTGGTTAGCTCAGCCTTGGGCGGATTGTCCCCGGAGGTGGCGCCGCAGATCACCAGTGTGCCACCGGGCTTCAGGACGTTGATCGAATGTGACCAGGTAGCAGCACCCACACTGTCCATGACCGCGTCGACGCGCTCCGGAAGTCGGGCACCAGCTGCAAAGGCTTGATGTGCACCGAGACCGATTGCTCGGGCACCACGGGCTTCGTTACGCGAGGTGACCCACACCCGCATCCCCGCCTGTCGTGCGAGTGCGATCAGCGCAGTGGACACTCCCCCGCCGGCACCCTGGATCAACACAGTGTCGCCTGGGCGGGCAGCCGACTGGCTGAAGAGCATCCGGTACGCCGTCAGCCACGCCGTGGGGAGGCACGCCGCTTGGGCAAAGCTCAGCTCAGGCGGCTTCTCGACCAGATTGGTCGCGGGTACCCATACCTGCATCGCAAAGGTGCCGGGATAGCGCTCGGACAGCAGCGACCGATCCGGGTCATAGGTCGCATCGGATCCCACAAAATCCGGGGAGTTGATCACTGCGTGCACGATGACCTCGCGACCGTCGTCGGTGACACCAGCCGCGTCGCAGCCGAGGATCATGGGCAGCCGGTCGGCCGGCAGTCCGACTCCATGTAGCGACCACAGATCGTGACGATTGAGGCCAGCGGCCTTCACCACGACCCGCACCCAGCCGGCGGGCACGCTGGGCGGCTCGATCTCACCGACGACCAGGGCGTCCAACGGCGACTCAGGGTTCGCCCGGACAGCGTAGGCCGCCAACATGTCTTCACCCTATTGGGGCCGGATCGCCGCCTCATGCAGTTGCGCGGCATCCGCCGATACAGTGCATGAGGTGAGCAACGGCGCCAGCGGTCTGGTCGAGGCTTTCCGCGCTCAGACTGGCCGGCAGCCTGCCGGAGTCTGGGCCGCGCCTGGTCGGGTCAATGTGATCGGTGAGCACACCGACTACAACGACGGCTACGTGATGCCGTTCGCCCTCGCGCAACGGGTACTGATCGCTGCCGCTCCACGTAATGATCATGGAACCTGGACGGTAACGTCACTGAACAATCGCTCGACGAAGATCTTCCACACCGCCGATCTGCAACCCGGGATGACCGGTTGGCAGGCGTACGTCGCAGGTGTGGTCTGGGCCCTGAAGGAGGCCGGGCACCGGATCGACGGAGCTGACCTGGTGCTGACATCCGATGTGCCTAAGGGTGCCGGTTTGTCCTCCTCAGCCGCGCTGGAATGCGCCGTGCTCATTGCTCTAGCCGATCTTAACGAGCTCGAGATCCCCGGCCTCGAGCGAGCCAAACTCGCCAGACGTGCCGAGAACGCCTTTGTCGGAGCCCCGACTGGGCTGATGGATCAGGCCGCCTCGACACTGTGCACCGCCGACCATGCGCTGTTCTTCGACTGCCGCACAGACGCTGCCGAGCAAGTTCTCGTCGACACTCGCAGCGCCGGCCTGGAAATACTCGTCCTCGATACGAAGACGCCTCATGCGCTGGTCGACAGCGAGTACGCAGCCCGCCGAGCCAGCTGCGAGGAAGCTGCTCGGCTGCTTGGTGTGGCGGCGTTGCGCGATGTCACTGATCTGGATGCCGCCCTGGCGCAGTTGTCCGATCAGGTGATGCGCCGCCGGGTACGCCACGTGGTTACCGAGAATGCCCGGGTGCTGGAGGCCGTCGCCATCTTGCGGGCGGGCCGCATTGCCGACCTCGCGCCGCTCCTCGACGCGTCACACGAGTCCATGCGGGACGACTTCGAGATCACGGTGCCCAAGGTGGACCTTGCGGTGGAGACCGCCCGGGCTTCGGGAGCGCTCGGCGCCCGAATGACCGGCGGCGGATTCGGTGGTTGCATCATCGCCCTGGCCGCGACCGGTGAATCCGAGCGCATCGGAGCAGAGGTCGCCCTCAGGTTCGGCGCCGCGGGATACGGCCAGCCCGCATACTTCACGGCAGTTCCGTCCGCCGGCGCTCAACGCGTGCAGTGACTCGCAGCTAATCGTTGCGATCGGATTCCAAACGGACCGGCATCGATCAAACAAAAGCATTGCGTGCAAGGATTCACTCTGTCCTCAGGACCTATCCGCCGCAGACTAGAGCGGTGAGTACGCGTACATCAGCCCAGGCTCATGAGTACCTGGGTTGGAAGGGAGCAGCAAACACATGAATGTCCGGATCAAGCTTGGGGTGGTCGCGGCCTCGGTCGCCGCTCTGGCTTTGAGTGCCTGTGGCTCGAGTTCACTGAGCGGAGAGAGCGGCGCGTCAACCGCCCCGTCGGTCTCTGTCAGCCAAAACGTGGACCTTTCAGCCAAGCTGCCTGAGAGCATCAAGAACGCCGGCGTCATCAAGATCGGCGTCGACGCAAGCTACGCCCCCAACGAGTTCCTGGCCGGCGACGGCAAGACCGTGCAGGGCATGGACGTCGATGTATTCAATGCAGTCGCGTCCAAGTTCGGGGTCAAGACCGAGTGGCACCCGGCCGACTTCGGCAGCATCATCAACGGCGTCAATGGCAAGAAGTACGACATGGGGATCTCGTCCTTCACCATCAACGACGAGCGCATGAAGCAGGTCAACATGGTCAGCTATTTCCGCGCAGGCACCCAGTGGGCCACCGCTGCGGGCAACCCCAAGGGGGTCGACCCTGACAATGCCTGCGGCAAGAACGTCGCGGTCCAAAGCAACACAACCCAAGAGATGGATGATCTTCCGGTGCGCCAGAAGAAGTGCGGTAGCAACAAGATCAACGTCTTGTCCTTCAAGGACCAGAGCCAGGCCACTGCCGCCGTGGTCAGCGGCAAGGCAGACGCCATGCTGTCCGACTCGCCGGTGGTCGCATATGCGGTGAAGCTATCCGGCGGAAAGCTCGAGCCGCTCGGTGACATCTACGAGGCGGCCCCGTACGGTTATGTGCTGCCGAAGGCTGAGACCGAGTTCGCACAGGCCATCGTCGAGGCGCTCAAGGAGATCGACAAGGACGGCGCCTACAAAGCTGCCCTCGAGAAGTGGGGCGTTCAGCAGGGCGCCATCTCTGACTTCGCGGTAAACCCGACGTCATGACAACCACAACGGAAGCCCGCCCGGCGGTCAGCGATGATCGCCCCGGGCTGATCCACGCTAAGCAGGTTCGCCATCCCGGTCGCTGGGTCGCCATCGCCGTGATTGCTGTTCTGACCTTGATGTTCTTGAACATGCTGATCTTCAACCCAGCGTTCAACTGGCCGCTGGTGTTCCAGGCCATGAACCAGACCCCGGTGATCGAGGGCTTCTGGAAGGGCACCATCCTCGTCACGATCCTGTCAATGATCTTCGGTGTCGCAGTCGGGGTGCTGCTGGCGGTGATGCGGCTCTCCGACAACCCCGTTCTCAAAGGCGTGGCGTGGATCTACACCTGGTTCTTCCGGGCCATCCCCCGCTATGTGCTGCTCACGATCATGGGAGCTCTCGGCGTCCTCTTCACAACGGGCCTGGCCATCGGAGTGCCGTTCGACTGGAAGATCATCCAGTGGCTCGGGCTGTCCGGTAACTGGCGCATCGCCACCTTTGACGCCAACGCGATCTTCGTTGGCCTCATCGGCGGCGTCATCGGCTTGGCCGCCTCCGAGGCCGCGTACATGGCTGAGATCGCGCGCGCCGGCATCCTCAGTGTGGACCCGGGTCAGATGGAGGCCGCGCAGGCACTCGGCATGAGCCGTGGCAAGGCGATGCGCCGGGTCGTGCTGCCCCAGGCGATGCGGGTGATCGTGCCACCGACAGGCAATGAGACCATTGCCATGCTGAAGGACACCTCGCTGCTGCTGGCGATTCCGGTCACCACCGAGCTGTTCTTCCAACTGCAGGCCATCGGCGCGCGTACCTTCCAGGTCTTCCCGATCCTGGTCGCGGCCACGCTCTACTACTTGATCGCCTCAAGCATCTTGATGGTCGGCCAGGCTTACCTCGAGAAGAGGTTCGGCCGCGGCTTCGGCACCCCGGTGAGCTCGGAGAAGGAAGAGGCAGCCAAGGGCCTGGCGGCTGGAGGAGCGAAGTGACCACCACATCGTCGACCGAGGCTGACCACCTCGTAAGTGCCGTCAATGTCACCAAATCGTTCGGCACCAACGAGGTGCTGAAAGGGATTGACCTCACCGTCGACGCCAAGGAAGTCGTCTGCCTGCTTGGCCCCAGCGGATCGGGCAAGACCACCTTCTTACGTCTGATCAACCAGATGGAGCTCCTGACTGGAGGAAGAATCTGGGTGGGCGGCGAACTGATCGGCATCGAGGACCGCAAGGGCAAACTGCACGTGCGGACGGACAAGGACATCGCGCGGCAGCGCTCCCGGATCGGGATGGTCTTCCAGCGGTTCAACCTGTTCCCGCATATGACCGCGCTGCAGAATGTGATGGAAGCGCCGGTGAAGGTGAAAGGGCTGTCCAAGGCGGAGGTCAATAAGGAGGCCCTCGCGCTCCTGGACATGGTGGGCCTGGCAGATCGGGCTAGGTACTATCCGTCGCAGCTCTCCGGCGGACAGCAGCAGCGGGTCGCCATTGCACGAGCCTTGGCCATGAAGCCGGAGCTGATGCTCTTCGATGAGCCCACGTCGGCGCTCGACCCAGAGTTGGTGGGTGAAGTCCTCGGTGTGATGCGCAATCTCGCCGAGGAAGGCACCACCATGATCGTGGTCACCCACGAGATGGCCTTCGCGCGCGAAGTCGCCGACCGCGTGGTCTTCATGGATCAAGGCGTCGTCGTCGAGGAGGGCCCGCCGGATGCCGTGCTGCTGAACCCGCAGGAGGAGCGCACCAAGACGTTCCTCCGCCGTGTCAAGCACGACGCCGAAACCGAGGCCGCGCACGACGCCGAGCTGGCCAGGATTCTGGCGGAGGCTGAGGGATTGGAAAACGAGGCTGAGGCCTAGGGAAGGGCTTCGAAGGCCAACCTCTACCGTTGCCCCCTATTGGCCGCCGGAGGCACGAAGACGGCCGTCGAGCGCGGGTGGAGCACACCAACCAATACAGCGATTGCAAGTGCGGCCAGCACGACGGAGACCCAGGTGGTCCCACCACCTGCAAAGCTCAACGCCAGCGGCAGCAAGATCAACTGAGTGGCCACGGCCGGTCCCCGGCTCCATCTCTTGCCGCGGAACACACTGCGCGCCACGAACAGGAGAAATACGCCGAAGCAGGCCATCAGGATGGCGACGCCGACCCCGACGACTGCGCGTGACATGCGAACCTGACCAATCTCCAACGCGGCGTATCCCAGTGCAATCAGCGCCTCAAGCGCGAGCGAGACGGCAGCGACGACGAGCGTGACTGGCCGACGATCCGACCACGACGCTGTCTGAGTCATATGAGCTGTTTTGAGCCGATGGGAGCGGGTACAACCGGTGTAAGAGGCGGCAATGACCGTAACTGGACGCAAATGTGAGGCACCGAACGCTCGAAACTCTTGTATTGCCTGTCAATACTTGAAAGTCTTGGGGGGCGCGGGTCAAGGATCAGTGTAGAGGACCCGTGGCTTCCCCATCCTGCGGGGTCCTGCGCCAAGGGGCCCAGAGCAACCAGATAGGAGTGTAACGCCATGGATTGGCGCCACAAGGCCGCCTGTCTGGATGAGGACCCAGAGCTGTTCTTCCCGATCGGGAACACCGGCCCGGCCCTCCTCCAGATTGAAGAGGCCAAGCAAGTCTGCCGGCGATGCGACGTCAGGGACGCATGCCTGCAGTGGGCGCTGGAAGCAGGTCAGGATCATGGTGTCTGGGGCGGTCTTAGCGAGGATGAGCGGCGAGCGCTAAAGCGGCGCGCCGCACGTGCGCGAATCCGCACCGCATAATCCGGGGGTTCATCCAGCAGCAAGAACGCCGGAGGGAAAGTCCCTCCGGCGTTTTCTTTGCGCTCTCAGCTCAGGTCAGATTCGAGATTCGGTCTGCCCGGGTGAAGGCTACGGCGTCCTTGGCTGCAACAGTGACAGTCACGAGTCCCGTGCTGTTCACCACGACGGTCGGACCATCGCATCCCTTGCCAGGATCCTTGTCGTGGATGACGTCGCAGTAGGTGCCCTTGGGCAATCCGGTCTGAACGCGAATCTGTTTCGCATCGGTTCCGTTGTTGAACGCCGCCCAACCCTTGCCATCCTTGCTGAACGCGATCACGTTGGCGTCGTCGGTGTAGAAGTTCGCACGCTTCGCATTGCCTACGTAGTTGTGCCACTTGACCATCGCCACGATGCCGCGGTCGCGGTGATCACAGGTCCACTTTCCTGACGTGCAGTCGGCGTCGGTGATCAGGCCATTGGCTTTCGCAGGCGGTGAGTCGTCCCGCGTCTCCCACTCAAAGCTGGAGAAGACCTGGGGAGACCCGTAGCCGGAGGCCAGCAGCCACTCGTTCGCCAAGATGAACGTCGCGCCGTCCTTGTGCCCCAGGTACTCCCCGGGATTGCGGTCGGTGTCATGGTTCGTGACGAAGGACATGGTCTTCTTGCTCGAGGTCAGACCCGATCCTTTACCGAACACCTCGAGGGTGGCGATGCTTCCGATGTGCGCATCGGGATAGCTCTTGAAGGCGGCCTGCATCTGCTTCGCTGCGTCGAGCCCTAGCACATCACCGGAGCGCGTAAAGGCCTCTGGCGAGAGAATGCCAGGGCCGCCGCCGAAGACCTCGAGAGCCCAGTACGGCTTCACACCGTCCTTGGTCTTGTGCAGTCGGGAGTGGATCGCATCTAGATCGTCCTGACCGATGTGCTTGGCAGCGTCAACGCGGAATCCGGAGACGCCATAGCCGATCAGCTTGTTCAGGTAGTCAGCAAGCGTGTCTTGGACCTTGTCGGTCTCAGTGCGTAGGTCTTCTAGACCGACCAAATTGCACTTGAAGACCTGAAGTTTGTTGTTGAAGTCCTGGATTCCGCCATCGCTCGACGGGC
>Ga0307286_10000512_pt1 | contig 11054 bp, 11 predicted proteins | sample ER_DNA_140_FD_194478 | JGI IMG/M metagenome (GOLD analysis project Ga0307286, IMG submission 194478) | Bulk soil microbial communities from the East River watershed near Crested Butte, Colorado, United States - ER_DNA_140 | ecosystem: Environmental > Terrestrial > Soil > Floodplain | place... | reverse complement strand
ATCTTGCCTTCGGCCAGCAGATCCTCACAAGTTGCAACCACGTCCTCGGCAGCGGCCACAGTCTCGGCACCGCCGTGCAGTTGATAGAGATCCACGGCGTCCAGCCCGAGCCGACGCAAGCTAGCCTCGCACTCGGCCCGAATGGCTTCCGGGCGGACATCAGTGCCGCCACCCGTGCGCCGACCCTCATCCATGCGTAGGCCGAATTTGGTGGCCACGGCGACCGATTCCCGTACGGTGGCCGGCAGCGCGGCCAGTGCCTGCCCGACGATGCGCTCGGAGTGCCCGGTGCCGTAGTTGGGCGCCGTGTCGATCAGCGTGACTCCTGCATCGATCGCCGCGTGCAGCGCGCGGATGCTCTCCGCGTCGTCGACCTCACCCCACCCGGCGTCGCGGCCGTCGAAGGTGAACGGACCGCCGAGGGCCCACGTGCCGACGCCGACCGCCGCGAGTTGACGCCCGCCCGCCCCCAGCGAACGAGTTTCGGTTGTCGTCGTGCTCATCGCTACTCCTGATCAGTTGATGGTTCGGCGGTGAAAGTGTCCGGCTGCGGTAGGTGCCCCTGCGGTCTCGGCCAACCTGGAGGCGGCGGTGGTGGCTCGGTGCCGTCCTCTCCGGCTTGGTAGGCGGCAATCTTCCAGTCGATCACTGCCATGTCGTCTTGGAGCTGGTCGAGCTGCGCCAGCACCCGGCGACGGTGAGCTCGTAGTAGGTCTAGCCGTCCCGCGCGTTCGGTGTCGCCCGACCGCACAAGGTCGACGAAGTGGCGCACGTCTTCTACCGGCATGCCCGTTCGCCGCAACCGCAGCACCACGTCCAGCAGGCCCAAGGTGTCCCGGTCGAAGACGCGACGCCCGGCGCCATCGCGGTGCACCGCGCCGAGCAGGCCGGCCCGGTCGTAGTAGCGCAGGGTGTCGATCGACAGACCCGAGAGTCGCGCCACGTCACCTATCAGTAGGTCGGCGTCGTCGTGGCCGGTCAGGTCCGGAAGTGCCGCGGATGTGCTCATATGACTAGCGTGCAGCCTGGAGCGCACTCCAGGTCAAGAAAGGATGTCGGTCATGGATGATTCGTCAGAGTTGGAGGGCCGCTCCGCGTTGATCACCGGCGGGGGGAGCGGAATCGGTGCCGCAATCGCGCGCCGGCTCGCCGGGCTGGGAGTCGTCGTACAGATTGCCGATGTCGATCTTGCTGGGGCGCAGGCGGTCGCCACTGAAACCGGCGGAGCGGCGTGGCAAGTGAACCTCAGCGACCCAGCGGCCCTTGGCGACATCGAGCTCGAGGTGGACATCCTGGTCAACAACGCAGGGATCCAGCGCGTGAGCCCCATAGAGGAACTGGATCCGGAGGTGTTCCACCGGATGCTGATGATCATGGTGGAAGCGCCGTTCCGGCTGATCCGGTCGGCCCTGCCGCATATGTACGCCCAGGGGTACGGCCGGATCGTGAACGTGTCCTCGGTGCATGGCCTGCGGGCATCGGCGTACAAGTCCGCGTACGTCACCGCCAAGCACGCACTCGAGGGTCTGTCCAAGGTGACCGCGCTGGAGGGTGGTCCGCATGGGGTGACGAGCAACTGCGTGAATCCCGGCTACGTCAGGACGCCGCTGGTGGAGCAGCAGATTGCCGACCAGGCCCGAATTCACCGGATCGCGGAGTCTGAGGTGCTGGAAACGATCATGCTGACGCACAACGCCATCAAGCGGCTGGTGGAGCCCGAGGAAGTCGCGGCCCTGGTCGGTTGGCTGGTCGGTCCGGATGCGGCCATGGTCAGCGGAGCCTCCTACACCATGGACGGCGGATGGACAGCGCAGTGAGCAGTTCTTACCGGCCGATCAGTGCAACGGTCGAGGGTGGCCGGTTGCACGGCGGAGAGTGGAATCCCTCCGGCGCGACGACGGTCGTTGCCGTGCACGGGATCACCGCCAACCACCGGAACTTCGGACTGCTGGCCGAAGCGCTCCCCCGACACCGGTTGCTGGCTCCGGATCTTCGGGGTCGCGGAGCCAGCCGTACGTTGCCGGGGCCCTGGGGGATCAACCGGCACGCCGAGGACGTCGCCCGGCTGATCACAGCCTCCGGCCGAGGGCCGGTAGTGCTCATCGGCCACTCGATGGGCGGATTCGTGACCACCGCGCTGGTCCGGAGATTTCCGGATCTGGTCTCTGGACTGCTGCTCGTCGACGGAGGGCTGCCTTTCCCGCTGCCCCAGGGAATCAACGCGGATCAAGTCGTCGCACAGACCCTGGGTCCAGCCCTGGAGCGACTGCAGAGAACGTTCCCCAGCCGGGACGCCTACCACCGATTCTGGCAAGCCCATCCTGCGCTGCGAGAGGTCTGGAGCGACGCCATCGCTGACTACGTGGACTACGACCTCGTTGGGAGCCCACCAGAGCTCAGATCCTCGGTCTCGTCGCAAGCGGTCGTTCAGGACGGCCGAGATCAATTCCAAGATCCGGATACGGCCGACGTGTTGGGCGACTTCTCCGGTCCGGCGCGGCTCTTGGTGGTCTCCCGCGGGCTGCTTGACCAACCGCCCGGCCTCTATCCCGAGGAGGAGCTGGTGCGCTGGCGCAACCGACTGCCCGCACTGATCATTGACGAAGTACCGCAGCTGAACCACTACACGATCATGTTGCATCCGTCCGGCGCGGCCCAGGTCGCGGCGGCTGTCAACGCGCTGAGCTGACCGACGATCGCCTAGCCGTAACTAGCACCTCCGCTTGCCGTGACATTTACGGTCAATCGAGAGGCTCGCCGCACAAAAATCACGCCTTTCATACGGTTGCCATTTTCCGGCGCCTCCGCCGGTATTGACGCGTACTCTGACCACCATCTGTGTCACTAGGAGCCGAGGGGGGCATGAGTGACGACCCTGGCGAGGCCCCGTGAGGGACGCCCAGTTCTCGATGGACCGTACGACGGAGTGCCGGATTATCTCCGTCGTCCGCTCACCCGGTGGCTTGAGAACGTATACACCGTAAAACCAGACGCGTTGGTACCGGAGATGGACGAAGTCGGCCTCGAGCGCCTGGCTGCTCTTCTTCGCATCGACCTTCGCGGTACTGATGGCTTCGGGATGCTCATTGGCATCCTCGCGTGGACCGATGACAACGACGAACGCTTGTTGGATGTCATCCACTACACCCTCCAGATCCCGACACGCATGCCCAAGATGTGGCACGAACTCGAGGTTTTGCTCGCGTACGGCGGCTCAATGTGGGCGGCGAGCAGCAGGGGGCTTCAGCGGAGAGTCGATGCCACAGCGACGGAGGTCTTCAACGCCGCAACCGCAGCCTCCGACAGTGCAAGTGATCACCTTGCGCTGGCATGGTCCGGCGCACACGGCCGGAGTCCCCATCCGGCTTCCGCATGGCACCACTCCATCAAGGCGCTCGAAACAAGCCTTCGGAGCATCGTATGTCCGTATGCGGAGACGGCGACGCTGCCATTCATCATCGACCAGCTCAAGACTGGGCAGTGGAGGCTCGAACTCCGAGGGCAAGCCCGCGATTACGCGATCGATCCACTCGTCAAGATGCTTGAACTCGTTTGGCCAGACCCAAACCGTCATGGGTCCCCCATCCCCGAGTCACCAGCGACAAAGGAAGAGGCAGGCGCAGTCGTTCTGCTTGCAGTGACGATCGTGCAGTGGGCGCGTGACGGGCAGATCATAAGGAATTAACCTCCCCGTCATTGCGACCATCCGACCTGATGTCAGCGGGTGATGCTGAGCGCACAAACGACCTCAGTAAGCGCGTCCGTGGAGTGGCCACTGATGAAAGAGTCGACGTACGGGAGGGCCGCCGCCATGCCGCCGGCCAGCGGCGCGAAGCCAGGCGCGGCCACCCTCGGGTTGGCCCACACGATCCGATGTGCATGCCTGCGCAGCGCAGCCATCTGTTTCGATAGCAGGCTTGGATCGTCGCGCTCCCAGCCATCGGAGACGATCAGCACGGCAGCGCCGCGAGCCATGCCGCGCCGACCATGAAGATCCATGAATTCACCGAGCGCCCAGCCAATGCGCGTACCGCCTGACCAGTCGGGCATCAGCGCCGCGGCCCGCGCGAGTGCGACGTCGGGGCTGGCCGAACGCAGTGCGCGAGTCAGCCGAGTCAGCCGCGTACCAAACACGAAGACCTCAGCGTGAGCGCGGTTTGCCATCCCCCACAGCAGCTGCAGGTACGCCCGGGCGTACGGCTCCATCGAACCGGAAATATCGAGGATGGCGACCAGGCGGCGTGGCGTCATCGTGCGGGTACGCCGGATCGCAACCGCTGGGTCGCCGCCCGAGCGCGTACTGCGACGCAGCGAAGAGCGCAGATCGAACCGGTCACCGCGACGATGCCGACGCCGCCGGCGGGACAGCCGCTGCGGTGGATCGGCGCCCAGCCGCTGCAACAGCGGAGCCAGCGCATTGAGCTCGTCCGCCGTCAGCTGTGCGAAGTCGATCTTGGTCAGCCTTTCCTCCAGGCTCGCGATTGTCGGTACGGGTCGGCCGGCATCCTCGCCGGAGGTGCTGTCGGCCCCCGCGACACGCTGCCGCAATGACCCATCCGCTCTGAGCCCGCTACCAGGAGGATCCTTGTGCTGCGGCGGTGGCTGAAGAACCGCAGGACTATTGGGATCTCCTCGTGACTCGGCAACATCGACCATCCCGCGGAACACGAGCGCAAACACCGCGTCGAATGCACCAATATCGGCGGTCGAACGCAGCAAGCTCACCCGAGCGCACCAGTACAGCTCCTGCACAGTCTTCGGCACGTCGAGTCCGATGAGTGTCGCGAGCCGCATGGTCTGGTCCGGCGAGACGGCAACGCCCTCGTCGCGAAGCCGTTCGCTGAAGTGGGCGAGCAGCGTCGCGCTGTCGATTGCTGTCATTCGACCGACAGGCCGGCCGCTCGGACAAGTTGTTGATCTTCGACGTACTTCAGCACCGAGCCCAGCGTCCGATCCACAGCATCGGTATCCACGACCCGCACCCCGAGCAACTCCAGCGCCGCGACCCAGTCGATGGTCTCGGCTATACCTGGCCGTTTCTGCAAGTCGAGACCACGTAATCGCTCGACAACTTGGGCTGCCTGCTCGGCGAGCGTTCGCGAGCTGCCCGGCACCCGCCGTCGGACGATCTCTGCTGCTCGCGCTGCCGGTGGGTACTCGATCCAGTGGAAGAGGCAGCGGCGCTTCAGCGCGTCATGCAGTTCCCGAGTCCGGTTCGATGTCAGCACGACGATCGGTCGATGCGACGCGAGGACCGTACCGAGCTCAGGAATGGTGACCGCGCCTTCGCCGAGCAACTCCAGCAGGAACGCCTCGAAGTCATCATCGGCGCGATCGACCTCGTCGATGAGGAGGACCGCCGGCCGAGGGCCGGGATGCCGCAACGCAGTGAGCAGCGGACGCGCGATCAAGAACTCATCACTGAAGAGCGCATCTTCCGCCAGCTCGATGCCACGCGCCTCGGCAAGGCGGATCGCGAGCAATTGCTTGGGGTAGTTCCATTCGTACAGCGCCTCGGCGACGTCGATTCCCTCGTAGCACTGCAGCCGTACGAGGGGGGTCTGCAGTGCAGCCGCAAGCGCCTTGGCGGCTTCGGTTTTGCCGACTCCCGGTTCGCCCTCGATGAGCACCGGTTGGCCCAGCCTCGACGCGCAGAAGAGCGCCATCACGGTGCCCTCGTCAGCGAGGTAATCGACACCGTCGAGCGCGCTGCGCAATGACTCGAGATCCGGCAGCAGGTCTGCAACGGTGGCGTTTTCGGCGCTCACTGCGTGTACGCCAAAGGGTTGTCGAGGTACGCGTTGCGACAGCCGGTGCCGCAGAAGTACACGACCCCAGTCGAGGTCTCGATGTGGGGTGACGCGTCGACTGGGGCGACCATCATGCCGCAGACCGGATCGCGTACCAGTTCGGTCATCTCGTGTACGGGTCCGGGGACATCCTGGCGAGCAGAGCCAGGTTCGCGCAGCACCGCAATGATCTCGGCGAGAATCGATAGAGCGACTTCAGGGGGTGTACGCGCGCCGATGTCGAGCCCGGCTGGAGTGCGTACGCTCGATCGGAGCCGCTCGTCCACCTCCAGCGAGGAAAGGACGGCCGGACCGCGTCGTCGGCTGGCCACCAACGCAACATAAGGGACCTCCGCTCGTAATGCCGCCTCGAGGATCGGCTCCTCGTCGTTGCCATGGGACGCGACGACAACCGCACGAGTACCCGGCGGCAAAGGATCTTCGGGCTTCTCCAGTCGAAGGACTTGCTGCCCAAACAGCCGATGCGCGCGCAGCAGAGCCGTAGCAATCGGGGCGTGACCAAACACTGCCACCACCGGCAGAGGCACCGACGGCTCGAGGAAGATCTCGAGGCTGCCCCCAGACAGGCAAGGGTTGTGTACGGTCACTACGCCATCCTCGTCGGCCCTACCAAGATCATCATGGCCAAGATCAACAGAACCAAGATCATCAGGCGACGGCGTGATACGCACCAGCCGTGGCGTACCGGTCGCGAGCACTTCCAGCGCCTGGACGCGCACCGTGGACTCCGCGCAGTCGCCGCCGACGAACCCGTCGACCTGGCCGTCCGCGAGGACGAGCGCCGCATCGCCCGGTTTTGCACTCGTCGGCCGTTCCGCGCGGACCACGGTCGCCCAGACAAAGGGCGTGCCACCAGAGGCGAGCGCCGCAGCCCGTCCCGCAAGGTCTAGCCGCGCCGCCACCGGGCCCGCTTCATGATCAACACCGATTCAGTCGGTGATCGCCAGGTCGGTACGGAATGGCCGGCCCTGGATCGTCCGCCACACCTGAGCCGGTGTCAACGGCATGTCGGCATGGCGTACGCCGTACGGCTTGAGCGCGTCCATCACGGCGTTGACCACCGCAGCCGGCGAACCAACCGTGGCCGACTCCCCGACGCCCTTTGCTCCGATGGGGTGGTGCGGCGAGGGGGTCACGGTCTCTCCGAGCTCCCAGCTCGGGCACTCCATCGCCGTCGGCAGCTGGTAGTCCATGAACGACCCTCCGAGGCAGTTGCCGCCCTCATCGAACGCGATGACCTCCATCAGCGCCATGCCAATGCCGTCGGCGAGGCCGCCGTGGATCTGGCCCTCCACGATCATCGGGTTTATGCGGGTGCCGCAATCGTCGACGGCAATGAAGCGCCGCACCTGCACCACCCCGGTGCCGGCATCCACGTCGACGACGCAGATGTAGGCCCCGTACGGATAGGTGAGGTTCGGCGGGTCGTACACACAGGCGGCGTCCAAGTGCCCCTCCACACCTTCCGGCAACTCCATCGACCCGTGCGCTGCGAGCGCTACCTCCTGGATCGTCTTGGACATCGTCGGGTCACCCGTGATTGAGAACGTCCCCTTGTCGACCTCGATGTCATCCGGCGAAACCTCCATCATCGCCGCGGCAATGATCTTCGCCTTGTCCATCACACGCTTCGCAGCAACGGCCACCGCAGCACCCGAGACCGGCGTCGAACGGCTGCCGTAGGTGCCCAACCCGAACGGCGTGTTGTCGGTGTCCCCATGGACCACGTCGATGTCGTCGGAGGGGATACCGGTGATCTCGGAGACGATCTGCGCAAAGGTCGTCTCGTGTCCTTGACCCTGCGATTGGACCGATATCCGTACCACTGCCTTGCCCGTCGGGTGGACGCGCAACTCTGCACCATCGGCCATCCCGAGACCGAGAATGTCCATGTGCTTGCGCGGGCCCGCGCCTGCTCCTTCGGTGAAGAAGCTGAGTCCGATACCCATCAGCTCGCCACGCTCGCGCTTCTCGGCCTGTTCGCGGCGCAGCTCGTCGTAGCCGGCGATATCCATTGCCATCTGCAGGGTGCGCGGGTAGTCGCCGGAGTCGTACTCCCAACCGGTCGGCGACATGTACGGGAACTGTTCAGCACGCAGCAGGTTCTTCATGCGTAGCTCGGCAGGATCCATCTCCAGCTCGAAGGCCAGGCAGTCGACGATGCGCTCGACGACGTACGCCGCCTCGGTGATACGGAACGAGCACGCGTACGCAACACCGCCAGGAGCCTTGTTGGTGTAGACGCCCTTCACAGTGCAATGGGCGACTGGATAGTCGTAGCTGCCGGTGAAGATGTGGAAGAAGCCAGCCGGAAACTTGGTCGGCTGCGCGGTGTTGTTGAACGCGCCATGATCAGCAAGGACATTGACCTTCAGGGCAAGGATCTTGCCTTCACGAGTGGCGGCGATCTCGGCGTGCATGTGGTAGTCGCGCGCAAACGAGGTCGACATCAGGTTCTCGGCCCGGTCCTCCATCCACTTGACGGGCCGGCCAGTGAGGATCGACCCGACGACGGCGAGGACGTAGCCGGGATAGATGCCGACCTTGTTGCCAAATCCGCCGCCGATGTCGGGGCTGATGATCCGGATCTTGTGCTCGGGAAGGCCGGCGACGATCGCGTACAGCGTGCGGTGCGCGTGCGGCGCCTGCGTGTTGCAGTAGATCGTGAGCTTCCCGGTCACCTTGTCCATGTCGGCAATCGCGCCGCAGGTCTCCAGCGGGGCGGGATGTACGCGGGGATAAAGAATGTCTTGCTCGACCACCACTTCTGCGCTCGCGAACGCGGCGTCCGTCGCCGCTTGATCGCCGACCTCCCAGTCGAAGATGTGGTTGTCGGCCTTGCCTTCGATGTCGTCGCGAATGACTGCTGCGTCGGGATCGAGGGCTCGGCGCGCGTCGATGACCGGAGGCAGCGGTTCGTATTCGACGTCGATCAGCTCCAGCGCGTCCCTCGCGGCGTAACGGTCGTCGGCGACAACGAAGGCAACCTCCTGGCCCTGGAACCGCACTTTGTCCGTGGCAAGCACGGCCACGACGTCATGGGACAGCGACGGCATCCAGGCGAGATTCAGCGTCTCGAGCAACGCGCCGGTGATCACTGCGCGGACTTTGGGATGTGCCTCCGCCGCTGACGTGTCGATCGAGACCACCCTGGCGTGCGCGTACGGGCTGCGCAGCACCGCACCATGCAGCATGCCCGGTAGCGCGAAGTCGTCGACGTAGTGACCCTCGCCACGGAGGAAGCGAGCGTCCTCCTTGCGCAGCCGGCGGCCAAATCCGACATGCGTCTGGTCTGCTGTGACGGTCATGACGCAGCTACCTCCTCGGTTTCGGCGGTCGTCGTCGAGTTCTGGGGGTGCTCGGCAGCCCAGCGGACCGCGCGCACGATGTTCTCGTATCCCGTGCAGCGACACAGGTTGCCGGAGATCGCTTCGCGGATCTCGCCGTCCGTCGGATGCGGATTGGCGTCCAGGAGCCAATTCGCGGTCAACATCATTCCTGGGGTGCAGAATCCGCATTGCAGGCCGTGTTCGATCATGAACCCCTGCTGGATGGGATCCAGTTCGCCGTTTTGCTCCAGCCCCTCGACCGTACGGACCTCGTGCCCGCTCGCCATTGCTGCGAGTATGGTGCAGCTTTTCACGGGTGAGCCATCAACCTGAACGACGCACACGCCGCAGTTGGAGGTATCGCAGCCCCAGTGCGTCCCTGTCAGGCCGAGTTCGTCGCGGAGGAAGTGCACCAGCAGCATCCTCGGCTCGACCTCGCGGGTGTACTCCTCGCCGTTCACCTTCACCGAGACCTGCATCGAATTCACGCCTCCTCTCCGCGACAACGGGCAATCGCCGTACGCAATGTCCTCTTGGTGAGTTCGCCCGCGAGCGCGCGCTTGTAGTCGGCGGGCCCACGCTGGTCGGCAGTCGGGTCGCACTCCTCTGCCGCCATCCGAGCTGCCATATCGAGTGTCTCGTCGTCTGCGCGACGCCCCCGTACGGCGTCCTCTGTGCGGGGAGCCACCGAGTGCGGCGCACCGACTGCGGCGAGGCAGAGCCCGACGTCGCTGATCACGTCGCCGTCTAATCTGACCACCGCACCGGCCGCAGCTATCGCGTAGTCACCGACCCGCCGTGCCACCTTCGTGTACGCGCTTCCGGTGCCCGCCCGGATCGGCAGCCGAATCTCGGTGACAATCTCAGCCGGACCGATACACGTCTGGAATGGTCCCGTCTGCAGCTCGCGTACTGGCACAACCCGCTCGCCACCAGAGCTCCTGATCACCACTTCCCCACGGATCGCAGCTAGTGCCGCCGAGAGATCTTCGGCGGGGTCGGCGTGGCAAAGCGAACCGCCGACCGTGCCTCGGTTTCGAACCACAGGATCGGCGATGACCCGCTCGGCGTCGTGAAGGATCCGGTAGTGCTCACCCACCACGGCCGACGCGAGCAGTTCGGCATGGCAGACCAGGGCTCCGATGTGCAGCTGGTCACCCGCTACCCAGATGCGCTGCAGTTCCGTGAGGTCGTTGATATCCACCAGAGCTTCGGGTTCGGCAAACCGCAGTTTCATCAGCGGCAACAGGCTTTGCCCTCCGGCGATCAGCCGGGCGTCCTCCCCATGGTTTTCCAGCAGCGCGATGGCGTCATCGACACTCGAGGCGCGCTCATACTCGAATGGAGCCGGTACCTGCATTGTTACTTCACCGCCGAGACTTCGACCGTGCGGATGTCCGGCGCCTTGGCGAGCAATTCCTCAGCCACCTCGCCAAGCGCTGCCGGAATCTGCCCGCCGAGGTGGGCCTGCCGGCCCTCCTCATCGTCGAAGGTGTCAAAGATCCCGTATTGAGTGTCGCTGATCTTGAACGCGTACCAGGTCACCGTCGCCGGTTCCGCGACTGCTAGCTCACGCCCAGCTTCGAGAAACTTCCCCAGGTCGTCACCCTTGCCGGGCTTGGCCTCCAGAAGTGCCAGTACACCAAATTTCGGACTCATCAGAACTCCCCTCCGGACTCATCAGAACTCTCGCAGGATGTCCCTAACGTACGTATCCAAACGACTGATTGGTAGTGGCGGAGCCGCCACGTTGAGTATCGTTTCCGACGTGGACGTCGCGGTTCTTGCGGTGGACGGCTGCTTCGATTCAGGGTTGTCAGCGGTGGTTGACGTGCTCGCCACGGCAAACGCTCTCCGACAAGAGGTGCCCGCACCCCCAACGGCGTTCACCGTGACGATCGTGGGACTAAAGAGG
>Ga0307286_10000509_pt1 | contig 11072 bp, 8 predicted proteins | sample ER_DNA_140_FD_194478 | JGI IMG/M metagenome (GOLD analysis project Ga0307286, IMG submission 194478) | Bulk soil microbial communities from the East River watershed near Crested Butte, Colorado, United States - ER_DNA_140 | ecosystem: Environmental > Terrestrial > Soil > Floodplain | place: USA... | reverse complement strand
GCTCGATCCTGCGCAGATGCTTCGTCCCCGGACCATGTTGGGGGAACACGCACGGCCAATGCCTCCAGTAGGTGTACACCTAGACACACCCGACATGTTGCCCGGTTCGAATACGATCGAGTTCGCAGTGGCGAACGGTTGCCATCGCACACCGGATCTCTTCGATCGAGTTCGGATAGCGGGCGTCCTGCACCACGCGAAGCTTGTAGGCACGAGGATGGCGAGCGATCGACCCATCACCGAGATACATGCCGAGGAGGAACGCGTACGCGACAGCATCCAATCGGCGTCCCTCGCATCGGGGCACGACGATCGTGCAGCAGCGTCTCGTCGCCCCGGCGGTCCGTCTCGACGCCATCCGGCGATGGCCGTGCGGTTGATCCCGGTGGCTCTTGAGACCTGCGAGTCATTCAGCCCGTCGCCGACCAGCAGGAGCGCCCGATCGACCTCGTATCGTGGATGCACATGTCCCTCCCAGCGGGTATGAGCGACCGTATACCGAGGTACGGACGGTCAGATGGAGGAAGAGGAGCCACACTGAGGCTCGCTCGTTGGTCGATCGCCATCGCGGTGGCGATGCTGCTCGCCGCCTGCGAGACCGCGGCACCGGCTTCCCCCGCGGGACCAGGATCGCCGACGCCCGTCGTCAAGGTCGCGTTCCTCCGCGACCTGTCGATGCCCGATGCGGACGAGCACGCGCTCCCCGCCTCGCAGGCGATCCGCCTCGCGTTCGAGACCGCGATGCTGCAGGACCCGAGCTCCGTGCCGGTCGAGCTCGAGGAGTTCGACGTCGCGCAGGACGCGGCCGACCTCGAGTCGATCGACGCCGATCCGAGCTACGTCGGCGTGATCGTGGCCCCGGGTGTGAACGGCGACGACGCCGAGCTGGGCACCGACCTGCCGGTCGTCAGCCTCTCGGGTCTGGGGGCCGGCGACGGGCGCCGGGCGTGGGTCCGGATGGTGGCGCCGCTCGCCACGACCGCCGACACCTTGGCCGGAAGGCTCCGTCGGTCGAGCGCCTGCGTCCTCGCCGAGGACCCTCCGCCCGATCCGCTGTACGGGCTGCTGTCCCAGGCCTTGCCCGGCGCGACGGCACGGACCGTCGATCCATCCGCCGCGGCGGCAGTGGTGGGCGAGGCGGGATGCGACGTCGTGATCTGGGCCGGGGGGCCGAACGCGGGTGCGGAGGCCGTTCGCGCCCTTCAGCGGCTCGACGTGGCCTTCATCGGCGGCGACCGGCTCCTCGATCCGGACTTCCTGTCGACCGCCGGATCCGCGGCCGAGGGAGCGGTCGCGCTCTGCGCCTGTGCGAACGTTTCGACGTCCACCGAGCTCGCCGCACGGAGATTCATCCAGGACTACCAGTCCGAGCATGGCGTCGCGCCCGGGGCGTTCGCCGTGGAGGGTTGGGACGCCGCCCACCTGATCCTCCGGGCCGCGGGCGATCGGGGGATCACACGCGCCCTGGTGGCTCGCTCGCTTGGCGGGCTCGCGACACTCGACGGCCTGGAGGGAATCCGCCGGTTCCGAGCCGACGGCGAGCCGCTCGAACCACGGGCCCTGCTCAGGTTGTACCGGGTCGAGGGCGGCCGGTGGGTCCGGGCCGGATGGGACGAGATCTGATGAACCGGTGGGTGGCGAGTTGAGCGAGCGACCCGATTCGGGGGAGGATAGCTGCTTCGCACCTTCACGCACGGATTGAGCATGAGGAGGGGGACGCGGTGAAGCGAACCAGGGTCTGGCTGGCAGCGCTGATCGCGGTGTTCGCGCTGATCGTGGCTGCGTGCGCGAGCAACGACGACGAGGGCCCGACCGGCGGGACGGGCACGACGGCGGAGACGGGAGCGACCGGCGCGACGGGTGAGACGGGGATCCCCACGTTCACGACGATCGAGGAGGGCAAGCTCACCGTCGGCTCGTGCCTGGACTACCCGCCGTTCGAATCGGTCAAGGGGGGTGTCGAGACCGGCTTCGACATCGACATCAGCGATGAGATCGCCAGCCGGCTCGGGCTCGAGGTCGTCTGGGTGAAGGCAGACTTCGACACGATCTTCACCGCGCTCGCCGGGGACCAGTTCGACATGGTGGCCGCGGCCTCGACGATCACGGACGAGCGCGAGCAGGTCGTGGACTTCTCGGTCCCGTATTACAACGCGCTGCAGTCCCTCACGGTGAACACGCAGGAGACGCCGGACATCACCTCGACCGATCAGCTCGGCGACGGAGATGTGGTCGGGGTCCAGAAGGGCACGACGGGCAAGATCTGGGCGGAGGAGAACCTCGTGCCGCAAGGGGTCGAGCTGAAGACCTTCACGGCGTCGCCCGACTCGTTCCGCGACCTGGAGGCGGGTAACGTCGTTGGGGTGATCAACGACGCGACGGCATCGGTCGAGATCGTCAAGGACCTGCCGGCGCTCGAGGTCGTCCAGCAGATCGATACGAAGGAGCACTACGGGCTGGCGTTCTCGCCCTCGAACCCCGACCTGCGGGATGCCGTGAACTTCGTGTTCGCCCAGATGGTGGCGGACGGGACGTACGCGACGATCTACGAGAAGTCCTTCCCGCCCGACTCCCTGCCGCCGGAGTTCGCACCGACGTCCTGACGAGCGGTTCGGTCGAGGGGCCCGCGCGAACTCGCGCGGGCCCCTCATCCTGGGAGGTGTGGAGCATGGCGGTCGTGGAAGCTCCGACGTTCGAGCCCGAGGTCGCACCGGACGTGCGAGGACCGACGGCCCCGCTGCCGGCGACGATCTTCGCTTTGGGCATCGCGGCGCTCATGGTGATCGCGCTCGGAGTGGTCGTCACGCAGGTGAACTACGCGCTCTCCGATCGCGTCCTGACGCAGAACTGCATCGCCGAGGAGATCTCACCCGAGGATAACGGCGCGATCGGTGTCTGCAACATCATCGAGGCGCTCGAGGACCCCCTCACCACGGGATCGCTCTACCTGGGGATGGGCCTCGGGGTTCTCGCGCTGGTGCTCGGGGCCTCGACCTACCGTAGGATGGACAGCAAGCGTCGGCGCGATCATGCGATTACCGGAGCCGTGCTTGGGTCGCAGGCCGTGCTCCTAGCGATCGTCATCCTATGGTTCCGGTCGGCGACCCCCGGGTTGTTCGCGAAACACTTCCTCAACTTCGCGGATCTCCAGGGATACGGAGGCGCGTTCGTCCGGGGCGCAAAGAACACCTTGATCCTGGCGTTCGCCGGCGAGATGGGCGGCATCGTGATCGGCCTCGTCCTCGGGATCCTCGTGCTCTCCCAGCGGCGGGCGGTCCGAGCCCCGGCACGGACCTACATCAACTTCTTCCGCGGGACGCCGCTGATCTGGCAGCTGGTCACCGGGTACTTCCTCCTGCTCTTCGGATTCGGCATCCGTCTATCGGCGTTCTCGGTAGCCATCATCGTGTTCGCGCTGAACACCGGCGCATACGCTGCCGAGGTGTTCCGCGCCGGGATCCAGTCGATCGAACGCGGGCAGATCGAGGCCGCCCGCTCGCTCGGGATGAGCTACTTCCAGGCGATGCGGTACGCGATCGTCCCGCAGGCGGTCCGTCGCGTGATCCCGCCGCTGATGAACGAGTTTGTGATCCTGATCAAAGACACGGCGCTGGTGGTGGTCCTCGGGCTGACCGCGAATGAGTACGACATCTTCACGACTGCCCGCGAGGGCCAGTCGGCCACGTTCAACGCCACCTTCTTCACCGTGGCCGCGATCGCCTACCTGATCGTGACGCTCCCGCTCATCCGATTGGTGAACGCGGCCGAGAAGCGCCTGCGGAGCGGTCTAGTCGGGATCGCCGGGGCGGGAGGGTGACCGGACCGGTGGGAGCCGCTCGCCCGATAGGCGCGGGGGAACCCATTGTCCGGTTGGACGACGTCCACAAGTGGTTCGGGAACCTGCACGTCCTCAAGGGCGTGGACCTGGCCATGGTCCAGCGCGACGTCGTCGTGGTCGTGGGCCCCTCTGGTGGGGGGAAGTCGACACTCCTGCGATGTGTCAGCCTGCTCGAGGTTCCCACGTCGGGCCGGGTGTTCTTCGAGGATCGGAACATCACCGACATCCGCACGAACCTCAACGAGGTCCGGACGCATATCGGGATCGTGTTCCAGGCCTACAACCTGTTCCCGCACATGACCACCCTGCGCAACGTCACACTGGCGCTCGAGAAGGTCCTCGGCCTGTCGGACGACGAGGCCCACGATCGCGCCATGGAACAGCTGGCTCGGGTCGGGATGGGCCACAAGGCCAGCGTCTACCCGGGGCAGCTTTCGGGGGGCCAGCAGCAGCGAGTCGCGATCGCCCGGGCCCTGGCGATGGAGCCGAAGGTGATGCTCTTCGACGAGGTCACCTCCGCGCTGGATCCAGAGCTGGTGGGGGAGGTCCTCGAAGTCATGACCCGTCTGGCGGTCGAGGGCATGACGATGATGGTGGTCACCCACGAGATGGGTTTCGCGCGCGAGGTGGGGACGAGGATGCTCTTCCTCGACGAGGGCCGGATCGCCGAGGAGGGGGAGCCGAAGGAGATGTTCTACCACCCCCAGAGCGACCGCCTCCGCCAGTTCCTGGCCAAAGTGCTGTAAACCGATCGCGATGCGCTCGCCCTCGACTCGCGTTCTGGCGCTCGCCGCCGCCGTCGTATCCCTCGTCCTCGCGTCGGCGTTCCTGACCGACGAGGAACGTCCCTACGTCGTGACGGCGATCGACTACCACTTCCACGACGCCCACCCCACGCTGCCGATCGGCCCGGGGCGCGACCTGATCGTCCGGAACCAGGGAAGGAACGTACACAACGTGACGATCCCGGCGCTCGGGATCTCGCGGGACGTGCGCCCCGGTGGGCAGGTGGTGATCGGCTCGATCGCGGACCGGCTCCCGCCCGGTCGTTACGAGCTCTTCTGCCAGATCCACCTGGCCGCGTTCGGCATGAAGGGCGTGATCGTCATCGCATCGGAGTGAGGTGCAGGAGATCGATCCTGGGGTCGCGCCATCGGAACGCCCGCAAACAAAGGATCGACGGGCCGAGGAACCTTTGGATCCGCTCACGCCTTCCCCATACGCGAGCGTTGTCTACTCGGTTCCTCGACCCGTCAAAAGGTGGCCCCAAGCGACCCGGACTCCCGGGAACCGGTGCCTCCTCCGCTCGGTGGAACGCTCTCGGGGACTCGCGCCCCCTCGTCCGATCCAACTCGACGGAAGCGGTTTCCGTCTCCCGATCCCAGCGGCCGCTCGGGACCGGAGCGAAATGTAGCGACGAGCCTCGGGCCTGTCAACGCGATGAGAGCGGTTGGGCTGCAAGGAGATCCGAACGACGTTGCAGGTAGCGGCGCGCGCGTTCACGAACAAGAAAGAGTGACAAACGACGTCGCCGTCTGCGATGCACGTCTCGGAGACGTCGTCGAAGCTTCGCCGTCGCGCCACGACCAGCGGGTATCCGCTCCGAAACCGACGTCGACGAACGAGATCCGCACGCGCCGTGTCTGTCGTCGAGCCGCGCTAGGATGCCGCGCGTGACCCCTCGCGCCGCCGATCCGCCGAGGCGGCTGTTCCTCCTCGACGGCCACAGCCTGTCGTACCGCGCGTTCTTCGCGCTCCCACCCTCGCTGGCGACGACGTCCGGCCAGGTGACGAACGCGGTCTACGGCTTCACGTCGATGCTGATCAAGCTCTTGGCGGAGGAGCGTCCGGACCTGATCGCCGTGGCGTTCGACGTGGGCAAGCCCACCGCGCGGATCGAGAAGTACGCCGAGTACAAGGCGGGCCGGCCCGAGACGCCCGACGAGTTCCGCCAGCAGCTCGGGCTGATCGTCGAGGTGCTGGAGACCCTGCGGATCCCGGTGATCGGCATCGAGGGCCACGAGGCGGACGACGCGATCGCGACGCTGGCCCTGCGGGCGCTCGAACGGGGCATCGAGGTGGTCATCGTGACCGCGGACCGGGACTTCTTCCAGCTCGTGCGGCCCGGGTTGACCGTGATGTTCAACGTCAAGGGCATCTCCGACATCCGGGTCTACGACGTGGACGCGGTCACCGAGCGGTTCGGTCTGCCGCCGGAGAAGTACCTCGACTACGTCGCGCTCAAGGGCGACGCCTCCGACAACATCCCCGGGGTCCCGGGCGTGGGGGAGAAGACCGCGTCCAAGCTGGTGCAGGACTTCGGCTCGGTCGAGGAGTTGCTGACCCGAACCGACGAGCTCAAGGGGAAGCTGAAGGAGTCGATCTCGGCGGCAGGGGAGCAGCTCGCCCTCAACAAGGAGCTTGCGGAGCTCAACACCGGCGTCGACGTCGACCTCGAGCCGGAGGACGCGGTCATGGGGGAGTGGGACCTGGAGGCCGTGCGGCGGCTGTTCACCTCCCTGGAGTTCCGAACGCTGTTCGAGCGGCTCGAGGAGGTGGGCCGGAGCGCGAAGCCCGCCGTCGAGGTGGCCGAGCTCGACCTTCGCAAGGTCGACGTGGCCGACGCGGTCGCCCTCGTCGCGGCGGACGGGCCGAAGGCGATCCGACTCGATCTGGAGGACCGCGAGGTGCGAGGCGTCGCCGTCTCGGTGGGCGGCGGGCAGGCCGCCTTCGCGGACGTGCGGGACCTCGAGGCGTTCGCGGCGGCCCTCGGCCAGGACGACGTGCCGAAGTGGATCCACGACGCCAAGGATCTCGAGACGGCGGTCGTCGCCGAGGGCCGGTCGCTGGAGGGCGTCCGGACGGACACGATGCTGGCGGCGTACCTGCTCGACCCCGCCGCCCCGAGCTTCGAGCTCCAACCGTTGAGCGAGCAGTACCTCGGGACCGACGTGCTCGGCTCGGTCGCCGAGGAGGCCGAGGGCCAGCTGTTCGGCGAGGCGTGGCGGCGGACCGCGGCCGAGGCCGCGGCGGTGGCGCTGCTCGCTCCCGTGCTGGACGAACGCATCGACAAGGCCGGGCTCCGTCGGCTGCTGGACGAGGTCGAGCTCCCGCTGTCCTCGGTCCTGGCGCGGATGCAGGCGAATGGCGTCGCCCTGGACGTCGCCTACCTCGAGGAGATGGCCGAGGGAGTGCGGGACACGATGGCGACGCTGCAGGTCCGGATCTACGACCTTGCCGGAGAGGAGTTCAACCTGAACTCGCCTCCCCAGCTCCGGGCGATCCTGTACGACAAGCTCCAACTCTCACCGGGCAAGAAGACGCCCAAGGGGCAGCTCTCGACCGACGCGAGCGTCCTGGAGAAGCTCCGCGACGTCCATCCGATCGTCGACGCGATCCTGTCCTGGCGCGAGCTCGACAAGCTGAACTCGACGTACCTCGACGCCCTGCCCCAACAGGTCGATCCGCGGGACGGACGCGTTCACACGACCTTCAACCAGACGGGCGCGGCGACCGGGCGCTTGTCATCGACCAACCCGAACCTGCAGAACATCCCCGTACGCGGTGAGCTTGGTCGCCAGATCCGTCGGGCGTTCGTCCCGGGTTCGAAGGGCGACGTGTTGCTGGTCGCCGACTACTCGCAGATCGAGCTCCGGGTCCTCGCACACCTCGCCGACGACCAGGGGCTGAAGGCGGCCTTCGAGTCTGGGGCGGACATCCACACGGCGACGTCGGCCCGGGTGTTCGGCCTGCCCGAGGACCAGGTCGACCCGGCCACACGCAGCCGCGCCAAGATGATCAACTACGGCCTCGCCTACGGGATGAACGCGTTCGGCTTGGCGTCGCGGCTCGAGATCACGCCGGACGAGGCACAGGAGTTCATCGACTCCTACTTCGCGGCCTTCCCGCAGATCCGCGACTTCCTGGACCGCCAGGTCGCGCGCGCGGCGGCCGAAGGGTTCACCGAGACGCTGCTCGGGCGCCGCCGCTACATCCCCGAGCTGCAGGCGGCGAACCCCAGGGTGCGGGACATGGGACGGCGGATGGCGCTCAACGCGCCGATCCAGGGAAGCGCGGCCGACGTCTTCAAGCTCGGCATGATCGGGGTGGACGCCGCGCTCCGTGGCTCCGACCTGGAGTGCCGCATGCTCCTCACGGTGCACGACGAGCTGGTGTTCGAGGTCTCCGCGCGGCGCGTGGAGCAGGCGGCCGACCTCGTCAAGCGCGCGATGGAGGCCGCGTACGAGCTGGACGTGCCGCTGCGGGCCGACATCGGCTGGGGCGCGAACTGGGCCGAGGCCGTCCCCGCCGGGCACTGATCCGGGCACGGCATTGACGCCGTTTCCGCAGGCCAACTACCATCCCTGAGCCGCGAGGCGCACCAGCATCCCGGCGAATCCCAAGGGTCGGTCGGTGCGCGCTTCGTGCGCGGGAGGAGTTGGTTCAGATCGAGACGGCGAGCGAGATACGGGACTTCACCCCCGACGAGCTCCGTGAGGCCATCGAGGCTTCGCTTCGGGACTTCAAGGAGGGCGACATCCTCGAGGGGACGGTCGTGAAGATCGACCGGGACGAGGTCCTGCTGGACATCGGCTACAAGTCCGAGGGCGTCATCCCCACCAAGGAACTGTCGATCCGCCACGACGTCGACCCCGGCCAGGTCGTCAAGGTCGGCGACGAGGTCGAGGCCCTCGTGCTCCAGAAGGAGGACAAGGAGGGCCGCCTGATCCTCTCGAAGAAGCGCGCGCAGTACGAGCGCGCCTGGGGCCGGATCGAGGAGGTCATGCAGTCGGGCGGCACGATCAAGGGCCCGGTGATCGAGGTCGTCAAGGGCGGCCTCATCCTGGACATCGGGCTCCGCGGGTTCCTGCCCGCGTCGCTCGTCGACCTGCGGAGGGTCCGGGACCTGCATCCGTTCGTGGGGACCGAGCTCGAGGCCAAGATCATCGAGCTCGACCGCAACCGCAACAACGTGGTGCTGTCGCGCCGCGCCTTCCTGGAGGAGTCCCAGAGCGAGGGCCGCAAGAAGTTCCTCGAGTCGCTGCAGAAGGGCGAGCGCCGCAAGGGGACGGTCTCCTCGATCGTGAACTTCGGTGCGTTCGTGGATCTCGGCGGCGTCGACGGGCTCGTGCACGTGTCCGAGCTCTCGTGGAAGCACGTCGACCACCCCAGCGAGGTCGTCCAGGTCGGCCAGGAGGTCGAGGTCGAGGTGCTCGACGTCGATCTCGAGCGCGAGCGCGTGTCGCTCTCGCTCAAGGCGACACAGGAGGACCCGTGGAAGGAGTTCGAGCGGAAGTACTCCGCCGGAGAGATCATCGACGGCCAGGTCACCAAGCTCGTGCCGTTCGGCGCGTTCGTCCGGGTGGCCGCCGGGATCGAGGGTCTGGTGCACATCTCCGAGATCTCCGAGCAGCACATCGAGACCCCCGAGAGCGTCCTGCAGGTCGGCGACGAGGTGCGCGTCAAGGTGATCGAGGTGGACGTGCCACGCCGGCGCATCAGCCTGTCGATGCGTCAGGTCGGCGGCGCGATGCCGCGACCCGCGAGCGAGATCGAGGAGGAGGCCGCCGAGGCTTCCGACGCGGTGGCGGCGGGGGCGGGCTCGGCCTCGCCCTCTTCGGCGCAGCTCGCTTCGCAGGCCACCGAGGCAACTCCGGCCGAGGTCGCAACCGACGTGGGCGACGGGTCGGGCGCCTCCGAGCCCGCCCCCGCCGCAGCACCCGCCGGGACGGCGGTCGCGGCGCAGGCGGAGGGTCCGATCGGCGACCCGTCGACGCCCGAAGCCGCACCGAGCACGGACGCTGCCGTCGACGAAGAGCCGACGGAGCCTGCCGTTGGAGCCGCGGCCGAGCCTGCCGCGGAGGGGGCCGGGGAGGGTGACGGGGCGAGCGAGGAGGACATCTCGCTCGAGGCGATCCTTGAGGACCTGAAGCGCCGCGAAGGGCGCTCGGGCTAGGGTCGGTGCTGCTGGTCGGGCTGACCGGCGGGATCGGGTCGGGCAAGTCGACCGTCGCTCGCCTGCTGGAGAAGCGGGGCGCCGTCGTATTCGACGCGGATCTGCTCGCGCGCGAGGCCGTCGAACCCGGCACCCCGGGTCACGCCTCCGTGATCGAACGGTTCGGCGCGGACGTCCTCGCGCCGGGTGGCGAGCTCGACCGCGAGGCGCTCGCCAGCATCGTGTTCGCGGACCCCTCGGCCCGACGCGATCTCGAGGAGATCGTCCACCCCGAGGTCCGGCGGCTCTTCGCCGAGGGCTCCGAGGCCTATCGGGACACCGATCGGGTCGTCGTGTTCAGCGCCCCGCTGCTCGTCGAGACCGGCATGCACACGGCCTTCGAGATCCTCGTCGTCGTCTCGGCCACGGTCGCGACGCAGATCGAGCGCCTCATGCGCCAACGCGGCATGTCGGAGTCCTCGATCCGTGCGCGGATCGTGGCCCAGGCGCCGCTCGAGGACAAGGCCGCGGTGGCCGACTTCCTCGTCGACAACGAGGGCACGCTCGACGAGCTCGAGAGCCAGGTCGATCGGCTCTGGAGCGACCTGTCCGCACGTCCGGTCGCCTGAGGGGCGGACGGGACCGCGCCTGCTCCGTCGCTATCCTGGTGTCGTGACCTCCTCCGGGTACGCGGCGGTGTTCTTCGACGCCGGCGAGACGCTCGTCCACCCGCACCCCACCTTCCCCGACCTGTTCGCGGAGATCCTCCGCCGCGAGGGCCACGACATCTCGCCCGAGACGATCCGCGAGCGCGGGCACGTCGTGTTCGATCGGTTCCGCGCGGCGGCCGAGGCGAACGAGCTGTGGACCACCTCGCCCGAACGCTCGCGCCGATTCTGGCACGACGTGTACGGCATCTTCCTGCGCGAGCTCGGGATCCCCGACGCCAACGGTCTGATCGACGTCGTGTACGCCGAGTTCACCGACCTCGGGAACTATCGTCTGTTCGAGGACGTCACGCCCGTCCTCGAACGGCTGCGCGACGCCGGCCTGCTGCTCGGCGTGGTGTCGAACTTCGAGGAGTGGCTCGAGCGGCTGCTCGAGGACCTCGGCGTCCGCGGGTACTTCCAGGTGAGCGTCGTATCGGGCGTGGAGGGGTTCGAGAAGCCCGACCCGCGGATCTTCCGGCTCGCCATGACAAGGGCGGGCGTGACCCCCGAGCGATCGGTCTACGTGGGGGACAACCCCGAGTTCGACGTCGACCCGGCGCACGCGGTCGGCATGTTCCCCGTGCTGATC
>Ga0307286_10000506_pt1 | contig 11115 bp, 10 predicted proteins | sample ER_DNA_140_FD_194478 | JGI IMG/M metagenome (GOLD analysis project Ga0307286, IMG submission 194478) | Bulk soil microbial communities from the East River watershed near Crested Butte, Colorado, United States - ER_DNA_140 | ecosystem: Environmental > Terrestrial > Soil > Floodplain | place... | reverse complement strand
CCCAAAAGGGGGTCTTTCCCTGCGTCGACCACCTGCGGTCCCCTTCCGCTGCTACCCTGCGGCAACGGGCAGGCAATCCTGTCTTCCCGGTGAGATGAGCTTCTCGTTCCTCCTTCGGGTGTTTCGAGGTAGGCAAGTCTCGAACCCGTAAAGGAGTCGAACAACTTGACGCACCACACTTTCCGCGAGCTCGGCGTGTCCACGTCCATCGTCGATGCGCTCTCAGCTCGCTCGATCCACGAGCCGTTCCCGATCCAGGCTCTCGTCCTTCCGGACGCACTCGCAGGCATCGATGTGCTCGCGAAGTCGCCGACCGGGTCCGGCAAGACCCTCGCTTTCGCCGTGCCGATCGTCGAGCGAACGGTCGCGACCGACCCAAGGCCGACCGCCCTCGTGCTCGTTCCGACGCGCGAGCTCGCGGCGCAGGTGACCGCAGAGCTGCAGTCGCTTGCACCGTGCAAGAAGCTGACCGTGGCCTCGGTCTACGGCGGCATGCCGCTCCACGCCCAGGCCAAGCGCGCCAAGAAGGCTCACGTCCTCGTGGCAACGCCCGGACGGCTCGAAGATCTGGCCAACCGTCGTCTCGTCGATCTCTCGCACGTTCGCACGTTCGTCCTCGACGAGGCCGACCGGATGCTCGACATGGGCTTCCAGCCTCAGGTCGACCGCATCGTGCGCCGTCTGCCGCGTAACCGTCAGACGATGTTCTTTTCCGCCACGCTCGACGGCCCTGTCGGCGAGCTGGCACGCGCTTACACCAACAGCCCGGCTCGCTACGAGGCCGAGCACGCGAACAAGCAGCCCAGTGAGATCGAGCATGCCTTCGTCTCCGTGACGCAGGACAGCAAGGTCGAGACGCTCGTCGAGCACATCCGGTCCACGGGCGGGCTCACGCTCGTCTTCGTGCGGACGAAGCGCGGAGCCGACAAGCTCGTGCAGAAGCTCGGTCGGCAAAACGTCCGGGCGGTCGCGATGCACGGCGACATGTCGCAGAACGCGCGCGAGCGCGCGCTCTCACAGTTCGAGAGCGGCAAGGTCACGACGCTCGTCGCAACGGACGTCGCGGCGCGCGGACTCGACCTCGACGACATCACGCACGTGATCAACTTCGACCCACCGGGCGAGGACAAGGACTATGTCCACCGCACGGGCCGCACGGGCCGTGCAGGCCGCAGCGGCAAGGCGATCACCTTCGTCCTGCCCGAGCAGCAGGCGGAGACGAGCCATGTCGCACGGAGGCTCGGATATACCGAAGAGTTCGAAGAGGCGGGCCTGCGTTCGGCGCGGCCCAAGCTGATGTACACGAGCCGCCGCGGCCGGCGCTCGAAGTGGTAACGGCTTAGACCTTCGCCAGCCCGCGCGCCTTGCGCGAGACCGCGCTCTGACGCTTCTGTGCGGAGAGCTCGGCCTTGCGCAGGCGCACGTTGGTCGGCGTCACCTCGACGCATTCGTCCTCACCGATGAACTCGAGCGCCTGCTCGAGTGACAACGACCGCGGTGGAATGAGCCGTACCAGCTCATCGGAGGTCGACGAGCGCATGTTGGTGAGCTTCTTCTCCTTGGTCGGATTGACGTCGAGGTCTTCGGCCCGGGCGTTCTCGCCGACGACCATGCCCTCGTAGACCTCCACGCCGGGCCCGATGAAGAGCTGGCCGCGCTCCTGCAGGTTGAAGAGCGCGAACGAGGTGGTCGGGCCACGCCGGTCCGCGACGAGGCTTCCGGTCGGCCGCGTGCGGAACTCCCCTTGCCACGGCTCGTAACCGTTGAACACGTGGTGGAGGATGCCCGTGCCGCGCGTCTCCGTCAGGAACTCGGTGCGAAAACCGATCAGTCCTCGCGCGGGCACGAGGTACTCGATCCGCACCCAGCCGGTCCCGTGGTTGACCATCTGCTCCAGACGCCCCTTGCGAAGCGCGAGCAGCTGCGTGATCACACCGACGTAGTCCTCCGGCACGTCGATCGCGAGGCGTTCCACCGGCTCGTGGATCTTGCCGTCGATCTCGCGCGTGACGACCTCGGGCTTTCCGACAGTCAGCTCGAAGCCCTCCCGCCGCATCAGCTCGACGAGGACCGCCAGCTGCAGCTCGCCGCGCCCCTGCACCTCCCAGGCGTCAGGCCGTTCGGTCGGGAGGACGCGCAACGAGACGTTTCCGACGAGCTCCTGCTGGAGCCGCCGGTCGATCATGCTCGCGGTCAGGCGATTGCCGTCCTGGCCGGCGAGCGGCGAGGTGTTGATGCCGATCGTCATCGCAAGGCTCGGCTCGTCCACCCCGATCACCGGCAGTGGGCGCGGATCGTCCGGATCGGCGAGCGTCTCGCCGATCGTCACTTCCGGAATACCGGCGACCGCGACGATCTCACCGGGGCCCGCCTCCTCGGCGTCTACCCGGTCGAGCGCTTCGGTGACGTAGAGATCTGTGACCTTCGCGGGCTCGATGCGGCCGTCGGCGCGGCACCACGCGACTTGCTGTCCTCTGCGAATCGTCCCCTGGCGTACACGGCAGAGCGCGAGCCGCCCCACGTAGGGCGAGGCGTCGAGATTCGTGACGTGCGCCTGCAGTGGATGCCCTTCTTCGTAGGCGGGGGCGGGGATGTGCGCGAGCAGCACGTCGAAGAGCGGCACGAGGTCGTCGGCAAGCTCGGTCGGATCGAGGCCGGCGCGGCCCGCCCTCGCATTCGTGTAGACGATCGGAAACTCGATCTGGCTCTCCTCTGCATCGAGGTCGAGGAAGAGCTCGTACACCTCGTTCACGACCTCGTCGATGCGAGCGTCGGGGCGGTCGACCTTGTTCACGACGAGAATCACCGGCAGTCGTGACTCGAGCGCCTTGCGCAGAACGAAGCGAGTCTGCGGCAGCGGCCCCTCGCTCGCGTCCACGAGCAGCAGCACGCCGTCGACCATCGTGAGGGCCCGTTCGACCTCGCCGCCGAAATCTGCGTGCCCGGGCGTGTCGACGATGTTGACCTTGACTCCCCGGTAGTCGACGGCGGTGTTCTTGGCGAGGATCGTGATGCCTTTCTCCCGCTCGAGATCCATCGAGTCGAGCACCCGCTCGGCGACGTCCTGGTTCTCCCGGAAGGATCCGGACTGCCAGAGCATGGCGTCCACAAGCGTCGTCTTTCCGTGGTCGACGTGAGCGACGATCGCCACGTCTCTGATGTCCTCGCGCAGGGGCATCCGCCGAGCGTAGCGACCCGCGCTAGAACCCAAGCCATTCTCCCCGTACGCTTCGCCCATGACGACCTGCCCGGCGCGTGGCGCGTGATCGACGGACGCGACGACATTCGGGAACCGATCGTCGCCCTGACCTTCGACGACGGCCCGTCCGAGTGGACCGGGCAGATCCTGCAGCACCTCGCAGACCACGATGGACACGGAACCTTCTTTGCGCTCGGCTGTCTCGCAGCCAACGAGCAACGGAGCCCCACGTTGCGCCGCGTCGTCGAGAGCGGTTCCGAGGTCGGCAATCACACCTACTCACACCCCTCGCTTCCCACGATCGTGGACGCGGAGATCCACGACGAGCTCGAGCGAGCAGGCACCGCGATCGAGGCCGCGACCGGCACGAGCTTGCGCTACTGGCGCCCGCCCTTCTTCCACGTCGACGAGCGCGTGCGCACAGCGGTCGCCCCGTTCGGTCTCGAAGAGGTCGGCTGCTCGATGATGCCGTGGGACTGGGAGTGGGACTCCGACCGAACCGTGGAGTTCGTGCTCGAGCGTTTGCGCCCAGGCTCGGTCGTCTGCATGCACGACGGGCGTCCGCCCGACGAACCGGCCGAGCTCAGCCGGCCGACACGTGAAGCGACGGTGGATGCGGTGGGCGTGATCCTGGAGGCGATGACCGCGCGCGGGCTGCGCTCGGTCACGATCTCGGAGCTACTAGCGGCCGACTGAGAGGATCCGCGCGCGCCAGGAGCCGCGCGGCGCTTCGATCTCGACCTCTTCGCCGACCTTTCGCCCGAGCAGCGCCCTGCCGACCGGAGAGTCCGGCGAAACACCGCCGACGCTCGAGATCTCGACCTCCATCTTCTCGCCGTCCTCGTCCTCGATCTCCACGCGTGTCCCGACCGTGACCGTGTCGCCGACAGCTGCGGCCTCGTCGATGATGACGGCTCGGTCCAGGCGGTCCCGCAGCATCGTGATACGACGCTCGAGCAGGCCCTGCTCGTTCTTCGCGGCGTGGTACTCGAAGTTCTCCGACAGATCGCCGAAGCTGCGCGCGGACGCGATCGCCTGCACCGCCTCGGCCCGCCGCGGGCCCTCGAGCTCCGCGAGCTCTGCCTCGAGCTGCTCCTTCTGAGCCTGAGTCAGCGGCTCTGGCTTGTCGGTCGCCATGGAGCGGAGGTTAGCGACCCGGCCCGAACCGGTCCGGCTTTCGAGGCGAATCACCCACGCAATGGGTGTTGGCAGGTGGACGAAAGCCTTGACTCGGGCGGAATGGCTCCGGCTCTCCGGCTTCGGCGCAGCAATCGCGCTGCTGCACGTCGCCGGCTGGGGTCTCTTCCTCTACTACGTCGACCGTAGCCCTGCTCTTGCCGGGCTCGGGGTGCTCGCGTACACGTTCGGACTGCGGCACGCGTTCGACGCCGACCACATCGCGGCGATCGACAACACCACGCGGAAGATGCTGCAGCACGAGAAGCGTCCGCTCGGCGTGGGCTTCTTCTTCTCGCTCGGACACTCGACGATCGTCTTCGGCCTGGCGGTCGCCCTCGCGCTCGCCGCCAAGACGGTCGACTCGAGCATCCCGAGCTTCCAGAGCTGGGGCGGCTACGTCGGGACGAGCGTCTCGGGCACGTTCCTCTGGATCATCGGCATCCTCAACCTGCTCGTCCTGCTCGACATCCTGCGCATCTTCAAGGAGATGCGTAGCGGCTCCTACGACAGGGAACGGCTCGAGCAGCGCCTCCTCGATCGCGGCTTCATGAACAGGTTCTTCATCGGCAAGCTGTTCCGCTTCGTCTCGAAGTCCTGGCACATGTATCCACTCGGAATTCTGTTCGGGCTCGGCTTCGACACGGCCAGCGAGGTCGGGTTGCTCGCGCTCGCAGCCGGTGTCGCAACGCACCACGTCCCTTTCCTCGCAGTGATGTCGTTGCCGATTCTCTTCGCGGCCGGAATGAGCCTGATGGACACGATCGACGGCGCTTTCATGACCCAGGCATACGGCTGGGCCTTCTCCAACCCGATCCGCAAGGTCTACTACAACATCACCGTCACGAGCCTCTCCGTTGCGGTTGCGCTTCTCATCGGGACGGTCGAGCTCATGCAGGTTCTCGCACAGAAGCTCTCACTCGACACGGGCTTCTGGGGCTGGCTCGGCCGGCTCGACTTCGGCAACCTCGGCTACGGAGTCGTCGGGCTCTTCGTGCTCACCTGGGCCGTCTCGGTCGTCGTCTGGAAAGGCGGGCGGATCGAGGAACGGTGGGGTGCGTTCGTACGCGACTGAGCGGGCTACGGCAGGCGAGGCGACCAGAGCGCCGACAACACGCCCGCTGCGAGCAGCAAGCCGGCCGCGGCGGCAAGGAAGCCGTATGTGATCTCGCTCTTGCCAGGCTTTCGTCCCAGCCGTGAACCGAGCTTCGAGTAGGCGGACTGGAGCGACTTCGCGCTCTGCGCGGCGAAGAACTCGCCGCCGGTTCGGTCCGCGATCGCCTTCAGTGTCGCAGGGTCGGGAGGAACCGGTACGCGGCGATTGCCGAACGGGCTCGGCCCGGGACCACCCCCGCCCCCACCGAAGTCCAGAGTGCCGTTCGGGGTCCCGAGCGCGACGGTGTACACAGGGATTCCCGCTGCCCGCGCTCGATCGGCGCCGTCGAGTGGCTCCAGGTCACCCCGTGTCTGCGCGCCGTCGGACAGGAAGAGAATCGACACGAGGCCTTTCGTCTGCGTATCCGGGGCCGCGGCAACCGCCGCTGCCAGGCTGCCGTTCTGTCCGCCGACCGCCTGCTGACCGAGCTTGACGGCCGCCGCGAGAGCGTCGCCGATAGCGGTGCCGCCGAAGCTCGGGAACCATTCGATCGTGTCGAGAGATTTCCGCACGAGGTCGTGATCCGTCGTCGGCGGAGTTGCAACGGCGGGATCGCCGGCGAATGCGATCAGCCCGACCTGAAGCCGGTTTGGCACGCGATCGAGGAACGTCCGGACCGCAGCGGTGGCGGCGCCGATCCGAGTCGGCTTGACGTCCTTCGCCTCCATCGAGCGTGAGACATCGAGAACGAGAATGACCGTCGCACGGTCTCGCGGCACGAGTGTCGTGTGTTGCGGGCGTGCCATTCCCACACACAGCGCCGCGAGCGCGAGCAGGAAGAGAGCAAGCGGAACAAAACGGCGGCGGAAGCGGCTCCCGACCACCCCGGCGAGGACATCGAGATTCGTGAACCGGATCGCATACTTCATCCGGCGGCGCTCGGCGAGCACGTACAGCGCGACCGCGAGCGGAATCACGAGCAGCGTCAGCAGGAGGAGCGGCCGCTCGAAGCTCACGATCCTCCTCCACAGACCGCGCCAACCTGGACGACCGCGCGCACGCCTTGCACCGCTGCGCCGGACTGCACTCGAACCTCGACACGCTTGCCGCGAACCGTGCGCTTCGCCTGCACGCTCTGGATCAACGACGGATCGGGCGCCTGCCGTGTGTAGAACCCGACGGCATGCCAGGCGGAGATCAGCCGCTCACTCGCAGCGCACGCCGTCACGGCGCGTACCGTTCCGGGACGCAGCTGAACCGTGCGCACACGACGGACTGTTGGCTCTCCCGGCGGGAAGACGGCCAAGGGCCGACGGTAGGGCACCGGCCCGGACCCGCCGCCCGCCGCGGGCAGGCAACCGAGATGCGGACGGAAGCTCGAACTGTGCGGTGTCGCGCCGGTGTACGTCGCGCGGAACAGCGCCGAGCGTGACGTCGTCACACCCGGGTTCACGGGGCTCCCGAGGCGACCGCCGAACTCGACGTCGATCGCGCGGTCGGTCAGCTCCGCGTCGAGCCCGCCGATCACGAACCCACGCGGACACGAGAGCTGGAAGTCGACCCGGGGCCGAGGCGAGGCGCTCGTGGCAGGCACGACGACCCAGGGCCCCGCGACGCGGACGCACACCTGCAGGCCGCGGCATTCGTTCGTCGCACCCGCCGGCGCCGCACCGGCAGCAGCGACGGCCGCCGCAAGGAGAGCCCCGCCGAGGAGCAGTCGCTTCATGGCACCCTCCTGAACCAGAGCGACGAGAGCGCTCCGCCGACGAGCAGGAACGCCGCCGAGCCGCCGGCGAAGAGGTCGGTGATCTCACGCGATTCGCGCTTGTGGCCGAGCCGTGAGCCGAGCCGCTCATGGATCTGTTGCAATCTCTTCTGGTCGGGTGCGGTGAAGAACTGCCCACCCGTCACTTGAGCCAGCATCTTCAGGGTCTCGGGGCTCGGCGGCACGCGGAGCTGCGCCTGATAACCGCCGGCGACCGGCACGTTCACGACGCCGTCGGGCGTCCCGAGCACCACGGAGTACACGGGTATGTGCAGAGCCATTGCCTTGACCGCCGCGGTCTCGGGCGATGTGCGGCCGCTCTTCTGAGCTCCGTCGGAGATGACGAGCATCGCGGTCGGGGGAATCGTCCCGTCGGACGCGCGCTCCTGGCCCGCGAGCCGCACGCCGAGCGCAACCGCGTCGCCGAGAGCCGTTCCTTCTCCGGGGCGCAGGGACCGCAGCGCGCTCACCACGAGCTCACGGTCCTCGGTCGGAGCCAACGCGAGGTACGCGCGACCCGAGAAGCCGATCACGCCCACGCGAAATCGCTTCGGCAGCTCTGCGACGAACGCGTTCGCGGCATTCTCCGCGGCGCCGAGGCGTGACGGGCGGACGTCCTGCGCCTTCATCGACAGGGAAGTGTCGATGGCGATGATCACGGTCGCCTCCTCACGGCGGACGTCCACACTCGCGTGCGGACGAGCGACGCCTACGACCAGCGCGGCCAGACCGACGAGCAGCAGTGCGAGCGGAAGATGCCGGCGCCAGCCGGGCGCGGCGGCGACGAGGTTCGGCAGGAGCGTCGGAGTGGTGAAGCGCGCGGCATAGTCGTCGCGGCGGCGCTCGCGCAGCACGTACAGCGCGATCACCACCGGTACGACGACCAGTGCGATCAGCGCGAGCGGCCACTCGAAGGTCACCGGCGGCCGCCCCGGCGCAGGAAGACCGCAAACGAGCGCAGCCAATCTCCGGCCGTTGTGAGGACGACATGCCGCGCGCCTGCATGGGCGAGCGAACGTGCGAGCGCGGCGCGCTCCTCCGCAGCCGCCGCCGCAAAGCGAGCCCGCAACTTTTCGCTCCGGGTATCCGCGCGCAGCTGGCGGCCGGTCTCAGGATCGACGAGCCAGAGCACTCCCGCGTTGGGGAGCTCCTGTTCACGTGGATCCCGGATCTCGACCGCCACCACCTCGTGCCTGCCGGCGAGCTCGAGCAAGGGCCGGCGCCAGTCCTGCGACCCGCGGAAGTCGCTGACCACGATCACAACGGAGCGCTGTTGCGCAAGCGCGCCGGTCCGGCGGAGCGCTTCGCCGAGTGAGGTCACGCCGGCTCCGTCGGCAGCCGGTTCGTCCCTGAGCGCCGACAGCAGTCCGAGCAGACCGAGCCTGCCCTGCCTCGGCGGCAGGGTCCGCGGCCGGTCGTCGCCGAAGGTCACGAGCCCGAGCCTGTTTCCCCTTCGCGTGGCGACGTGCCCGACCGCAATGGCGACACCCTCGGCCACGTCGGCCTTGCGGCGGTCGGCAGTGCCGAACACCATCGACGCCGACGTGTCGAGCACGAGCCACGTGACGAGCACGCGCTCGGCCAGATGCACGCGGACGTGCGGAACGTTAGTGCGCGCGGTCACGTTCCAGTCGATCCGGCGGACGTCGTCGCCGCCGGGAACGTACGGCCGCACCTGTGCGAGCTCGGTCCCCTCCCCCAGCAGCGTGGCGCGATAGTCGCCTGCGAGCAGCCCTTCCACCCGGCGGCCGATGCTGACGTCGAGCGCGCGCAGCAGCGGCTCGGGCAGCGGCCCCGGCCCGGGCCGCGCGGGTGTCGGCTCGGAGCGGAGCAGTTGCGTCATGCGGCGCCTGAAGAAGCAGCCAGGTCGGTCCTCGGCACCGGCACGGTCGCAATGACCTTGTCGAGGATCACATCCGGGGTGATCTCCTCGGCGAGCGCCTGGTAGGTGAGGACGAGCCGATGGCGCAACGCGTCCTTCGAGAGTGCCTGCAGGTCCTCGGCCAGGACATAGTCGCGTCCGCGCACGAGCGCGAGTGCTCGCGACGACTGCACGAGGCTGATGGGCCCGCGCGGGCTCGCCCCGTAGGCGATGAACTCCTTCAGGCCCTCGATGCCGTACGCGAGCGGATCGCGGGTCGCCGTGGCGATCGCGACCGCGTAGCTGACGAGCGCCGGATCGACGTACACGTCGAACACCGCCTTCTGCAGGGAGCGCAGCTCCTCGAGCGAGAGTGCCTCCCGGAGCTCCGGCGCCTCGACGAGCTGGCGTTGCACGATCGTCAGCTCTTCGTCGTGCTCCGGGTAGTCGATCAGCACCTTGAGCATGAAGCGGTCAACCTGAGCCTCGGGCAGCGGATACGTCCCCTCGGACTCGATCGGGTTCTGCGTCGCCATCACGAGGAAGGGGTCCGGCACCGGGTAGGTGGTGTGGCCGATCGTGACCTGACGCTCCTGCATCACCTCGAGCAGAGCGGACTGGACCTTGGCCAGTGCGCGGTTGATCTCGTCTGCAAGGAGGAAGTTGCAGAAGACCGGGCCGAGCTCGGTGTCGAACGCGCCCTCTCCGGGCCGGTAGATGCGCGTGCCGACGAGATCGGACGGGACGAGATCAGGCGTGAACTGAATCCGAGAGAACGATCCGCCGAGCACTCCGGCCGTCGTCTTGATCGTCAGGGTCTTCGCCAGTCCGGGGACGCCCTCGATCAGGAGATGGCCCTGGGCGAGCAGGCAGACCAGGACGCGCTCGAGCATCTCGTCCTGACCCGCGATCACCCGCCGGATCTCGAAGAGCGCCTGCTCGAGCCGATCCTTGGCCTCGAGCGGCGAGGGCACGGGCAAGTCACTGGGCTCGGTCACATCGTCTCCCTCCGTCGCGTCTACAGAGTCATATACGAGAGCAGGCGAACCTAAGTTTCTCCTGAGATTGTGCGGGCCGACCTGGACCACGTACTCTTCTGTCCATGCCACGCTACGTCGTCGAACGTCTCTTCAGTGTGAAGCACGAGAACATGCCGCAGATCGGCAGCAAATCGAGGCGCATCCTCGTCGAGGAGATGCCAGAGATCGTCTGGGAGCACAGCCACGTCGTCCTCGACGACTCCGGCGGGGTGAAGACGTACTGCATCTACAGCGCCCCGGACGAGGACGCGGTCCGGAAACACGCCGAATCGCTCGCCGACCACATGGTCATCTCGATCGCCGAGATCGCGGGCGACGTCACGCCCGAAGACTTCCCGCTCTAGCCCGGCTCCGATTCCGGCCTCGAGTGCCGGACGAGACGCTCCGCGTCAATGGTGTGGTAGGCGGCCTGGACGACGACAGCAAGACGCTTGCCGATCTCGCGGCGGCGTTCGGGTGCGTCCTCGGGGACGAGCTCGAGCGCCTCGCTGTAGAGGCGGAACGCCTCATCCTTCGCCCAGCCGCGGTTCGCCTGCTCCGCGCCCACGAGCAGGTATTCGACCGCCCGCTCCGGCTCGCCGGCCTCCCGCCAGTGGTGCGCGAGCGCAGGGGCGACGTCGCCCGCTTCGCTCGCCGCCCCCTCCAGGAACAGAGCGATTGCCCTGTGCCGTTTCGTGCGCAGCGCCCGCGGCAGGATCGAATACGCCACTTCGCGGATGAGCTGGTGCCTGAACGCGAATTGCTGCTCTCCCTGGAGGCGTGAGACGGGATCGCGTCGGATCAGGTCGCGCCCCTCGAGTGAGTCGAGCGCTTCGAGCCTGGCCGGCCGGTCCTCGGCGATGCTCGTCAGGGCTCCGGACCAGAAAACCTTGCCGAATACCGACGCGTCGAGCACGACCTCTCGCTCGACCGGAGGCAGCGTGTCGAGCCTCGCGGCGATGATGCCTCGGATGCTGGAGGGAAGCTCGCCCGCGCTGG
>Ga0307286_10000505_pt1 | contig 11125 bp, 10 predicted proteins | sample ER_DNA_140_FD_194478 | JGI IMG/M metagenome (GOLD analysis project Ga0307286, IMG submission 194478) | Bulk soil microbial communities from the East River watershed near Crested Butte, Colorado, United States - ER_DNA_140 | ecosystem: Environmental > Terrestrial > Soil > Floodplain | place... | reverse complement strand
GCTGGCCTTCGCCAAGCCTCGGGCTGAACGAACGGAGCGGTCGGTCAGAGGCAGCGCCGAGCACCGATGGGAACGACTCGATCGCTGAGGCGACCGGCGGCATCGAGCTGCCGACGGGATGCTCGGCGCTCGATCGAGGCGCCGCTACCCAACCGAAGAGGGCGAGCGCCAACACGAGGGCGGCGCGCCAAAGCGGCCCGTCGAGGCGGATCACTGTTCGAGCGTAGGCGGGTTGGTCGTCCCCTGCAAAGTGCGACTCGGCACGCGTTCGTACGCCGAGAGTCCGCTCCCATCCGCGAAGGGTGTGGCCCTAGAATCGGGGTGGCCGGATCGTCCGGCTCTATCGAAAGACGGAAGGAGCGATGGCGTCGATGGCGATGGCACCGGTCCGGCTCACCGAGCCGATGGTCCGCGAGAACGGCGAGCTCCGCACGGCCACCTGGGACGAGGCCCTCGATCGGGCCGCCTCGGGGCTGCGGCGAGCCATGCAGCGGAACCCCGGTTGGGGAGCGGGCGTGTTCTCGTGCTCGAAGGCGACCAACGAGATGATCTTCGTCGCGCAGAAGTTCGCTCGTCAGGTCCTGGGCACGAACAACGTCGACAGCTGTAACCGCACCTGACACGCGCCAAGCGTGGTCGGTCTGGCCACGGTCTTCGGTGCCGGTGGCGGTACCAGCTCATATGAGGAGGTCGAGAACAGCGACCTCATCGTGTTGTGGGGCTCGAACGCCCGCGCGGCACACCCCATCTTCTTCCACCATGTCCTGCGAGCGCTCGAGCGAGGGGCGAAGCTGATCGTGGTCGATCCACGGCGGACCGAGACCGCGGCGTTCGCCGATCTCTGGCTCGGGATCGACGTCGGCACCGACGTCGCACTGTCGAACACGATCGCGCGGGAGATCATCGCCAGCGACCTGCAGGATCACGCGTTCGTCGCGCACGCGACCGAGAACTTCGAGGAGTACGCGGAGAGCGTCGCGGACTGGACGCTCGAGCGTGGCGAGGGCGTCACCCACGTGCCCGCCGAGGTCATACGTGAGGTCGCGCATGAGTTCGCGAACGCTGACCGGGCGATGATCTGCTGGACCCTGGGCATCACCGAGCATCACAACGCCGTCGACAACGTTCTCGCCTTGATCAACCTCGGGCTCCTCACAGGGCACGTGGGCAAGTACGGGAGTGGCCTGAATCCGCTCCGCGGGCAGAACAACGTGCAGGGTGGCGGCGACATGGGCGCCATCCCGAACAAGCTGCCGGGCTTCCTCGACATCGTCGAGGATCGCACCGCGCGGCAACGGTTCGAGGAGGCATGGGGACGCCCGATCCTGCCGCGCTACGGCTGGCACCTCACGGACATGTTCCACGCGATGGACCGCGGCGAGCTGACCGCGATCTATTGCATCGGCGAGAACCCGGTGAGCTCCGAAGCCGACGCGACCGTGGCGAGGGAGCTGCTGGAGAACCTCGATACGTTGATCGTGCAGGACCTCGTGTTGACGCAAACCGCCGAGATCGCCGACGTGGTGTTTCCAGCGTCCAACGCCGCCTTCGAGACCGAAGGGACGGTCACCAACTCCGAGCGCCGCGTCCAGCGGGTCCGCAAGGCGCTCGATCCGCCCGGGCATGCGAAGGACGACATCTGGATCATCACCCAGCTGGCGAGACGTTTGGGTTACGACTGGGGCGAGCTCACCCCGTTCGAAGCATGGGAGGAGCTTCGGTCGCTCTCGCCGATGCACACGAACATGTCGTGGGAGCTGATCGAGGAGCGCGGAGGCGTCCAGTGGCCGTGCAACGACGACTTCCCCGAAGGGACCCAGTTCTTGCATGCCCGCCTGTGGGAGTTCGACGACCCAGAGAAACAGGGACGGAAGGCGCCTCTCAGTGTGGTGGTCGATGATCCGCCGGTCGACCTTCTGACCGACGAGTACCCGATCCGACTGACGACAGGGCGACGGCTGGATTCCTTCAATACCGGTGTGCAGACGGCCGCCTACACCTCGCCGCTCCGGCGGCCGGAAGCCGTGGAGCTCTCTGCGGCGGACGCGGACGCGCTCGGCGTCGTCGAGGGAGAGCGGGTCCGCGTGTCCTCGCGGCGGGGCGACGTCGAGGCGCCGGTGTACATCTCCTCGGCGCTCCGAGCGGGTCTCGCGTTCATGACCCTGCACTTCCCGGACGAGGTCGAGACGAACCGGCTCACGATCGAAGCGGCGGATCCGAAGTCCGGCACCGCGGAGTTCAAGGCCACGGCGATCCGGATCGACAAGCTGCGCGCGGACGTGTCCTGATGGACCTCCATCTGATGACGGCGCAGCCGACGGACGAGGAACGTCGTGCGGTCGATGCCCTGCTGGGAGCCGCGGTCCCGGTCGACGATCGGGTGGTTCGCGGCGGTCACGAGACCGAGGGTGACCGGACGTTGCTGCTCCAGGCCCTGCACGCCCTCCATGCCGCGGAGGGCTGGGTCAGCGAAGGGGGCCTCAACTACATCTGCGAACGGCTCACGGTGCCGCCGGCCGAGGCGTACGGCGTGGCGACGTTCTACGCGATGTTCAGCGTGCAACCCCGGCCGAGGACCCTGGTGCACGTCTGCGACGACGTGGCCTGCCGGATCATGGGCGGGAAGGAGCTCCTCACCGAGCTCGAGGCGCAGGGCGCCGACGGCGACTGGACCTGGGCGACGAGCCCCTGCCTCGGGATGTGCGAGCAGGCGCCGGCGATCCTCGCGCAACGCGCCGGCCGCCCGGACGTGGCGCTGGGCGAGGCCACCCTAGGGACCGTCCGGGCGGCCGTCGCGCCCGACTCGACGGTCACGTGTGCGGGGGCCGTCACCGCGCCGCAGGCGTGGGACCCCGACGTTCGCTCGAGCCTCCGGCTGCTCCAACGGGTCGGCGAGGTCGATCCGGCGTCGATCGACGCCTATCGGGCGGCGGGCGGCTACTCGGCGTTGCGGCGCGCGACCGAGCTCGGCCCCGAGGGGACGATCCGGGAGATCACCGACGCGAAGCTCCTCGGCCGCGGCGGCGCGGCGTTCCCCACCGGCGTCAAGTGGAAGGCGGTCGCCGAGCAGTCGGTGCGTCCGCACTTCGTGATCTGCAACGCCGACGAATCCGAACCGGGCACGTTCAAGGACCGGCTCGTGATGGAGCTCGATCCGTTCGCCGTGGTCGAGGCGCTCACGATCGCCGGCTACGCCACGGGCGCGGAACGAGGCTACCTCTATGTCCGCGGTGAGTACCCCCTCGCCACGGAACGGCTGGAGGGAGCGATCGCGGAGGCGCGGCTCCACGGCTACCTCGGGGACGACGTGATGGAGCACGGGTTCCGGTTCGACGTCGAGCTGCGGCGCGGCGCCGGGGCGTACATCTGCGGGGAGGAGACGGCGCTGTTCAACTCGATCGAGGGCAAGCGAGGCGAACCCCGGAACAAGCCTCCCTTCCCCGTCACGAGCGGCGTGTTCGGCAAACCGACGGCGATCAACAACGTGGAGACGGTGATCAACGTGCTCCCGATCCTCGAGCTCGGCGCGGAGGCGTACTCCTCGGTCGGAACGGAGGACTCGACCGGCACGCGGCTGTTCTGCCTGTCAGGCCACGTCGAGCGTCCCGGGGTGTACGAGCACCCGCATGGGGTGACGCTCGGAGACGCGATCGCGGCGGCCGGCGGCGTCCGCGGCGGCAAGCCGATGCGAGCGGTCCTGCTCGGTGGCGCCGCGGGTGGCTTCGTGGGACCCGATCGGCTGGACGCGCGGCTGACGTTCGAGGACGCGCGGGCAGGCGCCTACACGCTGGGCTCGGGCGTGATCATGGTCTTCGACGCGGACACCGACCTGGTCGACCTGGTCCTGCGGATCGCGCGGTTCTTCCGTGACGAATCGTGCGGGCAGTGCGTGCCCTGTCGCGTCGGGACCGTCCGACAGGAAGAGGCGTTGCTCCGCCTGGTCTCCGGACGCACGCTGGGAACACGGGCGGACGAGCTCGCGCTGCTGGAAGATGTCGCCGACGTGATGCGCGACGCTTCGATCTGCGGCCTGGGACAGACGGCGGCCGGTGCGGTGCGTTCGGCGATCTCGACGTTCGGGCTGTTCGATGGGGACGGCGCATGAGCGCGGTTCCCGTCTCTCCGCCGCGACGGTTGCTGGACGCGGAAGTCGACGGTGTCCCCGTCCGCGTCCCGGAGGGCTCAACGATCCTCGATGCGTGCCGCGCGGAGGGGATCGACACCCCCACGATGTGCTACGCGGATAACCTGACGCCGATCAACGCGTGCAGGGTCTGCGTGGTCGAGGTCGAGGGAGCTCGCACGCTCGTCCCGGCATGCTCGCGCGCGGTAGAGGCCGGGATGAAGATCCGGACCGACACCGACCGCGTTCGGCACTCCCGCAGGCTCGTCATGGAGTTCCTGGGATCGAGCGTCGACACCTCGCTCGCATCGTCGGACTGGCACCGTTGGCAGGACGAGTACGCGGCCGACCCGGATCGGTTCGGCGCCCGGACGGAGCCGATGGAGGACGGCGAGCGCGACGGGCGGTGGGCCGGGCATCATCACGAGCCGCGGGATCCGGCCCTCGCCGAGACGGTCATGCAACCCGTCAAGGTAGACAACGAGCTCTACGTCCGGGATTACGGCCGGTGCGTCCTCTGCTACAAGTGCGTCGAGGCGTGCGGGACCGACGCCCAGCACACGTTCGCGATCGCGGTCGCGGGCCGTGGCTTCGACGCACGGATCTCGACCGAGTACGCGGTCCCGTTGGATGCGTCGGCGTGCGTGTACTGCGGCAACTGCATCGGGGTATGTCCGACCGGCGCGCTGATGTTCACGAGCGAACACGACATGCGTGCCGCCGGCACGTGGGACGAGGATCGACAGACCGTCACGAACACGATCTGCCCCTACTGCGGGGTCGGGTGCGAGCTGGAGCTCCACGTCCAGGACAACGCGATCGTGAAGGTCACCTCGCCGGCCGACAACGACGTGACGAGCGGGCATCTGTGCATCAAGGGCCGATTCGGGTTCCAGTACGTGCAGCGGAGGAAGAAGGACCGCACCTGAGGTCGCGCCCGTGAGCGCCATCGCCGGGATCGTCCTCGCCGGCGGCGGGTCAACTCGCTTCGGCTCGGACAAGCTGCTCGTTCCCTACCGTGGGACACCGCTCCTGCATCGAGCGATCGAACGCGTCGCTGAGGTGAGCGACGACGTCATCGTCGTGATGAGCCCCGCCGCGACCGATCCCGCGGTGCCCGAAGGCGCGAGGGTCGTCCGGGACGAGAGCGAAGGCGAAGGGCCGCTCGCCGGGCTGCACGCCGGGCTCTTGGCGGCGGTCCGCTCCGACCTCGCGGTCGTGGTTGCGGGCGACATGCCCGACCTGCACGCTTCCGTGCTCCGCGCGCTGGTCGAGGCGCTCCAAGCCAGCGGAGACGTGGCGGCGCTCGCCACGAGCGACGGTCCGAGCCCGCTCCCGATCGTGCTGCGGACCTGGCCGGCGGCCGACGCGGTTCACACCCTCCTGCACGCGGGACGGCGCCGCCTCGGCGATGTGCTCGACGTGCTCGACATCGTGGTGATCGACGAGGCGACGTGGACCGCGATAGACCCGAGACGGCGGTCGTTGTTCGACGTCGACCGACCCGAGGACCTGGAGCGCTAGGCTGCGGCCCGATGTCGCACGTCCAGCCGGTCCGCGTGGGCCGCATCGAGATCCGGACGATCTGTGAGGGGTGGGCGGCACTCGCGCTCGCCGACGAAGCCCCGGGGCAGACCGTCGACTGGGACGGCGAGCGCGAGCGCCGCCCATGGGCGTTCGTCGGGACCGACCGGTGGCGGTGGCACGTGCACGCGTTCGTCGTTCGGCTGCCCTCCGGCATGACGATCCTCGTCGACACGGGGGTCGGTGACTTCCCGCCGTACGCGCCGTGGGAGGAGTCCGTGGAGGATCCGTGGCAGGAGGTGGAGACCGCAGACGTCCGTCACGTGATGGTCACGCACCTGCACGCCGATCACGCTGGCGGCACCGTGATCGGCGGCGCGCCGGCGTTCCCGAACGCGACCGTGCACGTGCACGAAGCGGACTGGTCCGCGTTCGCGGGGAGCACGGATGCGGATGACTACGTGGCGCGCCATGCGATGAGCTCGCTCCTGGAGCTCGGGATGCTGTCGATCACCGATACCGACCGCGAGCCGGTCCCCGTGGTGCACCTTCGCCACACGCCGGGGCACACCCCGGGCCACCGGAGCGTGATCGTCACCGACGGGGACGAGGCCGTCCTCCTCACCGGCGACCTGCTGCATCTCCCGACGCAGGCCGCCCATCCCGGCTGGTGGTCGTCGCACGACGAGGACCCGCAGCTCGGGGCGGCCTCACGGCGACTCGTGCTGTGGCGGGCGGCCCAGGACGGGTGGCGCATCGCGGTTCCCCACTTCGCGCGACCCTTCGGATCGGTGGGATCCAAGGGCTGGCTCGAGTAGCATCACGCCACGAAGAGCGGGGCCCGTGGCCGGGCCCGGGCGATCTTCCCGCGCATCAGACGACCTCCAGCGGAAAGGATCGCCGGCATGCCGCGTCGCGTCTTGATCATGGGAGCCGCAGGGCGGGACTTCCACAACTTCAACGTCGTCTATCGCGATGATCCCGACTCGCAGGTCGTCGCGTTCACGGCGACCCAGATCCCGTTCATCGACGACCGCCGGTATCCGCCGTCGTTGGCCGGCGAGCGGTACCCGGACGGGATCCAGATCCACGACGAGTCCGAGCTCGTCCCGCTGATCCGCGATCTTCAGGTCGATGACGTCGTGTTCAGCTATTCGGACGTGAGCCATGAAGACGTGATGCACAAGGCTTCCACGGCATTGGCTGCCGGCGCGAACTTCGTCCTGCTCGGACCGAACGCGACGATGCTGCAACCTACCGTCCCGACCGTCGCCGTGACCGCGGTGCGCACGGGCGTCGGGAAGTCGCAGACCACCCGCGCGATCGCGGGGGCCCTCAAGGCGGCCGGCAAGCGTGTGGTCGCCGTTCGCCACCCGATGCCGTACGGGGACCTCGCGGCGCAGCGCGTGCAGCGGTACGCGGAGCTCGCGGACCTCGACCGCTACGACTGCACGATCGAGGAACGCGAGGAGTACGAGCCGCACATCATGTCGGGGACCGTCATCTACGCGGGCGTCGACTACGGAGCGATCCTGGAGCAAGCGCAGGCCGAATGCGACGTGCTGCTGTGGGACGGCGGCAACAACGATCTCCCGTTCTACCGCCCGACCGTGTGGATCACGCTGGTGGATCCGCTCCGCGCGGGACACGAGCTCCGCTACCACCCCGGGGAGACCAACCTGCGGGCGGCCGGGGTGATCGTGATCAACAAGATGGACTCCGCGACGCCGGAGCAGGTCGCGCAGCTCGAGGGGACGATCGCGGAGGCCAACCCCGGCGCCGTCGTGGTCAAGGCGAACTCGAAGGTCACGTGCGACGACCCCGAGGCGGTGCGTGGCAAGCGCGTCCTCGTGGTGGAGGACGGCCCGACGCTGACCCACGGCGAGATGAAGATCGGCGCCGGCGTGGTCGCCGCGCAGCGGTTGGGCGCGGCCGAGATCGTCGATCCCCGTCCCTGGGCGATCGGAACGATCGCCGAGACGTTCGAGCGATACGACGTCGGGGCCGTGCTGCCGGCGATGGGCTACAGCGACGGCCAGCTGGACGAGATGTCCAAGATCATCGACGCGGCCGACGTCGACCTCGTGGTGATCGGCACCCCGATCGACCTGCGCAAGGTGATCGACATCCGCAAGCCCGCCGTGCGGGTGCGCTACGACCTCGACGTGTTGCCGGACTCGCCACAGCTCGCCGACATCCTGGCGCCGGTCCTGTAAGGAGGATCCCGTGGAGCGGGTCGTCGTGGCCCTCGGTGGCAACGCCCTGCTCCGCCGTGGCGCGGAGGACACGTACGAGGAGATGTATCGCGCCGCGCGCGCCGCGGCGGAGCGCATCGCGGAGATCGCCGCCGACGGCTGGGAGGTCGTGGTCACCCACGGCAACGGCCCGCAGGTCGGCCGGATCCTGATCCAGCAGGAGGCGGCGGCCAAGCAGGTCCACCCGATGCCGCTCGACGTCTGCGGAGCGGAGTCGCAGGGGCAGATCGGCTACCTCCTCCAGGTCACGATCGGCGACGTCTTCTTCGAGCGCGGGATGGAACGGCCCGTCGTGACGATCCTCTCGCTCAACCGCGTCCGTCCGAACGACCCGGCGTTCCGGAAGCCGACGAAGTTCGTCGGGCCGTTCTTCAGCGAGACCCGCGCGAAGAAGCTCGAAGAGCAGCGCGGCTGGGTGATGAAGGCGGATCCGCATGGCGGATGGCGTCGCGTCGTGCCCAGCCCGGAGCCGTACTCGATCGTGGAGACGCCCGTGATCCGCACGCTGGTCGCCGACGGCGTGATCGTGATCGCGAGCGGCGGCGGCGGCGTCCCCGTGATCGAGAAGGGCCCGCGGCTGATCGGGAAAGAGGGCGTGGTCGACAAGGACCTCGCGGCGGCGATCCTGGCGCACGAGGTGGACGCTTCCGTGCTGCTGATCCTGACCGATGTCAAGAAGGTCCAGCGCGGCTACGGCACGTTGATGCCCGAGGACATCGATCGGATGACCGTCGGTGAGGCCACGGCGCTGCTCGACCGGGGGGAGTTCGGGGCGGGTTCGATGGGACCGAAGATGCGTTCGGCGATCCGGTTCGTCGAGGCGGGCGGGACGCGGGCGGTGATCGCCGAGCTGGACGAGGGGCCGGCGGCGCTCCGCGGCGAGGCGGGGACGGAGCTCGTCCCGGACTGATCCTCAGCGCCGCGACGGCCGGCCGGGGTTCCGGAACTGCTGGGCGATCACGAAGAGCGAGAAGATCCCGACGATCGCGACCAGCGACGCGAGCAAACCAAGGAAGATCAGCTCCAGCCAGCCGAGGTGATGCGGGACCCAGACGGCGAGCAGCTCCACGGGTCGATGCTACCTGAGGGCCTCGCGGCACGGGCGTCGTAGGCTCTTGCCCCGTGAAGATCGGTGTCCTCACCGGTGGCGGCGACGTCCCCGGGCTCAACGCGTGCATCAAGGCGGTGGTCACGCGCGCCGCCGCCGAGGGTCATCAGGTGCTCGGCATCCGCCGGGGATGGGCCGGCTTGTTGGAGGTCGACCTCGCGAACCCGCTCTCGGTCTCGGTGAACACGATCCCGCTGGATGTCTCCACCGTACGGACGATCGACCGGACCGGTGGAACCTTCCTCCACACGTCGCGAACGAACCCCGCGAGGGTCAAGCCCGAGGACGAGCCGACGTTCCTCCGCGAAGGGCGGACGGATGACGCGCCGCGCGATCACACCGGGTATGCGCTCAAGGTGATCGAGCAGCTCGGGCTCGGCGCGCTCATCCCGATCGGCGGCGACGACACGCTCTCCTTCGCACTCCGCCTGCACGAGGAGGGCGTCCCCGTCGTGGCGATCCCGAAGACGATGGACAACGACGTCTACGGCACCGACTACTGCATCGGGTTCTCCACGGCGGTGACGCGGACGGTGAACTTCGTCCACCAGCTGCGGACGAGCGCGGGCTCGCACGAGCGGCTGACCGTCGTGGAGGTCTTCGGACGGTACAGCGGCGAGACGTCCCTGATCTCCGCGTACCTGTCGGGGGTCGACCGCACCATCATCAGCGAGGTGCCGTTCGACGTGGACCGGCTCGGCGACCTGTTGCTGCGGGATCAGCGGGAGAACCCGAGCCACTACGCGATGATGACGATCTCGGAGGGGGCGACGCTGATCGGCGGCCAGCTGATCGAGGGTGGGCCGGAGGACGCGTACGGTCACAGGAAGCTTGGCGGGATCGGTCAGCTGACCGCGGAGCTGCTCAAGGAACGCACGGGCCAGGGGATGATCTACCAGCAGCTGGGCTACCTGATGCGTTCTGGAACGCCGGACTCGCTCGATCTCATGGTGGCGATCAACTACGCGGTGATGGCCACCGACCTGGTCGTGGATGGGACGTTTGGCAGGCTGATGGCGCTCCGCGACGGGAACTACGCGAACGTGCCGCTGACGGTCGTGGGCCAGGGCGTGAAGCGGGTGGACGTCGACGCGCTGTACGACGAGGAGTCGTACCGGCCGAAGATCCGTTACGTCGACGGCAAGCCGATGTTCCTGAACTGACCGAGCGTTGGGGCCGCGGTCGGCGTCCGTCCTCCCGTGACCGCCCGCTAGACTGCCGCCATGCCGCGGTTCCGGGTAGATCTCCGTTCCGACACGGTCTCAACGCCGTCCCCGCCGATGCGCAGCGCGATGGCCGAGGCCGAGGTCGGAGACGCTTGGTACGGAGACGATCCCACCGTCAACCGGCTCCAGGAGCGCGGCGCCGAGCTGACCGGGATGGAGGCCGCCCTGTACGTCGCGACCGGAACGATGGCGAACCAGATCGGGGTGCGGCTCCAGGCGGACGGGGCGGGCCACCTCGTGGCGGCCGAAGAGCGATCCCACGTCGCCACCGTCGAGATGATGACGAGCGCCGTCCTGGCCGGGATCTCCTACCGGACCGGGACCGACTCCCCGAAGGGTTACGTGACCGCGGAGCTCGCCCGTCGCCTGCTCGAGGCCGATGAAGCTTTCGACGTGGAGGTCGTCGACCTCCTCGCCGTGGAGAACACGGTCGGCGGGTACGGGGGGACGATCTACCCGGTCGACGAGCTCCGGAAGGTCCGCCAGATCGCGGTCGACGCCGGGGTCCCGGTCCATCTCGACGGCGCGAGGATCTGGAACGCCGCCGCCGCGGCCGGGGTGCCCGTGACGGAATGGACGTCCCAGGTGGACACGATGATGTTCTGCCTCTCGAAGGGACTCGGCGCGCCGATCGGCTCATTGGTCTGCGGGCCGGCCGAGCTGATCCGCGAGGCACGGAGGATCTGGATCCTCTACGGCGGCGCCTGGCGCCAGGCGGGGATCATGGCCGCCGCCGGCCTGATCGCGCTCGACGAAGGCCGGGCTCGGATCGTGGACGACCATGCACGCGCGCGGCGGCTGGCCGAGGCGATCGCCGAGATCCTGCCCGGTGGTGTCGATCTGGACATTGTCGAAACGAACATGGTCTTCGTGGACACGGAAGCGATGG
>Ga0307286_10000500_pt1 | contig 11152 bp, 10 predicted proteins | sample ER_DNA_140_FD_194478 | JGI IMG/M metagenome (GOLD analysis project Ga0307286, IMG submission 194478) | Bulk soil microbial communities from the East River watershed near Crested Butte, Colorado, United States - ER_DNA_140 | ecosystem: Environmental > Terrestrial > Soil > Floodplain | place... | reverse complement strand
GACAGCGGCTGCACCTTGACACCGCGGCCGAAGGCTGCGGCTGCAAGATCAACATCAGAAAGGCCGTCGGTGAAGTTGATCATGAGATGTAAGCCCGCGGCGGCACCCTGGAGTCGCGCCTCGGGCAGCTCACGCCGTAAGGCGGCGATCATGGCGTCGCGCCGACGCCGGTGACGTCGTCGCACCAGGCGCAGATGTCGATCGAGATCACCCGACTCCATCAGGTGCGCTAGCACCAGCTGAGGCAACACGGCGTTGCCAAGGTCGGCGTCGCGCTTTGCCAGAACGGCTGCCCGGTGGTAGCGGGACGGCACCAGCAGCCAGCCCACTCGCAGCGCAGGTGCCAGGAGCTTCGAGACACTGCCCGCGTAACAGACCCGCTCCGGCGCCACCGCGCGGAGCGAGGCCACTGGCGCGCGGTCGTAGCGGTGCTCCGCGTCGTAGTCGTCCTCGATGATCAAGCCACCGTCCTCCGCCCAGCCGAGCAGTTCCCGGCGGCGCTCGCCCGAAAGCACGACGCCGGTCGGAAACTGATGGGCGGGCGTCATCAGCACCGCCGATGCAGCGCTGCGGCGCAAGTGCTCGACAACCAGTCCGGCATCGTCGACCAGCACTGGCGGAGTGTCCACACCCCACGCCCGTAACTGTTCCCGGGCACCCAGGGAGCCGGGATCCTCCACGGCAATCCGAGTGATCCCGGCCTGGCCGAGTACCCGGGCCAGCACAGCCAGCGCCTGTGCCACACCCGCCACGATGATCACCTCAGCAGGATCGGCGTGAATGCCCCGGTTTCTGGCCAACCATCGAGTGACCGCGAGGCGGAAGGCCGGAGCACCGCTCGGATCCCCGTAGCCGAGGTCCGCAGCAGCGAAGTCCGCCAGCACCGTACGCTCGGCGCGAAGCCATGCGCTTCGTGGAAACGTGGTCAGGTCTGGCAGCCCAGGAAAAAGATCAATGGCCGCCGGCGCCGATCGGAGGAGGTCGAAGGTAGCGGCGCCCGGCGCCGGCTCGAAGAGATCAGCCGCTTCAGGGGCCGCCTTCGATGCCGGGCGATCTTCTTGGCCGGGTGCAGGGACCGCCGCTATGACCGTTCCCGCTCGCGCGTGGCCGACGACTTGCCCGTTCTCGCTGAGTCGCTGGTACGCCTCGGTCACCACCCCGCGGGATACCTGCAACTCCGCCGCCAGTACCCGACTGGCGGGAAGTCGGCTGCCGGTCGGCAGCCGCCCGTCGGCTATCGCGCCGCGCACCTCCCCGACCAACCAATCGGAAAGCCCGCCCGCCCGAGCCCGAGATGGATCGAGCTGCAAGAAGTCCGAGAAGCCTCTTTTGGCCCTTTCATTTATGGCCTCAATGGACCTGTTCATTAGTCCATCGTTGCAGCAGGGTGGAACTCGTGCCAAGCACCCCTGAGACGCGACGTTTTTCCACGGGATTCGTTCTCGGGCTCTTCGCCATGACGCTGGTGGGCGGAAGCGTGGCCGTCTCCGGTGCCTTGGGCGACGCTCCGTTGTTCACCGCCCAGGCCATTCGATATGCGATAGCCGCTGGGCTGCTGGCGCTCATCGCGCGCATGGCGCGGGTGCGAGTCGTTCGCCCACGCGGAGCCGAATGGCTGTGGTTGACCGGTATCGCTGCGACTGGGCTGGTGTTGTTCAACGTCGCCGTGATCCGCGGCGTCGCTCATGCGGAGCCGGCAACGATCGCGGTCGCAGTCGCCTGCGTACCTGTCGTCATCGGGTTGGTCGGGCCATTGCTCGATGGGCAGCGCCCGGCTCGCCGGGTGATCCTTGCGGCTGTCGTCGTCACCCTGGGCGGCGTCATTGTCGAAGGCGCCGGCCGTACTGACGCTGCTGGCGTTGCCTGGGCCGTGGTCGCGCTGCTGTGCGAGGCAGCGTTCACGCTCCTGGCGGTTCCGGTGTTGCGTCGTCAGGGCGCCTGGGGCGTTTCCTTGCACACCGTGTGGATCGGCACAGTCATGCTTGTGCTGCTCGCCATGCTGGCCGAGGGACCCCAGTCCGCCCTCCGGCTCCACTCCGACGATTGGGTTGCCATCGGCTATCTGGCTTTGATGGTCACGGCCGTCGCCTTCCTGTGCTGGTACAGCTGCGTCGCGATCATCGGTTCCGGTCGGGCCGGCCTCCTCACTGGCGTAGCACCGCCGGCCGCGGCCTTCGCTGGCGCGGCGACTATCGGCCAGCTTCCGGCGCTGCCCGTCTGGCTGGGCATCGGCGTGGTCTGCATCGGCCTGGCGATCGGCCTCGGCTTTCGACGTACACGATCATCCAGTGAGACCGAAAGTCCGCACACAAAGCGCCACAAGCGGCTGCGCCCTTCATCAGCCGTCATAGTTACTGATGAGTAATATTTCGGTATGGCTCGTGAGAATCGAGATGTCGTCTTTGTCGACGGCGTGCGTACCCCCTTCGGCAAGGCCGGCTCGATGTACGCCGAGACGAGGGCGGACGATCTCGTCGTCGATTGCATTCGAGAGCTGTTGAGGCGCCATCCGGAGCTGCCACCGGAACGCGTCGACGATGTCGCGATCGCGGCTACCACCCAGACCGGCGACCAGGGCCTGACCATTGGGCGTTCGGCGGCGTTGCTTGCCGGACTTCCGCGTTCAGTACCCGGCTTTGCGATCGACCGGATGTGCGCAGGCGCTATGACCGCAGTAACGACGACAGCCTCGGGAATCGCCTTCGGCGCGTACGACGTCGCCATCGCCGGAGGCGTGGAGCACATGGGCCGCCATCCCATCGGTCAGGGCATCGATCCGAATCCCAGGATCGTCACCGAGAAGCTGGTCGACCAGTCCGCGTTGATCATGGGATCCACCGCGGAGAATCTCCATGATCGTTTTCCGGGGATCACGAAGGACCGGGCCGACGCCTTCGCAGCGCTCAGCCAGCAGCGCGTACAGAGTGCGTATGACGCGGGCGTGATACAGGAGTCGCTTGTTGCTGTCGCGACGCCGAGCTCCGAGCTTGGTTGGGGGCTGGCGGTAACAGATGAGCAGCCGCGACCAGGCACCACCGTGGAGGCGTTGGCGGCTCTTCGCACTCCCTTCCGCCCCCACGGGCGCGTCACAGCCGGCAACGCGGCAGGCCTCAACGATGGAGCGACTGCCTGCCTGCTGGCAGCCGAGACTGTCGCCGCCGAGTTGGGTCTACCAGTAGCCATGAGACTGGTCTCGTTCGCGTTCGCCGGTGTGGATCCCGAGGTCATGGGAGTCGGGCCGATCCCGGCAACGGAGAAGGCGTTGAAGAAGGCTGGGCTGTCGATCAATGACATCGGCGCCTTCGAGATCAACGAAGCGTTCGCAGTCCAGGTACTCGCTTTCTGTGATCATTTCGGACTCGCCGCAGATGATCAGCGGATCAATCCGTACGGCGGTGCGATCGCCCTCGGCCATCCGCTCGCCAGCTCCGGGGTCCGACTCATGATCCACCTGGCGCGGGCGTTCCGGGAGCACCCGGAAGTCCGCTATGGGATCACTACGATGTGCATCGGTCTCGGCATGGGCGGCACCGTGATCTGGGAGAATCCCCACTTCGGCTCCGAGGTCGAGGCGGCAGCGTGAGAACCGATGAGCTCGATGAATTGATCGCCGCGGCTTCGGCTAGCAGCGAGGCCGAGGTCGTGACCCGTGCCCTGAGCCGAGACATCATCCTGCCCCGCACAGCCGGAACAGCGGTGTTGATCACACTGGACAACGGGCGTGGTCCCTCTCGGCCGAATACCTTGGGTGCGGGTGGTCTCGGTGAGTTGAATCGAGCACTCGATGCGGCACTCGCGCGCAGTGACGTAGCCGCGATCGCGATCACCGGAAAGCCCTTCATGCTGGCCGCAGGCGCCGACCTCACCGGATTTGCCAAGATCGTCAACCGCCAGCAGGCGCTGGCCATCGCCAGGATCGGGCATGCCGTTTTCGACAAGCTGGCTACGTCCCCGGTGCCGACATTCGCCTTTCTCAACGGGCTCGCGCTGGGCGGTGGTCTGGAGCTCACCCTGCACTGCCACTACCGGACGGTCTCCGCTGCCGCCTCGGGAATCGCTCTACCGGAAACGTCACTAAGCCTAGTTCCGGGTTGGGGCGGGGCGTACATCGTGCCCAACCTGATCGGTGCCGACCGGGCCGTTCAGCTGATCATCGAGAATCCACTCAACCAGAACAGGATGCTGAGCGGCGCTCAGGCGTACGAGCTCGGCCTGGCGGACGCCATGTTCGATGGCGCCGACTTCCTCGCTCGCTCGCTGGACTGGGCGGGTCACATCGTCGCAGGCTCGCAGACCGTGTCACGACCCGACATCGATCGCGGGACGGCCTGGGATGCGGCGCTTGCAGCAGCTCGCAGCTTCGTTGACAGCAAAGTCTCCGGTGCCTCCCCAGGGCCGTATCGGGCGCTTGAGTTGATGGCGGCCGCAAAGACCGCAGACCGGGCTGCGGCGTACGCCGCCGAGGACCAAGCGCTCGCGGATCTGATCATGAGTCCGGAACTGCGAGCCAGCCTGTACGCGTTCGATCTTGTTCAGAAGCGGGCCAGGAAACCAGCAGGTGCTCCTGATGCGACACTGGCCCGACCGGTGACCAAGATCGGAATCGTCGGCGCCGGCTTGATGGCCAGCCAGCTCGCCGTGCTCTTCCTGCGCCGGCTGCAGGTACCGGTGGTGATCACTGATCTTGATCAAGAGCGGGTCGACAAAGGCCTGGGCTATGTCACGGCCGAGATCGACAAACTACGTGCCAAACGGCGAATCTCCTCCGATGCGGCAAACCGGCTGCAGGCGCTGATATCGGGCACCACCGAGCTGATCGACTTCGCCGACTGCGACTTCGTCATCGAGGCGGTCTTCGAGGAGATGTCGATCAAAAAGCAAGTGCTCGCCGATCTTGAAAAGCATGTCTCCAATAATTGCGTACTGGCTACTAACACCTCCTCGCTATCCGTCGCAGAGATGGCCGCCGATCTTGATCATCGCGAGCGGGTCGTCGGCTTCCACTTCTTCAACCCCGTGGCGGTCATGCCGCTGGTTGAGATCGTCCGCGGTCCCGCGACCGAGGAGGACACTCTGGCGACGGCATTGGACGTCGCGAAGGCGCTGAAGAAGACTGCCGTGGTCGTCAAGGATGCGGCCGGTTTCGTGGTGAACCGGATCCTGCTCCGGTTGATGGCTGAGATCTTCGCGACCGTCGACGAGGGAACCCCGGTCGAAGTGGCCGATGTCGCGCTGCGACCGCTCGGCCTGCCCATGCCGCCGTACGTCCTGCTTCAGCTGGTCGGTCCGGCTGTTGCCCTGCACGTGGTGGAGAATCTGCAGGCAGCCTTTGGCGATCGCTTCCCGATCTCGCAGAATCTGCAGGCATTGGTGGCCTCCGGAAGGCCCGGCATCTACGACTGGACCGCCGACGGCCAGCCCTATGTGAGCAAGGAGACGGCCGAGCTGTTCGTCGTCGGCGACCGGCCAAGCACCGCAGGGCAGGTTCGCGAGCGGGCGCTGCACGCCGTGGCATCCGAGATCGGCCTGATGTTGAACGAGGATGTTGTTGCCGCGCCTATGGATATCGATCTATGTCTGATTCTGGGCGCCGGCTGGCCCTTCCACCTCGGCGGCATCACGCCGTATCTCGACCGGGAGGGCATCTCGGAACGGATACTGGGCCGCCGCTTCCTGCCACTCGGAGTCGCCTCAGTGCCTATTGGCTCCTAGTGCCTGCACACGCGAGTATGCACTACGATCGTATTCATGAATGTCGATCGCTTGTCCGTCGCCGTCCCAGCTGAGCTGGGTTCGGCAGTCCGCGAAGCCGCCACAAAGAGAGGCGTTAGCGTCTCGACTTGGATGAGCGAGGCAGCTGAGGCGATGTTGCGTAACCAACTGCTCGGCGAGGCGCTGGACGCGTGGCAAGCGGAGAACGGGGCATTTACCGAGGAAGAGCTCGAGGCTGCGGCCGCCATCTTGCATGGACAAGGTTCAACCAAGCGTCGTGCAGGCTGAGGTGGCGCTCATCCTGGATGCAGGCGCGCTGCTGGCGGTCGACCGTCGAAACCGGATGGTCGGAGCGGTGTTGGAAGAGGCTCGCAGAGATCAATTAACCATCTCCACAAGCGCTGCTGCTCTCGCGCAGGTCTGGCGCAATGGAGCCCGCCAGGCGAACCTGCTCCCAGTTCTTCGTGGGATTGCAATCGCTTCGCTCGACCGCCTGGCGGCTCAACGCGTCGGTGAGCTTTTGGGAACAAGTAGAACTCGTGACGTGGTCGATGCTCACGTCGCCTTGCTCGTTGATCCCGGCGACACAATCTTGACCAGCGAGGCGGCCGACCTCACCCGTCTCCTGCACACTCGCCACGTACGGGCATCCGTGGTCCAGGTTTGACACCGATCCGTCAGAATCGCACCGAGCTCAACTCAACTGGGTTCTGACATGTCGGCGCGAGTGGGCTGCTGGTCGAAAGGTTCGTCCGATCGCACGACGGCCTCGACCGCGTACCGCGCGATGTTCTGCGGCGTCAGCCCAGCTTCCTCCAATAACTCCGAGCGGCCGCCGTGGGGTATGAACTCCTGCGGGAGGCCGAACTCCCGTATCGGTGTCTCAACTCTTGCAAAGCGCAACTGCTGCGCGAGCCGTGCGCCGTAACCGCCGACGACACCGTTGTCCTCGATCGTGATCACCAGCTCATGATCGGCGGCGAGCGCAGTCAGTGCGGGATTGATTGGTAGTGCCCATACCGGGTCCAGAACCGTCACACCGATGCCCTGATCCGAGAGTCGCCGCCCGACTGCTACAGCTGTCTCGGCCAGCGGGCCGATGCCGACCACGAGCACCCTCGGCTGCTCAGTCCTCAGGAGTACGTCCATTCCATCCAGCTGATCAACCGCTGGTAGGTCGGCCGCAACGGAACCCTTGGGAAAGCGGATCACGCTGGGGCCATCGTCAATCGTCAGCGATTCGGCCAGCGCCGCGCGTAGCCGAGTGCCGTCGCGCGGTGCGGCCAGCTGCATGCCAGGCACCACCTGCAAGATCGACATATCCCACATGCCGTGATGGCTGGCTCCATCCGGCCCGGTGATACCGGCCCTGTCGAGCACGAAGGTGACTCCGCACCCGTGTAGCGCCACGTCCATCAGCACTTGATCAAAGGCGCGATTCACGAATGTCGAATACACCGCGACGACTGGGTGCAACCCACCCATCGCCAGACCGGCCGCCGACGTCACGGCGTGTTGCTCGGCGATGCCGACATCGAAGCAGCGATCCGGGAACGCCTGCGCAAAACGGTGCAGCCCCGTGGGATAGACCATGGCCGCGGTGATGGCGACCACGCGCTCATCGCTGCTACCCAACCGAAGCAGCTCGTCGGAGAACAGATTGGTCCACGTCTGTCGGTCCGCACCTCCCAGCGCCTCGCCGGTTGTCGCATTGATCTTGCCAACAGCGTGGAAGCGATCTTCCTCATGGTTCTCGGCGGCCTTGAAGCCGTTGCCCTTGCGGGTCGAGCAGTGCACCAGGACCGGCCCCCGGAACTGCTTGGCTTGCTGCAGGGCGCGTTCCACCGCGAGGATGTCGTGGCCATCGATCGGCCCGATGTACTTCAGACCCAGGTCGGAAAACATGCCCTGCGGGGCGAGAACATCCTTCAGCCCGATCTTGATGCCGTGCAGGATGTCATAAGCGACGTTACCCAGCAACGGCGCGCGGCTGACATTGCGCTTGACGAGGTCGAGAACTTGCTCGTAGCGGGGATTGGTGCGCAGCCCGGTCAAGTATCGCGCCAGGCCGCCAACGGTGGGTGTGTAGGACCGGCCATTGTCGTTCACCACGATCACCAATGGCAGGTCCTCAGAGGCGGCGATGTTGTTCAAGGCCTCCCATGCCATCCCGCCAGTGAGCGAGCCGTCGCCCACGAACGCCACAACGGTCCCGCCCTTGCCCTGCAACCGAATAGCCTTCGCCAGCCCGTCGGCGTAGGAGAGCGCGGGTGATGCGTGCGAGTTCGCCACCCAGTCGTGTTCGGACTCGCTGGGACTGGGATACCCCGAGAGTCCATGCCGCTGCCGCAGCGTAGGAAATTGATCTTGCCGGCCGGTCAAGATCTTGTGCACATAACTCTGGTGTCCGGTGTCGAAGATGATCGGATCTCGCGGCGACTCGAAAACGCGATGCAGCGCGAGTGTCAGCTCGATGACGCCTAGATTCGGTCCGAGGTGCCCCCCGGTCTGAGACACCTGCTCAATCAGAAACGAGCGGATCTCCAGGCTCAGCTCCTGGAGCTGATCTTCGGTCAAGTTCCGTAGGTCTTGTGGGCTATGGATCGAGCTCAACAGTCCGTACGGGGCGGCCGACATGGGCTTGAGTTTACGTGTTCGGCCGCCGCGCGATGCCAAGTGTGGCCCAGCACACGTCGCGGGTTCGCCGCCTCAAAGCTTGCGAACGAAGACCCGGCCGCGCAGCGCCTCAGCCAACAGACTCACGGACCGGCGGGTCCGGGCCAGCCGGGCCCCTTGCTCCAGCCAGGCCTCGGTAGCAGCATCCACGACGTCAGGCTCGACGTAGTCGGACAGGCTCGTGCGCACCTCCGCCAGTGCTCGCTGCGACGCGTCGTGCTGGCCTTCGACGAAGTGACTGGCGAATTGTGCGAGCACCACAGGATGGTTGCGGAGCACACGATAGGCACGAAAGTCTGCTGGGCAGCAATCCAACAGATACGCGATAGCCGTCGCTTCCCAGCCTGATACTCCTGGCGGTCGCACCTCGCTCGGCCACCCGGGCGGGACGTAGGCGGCACTGGTCACATGTGGAGCGTATTAGAAATCTTGTTCGATAGCCAGCTTGACCGGCCGATTCCGGACCTGTGGCGGGATGGGATCGCCCTCGTTTGTTGTCGGGCACGGTATGGGTGGATCGAAGACCATGCGGACCGGCAGTACGCCGGCCCAGCGACCACCGGCGGCGATGTCGTCGGCGTCATCGCTAGGCGGCCCGGTGCGAACCTTCACGCTGGCCTCGGCCAAGCTCAACGCGACCACTGCGGTCGCGGCAAGTTCCCGCTGATTCGGTTGTCGCGTGTAGGTCCACGATCCTGGAGCGAGGTGTTCCACGATCGCCTCAAGTGCGGCCCACTTCTCATCAGGGTCCGTGACGTCACGAGCCAAACCGTGCACGACTGCGCTGCGGTAGTTCATCGAATGGTGAAACACCGAGCGGGCATAAACGATCCCGTCGAGGTGTGTCACGGTCACGCAGACCGGCGCACCGTCCACAACCCGCAGATATCCCGCCCCCGTCGAGCCATGGAGATAGATGGTGTCAGCGACACGCGCATATCCCGTGGGAACGACCACTGGCGAGCCGTCCCGCAGCAGTCCCAAATGGCAGATCAGGCCGGCGTCCAGCACGGCGTACAAGTCTGCGACGTCGGTGCGGGCCCGTTCACGGAGACGGGTCAGGGTGCTACGGGGAGTACTGGACAGGCTCACACCTTCCAGCATGCAGTAGTGAGACCTGACAGCGAACCCAATTACTGCCCGCACAGCTCGCGGACACTAATCTCGTGCCGGTGAGCGATGTGATTTGCCAGATCGTCAGCGGGAAGCTCGACGCGGCGGTTGTAACGCGGAACGAGCACGTCATCGCCTTCCTCGATCACCGGCCGGTGTTCAAAGGTCATGTCCTGGTAGCTCCGGTTCGCCATGTCGAGACGCTCCTGGACCTGCCGGAGAGCCTCATACCGCCTCTCATGATCGGCGTGCAACGGGTCGCCCGCGCCGTGCTCGACGCTCTCGGAGCACAGGGAACATTCGTCGCCATCAACAACGTCGTCAGCCAGTCCATCCCCCACCTCCATGTGCATGTAGTGCCGAGAACCAAGGGCGATGGCCTACGCGGCTTCTTCTGGCCTCGAACTCACTACGGATCGGGGGAGATCGACGAGTACGCGGCCAAGATCAAGAACGCGATCGAGATCGGCTGACCGCGCGACTATCATCACCGGGCTGGACTCGACCCTGGTGGAACTACTCCCGCGCTACCAGAAGTGATGGGACTTGGGGGAAAGCGACATGTGGCTTTGGGTGAACGATCCCATCGTGACCGCGCTCGAATGACGCCCCATTCTCGCCAAGATCACGAAGGATCGGGACGCCGGCGGCCGTCGCATCACAGCTGCGTGCACAAGCCTCACCCAGCCCGCAGGGCCCGACCCCGGTACAGGTAGCTGAAGGGCCGCGGGCCGTCGCCGTATCCCGTTTCCAAGTCGCCGATCATCAGCCCGGAGCGAGTGATCAACTCCTCGATCGGCCGGTCCAGATGGCAACCGCCCGCGATGCGGCTGTGGAGCGGATGGAGCCGATGCTGCCAACGGCGGACGGACTCCGTAGGAGCCCTGCCGTGCTCCAGGAAATGCAACGCACCGTCCGGCTTGAGCACGCGATGGACCTCTTGAAGTGCCGCATCCACATCGACAATCGTGCACAACGTGTACGTCGACAACACACAATCCACCGAGCCGTCGGGCAGATCGAGTCGGGCACCGTCAAGGCCGACATGATCGACTCTCGCGGATACTGCTGCCTTACGCGGTTCCGCAAGCCGTAGCGCAGATGTCGAGGGCTCGACGACAAGGATTTCGCTCACCCCTGCCGGGTAGTGACGAAGGTTGAGGCCGGTTCCGAAGCCGATCTCCAGGACGCGGCCGTGCAATCCCTGACATACCTTGCCACGCCGCGCATTCACCTCCGGCGTACGCAGCACCCGATCCATCAGATGCGGTAACGCATGGTCGGTCCACAGGCCCACGGATCCAGGCTAGTGTCGCGCTGATCAGACGCCGAAAGCGTCCTCCAGCATCGCGGTCAGCGCGTGGAACTCCAGCTGCCGCTGTGGAAAACCGCAATCAGGTCCCTCGACGGCGGGCTCCGTGTCGACATGCAACCGGTAATCTGCCTGCGAAGTACAGGGTGCGACAGGCTTTTCGATCACGCGCGCCACGAGCAGGCGCACGGTGTCGCGTTGCTGTACCGACAACGAGTGCCACTCAGACGTACGGCCGGAAATCATGATCATGGCGCGTCCGGCGGCGTCGACCTTGATCGCATAAGCTGGTCGATCTTGGAACTGGGTACGCTGCAGCGACATCGGCAACAGCCGCGG
>Ga0307286_10000498_pt1 | contig 11169 bp, 8 predicted proteins | sample ER_DNA_140_FD_194478 | JGI IMG/M metagenome (GOLD analysis project Ga0307286, IMG submission 194478) | Bulk soil microbial communities from the East River watershed near Crested Butte, Colorado, United States - ER_DNA_140 | ecosystem: Environmental > Terrestrial > Soil > Floodplain | place: USA... | reverse complement strand
TGGTCTGACCGTCGTAGAGGTCGTTGACCACCACCGCCGACGGTCCGGCGGTCCAGCTCTGGTCGGTCACGACGGTTTGGACGTAGCCGTCGGAGAACTCGATCTCGAGCTGCGCGAGGGCAGCCAGCTCCTTGCCGTAGAAGGCGCTGCCGCCGCTCCAGCCCAGTCGTCCGCGAAACCAACCGTTGCCCAGCGCAATTCCGAGCACAGAGGTGGGCTGCAGCAGTGAGGTCACGTCGTAGCTGCGGTAGCGCAGCCGCCATTCGTAGCTGCTCCACCCTGGACTCAAGACGTCGTCTGAAACTGGATCGCCATTGAGGTAGGCCTCGAAAACACCCTGTGCCGTGGCATGCAGGGTCGCCCGGGCAATCGAGCCGTGACCCTCCTCCAGCATGAACTCCGTACGCAGCAACGGAGCCCCGTCAATGTCCTCGTTCGGTGCGACGGGCAGCGCAGACCAGGTAAGCGACATGAGTTCCTTTCGGGTTAACGCAAGGTGCTGCTTCGTGCGATCAGGTGAGGATCCAGCATGACCGTTCGGTGCACATGGCCAGAGCCTTGGCGGATCTCCTCGAGGAGCAACTCGATGGCCAGCTCACCCATCCGATACCCGGGCAGACTCACCGTGGATACCGGGATGCTGCTCTCAGAGGCGAAGTGATTGTCGTCGTAGCCCACGACAACCAATTCATCGGGTACCCGGATTCCGAGATCTGTCGCTGCCTGGATAACGCCGACGGCGATCAGATCTGAAGGACACACCACCCCATCCACTGACTGGGACAACAACACCTGGCGTCCGACCTCGCGACCGGCGCCGATCTCGAGGTTAGGCGCTTCGACCACTTCGAGACTGGCGCCTGCTTCGGCAACGGCCCGCTCGACGCCTGCCAGGCGCTGGCGGATGAGTCGCAGCTGCGGACAGCCAGCGATGTAGACAAGCCTGCGCGCTCCTCCATGGAGGAGATGGGTGGCAGCGAGATAGCCGCCAAGTTCCTCGTTGACCATGACACTGCACGTGAGCGGGTCTGGCGAGGAAGCAATCACCAGAACCACGGGACGCCCGTGGCGAATGACGGCGTGTGCCGCGTCAAGGGGCTCTTCGAGGGGAGTCAGCAAGACCCCGGCAACTCGGGCTTGGTCGAAGAGCTCGAGATAGTTGTCCTGCTTGGTCCGAGTGCTGTCGCTGTTGGCGAGAAGGAGCTTCAGCTGAGCTTGCCCTGCCGCCGACTCGGCCCCGCGCGCGACGTCGACGAAGAGCGAGTTCCCGATGTCGATAAGGACCAAGCCGACAGTATCTGTCCGTCTTGCGGCAAGTGCCCGGGCGGCGCTGTTGCGGACGAAGCCCAGCTCGGCGATCGCTGCTTCCACTTTGAGGCGGGTCTGCTCGGTCACAATGTCGGGGTTGTTGAGCACGTTGGACACGGTGCCAATTGCCACCCCGGCGCGCCGCGCGACATCTTGGATGCGTGGACTGCCTGGCCGGAGGGAGTCGCGCGCCTCGAAAGCTGGTGGGACCTGCGACTCTGCCATGCAGGGCAGGCTAGCTGGACTACTGTCAAAACTGAAGCGATTCAACACACAAGGTGCCATTTCCGGGGCTGCTCTTGCTAGCGCCCAAGGTGTGATGACAGGATGCGAAACAACGGGGGTCATGACCTGGCGTCGTCCAGGGCCACATAGCTTCAAGCGCTCGTGTGCGAGCTAGGAGGACCCATGCAATCGAAACTCAAGGTGACGGCAGTGGTCGTCATCGCCTTGGCGATGACCTTGGCCATGGGTGCGTGTACGAAGAAGAACCAAACGGCAGCTCCGGGCGCAAGTGCTTCCGGTGGTGAGAGCGTCAAGGTGGCATTCGTTCCCAAGTTGCAGGGCATCCCCTATTTCGAGGCGATGAACGCCGGTGGCAAGGAGGCCGCCAGCAAGCTCGGCAACGTTGAGTGGCTCTACCAGGGGCCCACCAGCGCGGATGCCGCGGCCCAAGCAGACGTCGTCAACAGCTACATCCAGCAGAAGGTGAGCGCGCTGTTCATCGCCCCCAACGATCCTGACTCGATGGCGCCGTTGATCAAGCAAGGCATCGACGCCGGCATCAAGGTCGGTACCTCAGACACCGACGCGCCGAACTCTGAAAGGGAACTTATGGTGCTGATGGCCTCGGCCGAGGGCATCGGCCAGGCAGATACTGACGCCCTGATGAAGGCCATGGGCGGCAAGGGCAAGTTCGCCATCGTGTCCTGCGGCGAGACAGCGGCGCAGCTGAACCAGTGGATTGCAGAGATCAAGAAGTACTCGAAACAGAAGTACCCGGACGCCCAGTTGGTCGACACCGTCTACGCCGGTGAGGACGTCGCCAAGGCCACGCAGATGGCGACTGACTTGATGAACGCCCAGCCCGATCTCAAGGGATTCCTCGGTGTTTGCTCCACGGCCGGGCCTGGTGTAGCGCAGGCGGTGGACAATGCAGGGAAGACTGGCAAGGTCTTCACCGTCGGCATGGGTACGCCGAATGACATGAAGAAATACCTCAATGACGGATCGGCGTCGGCCGGTGTCTTGTGGGACGCGAAGGCTCTCGGTTGCCTAACCGCTTGGGCCGGCATGCAGATGGCGCAGGGTCAGCAGTTCCAGCCCACCCAGACGGTGGACGCCTGCGGCCTTGACAGTGTCACTTACGACAGCGGGACAAAGATCCTACTGATGGGCAAGCCGCTGACCTTCACCAAGGAGAACGTCGGGGACTACAACTTCTAGGTCATACGAGCACCCGTGGCGGCCGACGAGCGGCCCGATGTCCTCTCGGAGGATCTGATGACCACAGCATCGACCGGTGACGGAACCGCCGGCGGCTCCGCGCCACTAGCCCAGGATCAGCGATCCGGGGAGGCCCACCTGGAACGCGCGTCTGGGACGGCGACGGCGGAGCCTCGCACGACCCGGCTGCACATGAGTGACATAGCCAAGCGCTTCGGGGCGGTACGCGCAATCCGGCACGCCGACATGACCGTGGATGTTGGACGGGTGCTGGCCGTGGTCGGTGAAAATGGCGCCGGTAAATCCACCTTGATCAAGATCTTGTCCGGCGCCGTCATTGCCGACACCGGCACCATCACCTACGAAGGCCGGCAGGTCTCGATCCGGTCAACTTCCGACGCGATGGCCCTGGGCATAGCGACGGTCTACCAAGAGCCGCAGCTGTTCCGTGAGCTAACGGTCACCGAGAACATCTTCATGGGCCGGGAGATCCGCAAAGGCGGGCGCATCGACTGGCCTGCCCAAACGCAAAAGGTTGTGGATCTCCTCGCGCTGCTGGAACTACCGCCGCGCTACGCCACCGCCGTTGTCGGGGACCTGTCGATCGCGGAGCAGCAGCAGGTCTCGATAGCCAAGGCGCTGGCGGGCGACGCGAACATTCTTATCCTCGACGAGCCCTCCGCCATCCTGACCGACGCTGAGATCGAGGTGCTGTTCCGGGTGGTTCGACGGCTCACCGAATCGCGCGTGTCGGTGATCTACATTTCCCACCGCCTCGACGAGTTGTTCCGCATTGCTCACGACGTTCTCGTTATGCGCGACGGGCGAACCATCGGCACGTACCCGATCGAGGAGCTGTCGGTGCGCAAGGTGGTTGAGCTGATGGTCGGCGGAATCCTCACCGATACCAAGCACGAACGAAAGATCGATCCGGAGACCCAGCCACGACTTGAACTTGCCGGCCTTGGCCGACGGGGCGAATACCAAGACGTCAATGTGGTTGTCCGGCCAGGTGAGATTGTCGGCCTCTTCGGACTTGTTGGTTCAGGTGTCTCCGAGATCGCCGACTCCATCTATGGCATCGATCACGCCGACTCGGGCCAGATTCTGCTCGACGGGCGATCGGTCGCTCCCCGCTCCCCGCTGCATGCCCAGCGCCTCGGAATTGGCCTGCTGCCGGCAGACCGTAAACAGCAAGGGATGTTCTCCTTCCAGTCCATCATGTTCAACATTTCGGTCGGGCACCTGACGCTGTTGAGCAAGCTCCGCGTCTGGGTGGACCGAGTCCGGGAACGCAAAGTCGCCCAGGACATGATCACCAGGCTTGCGGTGAAGACGCCGAGCGAGAACCAGCCGATCGGGGCGATGTCAGGGGGAAACGCGCAGAAGGTCGTGCTTGCTCGGCAACTGGTCGAACGACCTGACGTGCTGGTGCTGGCGGAGCCGACCCAAGGGGTAGATGTCGGCGCCAAGGAGGAGATTCACCGCATTATTCATGAACTGGCTGATGCTGGCACTGCAGTCCTGGTGGTCACCTCAGACCTGCCTGAGGCAATCCGCATCTCCGACCGGCTGCAGGTGGTCCGCAATGGAACCACCACCGTCGAATTCGGGCCCAACGCTACGCAGGTAGACGTTCTCGCGGCTGCAGCTGGCGACGTCGATGGTCAAGTTGGCCGTGCAAAGGGAGCCGCATGAGCGTCGACGTCGCGGAGCGCGAGACACCTCCCTCTGGGCCACCGGAGACGACCAGGCGCCGTCATCGAGTCCTCGCGCCTCCGGTGACAGGCCAGGAAATCGTGCTGATCGGCGTGCTTGCCGCGCTGTGGGCCATCCTGGCCTTCGCGACACCAGCTTTCTTCACTCCAAGCTCCATTCAGCCACTTGTCGCCTCCGTCGCGCCGATCGCGTTGATCGGCATCGGCATGACGGTAGTGATCATCACCGGAGGGATCGACGTCTCGGTCGGCGCGGCGATTGCCGTGTGCTCGGTGATCACGGCGAAGCTGATCTTGGTGCAAGCAGGTCAAAGTCTGCCGGTCGCGCTGCTGGTCTCCATAGTGGTCGGTGGGCTGCTGGGGCTTCTTAACGGTGTGCTGATCGCGTACGGCCGAGTGCACGCAATCATCATCACGTTCGGCACCGCCAACATCTTCTTGTGGATCAGCCTGAAGATCTTCAACTCGAGCACAGTCAACAACATCCCGGACACTCTTGCCCCCCTCGGCAATGGCGCCGCGGGCCGCACGCTAGGAATCCCCAACTCTTTCGTGATCACGGTGGTGTTAGCCGCCATGGCCTGGTTCTACCTCCGCCACACTGCAGGTGGTCGGCACTTCTACGCCATCGGTGGTGATCAGCTCGCCGCCCAGCTGGCCGGCGTAAAGGTCAGGCAACGAATACTTGCTGCCTACCTGCTGACCGGATTGCTGGTGGGCCTCGCATCGACCTTCGTCGTGGCCCAGGGATCGAACCTCGGACAGAACGTCGGCAACGGAAAGGAGCTGGCCGTGATCGCCGCCGTCGTTATCGGCGGAACGTCGATCACCGGTGGGCGCGGTTCGGTATTAGGTACCGTGCTCGGCGCACTGCTCGTGCAGACCGTCGCATCCGGCGTTACGCAGCTTGGCTGGCGATCAGAGCTGTCCGACCTCTTCGTCGGCGTCGCGATCATCATCGCGGTCGGCGCCGATCTCATTCGTGAGCGGGCGAGGAGCAAACGATGACCGTCCCCACCCTCTCAGAGCCCGAGGCGACCACTCCCGACGAGCAGTCCGGTGCCCCCAGTCCCGAACGAACCGAATCAGTACCCGCCCGCATCCTGCGTGCCCTCCTGACTCAACGCATCGTTTTGCTAGCGGTGCTGGTCGTTGCAGTGGTGGTCTACTTCATCCTTTTGGGTGCAAACGGCTACCTGACAGCGAACTATGACTTCGACTACATGTCCGCTGCTCTGATCAACGCTGTGCCGCTGGCCCTGCTGGGCTTCGCAGAGCTGATCGTGATCCTCTCCGGACGCGGTGGCATCGATCTGTCCGTCGGTGCCATCGTTTCTCTAGCTGGAATGATCTTCGGCTTTGCCTACGGGCAGTGGGGCTGGCCGCTGTGGCTGGCGATCCTGATCACCATGGTGGTCGGCGCGGCGCTTGGTCTCGTCAACGGAATCCTGGTCGCCTACATCGGGTTCCCAGCACTGATCGCCACCCTCGCCACGTACTACGCGTACAAGTCCCTTGCCGTGGTCATCAACAACCAGCGTCCGATCAGCACGCGTCCGATCCAAAACCTCTACGACTCGACGGCCCGCTCGGTCGAGCTGCCATTGATCGGCAGCTGGATTCCCAATGTGCCGAAGGGCATCTTCCTCTTCCTGCTGCCCACCTTGGTTGTGGTCTGGCTGCTTCTCGCCCATACCACGTACGGTCGGCGCGCCTACGCCATTGGCACCAACGACGTCGCGGCGCGTTGGTCAGCCATCGGGGTGCGACCCACGCGGGCCGCTGCGTACACGCTTAGCGGCGCGATCTCAGGTCTCGTGGCGGTCGTGACCGTCGGCCAGTTCGCCTCGGCCCGCCCAGACGCGGGTGTGTCCGGCAACGGAATGGCCCTGCCGGCCATCACCATCGCGGTACTCGGTGGAGTCGCGATCACCGGCGGCATCGGCCGAGTGTCGGGGATCGTTCTCGCCACGCTGCTGATCGTGTGGATGAACGCGGGAATTCGGTTGGCCTTCGAAGGCAATGCCGGCCCACAGAATCAGCTGCTTGCCCTTGGCGTACTGCTGGTGTTCGCAGCGCTGCTCAACGGCTTCGCCCTCCGCCGCTACGGCGGCGCCGGATAGCTATCGAGGTTTGAGAAGATGTCTTCACTTATCGGGTGCCACGCGCTGGTATTCACTGGCGAATTCAACTCTCAAGGGATTGAGAGCTCGGTAAGCCGGGCCCGCGCGGCCGGCTTCGACCTCATCGAGTTTCCCCTCATGGAACCCGACACTTTTGACAGTGCGACGGCACGCCGGACGCTGGAAGCGGAAGGCATGCATGCCAGTGCGAGCCTCGGTCTGCCCCTCGAAGCCGACATCAGCAGCGACGATCCCTCGGTCGTTACCGCCGGCCGGCGCCTGCTCGACGTCGCCTTGAACAAGACCGCGGAGATGGGCGGATCCCATCTCTGCGGCGTGCTGTACGGGTCTATGCGTAAGCACATGTCGCCGGCCTCGGCCAGCGGTCGAGCAAGCAGCGTCGCCGCCCTGCGAACCCTTGCCGACCAAGCGTCCTCGCTCGGCATCGCCCTGTCGTTGGAGGTCGTCAATCGCTATGAGAGCAATCTGATCAACACCTCTCGACAGGCTTTGGAGTTCCTCAAGGAGGTCGACCGGCCCAACATTTCGGTGCACCTGGACACCTATCACATGAATATCGAAGAGTCCGACCTCTTTCAACCGATCCTCAATGCCAGCGATCGGCTCCGCTACATGCACGTCGGGGAGAGCCATCGCGGCTACCTCGGAACTGGCTCGGTGGACTTCGGCAGTGCTTTCCGGGCGCTTGACCGGATCAACTACGACGGGCCGATCGTTTTCGAGTCCTTCTCCTCTGCCGTGGTCTCGGCGACGCTGAGCAATACGTTGGGCATCTGGCGGAACTTGTGGAGCGATGGCGACGACCTCGCCGCCCACGCCAATCGCTTCATCCGCGACCAGCTCTCAGCCGTCCGGACGATCGAGTTGCACTAGTCGACATCGGCCTGAGCGGTGAGGCATAATAACGTTTCAACCCCGACCCGCACGACTCCTGGGAAGTGAGTACATGCCAACCTTCTCCGACATCTCCGACCAGCTGGCCTATCAGGCCATCGAGCTGCCTTCTTGGGCGTTCGGCAACTCGGGCACCCGGTTCAAGGTGTTCGGCTCGCCCGGCACGCCGCGGACGATCCAGGAGAAACTCGCCGACGCCGCCAAGGTGAACGAGCTGACCGGGCTCGCACCGAAGGTCGCAATGCACATCCCATGGGACAAGGTCGAGGATTACGGCGCGCTGCGGGACTATGCCGCTGGTCTTGGTGTGGCGCTCGGCACGATCAACTCCAACACCTTTCAGGACGACATCTACAAGTTCGGCAGCCTGACCCACATCGACGAGGCCGTACGTCGCAAGGCGATCGACCACCACTTCGAATGCATCGAGATCATGAACCAGACCCAGTCGCGGGACCTGAAGATCTGGCTCGCCGACGGCACTAACTACGCGGGACAGGGTGACCTCCGAGGGCGACAAGATCGACTCGCCGACAGTCTCGCGCAAATTTACGACCGTATCGGGCCCGACCAGCGGCTGGTGCTGGAGTACAAATTCTTCGAGCCCGCCTTCTATCACACCGATGTGCCCGACTGGGGCACCTCGTACGTGCAAGTTGCCGCGCTGGGGGACCGGGCAGTGGTTTGCCTGGACACCGGACATCACGCGCCGGGCACCAATATCGAGTTCATAGCCGCTCAACTGCTGCGGCTGGGGAAGCTTGGCTCGTTCGATTTCAACTCTCGCTACTACGCCGACGACGACCTGATCGTTGGCTCAGCGGATCCGTTCCAGCTGTTCAGGATCTTGTACGAGGTCGTGCGCGGCGGCGGCTACGGTCCCGACTCAGAGGTCGCCTTCATGTTGGACCAGTGCCACAACGTGGAGCCCAAGATTCCCGGGCAGATTCGTTCGGTGCTGAACGTGCAGGAGATGACCGCGCGAGCTTTGCTGGTTGATCGCGAGGCTCTGGTGGCGGCGCAAGAGGCCAACGACGTGCTCGGTGGCAACGGGATCTTGATGGACGCCTTCTACACCGACGTACGGCCCGCGCTGGCTGACTGGCGGGAGGGCCGCGGCTTGCCGGCCGATCCGATGAAGGCATACGCCGAGTCTGGGTATCAGAGCAAGATCGAGTCCGACCGTGCCGGCGGTACCCAAGCGGGCTGGGGAGCATGATCATGACGAATCACGTGGTTGCGGAATTGGTCGCTCGGTCCAACCGGCTGGGATCGGATCCGAAGAACACGAACTACGCCGGCGGCAACACCTCCGCCAAGGGCACTGAGACCGATCCGGTGACCGGCGAGCCGGTCGAGCTCGTCTGGGTGAAGGGTTCCGGTGGCGATCTGGGGACCCTGACCGAGTCGGGGCTCGCGGCGCTACGGCTTGATCGGATGCGGCAGCTGGTGAACGTCTACCCCGGTGTCGAGCGCGAGGACGAGATGGTCGCCGCGTTCGACTATTGCCTGCACGGCAAGGGCGGTGCGGCGCCTTCGATCGATACCGCGATGCACGGCCTGGTCGACGCGGTGCATGTTGATCATCTGCATCCGGATTCCGGGATCGCGGTTGCGACGGCTGTGGACGGTGAGGAGCTGACGGCCAAGATCTTCGGCGACAGGGTTGCGTGGGTGCCGTGGCGCCGGCCCGGCTTCCAGCTCGGCTTGGACATTGCCAAGATCAAGACAGCGAACCCGCAGGCCATCGGCTGCGTCCTCGGCGGCCATGGCATTACTGCATGGGGCGATACGTCTGAAGAGAGCGAGGCAAACTCGCTAGAGATCATCAACGCCGCGGCCACCTATATTGCCGAGCATTCCAAGCCGGAGCCCTTCGGTGCTGCCCTGGATGGGTACGCCGCGTTGCCCGATGATCAGCGGCGAGTCAAGGCGGCGGCACTTGCACCGACGTTGCGGTCTATCGCGTCCTTCGACAAGCCGATGGTGGGGCACTTCACCGATGACGAGCGGGTGCTGGAATTCCTCTCCCGCAGCGAGCATCCTCGGCTGGCCGAGCTCGGCACCAGCTGCCCCGACCACTTCCTACGGACCAAGGTCAAGCCGCTGGTCCTTGATCGCCCGGCAGACGCGTCGGTGGAGGACAGCATCGCCCGGCTCGGCGAACTCCATGAGACGTACCGCGCCGATTACCAGGCCTACTACGAGCGCCACGCCACACCTGACTCGCCGCCGATCCGTGGCGCGGATCCCTTGATCATTCTCGTGCCGGGTGTCGGCATGTTCTCCTACGGCAAGGACAAGCAGACCGCCCGGGTGGCCGGCGAGTTCTACCTGAATGCGATCAATGTGATGCGCGGCGCGGAGGGCCTGTCGACGTACGCACCGATCGATGAGTCAGAGAAGTTCAAGATCGAATACTGGGCGCTGGAGGAAGCGAAGCTGCAGCGGATGCCAAAGCCGAAGCCGCTCGCCACGCGGATCGCACTGGTTACCGGTGCCGCTTCGGGCATTGGCAAGGCGATTGCGGTTCGGCTGGCCGCTGAAGGTGCATGCGTGGTGATCGCCGATCTTGACGCAGCAAAGGCTCAGGCCGCGGCAGCGGAGATTGGCGGCAGCGATGCCGCGGTCGGCATTGCCGCCGACGTCACGGACGAAGAGGCTGTGCAGACGGCGGTCGATGCCACGCTGCTTGCCTTCGGCGGCATCGACATCGTGATCAACAACGCTGGCCTGTCGCTATCCAAGTCATTGCTGGACACCACGGTCGCTGACTGGGATCTGCAGCACAACGTGATGGCCAAGGGTTCTTTCCTGGTGTCGCGGGCGGCGGCCAAGGCGTTGATCGAGCAGAAGCTGGGCGGCGACATCGTCTACATCTCCAGCAAGAACTCACTCTTTGCCGGCCCGAACAACATCGCCTACTCCGCCACGAAAGCCGACCAGGCGCATCAGGTGCGGTTGCTCGCGGCGGAACTTGGGGAACATGGCGTCAAGGTGAACGGCATCAACCCCGACGGTGTGGTGCGCGGCTCCGGAATCTTTGCCGGAGGTTGGGGGGCCAAGCGGGCCGCGGTCTACGGGGTGCCGGAGGAGGAGTTGGGCAAGTACTACGCCTCCCGGACACTGCTGAAGCGCGAGGTCTTGCCCGAGAACGTCGCCAACGCGGTCTTCGTGCTCTGCTCGGCCGATCTGAGCCACACCACGGGCCTGCACATTCCCGTCGATGCCGGTGTAGCTGCGGCTTTCCTCCGATGAGCGAGCGGGCTTCGACAGGCTCAGCCCGCAGATGTGCGCGATGACCAGCGGCTGGGTAGCCGCGGTTGATCTTGGCGCTACCAGCGGCCGAGTGGTGCTCGGCCGTGTCGGCCCAGATCAGCTGAGCGTCGAGGCGGTGCATCGCTTTCCCAACGACCCCGTACGCATCGCGGATGGCTTGCACTGGAACATCCTCGAGCTCTACCGGAACGTCCTCGTCGGCCTGCGCAAAGCTGTCGACGCCCAGCCGGAGGTGGCGGGCATCGGCATCGACTCCTGGGCGGTCGACTATGGCCTGCTGAGTGGCGATCGTTTGATCAACAATCCATTCCACTACCGCGACGAGCGTACGGCAAAAGGCGTCGAGCTGGTCCACAAGATCGCCGATCATGCCACGCTCT
>Ga0307286_10000497_pt1 | contig 11186 bp, 9 predicted proteins | sample ER_DNA_140_FD_194478 | JGI IMG/M metagenome (GOLD analysis project Ga0307286, IMG submission 194478) | Bulk soil microbial communities from the East River watershed near Crested Butte, Colorado, United States - ER_DNA_140 | ecosystem: Environmental > Terrestrial > Soil > Floodplain | place: USA... | reverse complement strand
CTTGCCTGGCCGCCTTCGCGGCGCAGCGAGCCTGCCCAGAGTCCGAGCGGGCTGCACAGGCACTCGTACGCCTTGCGTTGGGCCACGGCTGCGGTCATCCAGGACACTCTCGCCGGTTTGCCGGGAGAGGCACCCTGCGGTCTGATCATGGGGCCGCTCACGACATCGGGGTCCAGCACGTCAACACCATCGGGCAAAACCCCGCCGATCGGGGACAATGCAGGCTCAAGGACAAATGTGGATTGATCACTGACCGACTTGATCGTCCATTCCAGCGTTGTTCGTCCCGGGGCGACGACGACCCGGTCGATGGCGATGTTCTGTACGCGGTGCGGCTCCTGACGGTATCGGAAGACTCGCTGCGCAAGGATCGGGCGCGCGCCCGCCGGCGCCCGAGCCAGGTCCGTCGGACGCGATGGGGTGGGGACCTGGCCGATCGGGGTAACCGGGATATGCACGAACGGTGCCATGTTGATCATGTCCACGTCGATGAAGCCGAGCGTGGCCGGCAGCGGTGGAAAGCTTGCCTGCAATAGACGAGTCTCCCCGATCCGCAGGCCCTGCTGCGCCAGCCAGAGCGGCGTACACAGGCACCGATTGAACAATCGACGCGACTGGTGGCTGAGCGTTCGATAGACCTTTCCCCCAGCGGGATCGAGCAGGAACATGTTGATGTCGCCCTCCGAAGTGCGACTCAGCCCGAGGTCGACCCAGGAGGGCAGCCGATCACCGCGTCCAAGGCCGGGTGCGCCCAGCGGCGTGACTGACCAATCGACCACGGTCGCGTTCTCCAGCCGCCGAACAGCATGGATGGCGAACCGAGTGGTGATCTTCAGACCCTCAGCGGTCGTCCACTCGGCCTCTGCTGCCACCGGCAATTTCGGGTTGGTCGGCGCGGGCGGCACAGTTTGCTCGACCGTCGGGGACTGTGAAGCCCTGGTGTGGAAGAGCCCCGGTTCCTCCTTGGCGTACGTGCAGCCCGTGGAGAGCACACATGCCGCTGCGACAACGGCGACCAGCCGCTTTCTCGCAGCCACGCCGCAAGTCTATGGTCGCCCGTTTTGTCGGACGCAAGGAATATCGTGACGCCATGAGTGCCGAGTTGTCAGCGTGCGGGGTCGCTGTGGCAACCACGTACGCCGACAAGTCGACGCTTAAGATGCCCAGTCGAGTCGGGCTGGGGTGGGTACGCCCGTGACCGGGCTGCTCGAGGTGGTCGTACTCCACGCTGCGGACGCGGAACGAGCCGAAGCCGGTCGAGCGGACCGGCTGGAGCTGACATCTAGCCTCGTGGATGGCATGTCACCTGAGCCGGCGCTGGTCGGCCAGGTCCGCCGCGCGACGACTCTCCCTATCCGGGTCATGCTCCGGCTACGTCAGGGATTTACCACCGATGGCGGCGAAGTTGTCAGGCTCAAGGGTCTGCTGAGCAGCTACCGAGCGGTCGGCGCCGATGGCGTCGTGCTCGGCTTTCTCAACGGTCACACGGAGGTAGATGCCGGCGTTGTGACGGAGATCGTCGGCGAGCATCCGGATTTTCCCTGGACCTTCCACCGCGCCGTCGATGCCTGCATGTCCAGTAACCGGGCGTGGCGCGAGCTGCGTATGTTGCCTGGCCTCGACCAGGTATTAACCGCGGGATCGGCACGTGGTGTCAGTGAGGGCCTCGACGATCTCCTCACTCGGGCTCGGGCGGATGAGTTTGCCCGCACACTGATCATGGCTGGCGGCGGCCTGCTGCCCGAGCACGTCCCGTGGCTGGCGCGGGTCGGCATCCGAGCGTTCCAGATTGATGCAGCGGCGCGCCCACTGGGATCAACCAAGGCTTACGTCGATCCTGACCTGGTTCGCACCTGGCGCACACTGATCGACCACGCCACCCGGCAGCGGGTCGCGCTCGGAGCGACTTCTTTTTGACTGTCTATATCGACCCGCCGACCTGGCCAGGCCATGGCCAGCTCTGGTCGCACCTGATCAGCGATCGGTCGTATCAGGAGCTACACGACTTCGCGGCCCGCATCGGCATCCCACGGCGCGGGTTCGAGCGTGATCACTACGACGTCATTGCCGAGCGCTACGCAGCGGCGGTGGCCGAAGGTGCCCAGCCGGTGTCGTCGCGCGAGATCGTCTTGCTGCTGACCGCTGCCGGGCTACGGCGCCGCCGGCAGTCCCGCTTGGCTCGACGGGCTCGACCTCCGGCAGCTGAATGAGTGGGCCGGATTGTGCCGCGAGTTCCCGGCATAATCCGCCACCTTGTTGGGGCGGACCAGCTTGGCCCGGCTGTGCTACGAAGCAAGGGTTGCGCGCGGCACTAGATTGGCGCGGAAGAAAGGAACCGGCCTGTGACTAGTTGCGCCCATCTCGACGCCACTCCTCTTACCCCAGTACCCAGCAGCTTCCAAGCCGCCTGCAGTGATTGCCTCGCTGTCGGTGGGCGCTGGGTGCATCTTCGGCGCTGCCTGACCTGTGACCACGTCGGTTGCTGCGACTCCTCGCCAGCGCGGCATGCCAGCGCCCATGCTCGGACAATCGGCCACTCAGTCGTGGCTTCGGCCGAGCCCGGGGAGCATTGGCGTTGGTGCTATCTCGACAAGGTCGGCGCATGACCGCCCCAGTTGCCGAGGACCGGATGGAGCGTGCGGCGCGGCCCGTACTGCTCACCGTCGACGACGACCCAAGCGTGTCACGCGCTGTCGCCCGCGATCTGCGACGTCGATACGGCGCGGACTATCGCATCATGCGCTCCGATTCGGGCGAGGAAGCGCTGCAGGCCATCAAGGATGTAGTACTGCGCGGCGAGCAGGTGGCGGCGATCCTGGCTGACTATCGCATGCCACGGATGAATGGCGTCGACTTCCTCGAGCAGGCCATGGATCTGGTTCCGCAGGCACGTCGGGCGCTGCTCACTGCGTACGCCGACACCAACGCCGCCATTCAGGCGATCAACGTCGTCGATGTCGATCACTATTTGTTGAAACCCTGGGAACCGCCGGAGGAGAAGTTCTATCCAATCGTCGACGAGCTGCTGGAGGCGTGGCGACGAGAGGGTAGGGAACCCGAGCACAAGATCAAGATCTTGGGCCATCCCTGGTCGACGGCATCGTATGAGGTACGGGACTTCCTGGCCCGCAACATGGTGCCTTACCGCTGGTACAACGTCGATGATCCTGACGGTGCTCGGCTGCTCGCCGCCGCTGGTGCGGAGGAGAGTCAAGCACCTGTGGTGATCACCAGTGATGGTCAGCCGCTGGTACAGCCGAGTCTGGTCGAGGTGGCAAATGCGGTCGGCCTGAGCACCAACCCGCAGGACGAGTTCTATGACGTGGTGATCATCGGCAGTGGTCCGGCTGGCTTGGGCGCCGCCGTCTATGCGGCTTCCGAGGGCCTGAGGGTCGTGGTCGTCGAGCGAGCTGCAGCCGGCGGTCAAGCAGGGCAGAGCTCCCGGATCGAGAACTACCTCGGTTTCCCCGATGGTGTCTCAGGCGACCAGCTGACCGACCGCGCGCGGCGACAAGCGGTGCGCTTTGGCGCTGAGCTGTTGACAGCGCGCACAGTCGTTGGCCTCGAAGTCAAAGGTCCCGCTCGCCGGGTGCTTTTTGACGACGAATCCTCGGTGCTCGCCCATGCAGTCGTGTTAGCGACCGGGGTGAGCTATCGCCAGCTGACCGCGGCGGGAGCCGAGGAGCTTGTCGGACGCGGCGTCTACTACGGCTCGTCATCCACCCAGGCCGAATCGTGCTCGGGTGATCACGTGATCATCGTCGGTGGCGCGAACTCAGCCGGCCAAGCTGCCGTCTTCTTCTCCCGGTACGCGAACAGAGTGACCATGGCCGTACGCGGCGACTCGTTGGAGAAGTCCATGTCGTCGTACTTGATCGAACAGATCGCCGGGATTTCCAATATCGCGGTCCGGCTCAACACGTCGGTACAAAGCTGCACTGGCAATGATCATTTGCAGTGCGTGACCTTTGTCGATCATGACGGTGGCCAGGAAGTGGTAGATGCGGGCCACTTGTTCGTCTTCATCGGCGCGGCGCCGTTGACGGACTGGCTGCCGCCGTCGTTGGTGCGAGATGCCAGCGGCTTCGTGGTCACCGGTCCGGGTTTGACAGCTGGTGGCAACCGGCCGGCGTCTTGGGATCTGGAGCGTGACCCGTACCTGCTGGAATCCAGCATTCCGGGCGTCTTCGTGGCGGGCGACGTACGTGCCCAGTCCGTCAAGCGAGTCGCGTCCGCCGTGGGCGAAGGGGCGCTCGCGGTTACCTTGGTCCATCGCTACCTGGCTGAGCAGTAGGAGTTGATCATGAGCGAACAGACCCTCGAGTCGAGGCGGCTAAGCCCTTCGGAGCTGCGTACCTTGTTCCTGTTCGAAAAACTCGATGATGATCAGCTGGCCTGGCTCAGCGACAACGGGTACTGCGAGACCCGGCCAGGCGGGCAACCGATCTACACCGAGGGGGACCCAGCGACCTGTCTCTTCGTCCTGCTGTCCGGCACGATGTCCATGCACCGCCGGGTGGAGAACACCGAGGTGGAGACCGGGCGCACCAACCAGCGCGGCGTCTACTCCGGCGCCACGCAGTCCTTCGTCAAGGGTCTGTCTGAGGTGCCGTACTGGGGGTCCGCGCGGGCAGTAACGGATTGTGACTTCTGGGTCATCGGTGCGGCGGAGTTTGGGGAGAAGTTCCGCGAGTGGTTCCCGATGGCCATGCACTTGCTCGAGGGCCTCACCATGGGCTTTCGATCAAGTCAGGTGATCATCGGCCAGCGGGAGCGGCTGCTGTCGCTCGGTCGCCTGTCGGCCGGGCTTACCCACGAGCTCAACAACCCGGCGGCCGCTGCCGTTCGCGCCACGGCCTCGCTGCGGGAACGGGTGAGCAGAATGCGAGGCAAGCTCGCCCACCTGGCGACCGCCGACGTCGACCCGAAGGCACTGGTGGCACTCACCGACCTTCAAGAGGCGGCCGTGGAGAAGATGGCGAAGGCGGAAAAACTTACCCCGATGCAGGTCGGGGAGGCTGAAGACGAGATCACCGACTGGCTTGACGATCATGGCATTGACGACGGATGGGACCTGGCTCCTACGCTCGTCGCCGCAGGGGTCCATACGGACTGGCTTGACGAGATCGCGGAGACTATGCCCGGCGATCTCCTCGCAGATGGAGTGCACTGGGTGACCTACGCGTTGGAGACCGAGCAGCTGATGGTGGAGATCGAGGACTCTACCGGCCGGATCTCGGCGCTGATCGGAGCGGCGAAACAGTATTCCCAGATGGATCGAGCGGCGCATCAAGAAATCGACGTCCGCGACGGGCTGAACAGCACGCTGGTCATGCTCGGCCACAAGATCAAGGAATCGGGGAGGATCAAGATAGTCAAGGACTATGACGAATCACTGCCCATGATTCCGGCCCATCCGGCCGAGCTGAATCAGGTGTGGACCAACTTGATCGACAACGCTATCCACGCGATGCCCAATGGCGGAACGCTAACCGTACGCACGTCGCGGGAGGATGGCTGGGTGCTGGTCGAGATCTGCGACACCGGTATCGGCATACCGCTGGAGATGCAGCAAAAGATCTTCGAACCGTTCTTCACCACCAAGCCGGTCGGTCAGGGAACCGGGCTAGGCCTGGACATCTCCTATCGTGTGATCACTCAGCGGCATGGCGGCGATCTGCGGGTCAAATCAAAGCCGGGTGACACTCGCTTCCAGGTCAGACTGCCGCTAACCGAACCTCCCTCGTTCGGCTGAGCTTGGGTTGGCTGCCAGGCAGCCTCCGACCTTCTCCCCGAAACTGGTCACCAACAACGGGAGATTTGGCGAAGTCATGTTGTGGGCGACCGGTTTTGAGAGGAGGCAACCTCACGCTGCGAGGGCAGCCGGTAGCTCTGCCGCATGGACCACGACCAGTGAGGTGACCGCCCGAGTCAGGCAAACGTACAGCCGGCGGAGTCCGATGACCTGATCGGCTTCGCCGGCCACGATGTCGGCTGGCTCCACCAGCACAACGTGATCGAATTCCAGGCCCTTGGCGAGCGCTGCCGACACCAGGATGGGCTTCAGCCGCGGAGCCACCTCCAGATCAGATCGATGGGAATCCGCTTGTCTGTCGAAGACCGCCGGATCCTCGCCGAGCATGTCGTAGTCGATATGCCGAGCCTCCAGGAGCTTCCGGATCCCAGGTACCGCGGCGTCCGCGACGATCAGCCCCACGGTGCCCTCGTTATGCATGGCCTGGTTGATCGCCTCGACGAGCTCATCGCCGATCCGATCGGTGAGACGGAGGTCGAGTTCGCCACGATGGGTTCGTACCGAGTGCGGCGGCTTGAGCGCCGGCGCGATCTGCGGTAGCAAGCGGGCCGCGAAATCGATCACTGCGCCAGGAACCCGGAAGCCGGCAACCAATTCCTCGACGACGGCATCGGGATGGCCGAGATAAGCGAGGGACTCCTGCCACGAGCGGGTCGCCCACGGCGTGGTCGCCTGGGCAAGATCGCCAAGGACGGTCACCGAGCCGGTGCTAGCCCGCCGCCCTACCGCGCGCAGCATCATCGGCGACAGATCTTGTGCCTCGTCGAGGATGACGTGGCCGCGGCTTGCCGTACGCTGCAACAGGTCTGCCGCCTCGTCGATCAAGATCACGTCGGCCAGCGACCATCGCGCGGCAGCCACTGATCGGGGAGGCTGGCCCATCATGATCAGCTGCTGCTCGGCTGCGCTCAAGGTGCCGTCGGCCGCCGCCGCCAGGAATTCGGCATCGCTGAGCAGTTTCATGATCAGTTTCGCTGCGTCGACGGCCGGCCAGATCGCGTCAACGTAGGCTCTGACCGGTTTGCTCCGGGCGACCGCATCCTGCACCCGGTCGTCGGGGGAGTCACCCGCTGCCTCCATCCGCAACAGTATTTGGTGAGCCAGCCGCTGCGACAGCATGGCTCGCCCCGCGCCGTACCGGACGCCGCGCTGTCGTAGTTCGTCGACGACCTCAGCTATGAGGTGCGCGCCGACCCGCCATTGATAGGCGCCGCGAGGAACCACCAATGGGCCCGCGGCCGTGCCGAGATGGCTCCAGACCGCTCTGCGCAGCACGTCGGCCATCCGGACATCGCCTTTGATCAACGCGGCGGGGACGCCATCGAGCCCGCGTATGCTGACGCCGTTCGCCGCACAGACCAGCGATGTCACGGTGGTCTGTGCGGCATCGATCTCGCCTAGGGCAGGCAGCACGTCGGCGATATAGGACAGGAAGCTGTCGTTCGGACCGACAACAAGGACCCCGGACCGAGCAAGCTGCTCGCGGAACGCGTAAAGCAGATACGCGGCACGGTGCAGACCGATCGCGGTCTTGCCGGTCCCGGGAGCGCCCTGGACGCAGAGCGATTGGCTGAGGGCGGCGCGCACGATGCTGTCCTGTTCGGGCTGAATGGTGGCGACGATGTCGCGCATCGGGCCGGTTCGAGGCCGCTCGATCTCAGACTCCATGATGTCGGAGTGGGCGACTTCGTGGAGCCCAGCCAGGTCCTCATCCTCGTACGCGGTCAGCTGGCGGTGCGAGAAGCCGAAGCGGCGCCGTAGCCGAACGCCCATGGGCTGACCGGGACGCGCCTGAGAGAAGGGCCGTGACATTCCGGCCCGCCAATCGATCACCAACGGCTCGCCGCCCGCCTCGCCCGTGACATGCCGGCGCCCGATGTAGAGGGTCTCGTCCTGCTCAGCTCCCAGGTGGCTGTCATAGTCGAGCCGGCCGAAGAAGAGCGGCACGGACGGATCGTCCCGGAGGGCCATCATGCGGCGATACAGCGCCTGCTTGAGGTGCTCGGTCGAAACGTGATCACCACCGAAAGCCTCCAGACTCGCCGTGTGTTGCCGCATCCGCTCGAGCGCGGCGCGCGACTCCGCGAGATGGGTACGTTCTCGGGCCAGGACGTCGACCGAGGTTTCAGGCATGCGAAGAGCTCCGATGCTAGATCGGTGAGTACGGGGAGCGGGGGACCAGGTTACTCGCTCGGGTGGGGAGGAATCCACGCAATTTCCCTGCCTCGTGGGGTGCCCTCCGCCCTGTCCCGGAGGGTGCTCGTAAGGTGTAGGCCGTGTCTTCCTCTGATACCGAGCGTAGCTATCTGCCGGTCGCGGATCCGGCGGCACGGCCGCGAAAATCCCGGGTGACCGTACGGGTAATCATGATCGACAATGACCGCACGTTGTTGTTCGAGGACAGCGACCCCGGGGTGCCGGGTACCAGCTGGTGGAGCACGCCCGGCGGTGGCATCGACGAAGGAGAAAGCGAGACTCTCGCGGCCGTCCGAGAAGTTGCCGAGGAAACTGGCTACGAGTTGAGTGAAGCCGAGCTGTTGGGGCCGATCGCCAAGCGGCATGTCGTCCACGGTTACTCCGACCTCGTGATCGAACAGGACGAATCGTTCTTCTTGGCCATGGTGTCGCCGTTCGAGGTCGACATCTCAGCACACACCCCAGATGAGCAGCTCACCCTGCTCGGGCATCGCTGGTGGAGCCACGACGATCTGCGGCACACCGACGAGTGGATCTGGCCGCATGAGCTGGTTGAGCTCTGGTCACTGGCCGGCCAACCGGACATCTGGCCGATTGATCTTGGCACGCAGGAGGAGTCGACGGTCCTCGACGTGCCCTAGCCGATCTGGAACTAGTGTCGAATGTGCGGCACTAGGTGACGGTTCGGGCGCGGGGCGCAAAGCCAGCTGTTTCTAGCCCCCAGCTGATGATGCGGTGCGGTCGCACTCGGACGAACTCGGGTTTGAAATTCGGAAACCGCGGATTGATCGACTCCCCGCCGTCGAAGTGCGGCTCAGCGTCGCCGCGGATCTCGATTGCGTGGGCTCCGTCAGGCGAGGCGTCGTCTACGAGAAACGCGACGCGTGGATTCTGCAGCATGTCACGCCACTTCTTGGAATTGCCGAAGTCAATGCCCCCGATGTCAATCGCATCTTCTCCGGCATTGAACCGGTAGGTGAGCGGAATCAGATGTGGTCTGCCGTCAGCACCGATCGTTGCCAGCCGGCACATCGTCTTGCTTTGCAGGTATGCGATCTCAGCCTCGGAGAAGACGCTCATGCCGACTCGGCGGCCATCTCGAGATATTGCGACTCCGGGGGATCCAGCTCCAGTGCTCCGGCCGGCATCGATGGATACGGCCGCCGCGGTTCGCGTACGCCGGCTCCGCCTTCAAGATCATCTGGCCAGATCGGAGGCGGCAGGTCTGGGTGTCCCGGTCCACGCTGTTCGCGCGGGGTCTGCGCCGGTGGTCGTAGCGTCTCAGCCTTGCGGGTCCGCGCGTCCAGCGCCTTGCGCCGCTGGCGTTCGATGCGCTTGGCGACTCGGCGGGACCTTCTCCTGACAGGATCGTCGGCCATGCTGCCTCCTCGACCCCCGAGCGTACGCGTCATGGTTTGAATCGCACGTGCACGTTCGTTCCCTGCACGATGCATGGGTTGCAACGCGTGCAGAGTGAGGGGACCGCACGTGCACGTGCGATTCTCGAAGAGGCAAGGGGGTCCGCTCGTAACTCCTCCAACCGCCAGCGGACGCGAACCCGACGCTCGCGACGCGCGCCACCTGTGGCGTCCCTCCGCACGAGGCCACGAATGCAGCGTGATTGGGCCTGAAGACTCCTCACATGTGGCCTTGTGCGGACAAACGCGTCAAGTCTGTGGGCCGATCACTCCGCAGTGAGTACGTCCTCGGCGTCCATGATGCGGTAGCCGTAGCCTTGCTCGGCAAGAAACCTTTGCCGGTGCGCGGCGAAGTCGGTGTCGACGGTGTCACGAGCGACGACGGCGTACAGCCGCGCGGTCACGCCCTCCGACTTGGGTCGCAACAGCCGTCCTAGCCGCTGGGCCTCCTCTTGCCGGGAGCCAAAGGCCCCGGAGACCTGGACCGCGATTTGAGCGGAGGGCAGATCGATCGAGAAGTTCGCCACCTTGCTTACGACAAGCAGTTCGATCTCACCGGTACGGAAGGCCTCATAGAGCTGCTCGCGCCGCCGTACGGTCGTCTGGCCGGTGATCAATGGCGCATCCAGCCGGGCAGCAAGCTCTTCGAGTTGATCAACATATTGCCCAATCACGAGCGTCGGCGTACCCCGATGCTTGGCCACCAGCTCAACGATGACGCTTGTCTTGGAGTCTGCGGTCGCAGCCAGCCGGTACTTCTGATCCGGCTCGGCCACCGCGTACGCCATCCGCTCGGCCTCGTTGAGAGTGACCCTGACCTCGATGCAGTCGGCGGGTGCGATGTAGCCCTGGGCCTCAAGATCTTTCCAGGGTGCGTCGTAGCGCTTCGGCCCGATCAGGGAGAACACGTCGCCTTCTCGACCGTCCTCACGCACCAGCGTTGCGGTCAGGCCGAGGCGCCGCCGGGCCTGGAGACCAGCAGTCATCCGGAACACCGGCGCCGGCAGCAGGTGCACCTCGTCGTAAATGATCAAACCCCAGTCCCGCGCGTCCAGCAGCTCGAGATGCGGGTGTATCCCACCGCGCCTGGTGGTGATCACTTGGTACGTCGCAATGGTGACTGGTCGGATCTGTTTCTTGGCACCCGAGTATTCGCCGATCTCATCGGCAGTCAGTGTCGTTCTCTTGATCAACTCATCACGCCATTGCCGAGCGGCGACGGTATTGGTGACCAAGATCAGCGTGGTGGCACTGGCCAGCGCCATCGCCGCAGTGCCGACGATGGTCTTGCCGGCACCGCAGGGAAGGACCACGACACCAGATCCGCCGTGCCAGAAGGAATCGGCAGCTTGACCCTGATACGGCCGCAGCGTCCACCCGCGCTGGTTGAGGCTGATCGCGTGCGCTTCGCCGTCGACGTAGCCGGCCAGGTCCTCGGCCGGCCAGCCGAGCTTGAGCAACACCTGCTTCAGGTGACCGCGTTCGGACGGATGGACCACAACTGTGTCGTCATCGATCTGGTTGCCGATCAGTCCCTTGATCTTGGCGCTGCGCAGCACTTCGGTGAGCACCGCGCGATCACTGCTGACCAAGATCAACCCGTGCGTGGGGTGTTTCTCGACCCGCAGTCTGCCGTAGCGGGCCATCGTCTCGGCTACGTCGACCAGCAGCGCGTTCGGCACGGGATATCGGCTGTAGGTCAGCAGCGTGTCAACGACCTGCTCGGCGTCGTGCCCGGCGGCCCTGGCGTTCCACAG
>Ga0307286_10000482_pt1 | contig 11264 bp, 7 predicted proteins | sample ER_DNA_140_FD_194478 | JGI IMG/M metagenome (GOLD analysis project Ga0307286, IMG submission 194478) | Bulk soil microbial communities from the East River watershed near Crested Butte, Colorado, United States - ER_DNA_140 | ecosystem: Environmental > Terrestrial > Soil > Floodplain | place: USA... | reverse complement strand
CTCAGAGGTTCTAGACCCGAAGTTCATCGTGCCGAGACAAAGTCGGGAAACTTGAAGGCCGGTACGGCCGAGAGAGGTGAAGTCCATTCAGGCAGCCTTTCACTTTCGCGCGGCGGCGCCATGGACCTAGCCCGGAGTGGCCTCGGGTGGCGCTGTTGGAGTTGTTGCGCCGCCCAAATCACCCTGCGCTGCTCCACCACCGGGATCAGCGCAGCGACTGGCGTGGCGGGCATCGAGTCAGTCGCCTGACCTGATGTTCTGATTGACGTGAAAAAGGTTGTGCGGGTCGTACCTGCGCTTCACTTGGACGAGCCGAGCGTAGTTGTCGCGGTAGGAGGCTTTGACCCGGTCTTGGCCCTCCTCCATCAGGAAGTTCACATACCCACCTCCGGCCGATGTGGGGTGCAGCGCTTCAAAGTAGTCCTTCGTCCACGATGTGATGGCTTCGCGGTTCGCCGGATCTGGGTCGACGCCAACAATGACGCCGGCCCAGCCGCCGTCGCGATACGCGAATGCAGTGGCACTGGACGGTACCCGTGCCGCCGCCCCATCGATCGGGTAGAGGTGCATGGTCGAGTGCCCGGTGGGCAGCCGCGCGCCGAACGCGCGGTGGATCTCGATGGCCTCGTCGGTGATCTGGTTGAAGAAGTCGGCTCGCCAGTACCACTCCAGGCCGGCCGGGTAGAGCGCGTCGAACGCGGTGGTCAGCATGCTGTACGGCATCGCCTGAATGCCGACGACCAGCGGCGAACCAAAGCTGCGTACTGGCTCGAGCGTCTCGTCGGCCCGGTCATGCGGTCCGGAGTAGCACCAGACGATGGCGCAGGACTTCCGACCCCACAGCGACTCTGGGAACGGCGGCGCCGGCGGGATGGTGATGAGGCCGATCCAGCCGCTGAGATCTTCCGGCTGGGCCGGCTCGAACTCGCGGTACCACCGCATCACCTCGGCTGTGTCGTCTATGTCGTAGAGCACAGGGCCGGCGTACACGATGCCGTTCTCCCCGACCGGGTGGGAGCGGAACGTGAACGACGTGACGACGCCGAAGTTACCGCCACCGCCTCGTAATGCCCAGAACAGCTCCGGGTGGGATGACTCGCTGGCAGTGACGAAGCTGCCGTCAGCCAGGACGACGTCGGCAGACACCAGATTGTCGACGGTGAGGCCGTACCTGCGACCCAGGTAACCGGAGACACCTCCACCGAGGGTCAGGCCGCTCACCCCGGTCGAACCGACGAAGCCAGCCGGGACTGCGAGGCCGAACGCCACCGTGGCATGGTCCACGTCGGCCCAGGTGCAGCCCGGATCGACGCGCACCGTGCCGTCGATAGGGGAGAGGGTGACGCTCCGCATGGCGCTGAGGTCGATGACCAGGGCGTCGTCCCAGACACCGAGGCCGGCAGCGTTATGAGCGCCGCCACGGATGGCGAGCTCGATTGAGCGGTCCCGGGCGAACTCAACGCAGGCCCGCACGTCGGCCGCGTCGCGACATCGAGCGATGGCGGCAGGATGGCGGTCGATCATCCCGTTGTAGACCCGCCGCGCCGCGTCGTACTCGGGGTGGTCGGGCAGAATCAACTCGCCGCGCAGGCTCTGGACCAGCTGGTCGAATGCGGTGGTCGTCATGCTCTCGGTTGTCATGCTGTCGGTTGTCATGGTGCTCCTCATGGGTCGTGGCCAATGGCACCTATGACTGTAAAAATCCGACGTTCGTCAGGCGTTCGGCTTCAGTGCGGCGTGGCGCCACGGAGCGAACGCTGACTCAGATCGGCCTCGCACCGCGTCACCATGGCAGGACTGTGCTGGGCCCGCGCGAGCTCCACGGCACGCGCGAGTGCGTTGCGGCGATCGGCGCCATCCAGGTGTGCCGCGTCCAGCCGGAGCAGTTCTGGAATCCACCAGGATTCGCCTGATGCGCGGGCGACGCCCAGGGCGGTGTGCAGCGTCTGTCGCGCGTACTCCTCGTCGCTGGTGGTCTGGGCCAACAGGCTCAGCCAATACGGCATCCGAACGTGGGCGTTTTCAGCACGGAGACCCGACAGACCCCCCTCGATGAGTTGCACGCCCACCCGACCACCGCGGGCCCAGCCCTCGAGGATCTCGCCCCACTTGTCGTAATAGGTGAACTGGTATCGCTTGCACATGGCCCGGACATGGCTTGCGGCTTCGGCGCACTTCGACCGCTCGTCGAGGAGTTGATGCGTGATGGCCTCGAACGCCCGGCCGACCACGAGGCTGTAGCGATGCCCACTGGTCCTCGCGTACGCCGTCGCCTCGGCCGCCAAGTCGGCGGCTCGCACAAAGTCGCCCATCGTCCAGCACGCGTGCGCCCACCAAGCTCCGGTGTGCACCCGAGCGCGGGTGCCAACGCTGAGCGACTCATCACCCATCGCATCCAGCGCAATGGCGAAGTGCTCCATCGCGACCAGAGGTTGGCCCAGGTGCAGCGCCGAACCGGCGAGCGAGAAGTGCGCCTGGCCGAACCTCTCGTCTCCCGGGCCGACCAGGTTCACGGCCTCTTGCGCCAGCTCGAAGGAGTCCTGTAAGCGACCCTCGACGAAGCGGGAGGACCACAACCCCACCATGGCCGTGACCATCCGTGCGGTCAGGTCGAGCTCGTCAGCGAGGTTGACCGACCGCTCGCACGTCTCCCGGACGAGCGGCGAGGAGTAGCCGTGGAGCGCGTTGAGCGGTGGTATCGACATCTCGAGCAGGGTGAGTTCTCGCTGGTCTCGATCACGGCCATGGGGCATGGAGGCGAGAAGCTGGCGCGCGGCGGTCAAGAAGGTGAGCGCATCGCCGTGGGCGAACATCGCGGCCGCCACTTCTGCCGCGCGCTCGAAGTACCGCAACGCACGCTCGGGGTTTCCCGCCAACCGATACTGCTCGGCGATCTGCGCGGCAACGGTGTCGGTGTGCCCGGCCCACAGCAGTTCGAGTGCCTGGGCGAGCCGGCGGTGCAACAGCCAACGCCTTGCTGGGGTAACAGCGTCGTAGGCCGTGCTACGCAGCAGGTCATGCGAGAAGTTGTAGCGATCCCCGATCTGCCGAATGATCCGACGCCGCCACAGCTCGTCGACAGCCACAACGACAGTCTCGACGTCGAGGTCGCTGGCCTCGGCCAGCAGCGGAATGCTGAAGTCGTGCCCCAGAGCCGCGGCAAGACCGGCCACCTCCCGCCCCGCGGGACTGAGCTGCTGGATCCGCTTTGGGAGGATCCCCATCCAGCCGAGCAATTGGCCCGACGACGCGCCGGGTCGATCCTGAGCGGCGGAGCGCGCCGCTTCGACGATGTACAACGGGAAGCCGCCGGTTGCGTCGTATAGCAGTTCGGCCTCGGCTGCGTCGAACCTCCGACCGGTGAGTGCCGCCGCGAGCGCGGTCGTCTCCGCAATGTCGAGTGACCCGAGGCTGATCTCGGTGAGTAGCCCCTCATCGCGCATCTGGCCGAGCCAGGCCTCGATGGTCGGGTCCAGGTCCGGGGCGCCGGATCGCACCGTGGTCGCGACCAGCAGTCGAGCCTGGGCAGCGAAGTTGAGGAGGAACCGAGCGAAGCTCAATGTGTCCGGATCGGACCATTGCAAGTTGTCGAGCACGAGAAGCAGGGGTCGCGCCGACGCCAGCAGGGCGCGCGCGACGGCCTCGAAGAACCGGTGCCGTTGCCAGACGTCCTCGGTCGGTGCCCCGATACTTCGTTGTGGCTGCGCCGCTGATTGGGTCTCAGCCGGAGCCAGCCGGTCGACCTCAGCGATCCACTCCGGGCCCAGCCGGCCACGGGCGGCGATCAACTCGGGGTGACGCAGCCAATCGGCCACGGGCGCCAGTGACAGCCGGCCGCCCGTGTCGAAGCAGATGCTGCGACCCACCACCGTTCCCTCGCCGCGCGCTCGCCGGACGAGCTCCGACACGAGGCGCGATTTGCCGACTCCCGCGCCACCGTACACAGCCAACACGCGCGCTTGGCCTGCTGAGGCGTCATGCCAACAGGCGAGCAAAGTCGAGAGCTCTGCAGTACGGCCAACCAGATCCGGCTCCGCGATGTCCAGCGCGTCGCGTGCGCCCAGCGTTCCCAGCCGACCGGTGTCGCCGAGCAACTCCGTTATGAGAGCCGTGGTCACGCTCGCCGGAGCAACACCCAACTCGCGCTCTAGCAGGGTGGCGAGCCGATGGTAGACGCTGATTGCACCCGCGCGGTCTCCAGAATCGGCGTGCAGCCGTATCAACGCCCGATGAGCTGACTCGTTGAAGGGGTCAACCGTCAACAGCTTGTCAAGCGCCACCATCGCGACATCGGTCCGGCCAGTTGCGCGTCCTGCCCGATACACCCGCTGACACAACGCCGTACACCGCTGCTCGAGCTCGCTGCGTAAGGGGTCCAGCCACTCATCGTCCAGCCCTGGGAGCAGGGGACCGCCGTAGTGCTCGAGTGCAGCGGAGCCGCGAGCCACGGCCACCTCGTCAGGAGCTCCCTCAGTGGCAGCAGACTCGCGGAGGAACGTGCTCAGATCGATATCGTGGTGCCCGCGGTCGTGCCAACAGAGCTGACCTGGAGTGATCTCCAGAGAATCGTCCTCGCCCAGGATGCGCCGCAGGTCGTGCAGTTCGCGGCGCAGATTGGTGAGTGCTTGCCCATCACCCGACTCGGGCCAGAATTGCCCCGCGATCGTCGCCCGATCCTGCGGCCGCCCGGTGCGGGCAATCAGCAGGCCGAGCAAGGCAAGTGTTCGCGATGATCCGGTGCGAATACGGCCCGTCGCTCCGTCGAGCACAGCCTGCGCACCGAGCAACCGGATGATCAGCATCGAGACGTCCTTCCCCGCAAGCAACGCTACGCGCCAGCTCCCGGGCCAGGAGCTTCAGAGGCTGGGCTAGAGATGAGCGGAGCCGGCAGCTTGTACGCGCAAGCCACTCGAGCTGCACACCCGCAAGGGCGGTGGCTAGCAGGCCCGTCTGGCTGCTCTCCAGCTCCTCGGTGAGCTTCTCTGCTGCTTCTCCGCTCTATCGCTCACAGCCACCTGACGAATCTTGTCCTTCGGCCCGTCTGCGGCTCGCAGCGCGACGACGTCGCTCGCTCAGGCGGTGACGAGCAGGCCGGTGAGGTACATGACGGCCACGCCGGTGGCCAGCCCGCCTATGACGGTGAGGTCGAGCAGACGGCCGGCGTGATCGCGAAGCGCCGGCGAGATCTGGGTGATGACCTGGATGATCGCGCCAACGCCGACGCCCAACAGCACGGCGGACAGTGCGGCGTTGTCGACGGCAGCGCCAATGACGGCGCCGGCGATCGCGGGCATTCCGGCAACGGCGCCGAGGCCGATCAGGGATCTTATTGGCGGGCGTCGGTCGGTGAGAGGGGCGACAATGGCCAGCCCTTCCGTCGTGTTGTGCAGGGCGAAGCCGACGACGAGCGCCGCACCGACAGCCAGCGCGCCCACGGCGTAGGCAGACCCGATGGCCAGTCCTTCACCGAGGTTGTGCAGGCCGATACCGATGGCGATCATCAGGGCCAGTCGCTGCCCGTTGGCGGCTGCTTCTTGACTTCGCTTGTGGCGGTCGAGCAAGCGATCGATCGCGGTCATCATGAGGAACGCGAAAGCGGCTCCGAGCAATACGAGCCACGGCCCGCCGAACGCGACGCCAGAGCGCTCGGCGAGGGCGAATCCTTCGAACGCGGCGTCGACGGCGAGGAACCCGAGTAGGCCGACTGTAAGGGCCAGCAACATCCTGACCACGCCTCGGCTGGCACGTCGGAGGAGAGGCAGGACGAGCATTCCCAACGCGACCGGAATGATGCCGACGTAGGTTCCGAGTAAGGCCATCAACCCGACCAGACCGACACCCGGCTCCGGCGTGGCCACGGCGGCCGGGATGGTGTGTTCGATGACCAGTCCCGTCGAGGTGAGCATTGAGACGGTGTAGGGCTGTCCGGAAATCCACGGGAAACGAAGGTGCAGAGTATCGGATCCGAGTCGGGCGATCGGCTTCGCGCTCCCCGTGAAGTCGACGTAGGCGTCGTTGACGAAAACCTGTGCAATTTGTACGGGGTCAGGCCCAGCGTTGCGGACGGTGATCTCGATGGAGCCAGGAGCCAGTGTCGTTCGCTCGATCGATAGCTCCTCGATCGGCGGTCCAGAGCGATCCGGGAGCAAGGCGCCACCGAAGGCGGCGATGGCCGCGAGTACCACCGCGATAACAGCGAGCACGGTCAGTACCAGCGACCACACCGTGATGCGGCCGGTGATGGATGGTCGGTCGACGGCGGTCACGGCACGCCGTTCTCGACGACATCGAAGAACCCCATCCATCCGAGATCGGCGAACTCCGTCTTGTGGGCGTGGAACATGAACTGTCCCCGGTTGGGGAACCGCACCTCACAAATGCCCCGCTGCCCCTGGCCTTGGATGACTGTGTCGGTGAATTCCGTCGGCTCGAGGCGGGTGCCGGTCGGGTAGTAGTCGAAGAAGTTGCCGTGCAGGTGGAAGCTGTTGATCGGGTCGTATTCGAGGATGTTGACCAGATAAATGCGCACCAACTTGCCGCGAACAACCCGAATCGGGTCGTTCATGTAGACGAATGGGATGCCGTTGACTGCGTACAGCTGATTGCCCTGCCCATCGAAGGTGGTGTTGTAGCCGTGTTGCACAAGCACCAATTCGTCGGCCGGCGGGCGCCCGGCCTTCGGATCGACGATGAACGTGCCGTACATGCCGCGGGCGATGTGCTCAGCCAAGGGCCCCACATGGCAGTGGTAGAGATGCAGTCCGAAGGGTTGGGCGTCGAAGGTGTAGGTGAACTCCTCGCCGGGGGAGATGATCCCGCGGGCGACCATCGGCACTCCGTCCATCTCGGCGGTATGGATACCGTGAAAGTGCATTGTGTGGACGTGCTCGGAGCGGTTAATGAACCGCACGCGTAGGAGATCGCCCTCAGTGCATCGCAGCGTCGGTCCAGGGATCCGGCCGTTGAACGTCCACGCCTGGAACCGAACGCCCGGCGCGACCTCGATCTGCCGATCCTCTGCGATGACCTCCCACTCACGCACCATCCGCCCGTTGGCTCCGATCGAGGTGTGGCCGTAGTCGAAGTCGCGTAGCAGTATCCGGGGGTCGAAACCGTTGGCGGCGTGGTCGACGCGCCCGCCCGCGCGGAAGGTTGCGCCGTGCACCCCGCTCATCTGCCCATGGCCGCTCATCGGCCCATGGCCGCCCGACGTCTCGACCGCGCCCGGCGAGAGCTCGCATCCGGCAAGCATCGCGCCGCCCGCGGCAAGCGTTGCGCCGCCCGCGGCAGCCAGGAACCCGCGTCGCGAGCTCATGCCGGCCTGCCGAACACGATTTCGGTGAGCTCGGATCCCACCGCATGCCGTCGGCCACCGATCTTCACCCACAGCGGCCCGCCGAATGGAGCCTGCTCGACCACGTCCAGCACGACTCCAGGGCGTACCCCGAGCTCGCCGAGGTAGCGCAACGCCTCGCGATCCCGGTCCCGGACTCGCTCCACGCGGAACGGCTCCCCGAGCGCTGCCTGGGACAGTGGAGTGGTCCAGCGTTCCACATGCGCACCGTCCGAGGACGGGATCGGATCACCATGCGGATCGTGTGTCGGATGGCCAAGGTACGCGTCGATGCGCTCGAGCAGACGATCGCTGACTGCGTGTTCCAGTACCTCAGCCTCCGCGTGGACATCCTCCCAGGGGACATCGAGCGCCTTTGCCAGGAACTCCTCGATCAACCGGTGCCGTCGGACGACGGCCAGAGCGTGCCCCATCCCGTGCTCGGTCAGCGCCACGCGACGTGCACCCTGACGGGTTATCAGATCGTCCGCGGCGAGGCGCTTCAGCATCGCCGACGCTGTGGGAGCCGCCACGTCGAGACGCTCGGCGAGAGTGGACGTCGTTGCAGCACCGCTCCTCGTGACCAGTTCGAAGATCGCTTTGAGGTAGTCCTCGACGGTCTCGGTGTGCACCACCGAGCAGCACGGGTGATGGCCACGCCACCGCGATGCAACCAACATGAGTGCAACGTAAGAGCAGTCTTCTCTCAATGGTGAGAGTCCTCTCATTATGAGACAGAACCGCTGTCACGGCGGGAAGCTACGACGTGAGCCGCTGCCGCCAGGTGACACGGCACTCCGCAGCGCCCATTCTCGGTCTTATCGCGCGGAGGTGACGATTCCGAACTCGTGGATCTTGCGGTAGATCGTGGCCCGGGACATGCCTAGCGCCTTCGCAGCCTTCGCCTTGTTGCCGTGGGCGTCAAGCAGGCTCTGCGTGATGGCGTCGCGCTCGATCGACTCCAGCGGGCTGAGAAGCCGGCGGCTGACGGCTTGGGTCTCGGGGGGTAGGTCTTGCGGCTGGATTATTCCGGTGCGGCGGTGGCGCACGACTTGGCGCAGGGTCTGGAAAACCTGCTCGACGTTGCCGGGCCAGTTGGAGCGCATCAACATCTGCAGTACTTCCGGCGAGCAGGTCAGCTGGCCCTGGTAGCCGAGTCGGGCGACGAAGAAGGGCGCGAGTTGCTGGACGTCCTCGATATGGTGACGCAGCGGTGGGACATCCACCGTGCTCGGGAAAAGTCGTAACAGGCGAGCCAGATCCACGCTCTGCGGGCCAGGGCCGAGCGTGATGGCGACCCAGACGGCGCGCTTACCGTCGACGTTTGTGGGCTGCTGCAGGGCGGCTGTCAGGGAGCGTAGCTGCACACCGTCGAGTCGGTCGGGATGACGGATGACCACGCTGCCGGCGTGCTCGTCGCCGCTCTCATCCACGAGAGCCCGTCGAACCGATGCCAGCCAACGCCGATCGGTCGCGTCTGCCGCGTCCAGCACGGTGAACCGCTCGCCGGGGTTCCGGCGCTGGTGCACTGCACGCAGGATGGCCAGCTTGCCAACCCCGGGCTCGCCAGCGAGAGCCACCCACTCACGGGCGCGGTAGGCGTTCTCCACTTCGTCGCAGGCCCGACGCCACAGAGCGCCGGATCCGAGGAGGCCGGGTAGGAGCATCTTCGTCGCCGTACCGCCGTCCCGCCTCTTCGGTGTGCTGAGCTGGGCCACCTCCGCGTGGATGACGCCCCCGGCCAGCAGCGGCGAGCCCAGCGACCTGGTGTACATCCGAAGCCTCGTTCCGGTCGGAAGATCGACCAAAACTGACTTGCGGCGCCCGGCGAGCGCTTCGGTGGCCTGTTGGAGCAGCGCGGCCTGGTCGGCTGGGGCGAGCACCGTCCGTGCGTAGTCGTTCATCATGACGACTTCGCTGCTCAGCGCGATCACGATGCCCGGGGCGTGACGACAGACGCGGAGGTATTCCTGGAGCAGCTCGATCTCCTGCGCCGCGGCGTCGGCAAGTAGCGCCTGTCGGATCTGTACAGCGGTGGTCTTGGCGAGTGTCATCAACAGAGGACCGGCGTCGGAACGCCAGCAGGTCAAGTCCACTGCGCCGACAGTCTTGCCCGAGATCGGGTGCTGGATCGGTACGCCGGCGCATGCCAAGTCCTCGAGATCCTCCGCGTAGTGCTCGTGACCGAACACATGCATCGGCTGGCCGCCCTCGAGAGCCGTGCCGATCCCGTTGGTGCCCACGAACTCCTCTGCATAGCTGAAGCCGGGAGCGAGCTGCACCGCGTCGAGATGGCGCGCCAAGTTGGGGTCCCCTGTGAGCCGGGAAAGGACGAGCCCAGCCTGGTCAGTGAGCACGATGCTGATCGGCTGTCCGGCCAACTGCTCGTCCAGCTGCCGCAGTACCGGTTCGGCGCTGCGGGTCAGTGGGGTCTCAAGGTTCGGGTCGCGGATGTACGGCATCTTGATGCGGTCCGCAGCGACGTTGCTGTCACGGGATCGCCACCACGAGGCGAGGATGGGCTGGCGCACTCGACCCGGCCCGACTGGCTCGGCGGTGAGGAAGCGCACTCGGGCGTCGGCGAGTCCGTCGCCGTCCGTCCGGACGGGTTTGCCGGATGATGCGGGTCGCATCGCATCCCCTTGTCTTTCCCGTGCCTTCTCCATGCTACGTGGCGCGCGGACTCTGGCATTACGTCGCCTTGTCAACATGATCTCCGACTGTTCGCGCTCGCGACTGTCTCAAATTGAGACGTCCTGCGGCCGTCGCATCTGATCACGTAGAAGCGTCTGCTTCACCGCCGAGGCGAGCCCAAAACAGGGCCGAAACGACGTGCGGAATGCGCGGATATACCGGGACGAACCTGCTAGGAGGTACCCGATGGACGAACCGGGCTCGCCTGTCGCCGAGACGTACAACCCGTGGAGCGTCGTCAACCTGGTCTTCCACCATCTGGCCGACCAGGGATTGCACCCAGTTCTCGGCGCTACGGGTGACCCGGGACCGCCGGCGGCGGCGCTGCTCGTCGCGCTCGGAATCGAGCCGGCGGCGGAGGGCAACCGGCAGGTCATGCGGGACGTGCGGGAACACCTGGCCACGATCCGGACCGCCGTGCTGGGCGATGCCTGATTCGCTGCGGCAGCGTTTCTTACTGCCTTGCATGTCTCATGTTGAGACTTCCGGATCCACCAAGAAGCGGTGTGATTGAGAGAGGTATGTCGAGCGGAAGGAGTGCTGATGAGTCGTCAAAGCGTGGCCAAAGCGCATGAAAAGATACAGGAACTCGCGTGGGAGCCGTTGTACCACGAGCCTGTGTCGCAGTATGGAACGGACTACACATTCCAGAAGGCCAAGAAGAAGGACCCGCTCAAGCAGGTTCTGCGGTCCTACTTCCCGATGCAGGAGGAGAAAGACAACCGGGTCTATGGAGCCTCCGACGGAGCGATCCGCGGGAACATGTTCCGGCAGGTGCAGGAACGATGGCTCGAGTGGCAGAAGCTGTTTCTGAGCATCATCCCGCTGCCGGAAATCTCGGCGGCTCGAGCTATGCCGCTGTTGTTCCGCACCGTGCCCAATCCGGAGCTGCATAACGGCCAGGCGATCCAGATGATCGACGAGGTCCGGCACTCGACGATTCAGCAGAACCTCAAGCGCCTGTACATGAACAACTACATCGACCCGGCCGGTTTCAATAGCAGTCTGCGGAACTTCCAAAACGACTACTGCGTGACGATCGGGCGGCAGTTCGCCGAAGGGTTCATCACTGGTGACGCGATCACAGCGGCCAGCATCTACCTGACCATCGTGGCCGAGACGGCGTTCACCAACACGCTGTTCGTGGCAATGCCAGCCGAGGCCGCTGCCAACGGCGACTATCTGCTACCGACGGTGTTCCACTCCGTCCAGTCCGATGAGTCGCGGCACATCAGCA
>Ga0307286_10000480_pt1 | contig 11294 bp, 9 predicted proteins | sample ER_DNA_140_FD_194478 | JGI IMG/M metagenome (GOLD analysis project Ga0307286, IMG submission 194478) | Bulk soil microbial communities from the East River watershed near Crested Butte, Colorado, United States - ER_DNA_140 | ecosystem: Environmental > Terrestrial > Soil > Floodplain | place: USA... | reverse complement strand
GCGACGAGCAGCGTCAACAGGCACGCCATGCCGCAACCGAGGCGCGACGCCGTCGCGCTGAGATCAAGCAGACTCTGCGCTCCGGCGAGCGCAGCCTCGCTGAGGTGCTCGACCTTGCCGAGACGGACGACGTCGTTGCCCACGCCAAGGTCATCGACGTGTTGAAGGCGCTCCCGCGGGTGGGTTCGGTGCGGGCGACCAGGGTCATGCAAAGGCTCGACATTGCCGCAAACCGGCGGCTGCGTGGGCTTGGCAAGCACCAGACAGCAGCGCTGATCGCTGAGTTCTCTGATCGGTCGGCGCCCCCGCCAGCTCAAAAGTCGTGAACCAGGCCCGTCTCACCGTTCTCTCCGGACCGACAGCGGTAGGAAAGGGAACCGTGGTGACGCGGCTGATCCAACTCCATCCAGAGATCTTCGTCTCGATCTCGGTGACCACGCGTCCACCGCGTCCCGGCGAGATCGACGGGGTGCACTACCACTTTGTCTCTGATGATCAGTTCGACACACTGATCGCTGACGGCGCGCTACTGGAATGGGCCGTCGTACACGGTGTGCAGCGGTACGGCACGCCGCTCGCACCGGTCATGCAGGCGCTTGCGGCGGGTCGGCCCGCGTTGTTGGAGATCGATCTTCAAGGAGCGCGGCAGGTCAAGTCCAGCTTGCCTGAGGCCCGGTTCGTTTTCCTGGCGCCACCATCGTGGCAGGAGTTGGTACGCCGGCTGGTGGGCCGCGGCACCGAATCGGCGGCGCAACGCGAACGTCGGCTGGAGACTGCCCGGGCCGAGATGGCGGCTCAAGGTGAGTTCGACGAGGTGGTCGTGAACCACGAAATCGACCAGGCGGTTGCAGACTTGGTAGCCTTGGTTTGTCTATAGCCGGACAGGCATTTTGGCGTGTGCAGATCCATCTCCACGGCGAGCGCGGCCTGTGCCCCTGCCGGCTGGTCTGTTCACCCAACCAAAGGTTCATACGTGTCTGGAAACCATCCCATCGCGGAGGGCATCACCAATCCACCGATCGACGAGCTGCTGAAGCAGTCAGATTCCAAGTACAAGCTGGTTTTGTTCGCAGCCAAGCGCGCTCGCCAAATCAACGCCTACTACTCCCAGCTGGGTGAAGGTTTGCTTGATCACGTTGGCCCACTGGTCGAAACCACAGTGCAGGAGAAGCCCCTCTCGATTGCCCTGCGCGAGGTGAACGAAGGCAAGCTGCGCGTCTTCGATGTCGACCCTGATGCACCGGTGGACGAGGACACCGACACGCGCTTCGAGCCTGCCTGAGCAACCGCTCCCGGTGATCGACAGGAGGACGCGGTGAGTCGCATTGTCCTCGGGGTGTCTGGCGGCATTGCCGCGTACAAGGCATGCGAACTTTTGCGACGGCTGCAAGGTGCCGGCCACGAGGTCACGGTGGTGCCAACTGCGGCCGCTTTGGAGTTTATCGGCGTCAGCACGTGGGCCGCGTTGTCCGGACGTCCGGTGCATACGTCGGTGTTCGACGACGTGCATCTGGTGCCGCACGTCAAGATCGGCCAAGAGGTCGACCTTGTCTTCGTGGCGCCTGCGACTGCCGACCTGCTCGCTCGCGCCGCCAGCGGACGTGCCGACGACCTGCTCACCAACGTGTTATTGACCGCGGACTGCCCGATTGTTTTTGCGCCCGCCATGCACACCGAGATGTGGCTGCATGCGGCCACGCAAGCCAATGTGACCACGCTGCGCAGTCGCGGCGCAGTCGTCGTACGCCCCGACGTCGGACGGTTGACCGGACCTGATGCCGGCGTAGGACGGCTGCCTGATCCCGCCGAACTTTTTGCCGTTGCCGTCTCCGTGCTCGAGGACCCCGGCACCGCTGTCCGCGCGGCGAGCCAGGACATGGCAGGTCTGAAGGTCGTGGTCAGCGCCGGCGGCACCCGCGAGCGGCTGGACCCGGTCCGCTTTCTCGGCAACTCTTCCTCGGGTCTGATGGGATGGGCACTTGCCCGAGCCGCGGTGCTGCGCGGTGCCGACGTGCGTCTGGTCGCAGCCAACGTAGGGCTGCCTGCTCCGCCAGGCGCGGAGGTCGAAGCGGTGGGCTCCACAGCAGACCTGGCGCAGGCCATGGCCGTGGCCGCCAAGGAAGCCGATATTGCCGTGATGGCGGCAGCGCCAGCCGACTTCACGCCCGCTACCCCCAGTCAGACCAAGATCAAGAAAACGGCGGATGGCGGTCTGGAGCTGACGCTGGTCCAGACCATCGACGTACTTGCCAGCCTTGTTCAGGCCAGAACTGACTCGCGCCAGGTCCTGGTCGGCTTCGCCGCGGAAACCCCCAGCGAGGGACAGACGTTGCTGGATCTGGGGCGGGCCAAGCTTGCGCGCAAGGGCTGTGATCTGCTGGTACTCAACGAGGTCGGCCCGAATCTTGTCTTCGGTCAGCCGCACAGTCAGATAACAATCCTGAGTACGGAAGGTGCGATCGGACCGACCAGCGGAAGCAAAGACACACTTGCGCATCAAATTTGGGATGAAGCAATCGCCTTACGGTCGCGCCGGTAGGTTTCCGGGACATGGCTGGCAGACTTTTCACCTCTGAATCGGTGACTGAGGGACACCCGGACAAGATCGCCGATCAGATCAGCGACTCGGTACTCGACGAGCTGTTGCGGCAAGATCCGAACAGCCGGGTAGCGGTGGAATGTCTGGTGACGACGGGGCTGGTCGTCGTGGCGGGCGAAGTCACCACTGAGTCCTACGTGGAGATTCCTCGGGTAGTCCGAGAACGCATCATCGACATCGGCTACGACTCTTCGACCAAGGGGTTCGACGGTGGCTCCTGCGGTGTGGAGATTGCGATTGGACAGCAGTCGCCTGACATCGCTCAGGGCGTCGACGTGGCCTTTGAGAGCCGAACCGGCGAGTCAACCGATCTCCTCGATCTGCAAGGAGCCGGCGACCAAGGCCTGATGTTCGGTTACGCCTGCAGCGAGACGCCGTCGCTGATGCCGCTGCCAATCGATGTGGCCCACAGACTTGCCGAGCAGTTGGCAACGGTGCGCAAAGACGGCACCATGCCGTACCTGCGCCCCGACGGCAAGACCCAGGTGACTGTCGAGTACGACGGTGATCGCCCAATTCGAATCGACACCGTCGTGCTATCCAGCCAGCATGCCGCCGACATCGATCTGGACGCATTGCTCGCACCTGATGTTCGTAAGCACGTGGTCGACCCGGTGCTGGAGCGCTACGACATCGACGTCAGCGACTATCAGTTGCTGGTCAATCCGACCGGGCGATTCGAGATTGGCGGACCGATGGGGGACGCCGGCCTCACCGGCCGCAAGATCATCGTCGACAGCTACGGCGGGATGGCGCGTCACGGCGGCGGGGCGTTCTCCGGTAAGGATCCGTCGAAGGTCGACCGATCGGGTGCCTACGCGATGCGTTGGGTAGCCAAGAACGTGGTGGCGGCGGGGCTCGCCGGCCGCTGCGAGGTGCAGGTCGCGTACGCCATCGGCAAGGCTCATCCAGTGGGCTTCTACGTGGAGACCTTCGGCACTGAACTCGTACCGGTTGAGCGGATTCAACAGGCCGTACTGGACGTATTTGATCTACGCCCAGCGGCGATTATCCGCGACCTCGATCTGAAGCGCCCGGTGTATGCCCAGGTGGCGGCGTACGGACACTTCGGCCGGCTGTTGCCTGGCGTGAGTTGGGAAAGGATTGATCGCGCCGAGGCGCTGGCCGCTGCGGTTCGCGGCTGACAAGAGCCGGGTTCGGGAAGATCTGGGGGCCGTTCCGTCGCCTGTGATCGCAGATGAACCGGATTCGGCCGGAGTGTCAGTGCCTGCCGCCTATCATCTGGTGTGCCCGAACCCATCCAGCCTGAGCTTCCGGTTGCCAGGGTGGTTGTCGACATTCCCCTCAGTCACCTCGACCGGCCCTTCGATTATGCGGTGACGGCCGAACAGGATGCCGACGCGGTGCCGGGTTCCCGAGTCCGAGTACGGTTTGCCGGCCGGCTCCGGGACGGGTTCATCCTGGAACGGGTAGCCACCGCAGATCATGAGGGGGTTTTGACCCCGCTCCACAAGATCGTTTCCAGCGAGCCGGTGCTTACCAGCGAGATCGCCGGGTTGATCAGGAAGGTCGCTGATCATTACGCGGGAACGTTCGCCGATGTAATGCGCCTGGCGGTCCCGCCGCGACATGCCGCGACAGAACGCGCCGAACGGGCTAGGACGGACCACTCCTTGCCCCATGATCATCCAGCGGGCCCCTTGCTGGACTATCCCGATGGCGCAGGCTTCCTGGCTGCGCTCCGTGACAAGCGCAGTCCCCGCGCGCTATGGCAAGTAACGCCTAGCACGAACCCTGGCGGGGACTGGGCGCTCGGGCTGGCCACCGCTGCACGTGCGTGCGCGGACAGCGAACGGGGCGCGGTGATCATCGTGCCCGACCAATCTGATCTTGATCGGCTCAGTGAAGCCTGCCGAGACGTTCTTGGTGCGACTGGTTTCGCCATGTTGATTGCCGAAGCTGGCCCAGCGGCTCGCTACCGAGCCTTCCTGTCGGCGTTGCGCGGCGAGGTGCGGGTGGTAATCGGAAATCGCGCTGCCGCGTACGCGCCGGTTCATGATCTTGGTCTGGTTGCGCTCTGGGACGATGGCGACGATCTACTCGCCGAGCAGCGTGCTCCCTATCCACACGCGCGGGAGGTGCTGGCGCTGCGCGCCGCCGATGCGCACGCTGGCGTGCTGTTTGCGAGCTACGCCCGAACCGCCGAGCTGCAGAGCTGGCTCGAGAGAGGCTGGCTTCGCGAGATCGCCGCTGATCGCGCGGCCGTACGGCATGCGGCACCGCGAGTGAAGGTCGCCGCGGACAGCAACTATGCGCTGCTGCGGGATCCGGCGGCACGTGCAGCTCGTCTGCCGCACGAAGTGTTCGACATGATGCGAGCGACTTTGCCGCAGGGACCGGTGCTGGTTCAGGTTCCGCGAGCCGGCTACCTCGTGGCTCTGGTCTGCCAAGAGTGCCGCGAGCCAATGCGATGTGGCTTCTGTGGCGGCCCCACCAGAGTGCGGGCCGGAGAACCCGCCGAGATGGCTGCTGTCAGTGTTAGCTGCGCGTGGTGCGGTCGGCCGCAGGTCGACTGGGAATGCCCGATCTGCGGCTCTCGGCGGGTGCGCGCGCCTGTGGTTGGCGCTGAGAGAACAGCAGAGGAACTGGGCAAGGCTTTTCCGCAGACACCGGTCCGGCAGTCGATCGGCGGGAGGCGGATTGCCAAGGTGGCGGACACCTCGGCCATTGTGGTGGCTACGCCGGGCGCTGAGCCGTCGGCCGTGGCTGGCTACGCAGGTGCTGTTCTGATGGATACGCCGTTGCTGTTGCTGCGCCAGGATTTGCGCGCGGCTGAGGAGGCGTTGCGCCGATGGCTCAATGTGATCGCACTCGTCAGAAGCGGTGCAGACGGCGGTTCGGTCATCGCCGTCGGGGAGAGTGCCGGGCGGGCGCTGCAAGCGATGGTCCGGGTAGACCCAGGTGGGTTCGCGGCCCGCGAGCTCGAGGACAGAACCGCCGCTCATTTTCCACCTGCAGTCACGCTGATCACGATTGAAGGACCTCCGGAGGCGCTGGCGGAGTTCGTCGCGCTGATCCAGCCGCCACTACACACCGAGATACTCGGTCCGGTGGAGCCTGACATACAGCGAGCGCCGGCAGATGACACGCGAGGACCTGCTCAGCGCGTCACGATGCGCGCTCCGCTCAGTGACGGCGCCAAGTTGGTGCGAGCCACGAAAGAGGCTGCTGCGATTAGAAGCGCGCGGAAGAGCAGCGGCTCCCTCCGCATTCGAGTCAATCCGGTCGACCTGAGCTGACTGATGGTCCGGCTAGTGGTCACCCTTTTAGTCGTCCTCGAGGGCTGAGTCGGCCAACCCGCACTTCCTCCCGGTCGAGCCGTCCCTGGATCCGGCGGAGCACGATGTCATCGATCCGGCGCTGATCCCGCAGCTTGATCACCGCATTGCGTTTGTCGGCTAGTAGGGCCGACCTCAGCTCCGCTTCGAGCTCGGCATGCCGGCGCAGCAGGCTGTCCGGCGTCTCGTTCGGACCACAATCGTCGACAAGCGACTCCCAGTACAAGATCGCGGGCAGGAACACCAGCAGCACTGCCTCCGGCGGCAGCTCGACATGATCGACTCCGGGAATGAAACCGACGGTGACCCCGGCCAGCAGCCAGACCACCGGAGCCGGCAGGTGAATGCGCGAAGCCAATGCGCCGCCGGCCACGAGCAGCACACCAACCAGGACGATGACCTCGGGTCCGTTCATGGGCCAAGTCCTTCTCTCAGCGAAAGTGGTCAGGAACAACAAGATTTCAGCAGAACCAGTGTTGTCTGCGACCGGTTTCAGCAGCTCCATTGCCTGGCAAATGTCGGTCAATTAGCATGATCGACATTGAGGCGCTGCGTCGGGGCGTTGGTGGCGTTTTCCAGCTGCGACGATCCAGGAGTGCACTGTGCTCACCTCAGCGCCCGGCCTACTCGATATCACTACTGGGCCTCACCAGCGCACGGCGCGTGGCTGCCAACGGAGGGGTAGCGCATGAATCCGCTCAGTCTGATCCTCGGCTTTCTCCCGCTTATCGCCTTCAACGTCCTTGCGGGTCGAGTCGCCAATAACGGAATCGCGTGGGGAGCTCTTGTCGCCTTAGCCATTGCGCTGATCAATATGGCCATCACGCGGCCGCGGTGGCCGCCGAAGATCATCAACCTGATCTCGGCAGGCCTGTTCCTCGTGTTGACCCTGATCGGGTTCTTGGGCAACCGCAGCATCGACGGTTGGCTCTTCGACTGGGCCAGCGGTCTGATCACCCTCACCCTCGGCCTGCTGCTCCTCGTGACCATGCCGATCATGCCCTTTACCGAGCAGTACGCCCGAGAGAGCGTGTCGCGGGAGTACTGGGGAACACCAACCTTCAAAAAGGTCAACCGGGTGCTCAGCCTGGCGTGGGGATTCGCAATCGTTGGCATCGGGTTGTCCAGCATGGCCGTGGCATTCCTCGACGAACGGGCCGGCTCGACGTCCGATACGAGTCTGCTGGATCTCATCCTCAATTGGGCCGTGCCCATCGGCATCCTGGTGTTCATGGTGCGGTTGACCGGGAAATATCCCGACCGGGTACGCAAGGCTGTCCGTGCAGCCGAACAGCCGCAACCTGTGGACGCGCCAGGGTCGCCCTCCGCAAGTGCCCAAGCGGAGTAGCACCAAAGCGCGAAACGCTGCAGTCTGCGAAACCGGTCACTCGCCACTCACGTCTTGCGCAGAGTGGTCGCTCGCCACCTCGAAATAGGCCAATCACCCGTGGAGACTGACCGGTTTCGCTACAAGCCAGTGGGCGATGTGATCACGGCTCATTTCACTATCGTGACGGGCGTCAGGAAAATGATACGGTCGAGCCAGCGAGGTGAAGGAGCCCAGATGAGCGTGCGCGAAGGTTTCCGTCCCATCGAGGAGGGAGTACATACCGATTTCCGGGAGTCGATGAGCTACGCCGACTACCTTGACCTCGATCAGCTGCTGGCAGCGCAGCACCTGAGGAGCGATCCGCCGCATCACGATGAGCTGCTCTTCATCGTGCAGCACCAGACCACGGAGTTGTGGCTCAAACTCATGCTGCATGAGCTGCGCGGGGTACGTTCCTACCTCGCTGCCGATCACGTGCACCATGCCCTGAAGTGCCTGGCGCGCGTCAAGCACATCCAGCGCACGCTCACCGAGCAATGGTCGGTACTGGCCACCCTGACACCAAGCGAGTACGCCGAGTTTCGCGGCACGCTCGGTAGCGCATCGGGCTTTCAGTCAGCGCAGTACCGCGCCGTCGAGTTCATCCTGGGCAACAAGAACGAGCAGATGCTCAAGGTGTTCGTCTCCGATCGCGCCGCGTACGCCATGCTGGCGGAGCTGCTGGAGCAGCCATCGGTCTACGATGCCTTTTTGAGCTTTCTGGCCCGCCGCGGGTTGGAGGTTCCAGACGACGTACTGCAGCGTGACGTACGGCGACCCTGGGTGCTGCAGCCGGCATTGATCCCGGTCTTCCAGTCCATCTACGACGCCGTCGACCGAGCGTTCGACCTCTACGAAGCGTGCGAATCCCTGATCGATGTTGAAGACAACTTCCAGTTCTGGCGATTTCGTCACCTGCGGACCGTCCAGCGCACCATCGGCTTCAAGACCGGCACCGGCGGCTCATCTGGGGTGCGCTTCTTGCAGAAGGCATTGGACTTGACCTTCTTTCCCGAGCTCTATGCGGTGCGAACCGAGATCGGCAGATGAGCGCGCGGGTTGCCGTTGAAGATCTTTGGATCGGTCATCGCTACGGACCAACGGTCCTTGAGGACGTAGCCGGTCGGCTGCGGCCGGTCGAATTCGGGCTTGCCGCTGTCCAACGGTCTGGGGTACCGAGACTTCCCGGGGCAGTCATGCCGGGCATCGCCGACCGGCATGTCCATCTTGGTCTGGTAGCCGCCGCCGAGCTTGCCGACACCGCTGTGGTTGAGGTTCACGACCTCGGGTGGATACCGCAGGTAGCGCGTAACTGGAAGATCACGTCACCGACTGGCGGCGTCGTCAAGATCGCTGGGCCGTTTCTGACCGCCGTTGGTGGCTATCCCAGCAACCGCGCATGGGCGCCGCCAGGATCGGTGCGAGAACTGGCAGGACCTCAAGACGGTGTTCGCGCGGTCGAGGAAGCGGCTCAGCATGGGCACGATGTCATCAAACTGGTGTTGCACAGCGGTGGGCCACTGCTCGATGACGCGACACTGATTGCCGTGGTACGCACCGCACACCAACATCGGTTGCCTGTTGGGGTCCATGCCGAGGGTGAAGGTCAAGCTCGCCGCGCCTTCGAGGCCGGTGCCGACATCCTGGTCCACGTGCCGTGGACTGAGTCATTGCCTGATGATCTGATCGCGGCGATGGCGCGCTCCATGACCTGGACGTCGACGTTTGCGATTCACCCCGACGCAGGCCGGGAGATGGCACTCGCCAATGCACGTCGGTTCATCCGGGCTGGCGGGCGGCTGCATTACGGCACCGATATGGGGAACGGCCCAACGCCGGTTGGGCCTCGATCGGAGGAGATCAGGGCTCTGGCCGAGGCTGGCCTCGCCGGCGACGCTCTCCGGGAAGCCATCACCACCAATCCAGGGCGCGACGGCCTGCCGATCTCGTGCGCCGTGCATGCATTGCTTCCGCTGCCGAGCGATGCGGCCGAGACCGTGGTCTGGATGAGTCAGGCCCGCCGGCTGGTGGGCGTCATCGAGGAAGGAGCCATCGCATGACCGATGACCTCGCCGACCGGGCGGCAGCGCTCGACGCAGCCGACCAGCTCGCCAGCTTCCGCAGTGAGTTCATCGGCTCAGACGATCCGGCAATCGGCGCCTACCTCGACGGCAACTCCTTAGGTCGTCCACTTCTGGCCACTGGTGACCGGCTCAGCAGCTTTGTTGAACAGATCTGGGGGAAACGGCTCATCCGGGCCTGGGACGAGGGCTGGATGGATGAGCCGATACGCATCGGTGATCAGATCGGTCGCGTCGCATTGGGCGCGGTGCCCGGCCAGACAGTCGTCGGTGACTCGACGAGCGTGATGCTCTACAAGTGGATTCGGGCCGCACTGGCGAGCCAACCTGGGCGAGACGAGATCATCGCCGACATCGGCAACTTTCCCACCGATCGTTTTCTTGTGGAGGGGATTGCTGCCGAGCTGGGGATGCAGGTCCGGTGGCTGAAGGCGGAGCGGAGCGGCGGCGTCACCGCCGATCAGGTGAGTGAGGTGGTGGGTTCCCGCACCGCGCTGCTGCTGCTCAGCGATGTGGCCTATCGATCCGGATACCTGGCCGACGTACCCGCGATCACCGCGCTGGCTCATGATCATGGTGCGCTGGTGCTCTGGGATGTCTGTCACTCGGCGGGCGTGATCCCACAGCAGCTCGATGACTGGCGGGTCGACCTGGCGGTCGGCTGCACGTACAAGTACCTGAATGGCGGGCCCGGCTCACCGGCGTTCGGTTATGTGCGCGCCGATCTCCAGGAGCGTCTACGGCAACCCATCCAAGGCTGGATGGGCTCGTCGAGTCCGTTTGAGATGGCGGAGCACTACACGCCGTCCGATGGCATCCGTCGCTTTCTCAGTGGAACTCCGTCGATCGTCGGGATGCTTGCTATCCAAGACATGCTGGCCCTCATTGAACGGGCCGGAATTGCGGCGATTCGAGCCAAGTCGGTTGCGCTGACCGAGTTCGCGATTCAGATCTCCGACCGGATGCTCGACCCGCTCGGTGTCCGTATCGGCTCGCCTCGGGACCCGGCGCGGCGGGGAAGTCACATCACGCTGGAGCATCCTGAGTTTCGCGTGGCGACAGCTCGGCTCTGGGAGCGGGGGGTGATTCCGGACTTCCGTCCACCCGACGGACTGCGGATCGGGCTCTCGCCGCTGAGCACCAGCTTTGCCGAGGTGTACCGAGGTTTGCTGGCCGTCCGGGAGGTGCTGTGGTGGCAACCGGCGAGTTAGTTGAGTCTTCTTCGGCGCAGATCGCGAGTTTCCCTGATGATGCGGACTCTCGCTCCGGTAGCGCCACTTCGCTGCTTCGGACGATCATCGGCTGCTATCTGCGTCGGTGCGGTGGCTGGATCGCTGCCTCGGCCTTGACCGAGCTGATGGCGACGGTGGCGGTCAGCCAGACGCGGACCCGGACAGCCATACTTCGGGTGCGTAGCAAGGGCCTGCTCGATCCCGAGGTGCGGGATGGACGGGCGGGTTACGCGCTGGGGCCAACCGCCAGTGCGGCCCTGGAGCGAGGCGACCGGCGCATTTACACAGCGCGCCAGATGGACCCATGGGACCGCTGGTGCCTGATTTCGTATTCGATCCCGGAGAGCCAGCGGCAGCTGCGGCATCAGCTCCGCCGTCGGCTGGCGGGGATCGGCTGCGGCACTGTTTCGGCCGCGCTCTGGATCTGTCCGGAATATCTCGCTGCAGAGGTGGAGGAGATTCTTGCCGATCTCGGCGTACGCGCCTCCGCCGCCATTTTCTTGGCCGATGAGACGCGGGTGGCCGGCGGTCTCGAGCGCGCCGTCGGGGAATGGTGGGACCTGCCCGCCATTGCTGCTCGGCATCAGAATTTCCTGTCCGCGTACGGCTCCGTGGCGGCTGCCGACCTCACTCCCGTGGAAGCGTTTGCGACCTGGATTGGATGCGTCGACGCCTGGCGGGTCATCCCGTACGTCGACCCCGGCTTGCCTGCGG
>Ga0307286_10000478_pt1 | contig 11309 bp, 10 predicted proteins | sample ER_DNA_140_FD_194478 | JGI IMG/M metagenome (GOLD analysis project Ga0307286, IMG submission 194478) | Bulk soil microbial communities from the East River watershed near Crested Butte, Colorado, United States - ER_DNA_140 | ecosystem: Environmental > Terrestrial > Soil > Floodplain | place... | reverse complement strand
AGCGGGAAGCTGGTCGGCGTTTTCCGGACGAGCAGCTTTGCGCCGCGCGTGCTGATCGCGAACTCGCTACTCGTTCCGCGCTGGGCTACCTGGGAGGAGTTCCGGCGCCTGGAGGCCATCGGGCTGACGATGTTCGGCCAGATGACCGCCGGCAGCTGGATCTACATCGGCAGCCAGGGGATCTTGCAAGGGACGTACCAGACCTTCGTCGCTGCGGCCGAGAAGCACTTCGGAGCCGCAGACCTCGCCGGACGGACGATCCTGACGGCGGGTCTCGGCGGGATGGGCGGCGCGCAGCCGCTCGCGGCGACGCTCGCGGGGGCGGCCATCCTCTGCATCGAGGTCGATCCTGACCGGATCCGGCGCCGGCTCGAAACGCGTTATCTGGACGAGGCGGCCGACTCGCTCGACGATGCGCTCGCACGCGTACGCGCGGCCGCGCGCGAGAGCCGCGCGCTCTCGGTTGGCCTGCTCGGGAACGCGGCGGAGATCGTCCCTGAGCTCGCGCGGCGGGGCGAGCACTTCGACCTGGTGACCGATCAGACCGCGGCACACGACCCGCTCACCGGCTATGTCCCGGCGGGGCTCGACGTCGAGGAGGCAGCGGAGCTCCGGAGGACCGACCCCGAGAAGTACTTGCGCCAGGCACGGGCGTCGATCGTGCGCCATGTCGAGGGGATGCTCGAGTACGTCCGGGCCGGCAGCTATGTTTTCGATTATGGCAACAATCTCCGAGGGGAGGCTCTAGAGGCCGGCGTCGACGAGGCATTCACATACCCGGGATTCGTCCCGGCCTATATCCGGCCGCTGTTCTGCCGCGGGGTGGGGCCCTTCCGCTGGGCAGCGCTCTCGGGCGATCCTGCCGATATCGCCGCCATCGACCAGGTTCTCCTGGAGCTGTTTCCCGAGGACGCCGCCCTCCAACGCTGGCTCACGCTCGCGCCCAACCACATCGCGTTCCAGGGGCTACCGGCTCGCATCTGCTGGCTCGGCTACGGCGACCGCGCTCGTGCCGGCCTCGCGATCAACGAGCTCGTTCGCGGCGGGCAAGTCAAGGCCCCGGTCGTGATCGGACGCGACCATCTCGACTCGGGCTCCGTGGCCTCGCCGTACCGCGAGACCGAGGCGATGAAGGACGGCTCTGACGCGATCGCGGACTGGCCGATTCTCAATGCGCTCGTCAACGTCGCCGCGGGTGCGACGTGGGTGAGCGTTCACCACGGCGGAGGCGTAGGGATCGGCAACTCGATCCACGCGGGGATGGTCGTCGTGGCCGACGGCACGGACGAGATGGCCGAGCGGCTCGAGCGCGTCCTCACGACCGACCCCGGCACGGGTGTGCTGCGTCACGCCGACGCCGGATACGACGAGGCAATCGGAGCCGCGGAGCAGCACGGGCTCGAGTTGCCGCTGCCGCCCTCGCAGCGGCAATGAACGAGAGCGCCGCGAGGACCGGGCGGCTGCTCGTCCGCGATCTCGCGCAGCTGGCGACACCGACCGCGTCGGGCGCGCCGCTGCGCGGGCCGGCCCTGGGCGAGGTCGGCGTGATCGAGGACGCGTTCGTGCTCTGCGAGGACGGGCGCATCACGGCCTACGGCCCGATGAGCGAGCTCGGCCGGCTGGACGGCGACCTCGACGAGCTCGACGGCTCGGGCCTCTCCGCGGTCCCGGGGCTCGTGGACTGCCATACGCATCCCTGCTTTCTCGGCGACCGTGTCGAGGAGTTCGCCCTGCGCGCCGCCGGCGCGAGCTACGAGGAGCTGCATGCGGCGGGCGGCGGGATCCTCTCGACCGTCCAGGCGACGAGAGCCGGCAGCGAGGCGGAGCTCCTGGAGGCCGTCGGGCGCCATCGCGACTGGATGCTGCGCGCCGGCACGACTACCTTCGAGGGAAAATCCGGCTACGGCCTCGACCGCGAAACCGAGCTCGCGTCACTGCGCGCGGTCGCGGCTGCGGGCGGGGCCCCCACGTGGCTTGGCGCACACGCGCTGCCGCCGGAGTTCCCGGATACCGACTCGTACCTGGAGTTCGCTCTCGGCGAGGTGCTGCCCGAAGCCGCCAGGCTCGCCGAAGCTGCAGACGTGTTCGTGGAGGAGGGTGCGTTCACCGTCGAGCAGGCGCGCCGGTACCTCGAAGCCTGCCGCGAGGCGGGCCTGGCGCTCAGGCTCCACGGCGACCAGTTCACCGAGCAGGGCGCGATCGCACTCGCCATCGAGCTCGGTGCTCGCTCGATCGACCACCTCGAGGCGACGGGAGAGGCAGGCATCGAAGCCCTCGCTTCGAGCGACGTGGTCGCCGTGCTCCTGCCCGCAAGCGCGCTCTTCCTCGGCCGGCCGATGCCCCGCGGCCGGGCGCTGGTGGACGCCGGTGCAGCCGTCGCGCTCGCGACCGACTTCAACCCGGGGAGCGCGTTCTGCGAGAGCCTTCCGCTCGTGTGCTCGCTCGCGTGTACGCAGCTCGGCCTCTCGCCGGGCGAGGCCCTCTCCGCTTGCACCGTCAACGCTGCGCACGTGCTCGGCCGAGTCGAGCGCTGCGGCCGGATAGCTCCGGGCTACGACGCGGATCTCGTGCTGCTGGACGCGCCCGACTGGCGCCACGTCGCCTACCACCTCGGCGGAGACGTGATCGCGGCCGTCGTGAGCGCGGGTGCCGTCGCCTGGGCCCGCTGACCCCGCGCTACGCTTGCGCCGATGCCCACGCGAAAGCAGCGGCGCCGGCGCAAGAAGGAGCTCCGGCACGAGTATGAGTACGTGTACGTCGACGGCGAAGGACATGAGCTCGAGGTCGCGCCGGACGAGCCGACGCGGGGCGGCTCCCGCAACGGGAAGCAGGACGCCAAGCGCGCGCCGCAGAAGTCGCGCTCGTCGCGTCCCGTCCGCACGGTTCAGCCGCCGTCCTGGCAGCGCGTGCTCAAGCGCGCGCTCTTCTTCGGGCCGCTGATCTTTCTCGCTTTCACGGCGATCAACAGCCATCAGTCCCTGCTCGGCCGGCTGGCGGTCGCAGCCATCTACACCGCGTTCTTCGTGCCGTTCATGTATTTGATGGACCGCGCGATGTACCGCTCGTACCTGCGCCGCACCGGCAAGTCTCCGGAACCGCGCGCAAGCCGGAAGCGCTAGCGCGCCGCCGCCGCCAAGCGGCCCGAAGCGGCTCGGAGACACGGAAGCGGGGCGCCGCGGCGCGGTTAGACTCACCCACCCGTGAGCAGCGACTCCGCACCTGTTGTCGACCGCTACGAGCTTGGCCCGATCGGGACGAACTGCTACGTCGTCAGGGCCTCCCAGGACGCGCCGGAGGCGGTGGTCGTCGACCCCGGCGGCGACGCCGATCAGCTCGGGCTCGAGCTCGCGCGGGTGGACGCGAGCTGCGCCGCGATCCTGATCACGCACGGCCACTGGGACCACCTCGGCGGCGTCGCCGATCTCGCTGAAGGCACCGGCGCTCCTGTCTTCATGGCCGACGCCGAGCGCGCGCTGCTCGAGAACCTCCCGGACCTCGTTCCCGCCGGCGTGGTCGCCCGCGGCTACACCGCGGACACCCTCCTTCAGGGTGACGAGACGCTCGAGCTCGCCGGGATGACGTTCGAGACGCTCCAGGTCCCGGGCCACTCGCCGGGCCACCTCGCCTACCACGCTGACGGCTGTCTCTTCTCCGGCGACGTGCTCTTCGCTGGCTCAGTCGGGCGCACCGATCTCCCGGGCGCGGACTGGGAGACGCTGCTCGAGTCGCTGCGCTCGCTGACCGAGCGCTACCCGCCGGAGACCATCGTCTACTCCGGGCACGGGCCGCCGACGACCCTCGGCGCGGAGCTCGACCGCAACCCGTTCCTGGCCCAGCTGCGCGTCTCGTGACGACCTTCGAGGCGCCTCGCGGCACCCACGACATCCTCCCGTCCGAGCAGCCGCTATGGCGGCTGGTGACGGGCGAGGCCGAGCGCCTGTGCTCGCTCTACGGCTACCGGCCGATCCAGACGCCGGTCTTCGAGGACACGGCGCTCTTCCTCAGGACCTCAGGCGAAGGCTCGGACGTGGTGCAGAAGGAGATGTACACCTTCGAGGATCGCGGCGACCGGTCGCTGACGCTGCGTCCGGAGGCCACCGCGCCGATCGCGCGTGCCTACCTCGAGCACGGTCTGCACCGCGAGGCGCAGCCGGTCAAGCTCTACACGATTGGGCAGATGTACCGCTACGCGACGCCGCAGCGCGGGCGCTACCGCGAGCACTGGCAGCTGTCGGTCGAGGCGATCGGCTCGACCGATCCCGCGATCGACGCCGAGCTGATCCAGCTCTACGACGAGCTCCTGGCCCGCCTCGGCGTGACGAACTACGAGTTGCTGCTGAACTCGATCGGCGACGAGAACTGCCGGCCCCAGTACCTCGAGCGCCTGACCGTGTGGCTGGACGAGCACGAGGACGTGCTCGACGACGACGCGCGCCAGAAGCGGGCGACGAACCCGCTGCGCGTCTTCGACGTGAAGAGCCCAAAGGTCCAGGAGGCACTGGCGGACGCGCCGAAGATCGGCGACGCGCTCTGCGACGAGTGCCGCACCCACTTCGAAGAGGTCACGGCGCACCTCGAGAACTACGGCGTCAGCTTCACGCTCAGCCCGACGCTCGTGCGCGGCCTCGATTACTACACGCGCACGGCCTTCGAGTTCGTGGACGAGGCGATCGGGGCCCAGAGCTCGATCTGCGGCGGCGGCCGCTACGACGGCCTGATCCAGCAGCTCGGGGGGAAGCCGACGCCCGGGATCGGGTTCGGCGCCGGGATCGAGCGCCTGCTGCTCTCGCTGGAGGAGGAAGGTCTCAAACCAGAGCCCTACGAGATCGACGTCTTCGTCGCGCTGCTGGAGACCGACTCGAAGCCGCGCGTCCTGCCGCTCGTGCAGGAGCTCCGTCGAGCGGGCCTGCGCACCGAGGTCGACTATGCGGGCCGCTCGCTCAAAGGGCAGCTCACCCACGCCCAGAGGCTGGGCGCGAAGGCGATCGTCGAGTGGGGCCCGGAGCGCTCGAAGGTGCGCCGCCAGGGCCGGCAGGACGAGGAGGTTCCGACGGCGGAGCTCGCGGAGAGGCTGAAGCGATGAGGTGGCGTGACCTCAGGGCCGGGGAGCTGCGCAAGGAGCACGTCGGGCAGCGGCTGGCGCTGGCCGGCTGGGTTGGCCGTCGCCGCGACCACGGCGGGCTCGTCTTCATCGACCTGCGCGACGAGAGCGGCCTCGCACAGCTCGTGATCAACCCCGAGCGCACCGAAGAAGCCGCCGCGGTAGCCCACGGCGTGCGCAACGAGTTCGTCGTGCGCGCGGAAGGCGAGGTCGCGGCGCGCGCGCCTGAGGCGGTAAACCCGAGCCTGCCCACCGGCGAGGTGGAGCTGCAGGTCGACCAGCTCGAGATCGTCTCCCGCTCGGAGCCGCTTCCGTTCCAGCTCGACGAGGAGAACGTCGACGAGGTGACGAGGCTGCGCTACCGCTACCTCGATCTGCGCCGCGAGCGCATGCAGCGCAACCTGCGCCTCTCCGCCGCCGTGATCTCCGCCATCCGGCGCTTCATGGACGAGCAGGGCTTCGTCGACGTGTGGACGCCGAACCTGACGAAGGCCACGCCCGAGGGCGCCCGGGACTTCGTCGTGCCCGTTCGTCTCCAACCCGGCCGCTTCTTCGTGCTTCCCCAGTCGCCGCAGCTCTTCAAGCAGATCCTGATGGTGGCCGGCTTCGGCCGCTACTACCAGATCGCCACGTGCTTTCGGGACGAGGATCTCCGCGCCGACCGGCAGTTCGAGTTCCGCCAGCTCGACCTCGAGCTCTCGTTTCCGACCCGCGAGGAGGTGCTCGACACACTCGAGGGCGCCGTCGTCGCGTCGTTCGAGGCTCTGGGCCGGACGCCGCCCGAGCGCCCGTTCCGCCGGCTCACCTGGCACGAGGCGATGGCGCGGTACGGCTCCGACAAGCCGGATCTGCGCTTCGGGCTCGAGCTGAACGACCTGACCGAGGAGACCCGCGGCTCGGAGTTCAAGGTCTTCGCGCAAGCGCCGAGCGTCCAGTACCTGACGTTGCCGCAGGAGCTCTCGCGAGCGGAGCTGGCGTCGCTCGAGGAGCTCGCCAAGGAGTGGGGCGGGAAGGGGCTCGCCTACCTCGTCTTCGACGAGGAGGACGAGGTGCGATCGCCGATCGCGAAGTTCCTCTCGGCCGAGCTGGTCGATGCTGTCCGCCCGGAGCAGCCGGGAGCGACCGTGCTCTTCGGCGCCGACGAGCCCGAGACGGTCGCCCGCGTTCTCTCGGCGGTACGGAACCACCTCGGCCGCCAGCTCGCGCTGATCGACGTGTCACGCGACGAGTTCCTCTGGGTGACCGACTTCCCGCTCTTCGAATGGGACGAGGACAACAAGCGCTGGGCGGCCAGCCACCACGCGTTCACGGGCGTGCGGCCCGGCGACGAGGACTTGATCGAGTCGGACCCCGGGCAGGCGCTGAGCCAGGCCTACGACCTCGTCTGGAACGGTTGGGAGCTCGGCTCGGGCTCGATCCGGATCCACGACCCGGAGATCCAGCGCCGAGTGTTCAAGGCGATGGGCATCGACGAGGCTGAGGCCCAGGAGCGGTTCGGCTTCCTGCTCGAGGTGCTGCGCATGGGCGCTCCCCCGCACGGCGGCTTCGCGATGGGGATCGAGCGGTTCGTCGCGCTGATGGCCGGGGAACAGAACATCCGCGAGGTGGTCGCATTCCCGAAGACGGCCAGCGGGTCGGAGCCGATGACCGGCGCGCCGACCCCGATCGCGCAGGACATCCTGGCCGAGCTCGGAATTCAGGTCCTGCCGCAAGACGGCTGACGCAGGCCGGTTCAGCAGTCATACTTCTTCGAGTCGAAGGGTCGAGCCAGGAGGCGAGCTAGGAATGGCACCGGAAGGGCAAGGACGAGCGCCGAAGGCGCCCGCGTTGACGTCGCTGCCGCGGGTCGAAGACCTGCCGAGCGCCGCCGACGGCTACGACCGCGAACAGGTTCGCGAGGCCTTCGAGGCTTTCCGCAGGCACACCACCCAGCTCCAGGTTCAGCTTCGCGTGCTGCAGGCCGCCGGCCAGAGCGGCGCCGAGCCGACGGGCCACGCGGTCCGGATGGACGCGCTGCACATGATCCGTGCTGCGGCCGAGATGGCCGACACGATCGAGCGCGACGCGCAGACCGCGTCGGCTGCGCAGCTGCGGCGGACCGAGGAGGAGGTGACCCGCCGCCAGCGCGACCTCCAGGAGCGCCAGGGCGAGGTGGACCGTTATCGCCAGGAGAGCGAGCGCCAGCGCGCGGAGATGCTGAACGCCGCGAAGAGCGAGGCGCGCCAGACTCAGCAGGAATCGCAACAGCAGGCCGCGCAGGAGATCACCGAGGCCGAGTCGCGTGCGGCACGGTTGCTCGAGCAGGCTCGCCACCAGGCGACCGAGCTCACCAACGCGACGCGCGCCGAGGTCGAGCAGACTCTCGAGTGGGCTCGTGGCCAGGCGACCGCGATCATCAGCCGGGCCCAGGAAGGCGCCGAGCAGCTGCTCGGAGCGGCTGGTCTCGGCGACGACGCGATCGGGCGCGTGGCGCAGTCGATCGTCACCGCGGCGGAGGCTGCCGCGGAGGGAGGCCGAGGCTCGGCAGCGGGCGCCGCGTCCGCGCAGCTGCGCGCCCAGGAGCCGGAGGAGGACGCCGAGCCTGTGTCAGAGGCCGAGGCGGACTCGGAGCCGGAGCCGGCGCGGGCGCCCGAGGAGCCACCCGTATCACCACCTTCGCCGTCCGGCTCGAAGGAATCTGCCGAGTCGCAGAGCGAAGACGAGAGCGCCAGCTAGGCTCGTCCCATGCTTCCGGGCCGGCTCGGTCTCCGCTTCGCGCTCGAGGCCCTGTTCCTCGTTCTTCTGGCAATCGGCGCGGGCCTGGCCGACCTGCGCCCCGCACTGATCCTCGTCGTGATGGCGGTGGCGTGGGTGCTCGTGGCCGTCGTCGAGTTCACGGCCGAGCGAGTCGATGCTTCGGCGCTACAGCACCTGCTGCCGCCACGGGCCGAGTCTTTCGAGGGCGAGCCGGAGCAGGTCTTCTGGCCCTCCGCCGAGGAGCGGACCGTCGTCGCACCGCCCGAGCGTGCGCCTGAGCCGACTCCGGCGGCGGAGGCCGAGGCGAAACCAGAACCAGAACCAGAACCAGAACCAGAACCAGAGCCAGAGCCAGAGCCAGAGCCAGAGCCAGAGCCAGAGCGAGAGCCGGTTGCCGAGGCCGCGCCGCAGGTCGAGGAAGGGTCCCTCGAGCCGCCGCCTCGCCGTCGTGTGCGCTCGTTTCTGCGCAGGCGTGACCGCGACGCCGAGCCGGAGCCCGCCACCCCGCCGCGACACGTCAAGCTGCTGCCACGACGGTCGGCGCCGCAGCCGAGCCGCGCCTCCCAGGACGTGGCCGAGCTGTTCGGCGCGAGCGACGGCGAGGACGAGCCTCGCGAGGAACCCGGCCGGTGAAGCTCCGGCTCTCGCTGATCCGCTTCCTGCTCGAAGCCGGCTTCCTCGTGCTGGTCGCCGCGGCCGCGGGCCTGGCTGGACTGTCCGCTCTGTGGATCGGGGTCGTCATGTTCGGCGCTTGGCTGCTGGTCGCGCTCGTCGAGCGCACCGGCTCGCGACGCCGTCGCGTCGTCCAAGCCGAACCTGAGGCGGTCGCCGAGCCCGAAGCCGAACCGGAACCAGCGCCGGAACCGGAGCCCGAACCTAAGCTGGAACCTGAGCCCGAACCTGAGCCGGAACCGGAGCCAGAACCTGAGCCCGAGCCCGAGCCGGTCCTCGTGGCCGTGCCCGAGCCGGAACCAGAACCGGAACCTGAGCCTGAGCCCGAACCTGAGCCAGAGCCGGAGCCCGAAGTGATCCCGCTGGCCCTCCACGACTCGACGCCGCGCGCGTGGAACCTCTGGGAGCTCGAGCGGCTCGCCGACGAGAATGACGGCGACGCCCGCGCCGAGGAGCGCACGCTGCTCCTGCTGCACATGAGGCAGTTCGCGGATGCCTCCGGCGAGCTCCCCGTCGAGTTCGACTCGCTCGTGCGCGAGGCGTTCGGCGCGGACCTCGCGGAGCTCGTGACGTGAGCGCCGCTTCGGTGCAGCGCCAGGTCGCGCTGGCGGGTGTCGCCCTGCTCGCGGCGATCGTCGCGCTCGCGCTCACCTCACACGGCAACGGCCAGCCCATCACCGGCCTCCCGCAGCCCGTGCCCGTTGCCGGGGGCGGGTGGTACACGGCCCTCGCGGGCGCCGAGCGTGCGCGCTACGGCCATCGCACCCGCTGCGGCTACCTGCTCAAGCCCGGCACGGTGGGCGTCACGGAGTCAGTGCTGCCGTGCGGCGTCCTGATCTACGTCTCGTACAAGGACAGCCCGCACATCCTGACCAAGGTGATCGACCGGCGCCCCGTCGTCCCCGGCCGCAAGTTCGACCTCACCCCGAAGCTCGCCGAGGAGCTCGGCGTCGACGGGGTCCAGCGCATCCGCTGGGTCTACGCACGCTAAGACGAGCTACAGTGAGCTCACTCGAGCCTGTACGTGCTCGGGGCTTCTCTGTAGAACCAACACCAAGAGAGAGGGAGCTGTCGTTCGACCGAGGCTCAGGCCGAGGAAGACGCGGCACCCACCTGGCTTGTCCAGGTTCACACAGGCCCCGAGACATCGGCAGGCTGGAGTGGATACGGGGGGAACCCACGGTTCCCCCCGTGTTCATCGTTAGCCTGGACAGATGGTCGAGGTCGTCGGAGACGCTTCCCGTGACGGGCGCTGGGCGCTGGTTCGCCTCACGCTCGAGGACGAGCGGATCGTCGCCGTGCAGGCGGAGGGTCTCGACCGGCCGCTCAAGGGCCTGACGCTGCTCGAGGCGGCAGCGGTCGGCGGTGACGAGCTGGCCGCCGACGCGCTCGCCAACGCGCTCGGCCCGGTCTTCCGCGCCCAGCCTGACCCGGCGCGCGTAGCGGTGGCGATGAGCGGCGGCGTCGACAGCGCGGTTGCGCTCCTGCGCGCAGGCCCGGATGCGATCGGCGTCACCCTGCGCCTCTGGCTCGACCCGCGCGGGCCCGACGCCGAGCGCGCCTGCTGCTCGCCGGAGGCGGTGCTCGCGGCTCGCGCCACGTGCCACCGGCTCGGGATCCCGCACGTCACGCTCGACCTGCGCGAGGAGTTCCGGCGCGCGGTGGTCGAGCCGTTCGTGCGCGGCTACGCGCGCGGCGAGACGCCGAACCCGTGCATCCGCTGCAACGGCAGCTTCCGCTTCGCCGAGCTGCTCTCGTTCGCCGAGCGGGCCGGCGCGGCACGGCTGGCCACCGGCCACTACGCGCGCATCGTCGAGCGCGAGGGCCGGCTGCTGCTCGCCCGCGCGACCGACCCGAACAAGGACCAGTCCTACATGCTCGCCCGGCTCGACCCCCGCTTCCTCGCGCGCCTCTGGTTCCCGCTCGGCGAGCAGGGCAAGGACGAGACCCGGGCGGAGGCGGCGCGTGCCGGGCTCGAAGCGGCCTCGCGCGCCGAGAGCCAGGAGGCGTGCTTCCTCGCGGGCGGGGACTACCGCGACTTCCTCGAGCGCCATGGGCTCGCCGCTGCCGACGGCCCGGTGCTCGACGAGGACGGCAACGAGCTCGGCCGTCACGGCGGCTTCTGGCGGTTCACTCCGGGCCAGCGCAAGGGCCTCGGAGCCGCGGCCAGGGAGCCGCTCTACGCGCTCCGCAGCGACCCGGGCACAAACGCGGTCGTCGTCGGGCCCCGCGCCGCGCTCGCCACCCGCGAGGTGTACGCGCGCGGACGGCTGCATCTTCCGGTCACACGCGCGGACGCAAAGCTCCGCTACCGCTCGCCTGCGGTACCGGCTTCCGTGACCGCTACGGAGACGGGCTTCACGCTTCAGCTGGACGAGCCGGCGTACGGAGTCGCGCCCGGCCAGGCGGCCGTTCTTTATGCCGACGAGGCCGTCGTCGGCTCCGGCACGATCGTGCCGGAGCCTGCCGAAACCTTCCGTCCCCTTCCCGCGTTTGAATCGGAGGCGAGATGACCGGCGACCAGATCACCCTGACGATTCCGCGAGAGGAGCCGTTCCACGAGATCGCGCAGCTGGTGCTCGCCGGCGTCGCGGCTCGGCTCAATCTGAGCTTCGAGAGCCTCGACGATCTCGAGACGGCGCTGCAGGCGGTGCTCGAGCGTGCGGCGGACGAGGGCGACGTCACCGTGGAGCTCCGGCTCGAGGACAGCGCGATCGTCGCCCGGGTCGGCCCGCTCGCGCGCGATCGCCTGCGCGCAGAGCTCGAGGCGGATGGCGGCGACGCGGTCACTTTGCGCCGG
>Ga0307286_10000475_pt1 | contig 11346 bp, 9 predicted proteins | sample ER_DNA_140_FD_194478 | JGI IMG/M metagenome (GOLD analysis project Ga0307286, IMG submission 194478) | Bulk soil microbial communities from the East River watershed near Crested Butte, Colorado, United States - ER_DNA_140 | ecosystem: Environmental > Terrestrial > Soil > Floodplain | place: USA... | reverse complement strand
CGAGGGCGCGTACCTCGTCGACGCCGACGGGCGGCGCTACGTCGACCTCGTCCAGTCCTGGGGGGCGCTCCTGTTCGGCCACGCGCGGCCCGAGATCTTGGAGGCCGCTCGCGAGGCCGCGGAGCGCGGGACCACGTTCGGCGCCCCCACCGAGGCGGAGGTCGAGCTTGCCGAACGCATCTCCGCGGCGATGCCCTCGATGGAGATGGTCCGGCTGGTCTCGAGCGGGACCGAGGCCGCCATGAGCGCGATCCGCCTGGCGCGAGGGTTCACCGGCCGCGACGTGGTGGTGAAATTCGAGGGCTGCTACCACGGACACTCGGACGCGCTGCTCGCGGCGGGCGCCGGAAGCGGCGTGGCGACGCTCGGGATTCCCGGCTCGCCGGGCGTGACCGAGGGCGCGGCCCGGGACACTCTCACGGTGCCCTTCAACGACCTCGAACGCGTCGAAGCTGCGTTCGTGGAGCACGGGCAGCAGATCGCCGCCGTGATCGTCGAGCCGGTCGCGGCGAACATGGGCGTCGTATCGCCCGAGCCGGGGTTCCTCGAGGGGCTCCGCGAGCGCTGTTCGGCGGCCGGGGCGCTCCTGGTGTTCGACGAGGTGATCACCGGGTTTCGCATCGCGTTGGGCGGCGCGCAGGGCGCGTATGGCGTGACGCCGGATCTGACGGTCCTCGGCAAGGTCATGGGGGGAGGGTTCCCGTGCGCCGCGTTCGGCGGCCGCCGGGGCGTGATGGAGCAGCTCGCGCCGATCGGCCCCGTCTACCAGGCGGGCACCTTGTCCGGGAACCCGGTGGCGGTCGCGGCGGGGATCGCCGCGCTCGACCTCGCCGAACGGCTCGACCCCTACGCCGTCCTCGAGGCGACCGCGACCACCCTCGCCGACGAGCTGACCGAACGCCTCGGCGCGCGAGCCATCCCGGTCACCGTCAACCGGGCTGGGTCGCTGTTCAGCCTGTTCTTCTCCTCCGAACCCGTTCGTGACTTCGCCGGGGCGAGGAACGCCGACCACGAGCGCTATGCGCGCTTCTTCCACCATCTGCTCGACCACGACGTCTGGCTGCCCCCGAGCGGCTACGAGCTGTGGGCGCTCGGCACCGAGCACGGAACGGGCGAGGTCGACCTGGTCCTCGAGGCCGCCGGTACGTTCGAGGGCTGAGGGTCGGATCCGGTCCCGCGACGTAACGTTGCGAGGGGTGAACGGACTGAACAGTCGAACCCATCCGAAGGAGGGGATACCCACCATGTCCACCGAGACCGTGACGTTCGGCGCCGGCTGCTTCTGGGGCGTCGAGTACGTGTTCGAGCGCGTCCCCGGAGTCCTGCGGACCGAGGTCGGCTACGCGGGCGGCCACACCGAGAACCCGACCTACCGGGACGTGTGCTCGCACGGGACCGGCCATGCCGAGGTGTTGCGGGTCGAGTTCGACCCCTCGGTCGTCAGCTTCGACCAGCTGCTCGAGGTGTTCTGGGCGATGCACGACCCGACCCAGGTCGACCGCCAGGGTCCGGACGTCGGAGACCAGTACCGGAGCGCGATCTTCACGAACTCGGACGAGCAGCAGCGGGCCGCCGAGGCCTCCCGTGACGCGGCGCAGGCCCGGTTCGACCGGCCGATCGCGACCGAGATCACACCCGCGGGACCCTTCTACCCCGCGGAGGACTACCACCAGCGGTACTACGACAAGAACGGCCACGAGCCGTACTGCCACGTGATCCCCTGGGGCACCCTTCGCGAGCTCGGCCTCGTCAAGGCCGGGGCGTAACCGGAACCGTCAGCCGGCCGGGTCCTCCAGGGCCCGGTCGGCCTTGGCCGCGAACACGAAGTCGGCCTCGTGCAGACCGTCGATCTTGTGCGTCCACACGGTCAGCCGGACCTTGCCCCACGCGAGGTAGATGTCCGGGTGGTGTCCGATCTGCTCGGCCAGCTCGCCGACACGGTTCGTGTATGCGAGCGCCTCCTTGAAGTCCGCGAAGCGGTACTCCTTCTCGAGGTGATGGTCGTCCACCACCCGCCACTCGTGTCCGAGATCGGCCAGGTACGACTCGATCTCGGTTCGGTCGAGCGGCGGCACGCCGCCGCGGCACGGGACGCACTCCATCGACGCAAGGTCGCGCCCCATCAGGGGACCCTCGCCGCGGAGAGGCGCAGTGCCACGATCTCGTCGGCAGCCGCGCCGGTCGAGATCCCCCCGGCATCGGCGCGAGCGAACACATCGCCCAGCGTCGCGCGGATCCCGAGCAGCCGCCTCCGCACCTCGATGAAGCTCTCGTGCAACAGCTCGTAGCCCGCGAGGTGGATCATGCCACCGGCGTTCACGATGTAGTCGGGGGCGTACAGGACCCCGCGTTCGGCCAGACGCTCGGCGTCGGCCGGCTGGCTCAACTGGTTGTTCGCCGCGCCGGCGATCACGCGGCACCGCAACGAGGGAATCGTTTCCGCGTTCAGGACGCCGCCCGTCGCGCACGGCGAGAACACGTCGCACTCGACCTCGGCGATCCGGTCCGCCGGGACCGCGTTGGCCTCAAGCTCCTCGGCCAGCTCCTTGGCCCGCACGTCGTCGACGTCGGCAAGCGTGAGCCGCGCGCCCGCCTCCGCGAGGAACCTCGACAGCGGTTCGCCGACGGCGCCGACGCCCTGCACCGCGACGGTCCGCCCGTCCAGGTCGTCCGAGCCGAACGCGTGGGCAACCGCGGCGAGGATCCCGTGGAAGACGCCGACGGCGGTGTCTTCCGCCGAGGAGCCAGAACCGCCGGCCGCCTCGGTCTTGCCGAACACGGACGAGGATCGCTCGCCCACGACGTCCATATCGGCGGACGAGGTGTTCATGTCACACGCCGTCCGGTACGTGCCGTGGAGCGACTCGACCAGGTCACCGTAGCGGAGGAAGAGATCGCGTCGGCGCTCGCCCTCGGGGATCTCCGAGACCGCGAGCACGGCCTTGCCGCCGCCGAGCGGGAGCCCGGCCATCGCGTTCTTGCTCGTCATCGCCGAGGACAGGCGGAGGCCGTCCCGAAGGGCGTCACGCGGCTCGGCGTACACCTTCATGCGCGTGCCACCGGCGCCGGGACCGAGCACCGTCGAATGCACGCAGACGAACATCCACGTCGCGGTCGGCTCGTCGAACCGGACGACGACCTCCTCGCCGCCCCAGGCCGGGAGCAGGTCCTCGATCACGCGCTACTCGGATCGCGAGGTGGTGGACTTCTTCGCCTTCTTCGCCGCGCGCTTCTCCTTGATCGACTTCTGCGCGGTCTTCTTGGCCTGTTTCTCGCCCTTGTCCTTCGCGTGCGCCATAAAAAGCCCTCCGTTCGGATCGGGCCACCATTATGGCCCGCCGAGGCGTGGGCTCGTCGCGTGGATCAGCGCTAGGCCAGATCGGCGAGGGCCGCGCGCACGTCCTTGCGGATACCGGTCACGAACGGGACTTCCACCTTGGTGAACCGTCGCGCCTGCGCCTCGCGGAGCCGGCGGATGCAGTCCACGATCCGGTCGAGCTCGTCCGCCTCGAACGCGAGGATCCACTCCCAGTCGTTGATGCCGAACGCGCTCGTGGTGTTCGCGAGCACCTCGGGGAACTCCCGGCCGGCCTCGCCGTGCTCGCGCAACAGCGACGCGCGTTCGTCCGACGGGAGCAGGTACCACTCGGGCGTTCGAACGAACGGGTATGCGCAGAGGTAGCGGCGCGGGGCCTCCCCCCTGACGAAGGCCGGCGCGTGGTCGGGGGTGAACTCGGCCGGCTTGACCACGCCCATGAACGTCCAGGCCACGTCGAGCTCGCGCCCGGCCCGCGTTCGCCGGAACGCGACGAGCGCATCCTGCACCGCGTCGGCGGTCGGCCCGACGAACCAGAGCATCAGGTCGGTGTCGGCCCGGAACCCGACCGTCGAATAGACGCCCCGAACCGTGACCGAGGGATCCCACTCCTTGAACAGGTTCTCGATCTCCTGCGCCGCATCGTCCAGGTCGAGATCTCGGAAGCTGCGCGTCGCCTTGAAGCAGACGTACAGCGCGTACACGGTGTCGCTCATCCCACGTTCTCCGATCTGCTCGGTGCTCGCCCGCTGCCGCGCTCGAGGTCGACACCCGCGGGCTCGGCCCCGAGGTGGACGCGGACCCGCTCGGCGGCGAGCCCCGCGCCGTGGACCGCGTCGGCGACGCCCACCCCTTGATAGGCGTTCCCGGTCGGGAAGATACCCGCCGGCAGCGATGCCTCGATCGCGCGGACGCGCTCGAGGTGCCCGACCTCGTACTGCGGCATCGACCGCGGCCACCGGACCACCGAGGATGCGGTCGGGCGTCCCGGCACGGGGAGGAACGCCGCCAGGTGCCGGCACACGGCGTCGACGATGTCATCGTCAGGTTCCTCAAGGACGTCCTCGGAGCCCACGGCCCCGACGAAGCAGCGGACGACCGCGCGCGTCCCGAACGCGGCCTCGGGCCACTTCCGCGACACGAACGTCGCCGCGGTCATCGGCGCTCGACCTCGCGGCACGACGAACCCGGTCGCCCCCGGGAGCGCCTCGGCCGTGCCCTCCGCGTAGACGAGGTGCACGACGCCGGTGCTCGCGTACGGGATCGCGTTCAGGCTCTGGGCCGCCGGCACGTCCATCCCGCGGACCAGCTCGGCAGCGACGAACGCTGGGGTGGCCAGGACGACCGCATCGGCGTGCAGCGCGTCCCGAGCGGTACGCACCACGAACGCCCGGCCGTCGCGTTCGACCGAACGGACCGGCGTCCCGAGCCGGACACGATGCGGGCCCACGCGCTCGAGCAGCGCGCGCGGGAGCTCCCCGACGCCGGCGCGTGGCCGCAGGAACATCGGCCCCGCATCGGCCGCCGCCCTCGACGCCGCGCGGGCGCCGCGGATCAGGCTGCCGAACGTTCGCTCCCACCGCGCGAGCTCGGGGAAGGTCGCGTCGACGCTCAGGCGGTCGACATCGCCGGCGAACAACCCTCCCAGGAGCGGTCCGGTCAGGCGCTCGGCTACCTCGTCGCCCATCCGCCGGCGCACCAACGAGCCGATCGACTCGTCGGCCCTCGGCGCCCGTGCATTGCGCACGAGATCGGCGAGCGCGCGCATGCGACCCCGGCGCGACAGCCCCGGCCAGCGCACGACCTCCTCGAGATCCGTGGGGATGCCGAGCGCGCTCTCCGGGAGCGGGACGAGCCCGCGCTCGGTCCAGATGAGGGCGTCGCGGGCGCCGGGTTCGGTCAGCTCGAGACCCAGCTCCCCGCACAGGCCCACCGCCCACGGCTTGCGGGCGACGAACGAGTCCGGACCGCTCTCGAGCTCGAGGCCGCCCACGGTCGCCGTCCGGAGCCGGCCGCCGACGTCAGGCTCGGACTCGAGCACGGCGAGGTCGAGCGAGGGATCGGCTTCCAGCAGCCGGTGCGCCGCCGTCAGGCCCGAGACCCCGCCGCCCACGACCACGACCCGCACCGCGGTCGGGCCCACGACCGTCAGGCCCTCGAGGCCGCGAGCCGCTCGCGGACGACGTCGGCGAGGACCCGCACGAACGCGGGATCCGCGTTCGGCATCTCGGTGCTCACGAGACGCATCCCGGCCCGCTGGGCGATCGCCCGCGCCTCGATGTCCAGGTCGTACAGGATCTCGAGGTGGTCGGCCACGAACCCGGCCGAGCACACGACCACGGCCGGACACCCCTGTGACGCGAGATCGGCGAGCACGTCCTCGATCGGCGGTCCCCACCATGGGTCGTCGGTCCGGCCCGCGCTCTGCCACGCGATCGTGTGCCGAGCGAGGCCGAGCTCCCCGGCCACCAGGTCGGCGGTCTCTGCGAGGCCGTCGCGGTAGCGGCACGTGTCCTCGCAGTGGCATCGCAGGCACCGGAGCGAGCCGTCCTCGACCGTCCGGGTGGGCAGGCTGTGCGCGGAGAAGATCACCGTCGCGCCCCGGCGCTCCTCGGCCGTGAGCCCGCCGAGCGCATACGCCACCCGCTCGGCCAGGAACGATACGAAGCGGGGGTCGTCGTGGTACGAGCGGACGAAGTCGAAGGCGGGTGGGCCCTCGCCCACCTCCGCGCGAACACGGTCGACGTAGTCCTCGACGGACATCCCCGACCAGTGCGGCGCCATCACGATCCCGATCGCGCGTTCGATCCCGTCCTCGCGCATCCCATCGATCGTCTCGGCGATGAACGGGGGCGAGTGCTTCATCCCCAGGTAGGCGCGGAACGCGCCGGCCTCGTCACGGTTGAGCTCCCGCTCCAGTCCGTCGGCCTGGTGCCGGGTGATGTCCAGCAGCGGGAAGCGGTTGCCGGCCGCCGCGTAGCGTTCGCGCAGCTCCAGGAGGTGCTCGGGCGACGGAGGTCGTCCGCCCCGGATGTCCGTGTAGTAGCGCTCGACGTCGTCGGGACCGCTGGCGGTCCCGTACGCCATCACCAGCACGCCGATCGGCGGACCGCTCATCGGGCGGTCCGCTCGTGCACGAGGTCGACGAGGCGCTGGAGGTTCTCGACGGGGGTGTGAGGGAGGACGCCGTGACCGAGGTTGAACACGTGGCCGTCGCGCATCGCCGCGCGGTCGAGGATCTCGGTGGCGGCGCGTTCGACCGCCTCCCACGACGCGACGCAGACGGCGGGATCGAGGTTGCCCTGGATCCCCCGGCTCGCGCCGATCCGTTCCCACGCCCGATCGAGCGGGACCCGCCAGTCGACGCCGATCGCGTCGCCGCCGGCCTCGCCCATCGACGTCAGGAGCTCCCCGGTCCCGACGCCGAAGTGGATCGAGGGCACCGGAAGGTCCGCGAGCACCCGCGCCGACCACGGCCGCACCGAGCGCGCGTAGTCGCCCGGCGCGAGCGACCCCGCCCAGGAGTCGAACAGCTGCACCGCCTGCGCACCCGCCTCGATCTGCGCGAGCAGGTGGGCGCGCGAGACCGACGCGAGCGCGTCCATCAGCAACGACCACATGGCCGGGTCGTCGTGCATCAGCGCCTTCGTCCTGACGTGATCGCGCGACGAGCCGCCCTCGACGAGGTAGCTCGCGAGCGTGAACGGCGCGCCGGCGAACCCGATCAGCGGGACCGCGAGCTCCTTGCGGAGGAGGCGGATCGTCTCGGCCACGTAGGGCTCGTCCACGTCGGGTTCGAGCGCCCGGAGCCGGGCGACGCTCGCCGGGTCTCGGATCGGGTCGTCCACGATTGGACCGACCCCCGACTCGATCCGGACGGAGACCCCGATCGCGGCGACCGGCACCATGATGTCGGCGAACACGATCGCCGCGTCCAGCGGCATCCGTCGAAGGGGCTGCAGGGTGAGCTCGACGGCGACCTCGGGCTCGCGGATCGCGTCCAGGATGTCGCGATCGCCGCGGAGCTCCCGGTACTCGGGCAGGTACCGCCCGGCCTGGCGCATGAACCAGACCGGGGTGCGGTCGACGGGCTCGCGCCGGAGCGCTCGGAGGAATCGGTCGTTCACGGACCCAGGATACGGACGGGTACGGTGGGCGACGGACGGGGGCCCCCGGGCGACCGGAACGAGCGGCATCCGGCCGGGACGTGCCGAGCGGGACGAACGTGCGGCCGTCCTCCGGCGTAGAACCTATTGACGACCAAGCACGGGAGGCCGATGGCGGGGGCACGCAGACGGAACCGCGGCACGCTGATCGACGCCGATCCGCTGTGGTCGAAGGCCCCGCTCGTCCTGCTGCGGTACCCGGGGCTCTTCGTCTCGATCGCGGTGGGCGCGCTCCTGCTCGCGCTCGCCGCATCGGCGTACCCCCTGTTCATCTCGTCCTCCGCGAGCGAGCTCGTCGCGGCCCGGATCCACGACCCCGCGTATACGCGCTGGGCCGTCGGGATGATGTACCGCAACGGGGCGTTGCCACTGCCCGGGTCGGACCGGCACGGCGACATCGAGCCGAGGGTCGACGCGATCTTCGAGGGGCTCGTCGCTCCGAGCCCGTACCTCGGCGACCCGGTGGAGTCGGCGCTCGCGCCGATCAGGCCGATCTCGGTCGCCGGCGAACACGAGCAGCGGGACACCCGCCTGTTCATGGGGGAGCAGGCGGCGGACCACGTGGAGATCCTCGAGGGTTCGGCCGCCGACGGCGTTTTGGTCCCCGACCTGATCTCGGACGCCCTCGACATCACGCCGGGCGAGCGGATCGTGATCGGCTCGCCCGACGAGGGAACCGTGACGTTGCCGGTGGGCGGGATCTACCGGTCGCTGTACAAGGGCGGGGCCTCCGGGTACTGGCGGCCCTGGAACGACGCCCTCGTCCTGTACTGCGGCAACTGCGCGCCGCCTCCCCAGGCGGTGATCGTGCCGAAGGACCGGTTCGCCGGGGCGGCGCGTGCGATCGGACTCGACCACGCGGCGTACGCGTGGCAGGCGCCGCTGCTGCGCGACCTCACGCTCCAGGAAGCCGAGGACGCAGCCGGCATCACCTCGCGCATCTCCGAGGACATCAACGACCGAGACTTGCTCGACCGGTGCTTCATCGGGTTCTTCTGCAACCGTTCCAATGGTCCCGTGTGGGGGAGCGCGATGGACGACGTGGTCCGGGACGTCCACGGGCGGCTCGTGGCGATCGACGGACCCGCTCGGCTGCTGCGGATCGCCGGGATGCTCGTCGCGCTGGTGGTCGTCGCGGGGGCGGGCGCGTTCGCGATGGCCGCTCGCCGGGTCGAGTCGAACCTGTTGTTCGCGCGGGGCGCGAGGCCGAGGGCCGTGGGTGGGCGATCGGCGCTCGAGGCCGTGATCCCGTGCGCGATCGGCGCGGCGCTCGGCTTGGGCATCGCGTTCGCGCTCGTGCGGTGGCTGGGTCCCGGCGGCGCGTTGGCGTCGTCGGCGTCGGAGCAGGCGGTGTGGGCCGCCGCGGCCGCGGGGGTCGTCGCCGTCGCGGCGATCGCGATCGTCTCGACCGTCTCGTTCCTGCGCCAGTCCGAGCATCATCGGAGCCGGCTGCGCCTCCTGGGGGCCTTCCCGTGGGAGCTGGTCCTGATCGGCCTCTCGCTGCTGATCCTGCAGCGGCTGCGGAGCGGCGGCGCGGTCGTGGTGGACCGCTCGCTCGGGACGACGGCGCCGAGCCTGCTGCTGTTCGCCTTCCCGCTCGCGTTCCTCGCGGGTTTCGTGGCGCTCGTGGCGCGCGCGGTGGTCTTGGTCCTTCGATGGGCGCGCGGCCGGAGCGGCGGGTGGGGGACCCCCGCCTACCTCGCGGTGCATCGGCTCGCCGCGCGCTCGCGGCTGACGTTGCTCCTGATCGCGGCCGCCGGGCTCTGCCTCGGGCTGTTCGTGCAGGCGCAGACCGTGGCGCGCTCGATGCGAACCACGGTGGACGCCAAGGCTGGTGTGTACGTCGGGAGCGACGTGCAGGCTCGGATCGACAGCGTCAACGCGACGCCGGAGACGTTCCCGCTGCCGGTGACCCGGGCGGTCCGCCGACTCCAGGCGGGCGAGCTCCGGCCCGGCGTGCCGTTCGACCTGCTGGCGATCGACGCGGAGACCTTCGCCTCGACCGCGTTCTGGGACCCGGCCTTCTCCTCGGAGCCGCTCGAGACGCTCCTGGACCGGATCTCGCAGCCGTCCGGAGGCGGGCTCCCGGTGCTCATGGCCTCGGCGCCGAACGCCTTCCCGGACTCGATCACGCTCGACCGGCAGACCCTGCCGATCGAGATCGTCGGGCGCGCGAACGCGTTCCCCGGCATGACGTCGCTCCGGCCGCTCGTCGTGGTCGACTCGCAGCAACTCCTCGACGCGGTCGGGGACGCACCCGACCCCCTGACCGTCGCGGGCGCGAGCGACGAGCTCTGGATCCGCGGGACCCCTCGCGCCGCGCGCGCCGCGCTGGCCGAGCTCGACTACACCCCCTCGCTCGTCCTCACCGCGGACGAGGTGAAGGACATCTCGTACATCGCCGCCGTGATCGACACGTTCCTCGTGATGAACGGGCTCGGCGTCCTGGCGGCGCTGCTCCTGTTCGCCGCGATGCTCATGTACCTACAGGCCCGCCAGCGGGCCGAGGTCGTCTCGTACGGCCTGTCGCTGCGAATGGGGATGCGGTCCTCCGGCCACCTCGTCGCGCTCGCGATCGAGGTCGGCGCGATGCTCGTGATCGCCTACGTGGCCGGCACCGTCCTCGCGATCGTCGCGGCGCGGCTCACCGTCCCGCTGCTGGACCCGATCGCGTCGATCCCGCCGGACCCGATCACGGTCGTCCCGGTCGTCCTCGTCGCGCTCGGGGCACCGGCCCTGCTGCTGGCAGCCCTCGCCGGTGGATGGCTCACCGAACGGCGCGCCCGCTCCGCCGACCTCGGGCAGGTGATGCGGCTTGCGGACTGAGGCGCCGGAGACGGGCAGGAAGCCGGAGGTCGCCGCGCGCTGCGACGACCTAGTGAAGACCTACCGGACCGCGAGCGGCGAGGTGCGCGCCCTGAAGGGACTCTCGGCGGAGGTCCCGGCCTCAGCGCTGCTCGCGGTGGTCGGCCCCTCGGGTAGCGGCAAGTCCTCGCTGCTCCGCCTGATCGCGGGGCTCGACCGGCCGACGAGCGGCACGCTCGTGGTGGAGGGGACCAGCGTGCACGACGCGTCCGCGCGGACGCTGCGCCGGTTCCGCCGTGCGACCGTCGGGTATCTGTTCCAGCGGCCGTCGGACAACTTCCTCCCGCATCTCACGGTGGGCGAGCACCTGAGGCTCGCACGTGGGCTCACCCACCGTCCGCCGCGGATCGACCAGGAGGCGCTGCTCTCCACCCTCGGGATCCGGGAGCGCGTCGACCACCTCCCCTCGGAGCTCTCGGGTGGCGAGCAGCAGCGGGCCGCGATCGCGGAGGTCTTGATGGGCGGTGCGACGATCGTGGTGGCCGACGAGCCGACGGCCGAGCTCGACAGCGCCTCCGCCAGCCACGTGATGGACACGATGGTCGAGCTCGCGCGCGCCGGGGTGACGTTCGTCGTCGCGACCCACGACCGATCGGTGATGCGACGGGCCGACGCCGCACTCGAGCTCGACCACGGGATCCGCCGGTCATCGTCGGCCACGCCCGCCGACCCCTCCGATCGTTCGAGCGCGGCCCCGTTCCGGCCGGCCGGGAGGCCGGCCGAACCCGACCGCGCCGACCGGTGGCGGCCCCCGGTGACCAGGACGGCCACCGAACCCGAGCTCCCGTCCGTCCTGGACGCGAACGGGCTCTCGAAGGCCTACCGGCGCGGGGACGAGGTGGTCCACGCGCTCGACGACGTGAGCCTCACGCTCCGCCCGGGCGAGCTCGTCGGGCTCGTCGGGCGGTCGGGTTCGGGCAAGACCACGCTGCTCAACGTGATCGCGGGCTGGGAGCACGCGGACGCGGGAACGATCGAGCGACCCGAGGGACGGGCGTG
>Ga0307286_10000474_pt1 | contig 11349 bp, 11 predicted proteins | sample ER_DNA_140_FD_194478 | JGI IMG/M metagenome (GOLD analysis project Ga0307286, IMG submission 194478) | Bulk soil microbial communities from the East River watershed near Crested Butte, Colorado, United States - ER_DNA_140 | ecosystem: Environmental > Terrestrial > Soil > Floodplain | place... | reverse complement strand
AGCCCGAACCGAGAACTTTCCGGTTGCCTCGGTCCTGTTTCCTCGCCGCCTGCGACCGCATCTACGCGCCGTCTACGGGTTCGCCCGCCTGGTGGACATCCTCGGCGACGAGGTGGAGGGCGATCGACTCGCCACGCTGGACGAGCTCGAGCGTGAGGTCGAAGCCTGCTACCGGAGCGAGCCGACCTGGCCGGTGATGCGTGCGCTAGCTCCCACCATCCACGAGTTCTCCCTGCCCCGTGAGCCGTTCCTGCGCCTGATCGAGGCGAACCGGATGGACCAGCGCATCTCGGAGTACGCGACCTGGGAGGACCTTCGGGAGTACTGCCGGCATTCCGCGGATCCGGTGGGGTGGCTCGTGCTCGGCCTGCTCCGCCTGGACGGAGACGCCGAGCTGGTCGCCGCGAGCGACGACGTCTGCACGGGACTGCAGCTCGTGAACTTCCTGCAGGACGTTCCGCGCGACCTCGAGCTCGGGCGCATCTACCTGCCGCTCGAGGACCGGCGCCGGTTCGACGTGACGGAGCTCGACCATCCCAGTGCGGAGCTCCTCGACCTGCTGCGTTTCGAGGCCGCCCGCGCGCGAGACCTCCTGGCCGCCGGGCAGCAGCTGCAGGAACGGATCGGCGGCCGCACCGGACGCGCCGTGGGCCTCTTCGCGCGCGGCGGGGCGGCGGCGCTCGACGCGCTCGAGTCCGCCCACTGGGACGTGTTCACGCAGCGGCCCCGTCCTTCGCGCACCCGGCTCGCACTGGCGGCGCTCGCGCGATGACCACCGAGCAGGCATATGCGGAGGTCGAGCGGCTGACCCGGCGACGCGCGCGCAACTTTGCGTACGGGATCATGGTGCTCCCGCGTGAGAAGCGTCGTGCGATCGCAGCCATCTATGCATTCGCCCGGCGGGTCGACGACGTCGCAGACGGCGAGTTGCCGCGCGACGAGAAGGAGGTGCAGCTCGAAAGGCTGCGCGCCGCACTCGACTCGCCCGGCCCCGATGCGATGTCGGTGGCGCTTGCGGATGCGCGTGCGCGGTTTCCGATTCCAGACAGTGCCCTGCATGCGCTCGTCGACGGCGGCCTGCAAGATCTCGACCAGACGCGCTACGCGCACTTCGAGGAGCTGCGCTCGTATTGCACAAAGGTTGCCGGGGCGGTCGGCGTTGCGTGTGTGGCGGTGTACGGCTCCGAGGACGTCGAGCGCGCCGAGACGCTCGGGGTCGCGCTGCAGCTGATCAACATCATCCGCGACGTGCGTGAGGACTGGGACCTCGGCCGCGTGTATCTCCCGCAGGACGAGCTTGCATCGTTCGGCGTCACCGAAGACGAGATTGCCGCCGGCGAAACGACAGATGCGTGGCGGGGGCTGATGACGTTCCAGTCCGAACGCGCCCGCGCTTACCTGCGCGACGGGCTCGGCCTCGCACGTACGCTCGACGGTAGAAGCGCCTTGTGTATCTCCACGTTCGCCGGCCTCTATCGCGCGACGCTCGATCGCATCGAGGCGCGCGGCTTCGACGTCTTCGACGGCCCGCCGCAGCTGTCGACGCTGACAAAGCTGCGGATCGTGGGCGGGGGTCTACGGCGATGAAGGCAGCCGTGATCGGGGGCGGGCTCGCAGGCTGCGCAGCTGCACTCGAACTGGTGGACGCGGGTCACGACGTCACGCTCTTCGAGGCCAGGCCGACGCTCGGCGGCGCCGTCCAGACGCTGCCTGAGCGAGCGGGCGACCCGGTGCCTCCTCCGGACAACGGGCAGCACATTGCGCTCGGCTGCTTCACGGAGTACCTCGCCTTTCTCGAACGCATCGGCGAGAGCGGCTCGGTGCGCCGGATGCGGCTGAGCCTGCCTGTCGTCGACGCGGAGCGCCGGTGGGCGCAGATTTCGCCCGCCACGATTCTCCTCGCGCGCTACCGCCATCTGCCCTTGCGCGACCGCCCGCTCGCGTGGCAGTTGCTCGCACTGCGCGGCGCCCGCGCAGACGAGCACGACGACGAGACGTTCGCGGACTTCCTCCTCGGCAAGGGCCAGTCGCCAAGGGCGATCGAGCGCTTCTGGGACGTCTTCATCCGTCCCGCGCTCAATCTTCCGTGCGCAGAGGCGAGCGCCGCGATGGGCATCTTCACGGTGCAGGCCGCACTGCTTTCGGGCCTCCGCGCAAGCGAGCTCGTCCTGCCGACGAAGCCGCTCGGCTGGATGCATGGCGACGCAGCACTGAGGACGCTCGAACGCCGGGGCGCGCAGGTCGAGACCGGCGTCAGAGTCGACGACGTCGACGACGTTGCCGCCGATGCGATTGTCGTCGCGACACCGCCCGCGGAATCGGCGCGCCTGCTCGGCGAGCCGGAGCCGAAGCTGGAGCCGTCTCCGATCGTCAGCGTGCACCTCCTCTTCGACAGGCCGCTCCTGCGGACCCCGCTTGCGGCGCTCCTCGACTCGGATGCGCACTGGCTCTTCGATCGGAGCGCTTTGACGGGCGTCAGCCCGTCAAAGAAAGCTCCTGTCCGCGATAGCGGACCAGGGGAGGGGGTTCGGGGGAACCGGGAGGTTCCCCCGTGGCCGGCCGACGCGCAGTACCTGACCGTGGTCTCGAGCGGCGTGCCCGAGCTGATGGAGGTGCGGGGCCGCGAGCTCGTCGAGCGGATCGCGGGACAGGTGACCGAACGGCTGGGTGACGCCGAGCTGCTCTGGTCGCGTGTCAGCCGCGAGCCGAACGCGACCGTCGCGCTTCGCCCCGGGACCGCGGCGCAGCGCCCCGGCCCGCTGACCGAGCGGCCGCACGTGACGCGCGCGGGCGCGTGGACCGCGACCGGCTGGCCGGCGACGATGGAGAGCGCGGTTCGCTCCGGCCGAACAGCATCCCGACTGTTGTCCGATATGACAACCAAGGTTGCTGCATGACCGCGGTTCGGGAACTGACATCGCTCGACACCGCCGTCGAGTTCGGCGCGGAGCGTCTGCTCTCGCTGCAGGATCCCGCCGGCTGGTGGAAGGGAGAGCTCGAGTCGAACGCGACGATGACTGCCCAGCATCTGTTCCTGCTCCACTTCCTCGGCCTGCGCGACCCGGAGACCGACCGGCTCCTCGCGAACGAGCTGCTTGCGGGGCGCCGCGACGACGGCACGTGGTCGATCTGGTTCGAAGGGCCGGCCGACCTGTCCGTCACCGTCGAGGCCTATGCGGCGCTGAAGCTCGCGGGAGTCGACGCCGGCGAGGCGACGCGCGAGTACATCCGGCGAGCGGGCGGCGTGCCGCGCGCAAGGATCTTCACCCGCGCGTTCCTCGCGCTGATCGGGCAGTGGCCCTGGAACCGGCTCGCGCACGTTCCGGTCGAGCTGATCCTTCTGCCGGCGGAGGGGCCGCTCTCCGTCTACGACTTCTCCTGTTGGGCGCGCCAGACGATGGTGTCGCTGTCGGCCGTGGAGGCGTTGCGTCCGGTGCGCCCGAGCGCCATCGACCTGAGCGAGATCGGCGGCAGGAAGACCGCACCGGGCGGCCGGCCGCGCCACTCCGCGTACCGCCGGCACGCGATCAGGGTCGCCGAGCGCTGGGTGCGCGAACGACAGGAGGCCGACGGCTCATGGGGTGGGATCCAGCCGCCATGGGTCTGGTCGCTGATCATGCTCGCCGCCCTCGGCCACGGCTTCGAGGACGAGACGTTCGCACGTGGGCTCGCCGGCTGGAAGCGCTTCATGGTGCGGGACGGCGACCGCCTCCGGCCCGAGGCCTGCCAGTCGCCGATCTGGGACACGGCGCTGTCCGTGCTCGCCCTGCGCGCGGCGGGCCTCCCGGCCGACGATCCGCGGCTCCAGGCGGCGGGCTCGTGGCTGCTCGGTGAAGAGGTCAGGGTCCGCGGCGACTGGGCGATCCGCCGGCCGGGACTCGCGCCGGGAGGCTGGTCGTTCGAGTTCGACAACGACCTCTATCCCGATGTCGACGACACGGTCGTGGTCGCACTGGCGCTCCGCGAGCTGGAGCTTGGCGACGATGCCGTCAGGCGCGGGCTCGACTGGACCGTCGGGATGCAGTCGCGGAGCGGCGGCTGGGGCGCGTTCGACGTCGACAACGAGGCGCTCTGGCTCTACAAGCTCCCGATTTGCGACTTCGGCAAGGTCACCGACGAGCCGAGTGCCGACGTGACCGCTCATGCCCTCGAGGCGCTCGCTCACGAATCCGGCTACGACTCTGCGATCGCGTCCGGCCTCGACTGGCTCCTCGCCGAGCAGGAGCCGGACGGCTCCTGGTTCGGCCGCTGGGGCGTGAACCACATATACGGGACGGGCGCTGCGGTGCCGGCCCTGGAGGCCTGCGGAGTTCCTGCGGAGCATCAGGCCATCCGGCGGGCGCTCGCCTGGCTCGACTCCGTCCAGCAACCGGATGGTGCCTTCGGTGAGGACATCCTTTCCTACTCGGAGCCCGCGGCCCGCGGCCGTGGCGCCGCGACCGCCTCCCAAACGGCCTGGGCGCTGCTCGCCTACGTCTCAGGCGGGTCTGCAACCGGGTTGTCCACGCGGCGTGCGGCCGAGTATCTTTGCCAGACTCAGCGTCCTAACGGTGATTGGGACGAGCCGCACTACACGGGTACCGGTTTTCCCCTCGATTTCATGATTCGCTACCACCTGTACCGCTTGACGTTCCCGCTCCTCGCCCTCGGGCGTCTGAGAGAAAGGCTCAACGGATGAAGTTCCCGCTCCGCTCGACCGTCCAGATCGGCAAGTACGTCGCGAGCCAGCAGCGGAAGGGGGAGCGGTATCCGCTCGTCCTGATGCTCGAGCCGACACTCGCGTGCAACATCGCCTGCATCGGCTGCGGGAAGATTCGGGAGTACGAGTCGAACAAGGCCAGGCTCGCCGTGGAGGAGTGCATTGATGCAGGCGCGCAGTGCCCGGCACCGGTCGTGTCGATCTGCGGTGGCGAACCGCTCGTCTACAAGGGCATCGAAGACGTCGTCGCCGGCATGCTCGAGCTCGGGAAGAACATCGATCTCTGCACGAACGCGCTACGGCTGGAGCAGTACCTCGACGTCTTCAAGCCGAGCCATCGCATGACCTTCGTGGTCCATCTCGACGGCATGCGCGAGATCCACGACTACATCTGCGACTACCCCGGTCTGTGGGACGTCGCCGTGGACGCGATCCGGAAGGCGCGCGAAGCCGGCTTCCGCGTTACGACGAACACGACGATCTTCAAGGAGACGTCCGTCGACGACGTGCTGGAGATGATGGGCTATCTGACGAACGAGGTCGGCATCGACGGAATGCTGATCGCCCCCGGTTATCAGTACTCCCAGATCGATCCCGCGCTGACGATGACCCGCGCGGAGCACGAGGAGAAGTTCCGGATCATCCGCAAGGTTGCGCGGCAGCGGAACTACCGCTGGCTCGCGACGCCGATCTACCAGGAGTTCCTCACGGGCGAACGGAAGTTGAAGTGCGCGCCGTGGGGCTCGATCACCCGCAATCCTTACGGGTGGAAGGGGCCGTGCTACCTGCTCACCGACGGGATCTTCCCGACGTACGACGCGCTGCTCGACGGGATGGAGTGGGAGGACTACGGGCCCGGCAACGATCCGCGTTGCGAGCACTGCGCCATCCATTCCGGTTTCGAGCCGTCCGCGGCGTACGAGGCTGCAGGTTCTTTGCGGGAGGGCGCGAGGAGCATGGCTTGGACGCTGACGGGCTGACGTTCGTTTGTGCCATGACCGTCGAAGAGCGCATCGCTCGCCGGTTGGGGCGGACCGCAATCGTCGGGCTCGGCGCCTCGAAGGGCGTGCCTGAGGGACGGCTCGTGTCGTTCGGCATCGCGGGCGCGCTTTCCGGCGAGCTGGCGGTCGGAACGGTGATCGACGCGACGTGCGTCGTCGACGAGTCGGGCGCGGTGCTCTGGGAAGGCGAACCGCTCGGAGCTTCGCCCGCGATGACCGGGACGATCCTCGGCGCGAGCCGGATCGTCGACGACCCGGCGGAAAGGGCCTGGCTGCATGCGGCGACAGGAGCAGACGCGGTCGACATGGAGTCGGGTGCGCTCGCACGGAGCGGGCGGCTCGTCGGCTGCCTGCGCGCGATCAGCGATACGCCGACTCATCGGCTCGGCGGGGTCGCACAGGGCGCGACGCCTGACGGTGGTGTCGACGTGGTCGGGTTCCTGCGCGGCTTCGTCCGCGAACCTGCGGTGACCGTGCGGGCGGCGCGGGGTGCACGCCGGGCGCTGCGAAGCCTGGAGAAGGTGGCATGAGCAAGCGCGTCCTCCTTGCCGCGCCCCGTTCCTTTTGCGCGGGCGTGGACCGTGCCATCGAGATCGTCGAGCGACTGCTCGCCGAGCATGGCCCGCCGATCTACGTCCGGCATGAAATCGTCCACAACGACCATGTCGTCCGCCGGCTCGAGCTGCTCGGGGCCGTCTTCGTCGACGACGAGCAGGAGATCCCGGCCGGAGAGATCTGCGTCCTCTCCGCGCACGGAGTCGCACCTGCAGTCCGCGAGAACTGCGAGCGCCGCGGCCTGCGCGTCGTCGATGCGGTCTGCCCGCTCGTCTCCAAGGTGCATGCGGAGGCGCGGCGTTACGCCGACAGCGGTCATCTCGTAGCGCTCGTCGGCCACGCCGACCATGTCGAGGTGATCGGAACGCACGGTGAGCGTCCCGAGTCGACCGTCGTGGTGGAGTCGCCGGAGGAAGCGGCGCTGCTGGAGTCCGACGGCAAGCCGGTCGCGGTGATCAGCCAGACGACCCTCTCACTGGACGACGTCCGGTCGACCGTCGATGCGCTCGAGAAGCGGTTCGGTACGCTCACACGGCCGGGCGCCGATGACATCTGTTACGCCACCCAGAACCGCCAGGACGCCGTCAAGCGGCTTGCCGAGGAGGCGACGCTCATTTTCGTGATCGGGTCACAGACGAGCTCGAACGCACAACGGCTCGTCGAGGTCGCACGGCTCGCGGGCGCAGAAGCCGAGCTCATCGACGGCGAGAGCGAGCTCGGCGAAGAGCTGGTCTCCCGGCACGAGGTGATCGGCCTGACGGCCGGCGCCTCGACGCCCGGGGAGCTCGTCGACGCGACGATCGAGCGGCTCGCCGCGCGCGGCTATGACGAGGTGATCGAGATCACGGTGGCCCGCGAGGACGTGCACTTCCGGCTTCCGCGGGAGGTGGCCTCCGCGTGACCTCCGTCGAGATTCCCGTCTCGATCGCCGCAGCGCTTCCGAATCTGACGGTGCTCGACATCACGAACGACGTCCGTCGCGAAGTTGCAGCCACCGGCGGCAGCGGCATCGCGTTCGTGTCCCCGAACGGTGACCCGTCGGTGATCCGCGTGCAGGAGCGAGAGACCGGCTTCTTCTCCGATCTCGAGTGCATGCTCGAGCGCCTCGTCCCGCTCCAGGCGGACGAGCGGACACGGCTCGTCTCGATGCTGCTCGGGCCCCGAACGGAGCAAATCCCCTTCAGCGACGGCTCGCTCTGCCTCGGGCACTACCAGCGGATCTTCCTCGTGGCGTTCGAGGATCGCTGCAGCGACGAGTGGATGCTCACCCTGGTTTCCTAGGGGCAACCTCGCGGTTCCGTACCGAGTTGCGCTGACTACGACCAGAGGCGCACACTGTCTGTGAGATGGAGAGGGCCCGTCGCCACCAGCGACTGCTGGCGCGGTTCGCGCTAGGCCTGCTCGCGCTCGTCGCCGAACTGGCGGGCCGCAGTCTCGCTCACCGACTCGACTTCGGCCGTCACGTCGAGACGCCCTATGCGGGTGCCGAGTACTACCCGGTCCTGGTCGCTGTCGTGAAGGTCGCGGTCGCGTTGATGCTCGCGCGCCTCGCGTGGCGTTTCGCCAAGGCGCGCGCGGTTGCGCGCGGCGCTCGCCGGCTGTTGATCGCGCAGGGCTCGCCGGTCGCGCGACATTCGCCACGCGTGCGGCTGCAGTTGTCCCCGCGCCTCTGGCTCGGCTCCTTCCTCGTGACCTCGCTGATCTACCTCGTGCAGATCGATGCGGAGGGAATTTCGGTCGGACGCTGGCCGCTGCTCGCGCCCTGGTTGCACACCGCCGCGCTGCCGGTCTTCGCAGTGCTGTCGGTCGTCGTGGCGGTCGTGTACCGCGCCGTCGAGAGCTGGCTCTCCGACTACGAGAGCTACGCGCGCGAGACCGTCGCCCGCGCCAGCCGGCTATCCGCCGAAACTCTTTCCGCTCCGCGAACGAGTCTCGACGAGCTCGTCGCACCACGCAGCCTCTTCGGGCTCGCGTTCGAAGTCAGGCCGCCTCCCGCGCCTGCGTAGGCCTGCGGACTGACGTCCGCAGGTCTTGGTCTTGACCTCGACCACGGGAGGAGGACGTCGTGAACGCAGAGCTTGTTACTGAACTCGAAGCACCCTTACAACGAACGGTCACCGACACCCGCGCGCGGATCGTGTCCCTGCTCGGGCCGACCGCGGCGTTGGGCGGAGTCATCTGGGCGATCGTCCAGCCGTACCGCGTCACCTTGTTGCACCCGACGGGACAGGGGTTCTGGTGGCTGTTCGTCGAGCCGCCGCTGCTCGTGATCGCGGTCGGGTTGTTCTTCTACTTCGTCATCACGCCAGGGCTGCTGCGGGACCTCGCAGAGGAACATGCAACCGCCGAGTGAGCACGTCCACTGGCTGTTCGCGACGGGGTTCCTCCTGCTCGCTCTCTGCCTGCTCGCCGAGGCGGTGGTGGGAACCGATGTCTGGCGTCGGCGCGCGTGGCGTGCGTACCTCTGGCCCGGCCTGGCGTTTGCGCTCGGCGTCCTGATGTGGCCGGTGATGACCTTCTACACCAACTCGGCGATCCACATGATCGCGCACGGTGCGTGGGCTCAGGTGCTGATGGGCGGCGCGGCGATGGAGCTCGGGCTCGTCAGCGGGAAGCTGCGGAGCGGCTGGTGGCGTCTGGGGATGCCCGCCGGGTTCCTTGTCTCGGGTACCGCCTTCCTGGTGCACGAGCAGAACTCCTGGCTCTTCCAGCGCTCGGCGTTCACGCACCACCTGCTCGGCTGGACGCTGGTCGTGGCCTCGATCTTCCCGCTCCTCCGGGTCTTCAAGCCACGCTCGCCGATTGCAGCGACGGGCTTTGCGCTCACCTTCGTCGTCGTGGCCGTGACGCTCTACTGCGATCGAGACGTCGCGGAGATCTTCGGACACATCTCGCAGCTTGCAGGAGCCCCGCATCGATGAGACGGCTGCTGTTCCTCGGCGTCCTGGCGTTGCTCGTCTTTCCGTCGGAGGCGTTCGCCCATGCGACGCTGCTGAAGACGACGCCTCAGTTCCGCGAGCGCCTGTCCGCATCGCCACCGACGGTCGTTCTCCGCTTCGACCAGTACGTCAAGGTGCTGCCGCAATCGGTTCAGCTGTTCTCGGCCACGCACCCTCTGCACGTGAAGCGAATCTGGGCCGACGGCCTTTCAGTCAAGGCAGCACTGCCGAAGCTGCCTAGAGGGCCTTACACGATCCGTTGGCACGCCCTCTCCGGCGACGGTCACGTGGTCTCGGGAGTCTTCACTTTCGGCGTGCGCGCGAACGCTCCGCCGCCGACGGAGGCGTTCGGCTCATCCGGCCCGACTCGCAGCGAAGACGTCGTCCGCTGGCTGTACTTCGTTGCGCTTGCGCTGGTCGTCGGAGGGCTCGGCTTTCGCCTCCTCGTGCTGCGCGGCCGCGCCTTGACGCCCCGGGCCGAGCGGAGGTTCTTCATCCTCACCGGCATCGGCGTCATCGCCACGCTCGACGCAGGCATCGTCGCGTTCATCATGCGTGCCGAGGATGCGCTGCAGCTGCCGTTCGGCCGGCTCCTGTACGGCGATCTCTCGCCGCTTGCGCGCTCGCGGTTCGGCCACGCGTTCATCGCCATGACTCTCGGCTTTGCCCTCGTGGCCGCCTTGCTCTTCCTCTCGTGGCTTACCGACCGAACGTTCCTGTTGTGGCCGGCGTTCGCGCTCGCGCTCGTATTCGCCTCCGGGCTCTCGCTGTCGGGACACTCCGCGGCCGATGCCGGCTCATCCTGGAAGTCGGAGCTCGCCGACTGGGCGCATCTCTCCGCCGCCTGTCTCTGGATCGGCGGGCTGATCCAGCTCGTAGCTGTCGTCTGGCCGCTGATGCCCGCTGCGCGGCGCGAGGTCTTCCTCGCCTTTTCGCGGCTTGCAACCGTCTGCGTCGGCGTCCTCCTGCTGGCTGGGATCTATCTGGCGATCCTGCGGCTGCCGCAGCTGAAGGATCTCTGGACAACCGGCTACGGCGAGGTGCTCCTCGTCAAGATCGGGCTCGTGTCGCTCGCGCTCGCGTGGGGCGGAGTGCACAAGCTTGTGGCCGTGCCCGCACTTGCGGATGGCAAGGACGGAAGAATCCTGCCGCGCCTGCGCGGGAGCTTGCTCGGCGAGAGCATGGTCGGCATGGCTGTGCTGCTCGCCGCGGCCGTGCTCGTGGATGCGAACCCGCCGGTTCCCCGCGCGCCCGCGCCACCGGCGGCGAGTAGCGTTCCCGGTAGTGCTCTATTCCATCTCGGGCGGCGCGGGCTTTCTCGGCCTGCACCTGGCGCGGCGGCTGCTGGCCGAGGGCCACCAGGTGCGCACCCTCGACGTCGTCCCTCTGGACGACGTCGAACTCGAGCGATCCGTCGAGGAGCTGCGCGGTGACATTCGCGACCCGGACCGAGTGCGTGAGCTCGTCGCCGGAGCGGACGTGGTCGTGCATGCAGCGGCGGCGCTTCCGATTCAGGCTTCGCGCGAATCGATTCGCTCCGTCAACGTCGGCGGGACGGAGAACGTCCTGCACGCGGCCCACGACGCGGGGGTCAGACGTGTCGTCTTCATCTCGTCGACCGCGGTCTACGGCGTGCCGGAGAAGCATCCGATCGAAGAGAGCGATCCGCTCGTCGGCGTCGGGGCTTACGGCGAGTCGAAGATCGATGCGGAAGGGCTGTGTCGCGTCGCCGCTGTCGAGACGACGATCATCCGCCCGAAGACGTTCATCGGCCCGGAACGACTCGGCGTGTTCGAGATCCTGTTCGACTGGATCCGTGAGGGACGTCGCATCTACACGCTCGGCAAAGGGCACAACCACTATCAGCTGCTCGGCGTGGAGGATCTCGTCGATGCGATCGTGCGCGCAGGGCACGAGCGGAGGGCCGCGCGTGAGACCTTCAATGTCGGCGCGACCGAGTTTGGGACCGTTCGTTCCGACCTGCAGGCGTTGATCGACCATGCGGGATCGTCGTCCCGGTTGCAGCCCATCCCGGTGAAGCCTGCCGAGCTCGCGCTCCGCGGCCTGGAACTCATGCGCGTCTCGCCGCTCGCGGAATGGCACTACAAGACCGCGCACAAGGACTCCTTCGTCGACGTCACGAAGGCGCAGCAGT